>Ga0210090_1000001_pt1 | contig 51909 bp, 64 predicted proteins | sample Sandmound_ThreeS_7_FD_185572 | JGI IMG/M metagenome (GOLD analysis project Ga0210090, IMG submission 185572) | Wetland microbial communities from San Francisco Bay, California, USA, that impact long-term carbon sequestration -... | ecosystem: Environmental > Aquatic > Marine > Wetlands ...
ATGCAAAGCAATCCGGTTGTGAAAGTTCTCTGGAACTCAGCTTCTAACAAAGTGTGTATCTATCAGGAGCAGACAAACGCAAGCCTGCTATTCGCTACCGCCGGTGATGATGACACGGCAATCTATCAAGACAGTTCTATAGTGATGGACTGGCGGAACTCCTCGACGCCGGGGGCCGATGCGAATACCTACAGATGGGTAATCAACGGGCATGATACGCCAGCGCTGCTCGACGGCAATTACCCTGCTGGTGCCTTCAGCTCAACGGTAGATCTTGCCAATGTGACGCGGGATAGATCCTATGCCGCTGGTGTCCTAAAGATCATGCTCTGCGGCACGGCACCATCAGCGATAGTTGCGGGCAGCGCCACATTGACTAACTACAGCTCCATTGAAAACGTGAGCGGCAAGGTAAATACAAAGCGAGCGGCTGGAACCGGCTTTGTCTCAAATCCGCTGATCAATTATTCTGAATCATTACTCACTCTCTGGTCTGCAACCCAAGCAAATCCTCCGCCCGATACGACAGCGCCAACGATCGGAGCACCAACGCTTTTAGTGAACGGCAGCAACTCTCAAACATGGGCGTTCACTTGCATCGATGCCGGAAGCGGGTGCCAAACGGCGCGGCTCGAATACGATACCAATAGTGGCGTCCCCTACGCTCTCACGGCTACCGCAACACTTACGGGCGCAACGCCTAATTACTCCGCAACCGTGGCGCTTAGCGGATTGACGGCAGGAGCTAGTTATTTTGTGCGCGGCTGCGCTACCGATACGGCGGGGAACTCGGCTTGTGGGGCTGAGGCGAATGCGACAACGACTTCTCCGAGTGGCGGAATTTACTACACAGATTTAAACTGCGGAAACGTGTCTACGTACAATCCAGGTACGCGTTCGTGCACGACTGGAAACACTACATCGAGGACGACGATCAGCGATGGGTTGCTCCTTCTATCTACTCCCGGAGATACGTTGTATATCCGGGCCGGGACGTACACGGAGCTGTTGAGTTTTCCCAATATATCTGGGACTGGCGGTTCACCGTTTACAGTTGCCGGTTATCCGACAGATGCCCGCCCATTGATCAATGCACCGTCGAATCAACCTAACGATACGTCAATAATAACTTTCCCGTGGCGTTCATCCAGGATTTCTTATCATGCTGTGATTAGATATTTAAAATTGGACGCTATCAACGGCAATACAAATTCCGGTTCGTGCATGCTGCTGTTTGGACCGAATGTCACTGTGGAAGATGTCATCATGCAGAACTGCCAGCGCGACGCCATTCAGGCGTTCTCGCAGTATCTTACAATCAGAAATAGTCAGATCCTTAACTGCGGACGAATACAGCCCCCGGTAGATTTCAATTCAAAAGGCCAGGGGATTTATATTGCACCAGATACAGGTTGGGACATTGCGAACGCTATTGGCGGCGACGTGCTTTTCGAGAATAACATTATTGATGGATGTAGAGCTGGTGGGCCTGCTATCCACTACGACAAGGCTGATCGTAATATCATCCGGAACAACATCATCAAAAACTTCGGGACTAGCTCGCCATGGCCCGCGCCGACCGACCCCGGATTCCAAAGCTACGGGGCGGGGGTTGACATCGGCGGTAGGGGTACATACGGGAACACCGGACCAAAGGACAATCAGGTTTATAATAACATTATTAGTCATGGGTCGGGAACGGATGGAAGCAGCCCATTTGCGCAGTGTTTTCAGTTGTGGGGCACTGGCACCGGCAACGATATCTATAACAACACCTGCTATGCAATGGACGATGGTGCGGTCTATCTTTGCAACTCCACAAATACGGTAAATGTTCGTAATAATATTTTTTCCTCAATCGCGACCCCGCTCTTTAATTGTTCCGGTAGCGGTGCGAATGCTGGTGCCTATGACCACAATTTAGAAAACCCCAACGTCAACAACACTTTCGTTAATGCCCCCGGTGGGGATTTCCATCTTCTATCCGGTTCCCCTGCCATCAATGTTGGTGTCAACACATCCTGTTCTCCAACAGACATCGCTGGCACACCCCGGCCACAGGGTGTTAATTGCGACATTGGCGCCTATGAATTTTCCAGCGCGGGAGTCGCGACTATTTCTATAAGCGGAACGGTGGCACCGACTGTATTTCTGTCTCTACCCAACACGGCGATAACTACTGCCGGCACGACCGGATTTAGCGGTCTAAGTTCATGTTCGACTTCTGGGACAAGCGTAACCTGGGCCAATAATCGCGGCGGGAGCGGAACAGCCGTCGGCGGAGTGGGAACGGGCCAACAAGGTTGGACGGCTAATCCTATTGCCCTAACTGCGGATCGAGTCAATCAGATTACCTTTACCATTCATTGCACAGGCGGCACTACATCTTCTGCATCCGTGAACGTGCGCGCCAACGGCGCAAATCGAGCAGTGGCGCAATTTGGGTTTAATGAGAATGCTGGGGTAACGGCGGCGGATTCGAGCGGCCTTGGGAATGCCGCTACCTTCAGCGGCGCAGGGGTCACATGGGCGGCCGGTAAATATGGAGCATCGGCTATACATACGGATGGAACAGATTCGGCAATAGTATCAGACACCGATCCGCTCGACTTATCCACTTTTACCCTTGAAACCTGGGTCAACCCCGATTCCCTTTTGACTGATTTCCGGGCATTGCTAGTCAAAAATTATATTTATTTCCTCTATGCAACGGTGCCTTATTATTGCGGTGCCGGTACAACACTTGGCGGTTTTACCGATGGAACATCAAATTACACAGCCTGCTCCTCTGTCCTCCCCGCCTCTACATGGTCCCATATAGCGGTAACTTACGACGGGGCAAATGTGATATTCTATCTGAACGGTGTCGAGGTTAATCGGACACCGGCGTCGGTATTACCGCTGGAGACATCCGGCACTTTGCAGATTGGTGGAAGTCAATTTGGTGAGGGATTCACCGGTGTCATCGACGAGCTACAGATATTCAACGGTGCGCGCACGCAGGCACAGATCCAGCTCGACATGATCACGCCGCTACCATGAACGATCATCCTTGGTGGTTAGATTGGTTGCCGCTTATAAACTCGCTGTTGATTCCTATCGGGCTAATAGCAATAAGCGGATTAAAGAAAATACGCGAGATTGACCTGCATGAGATTGCAGGGAAGTTTGACGGCTTGATTACTGAAATCAAAGAGACTCGACAACGAATAGAAAGTTTGGAACACCGTTTAGCGCGAGTTGAGGGAATCATCATGCGAGCTACTCAATCCATAACTAAGGCCCATGATGATGGATAGCTTCATGGCAATGTCGGCACACCCAAATTACAGTAAGCCAATGTTCTTTGTCGTAGCCGAGATGATGATGAGCATCTACTTTGCGAGCATGGCCGCAATTACAGCAATGGCTTGGTTTGACCATTGTTCCTTTGCGCAATTCATCTTGAACAGCTTGCCAGGCGCGTCGCTTTTCTTTATTGCGGTGGTAGTAGTTGCGATGAATCTCCCTGACTCTTTCAGGATGTCTTGCACGAAATCTGTCCATGGCGCGGCGACAAGATGCTCTCTTTTTATCAATGTCTTTATAGGGCATAATCCAAACTACCAGGGGATAATCGAAAAAGCAATGAAGGCGGCGGGCATCCATAAGGGGGATTCTTGAAGATTGATTTAGAGAACTACCGCACAAGCGTATCCGGTTTGATGTTGGCAATCGGCATGGCCATTGCCACTGTTCCCGGTGTGCCGGAGAAATATCATTGGATTGGTGGTATACTGGCTGCGGTCGGATCGGCTGGGCTCGGGCTGTCGGCCAAGGATGCCAAGACGCACTCAACTCTTGAGCAGGTAGAAAAGGCGACGAAAGAAAAGGAGGAAACTAAATAATGCAGATACCGATTTGGTCTTTAGTTGTCGCATTGATTTTAGTTTCGCTTGCCCTATGGGTAAACGAAACCCTATGTAGAGACGAGATGGTTAAAAAGGTTGTGCGTGTCGTTATCGTGGTGATGTTCGTGCTTTGGGTTGTTGGATTAGTGACCGGGGTAGGCCCGACGATTAGTTTCAGGTGATTCCATGAAGCATCTACTTATTCTCACGGTGTTTCTTAGCGGCTGCGCCAACATGTTCTCAGCTAGCACAAAAATCACCTACACTGGCACCGATGGTAAGCAGGTAATGTATGAGAGCTACAAGGTGTATGAGGGGCTAGACGTAAGTTTCGAGGAAGTGGCGGGCAAGCCAACGGCTGTAAAAATTCACATAGACAAGGCCACGACAGCCGAGGAAGCAATCAAGGCGGCTATACAAGCAAACATGGGACTGCAGGATCTAATAAAGCAGCTCGTTGCTGCAGGAATGGGGCCGAAATGAAATATCTATTAGCATACATATTAGCTCTGATTGTTTTGTTGTTGTTTTCTCCGGGCTGGGCAAGTGATCGTTTGCTCACCTGGGACGGGCAGCCAGGGGCGGCATCCTATGAGATTCAACAGAGCGTTGATTACGGCAAAACCTGGACGGTGCTCTCTACGCCGGCCGCAAGCGTCTGCACCGGCACGCCGCTCAAGTGCTCACTCATTCAAAGTTTGCCGGTATCCGGGGTAATTATGCTCCGCTTTGGAGCACGAAACGCCAACGGACTCACTGTTCGTTTTGATGATGGTGCTTGGCACTGTGAGTCATGCGCTCCTCCGGGCACGATTACTAATTCGGGGATTCAATAAATGGCATACTTTCAACCAGTACCTTGGCCCAAGTTAGAAGAAGATTATTTCTACTGGTTTCATTACTTGTGTGAACGGCACCGGGGGCTAGAGTACGGGTACTGGTACTGGCAATGGCTCAACAATGACTGTCCGTGACCTCATCGCCCATCTAGAAAACCTCGGCAACCTCGACGCCGAAGTCAAGATTGTCTGCCATATCAAGCCAACGGAAGTAAGCTCCATTCAGTTGTTTGGTGAGACGGTGTTGATTGAAATTCTGGGAGAACTCAGCCCGCCGCTAGTAAAATAGTACTTGACAAATCATATTACATGATGTACTAATACATCCATGAGAGACAAATTCAGGCTCATGGTTGTTCAATGCTACAGGTGCGGGTATGCGTTCATACCTCGCGTAGTTGCCCCCAAGAAATGCCCTAACCCGAAGTGTCAGACGCCTTATCCTCTGAAGCGGCGAGAACTGAGGGGCAAGTGAAGCGCAAGCCTGACAAAGAGGACGCTGACGAAACAATGGTGCGGATATTTCTCCGTGTCATGGAGAGAGTGAGACTAGCGGAGATCGGGCGGGACAAGAAAGCGATACTCCACCACTTTATCAACTGCAAAACGTGTCAGGAATGCTTCAAGAGAGCAGCGTAAATGGAAGAGCTATTCATGTGGCTTTATAGCTTGCTGGCTCTTGGCGGTGCAATGTTGATAGCGCTAGCAGCAAGCTATGTCGTTTTGAAATGTCTAGGTAAATGGAGGGGTTTATGAATTGGGAGAGCTTCCGAAGCAAGCGCGAGATAGACATTGACAATGCGCTACAGGACCACCTCGATTGGATGTGCGACGAGGAGAGGTGTCCATGGTGCAAGCAGGAGAGAGAAGAAAGAGAACTCTACGAGCGCAAGAGTAAAAAGCTAGACGCTATGAACGCGCTATTTGACAATGGCGGGGATAAATTACTCAAGGCGTTTGATTGGGCGCTAGAGCAGATAAGGAACAAATGAAACGACGCAAGGGAATCACCTACTACAGCGAGGAATGGCCGGGGAGTCATAGCAACTATGAGTGGTCAGTGCGGTTTGATATTACCGATGGAATTCTCGGCATTACCCAAATGCACATGGAGCCGCTGAGCAAAGACGAGCAACCGCTCGAACGTGTGTTGTTTAAACCAACGGCAAGTGCTGGAATTATTGAGGTTTGTCGGGCGCCCGGCGGCTACCCCTCGGAACAGCAGGCCGCTAAACTCAGCATTGCCGAGGGCTAGGAGAAGGGCGGGCTTGCGGCGCGGATATTACCGCGACCATACGGAAAGGCTATCCTTCTGCTCGCTAGGTGCTGTAAAATTGCACGAGAAGAGAGAAGGTACCCGCCCGCGCCGCAAGAAAAAACTAGTATGATATTCACTGCGCCGGCCATACTTACGAGGATGTCCTGCCTCAAGGATGGCAGCATGTCAATTGGCTTTGCCACCCAGGAGCTTAGCCTTGAGGATAAGGTCAAGGCGATGGAGTTTTATGGCAAGTATGGACGCCTGGCATTCAAGGAGACTGAGATTGAGCCGGAGGAGATCCCCAGCTGCGAGCCGGATGACCACCAGAAGACACCGAGCCAGCGGCTACGGGCGGTGCTGTTCCTGCTATGGAAACAGACCTGTAGCCACACGTCGGTAGAGTTTGACGACTTCTACAGGAAAGAGATGGAGCGGATTATTACACTGAAGAAAGGACTTTTGGAGGATATATGAGACAAGACCTAACAATCGAGGAAGTATTCAAGGACAGACTTTTCGGGGAAGACCGTATCTGGACAGTGCGGGCCAACGGCAAGCGCTACGGGCTGTACCAGGACAAGCGGCCCAATGTAGGTGACTACATACCCTGCGACGTGGTGGAACGAAAAGATACCTACCAGGGCAGGCCGGTGGTGTATCGGGATGCCCGGCCGTTAATAGAGCATGTAAGGAAGGCTGAAGCTCAGGAGCAGGCAGCGCGGGGGGCTAACCCTTACCAACCGGAGAAACATAGCCTAGCGGCCTTCCTGCAAGCTGTGCCGGCCATTTTGAGCGTGCTTCCCAACTGGCAAAACGATGTGCAGCACGCTAGGGCCTATGTAACCTTTATTGACACTTGTTTGATGTGCTACGAGCGGGGCATGCCGCTTGGAGACTTGGCGGGGTTGCCGTCCAAGGAGGTACTGGACGCCTATGCCGAGGCCAACGGCAAGGATTGGGGGGATGTTCCCAATGAAAATTAAAATTAGACAGTTAGACTGGAATCCTTTTCGTAATATCAAAGAGTATCCAATTAACAAGGAAAAAGTAAATGGATTGGTGAAATCTATAAAACAAACTTCTTTTTGGGATAATATCCTAGCTAGAGAATCACCAATAAATCCAAAGCACTATGAGATTGCTTATGGACATCATCGGCTTGTGGCATTGCATAAAGTTTATGGCAAAGACTCGCGCCATGAAGTTGATATTCCTGTGCGCGATCTAGACGATGCGACCATGCTCAAGATCATGGCCAATGAGAATGCTGCTGCCTGGACAATGGATACGGCGGTTGTGATGGAGACGATAAAGGCGACGGAGAAATTTCTCTCCGGAGAGAAAAAGTACGGCCAGGGGCCAACTGCTATTAAGATCGTAGAATTTCTCGGTGGAGTATTTAGCCTAAAAATGGTGGAAGAAGCTCTTGCCTTAATCCATGCCACGGATGCAAAGGAAGTCGATACTAAAGCTGTCAAAACAATCGACCAACCAAGTAAGGCTAGTGAGTTTGCGCGCGCCATTAAAAACCTATCAGAAGACAAGAAGCCTACGCCAGAAAAACAACTAGAGATAGCTGAGAAGATTGTTGAAAAAGAAATTCCCAAGAGGGGGATAAAACAATTCGTTGAATGGGAAATGGGGGTATATGGCGACGTTAAGCCCATCAAGCCTCTTCCTGATATTTCTCAATTTGCTTGGGAACATCGCGCCGAGATCGAACGGCTTACTAAGAAAATAGACGCTCTTGCGGATGAACGGGAGTCAATTCCTAATACGTTAGAGTGGAAAAGTTTCCGTGCTGCCTGCGCTTTATTATTAACTGCACTTAACCGGCTCTTCGGAAATGAAGAGGCCGTTGCTATGAAAGGAGAAAAATCTCATGGCAAGAAAAAAGAAAGACGAGCCGTCGAACAAAGACAAGCTCGTGCGTTACTTACTGAGTAACGAAAATATGGAATGGACCCTTGAAGATATGGCAGAGCATTTATTCAATACTGCTACGCCAGGGACCATTAAAATGGCTTCCGGCGTTTTCACGGGTGCCAGACGTGTGCTTTTGGATAATCACGACCATCTGATTATTCCAAAGAAGTATCTGGGCCGCAAGGCAATTAGTTGGCGCTTTGCTAGGGCCGATGACGCAGAAGATAAGGCAGTTGTTTATAATGCTATGGTACGTAAAGAGCACACTGCTCTAGGGTGGGAAAAGTCTTTTCAGAAGTCTCTAGCATTAGCTGAAAGAACTAATCTCATTTCCTCGGACCAAGCGCGTCAAATTAGAGATAGTCACGTAGGCGCTTAGTTTTCTAAGCGCAGGCAGCACGGAAAAAAAAGGTGTGAAACATGCCAACCGACAATAACCGAGTAGTCTATACCAACGCCGCGGGCAAGAGAGTGCCGCGCAACACGTCAATCCTTAATAATCTAGGCTGGAAGTCACCGGGTTTGGTCGGCTGGATGCGCAAGTCCTTGATCTCTCAAATGTGCCCGGCTTGTGTGTTTAAGCTAGTGGATCCTTACAAGCTCCGGGACGCCGCGGCGGATGCCGGGACGCTGGCGCACAGCATGATTGAGGCGTGTATCAAGAAGCAGCCGCAGCCCGATATAAGCAAGGTAGAGACGGATACGCTCAAAAAGGCTTGTCAGGCTTATGATAACTACCTTGAGTGGGCAAATCAGATGAAGGTAGAGCTTGTCACAATGGAGGTGCCCTTGGTATCCGAGCGGTGGCAGGCCGGGACCACTTGTGACGTGATTGCCCTGGTTGCCGGCAAGCTCTCTATTGTCGAGATAAAGACTAGCAACGATGTGTACGCAGAAATGCTTGTCCAGTGCGCGTTTCAGGTGGAGGCATGGAATGAGGTTCATCCGTGGCATAGTCCTACTTCTGTCGGCCAACCAATCCAGGCCGTCCACTTACTGAAGCTCGGCAAGGAAGAGGCGACATTCTCCCACCACTTTTTCGCGCCCGAGGTGTTAGCGCCGGCGTTTGAGGCGTGGAAGTGTGCCAGGCAGCTAGAGGATTGCAAGAAGCAGTTGGAGAAGCTGATATAAGTGGTGATTTATAGTGAGTCTAGTCGAACTAGGGAAATCGAACCATGACAGACAAAGAGGTTGGCGAGCTGTGGACGAAGCACAAGTTGCCCGTCGTTGAGCAACTGATCCGAAAGCTGGTTGAGGAGCGGGCTAATTCAAAATGCGAAGATAGTTACCCATGTAACAAAAGCCACACGCCGTTCTGTTATCGTAGGACTTTTCATCTACGCGAGGCACTCTATGACTTTGGCATTGACCCGGAGACATGGACATGATGTTGCTCGTCCGGGGCGCCGGCTTTCTAGAAAAGCCCAAGCTAGTCAAAGTGTACAGGTGCAAAGTGCATAACAGTGTGGGCGAGGTGTGCGGTGCCAGGTGTACTGATATGCCTGAGCACCTACGCTGGCATGTGAGGATAGCGGCCAATGCGCGGGTGGCGTGGTGCCATGCAGGTGGGCATGAGTATCTGAAGGGAGCAAACTCGCTGTCAACGCTGTCTTGTCAATATCATATTCCAAAGAAGAAAGCACAAAATGAACGTGGCAAGAGGATGATGTCGGCTGGGGTAGAAAAGACAGAGAGCATAAGGCAGAGAAAGACAACTAGCATATAGCTTATGGCATATGGCTTATAGACGGACACGGAACAAGTACGGCAACGTCAAGGTAGAGATTGACGGTTACAAGTTTGACAGCAAGGCGGAGGCGCGGCGCTATGGCGAGCTGAAGCTTCTCAAGGTAGCCGAGTTAGAGGTGCATCCGAAGTATCCGATTATGATGCGCGGCCTTAAGGTGTGCGATGTCATTCTAGATTTTGAGTATAGCGATGAGACGGGCATGCACTACGAGGACGTGAAATCTAAGGGAACAGATACGGCCATTTCCAGATTAAAGCGCCGCATGGTGTCTGCTGCATACGGAATAACTGTTGACGTTATTTACAATGAAAAAAAACCGCGTCACTAAAAGCTGTAAAGTTTGTGGGATCACATTTGAGGTAACGAGATCACTGGCGCACTGTTACTCAACGTGTTCCAAACTATGCAGTTTAAAGTACAGATCCGCTTGTCACACTGGTCGAAAGATTTTTTGGGCTGATAAAATCAGACAAGCGCAACTGGGTAAAAAATGGACTGATTTTACGCCCGAATACTGTAGGAATATGCGAGAAATAGCTTTAGTACGAGGCTATGGACAATGGATGAAAGGGAAGACTCTTTCAGTTGAAACTAAACAGAAAATTAAGGCTAGTCAGTTAGGGCACAAGCGGCGCGGGTGGAAATTTTCTGAAGAAACTCGACGCAGAATGAGCGATAGAGCGAGGAAAGGTGATAAATGCAATCTTTGGAAGGGTGGGGTGTGCCCGATTAATGCAAAAATCCGTTCATCGTTTGAGTATAAGGCTTGGCGCACCAGGGTATTTCAACGGGATGATTATACGTGCCGAATATGTGGCATTCGAGGCGGAAAATTGCACGCGGATCATATTTTGCCTTTTGCGAGGTATCCGGAACTAAGATTGGAATTAGATAATGGTAGGACTCTTTGCGTACCGTGTCACAAAGAAACTCCGACATACTTAAATTCATTCAAAAAAAACAATGTTCCCGTTTTAGCCTGACTATATAGCAATGGCGAAGGTGAGGGCGGCACAGATGGGGTTACCGGTATGACTAAACAACAGCAAGCACTTGCCAAGGAAATAATTGAACTAGAGGAAGGCATTAAACGAGCATTAAAGCATCTACGTTACGCTTCTCCCCGTAATGGGCCAATCATTAAGGCTATTAGCATTCTGGAGCATACATTAGTAGACAAGCGAGGAACTTGGGATGATGAGATTGAGAATTTTTGATTGGGGGACGCGATGGTTTTGGGTAGTGATCTTCTATAAGCCCCATATTTACGGGGAAGCCTATTTTACGATTGAGATTTTTAATCCCTCGAAACGGATGAGGTGGTTTCACTTTTGGCAATGGGAGCCATTTCCAGACAAGGGGGGAGAAGAAATTATTAATATGGCGAATTGATGGCTACAAAAAAGACTACTAGCCCTTCGGCACTTTATGCAGCCATTTACCGAGCAGAAGTCGAATACTCGGCTTTTCTCAGGGCTAAGAAGAAAAAGAAGAAACGCAAGCCTGTACCTCCAGTACGTAAGGGCTAGGCATGTGGGAATATTACATAACGGTAAGCGATGCGAGCACAGCGGCGGCTGAGGAGGCGGCAGAGATAGTCAAGCGTTCGTTGCCCTTCGATTTCCCTCAGGGTAGTGAGGCACTCGAACTACCTACCCGTAACTCCCCGTCCTTTTCTTACGTGTCCCCTGCATCGGAGAAAGTCCCTGCCGAAGAGTAGAGAATCTCAAATTTGCATTGGCCAGGTAGTCTAGCATGCGCGGGTAATCGTTCTCTTTATCAACTGGAATACCTTTTACGTCATGAGTCAAGTCGCCCTTTCCTCCCCACTCGCTCCAGACATACTCGCGCATCTGCTTGATGAAATGGCGGCAGTGGTTGAAGACTAGGAGCCTGGGAGACTTCGACCGCGGATCGGGCTTGAGCATTTCCCGGACCCGCTTATGTCCTACCTCAAAAGAATCTGAAGCAAGAGCACAGCGCAAGCCAACAGCATCAAACTCGCTACGTACCGTGATGTGACGCTTACCAGCTGAGTGAGCCGGGCTCCCTGCCATACGAGGATCGATATATCTCGCAACCACATCAATATGTAAATTGTGCTCCCAAGCAAGAACGCGATCACGCACAGTGGCAGGATCACCGTCTACCTCCATTTCGTTTAAAACATACCAGTCATCGGCGGGATCGATCGCTACCCACATGCACATGTTAGGCTTACGAGGATGGGGGTCGATAAAGAAGGCAACGGGCCAGCGATAGGCCGCCTCGAACGGCTCAATAACGTGGTTGAACGAGGTGACATTCTGTTGCTCGCAGGTAACGCATTTCCCATTATTGAGAATGACTACGCTATTGCAGGTGAAGCAGTAATTGCGCGCGGTATTGGTGAACAGCGGATAAATACGCCCGCTAAGGTGGATAAACGCCCCGTGTAATCTGACCTCTCTTTGCTCAGGTGATAATCCCTTGCTTACTTCCTCAATTGATTTAGCGTCTAGGATTTTGTTTTCTTCGGTGAACAGGTTGATCGAGGTAACACCTGGGTCTTTCTCCGGCCCGTCAAGGCCCTTCTCAAATAGGGAATAGATCCATGAGCCGCGCATGGCTCGGCCAACCTCGTCTGGCGGCGTAAATCCCGAGTACACCTGCCCGCCCGTGTCCATGGTGCGGATTAGGTTCTCACGGTACATGGAGGCATCCGGCGCCTCATCGAAGATAACGCGGTGAAGAGATGTGCCGCTCTGGTCCTGTGTCTCCTGATCGTATGACATGATCTGCAAGGTACAGCCGCAGGTGAGGGTCAAGGTGCGCTCTTTCTCCGACCAGCTATCCTCCCACTTGCCACGCTTTAAGAACCGCTGTGGTATCCAGCCCCAGTGACCGAATTGACCTCCTGGCTTACCCCTGCCATTCCATACCCACCATTGGAGCTTGGGACGTATCACGGGAGCCCAGGTGTTGGTTAATGATTCACATACTAAACGATATCTACCCGGACAGTGGATCTTCTCTTTCGGATACACGTCTTTAAGGGAATACGGGATTATGCCGGTCATGGAAATGACAAGATCGAGGAGATTCGAGTCTGTCTTTGAGCTGCGGTTCCCGCCTACTGCCAAAACCTCTTTGGTGGTTGCCATGTGGATGCCAATGGCTTTGGGATTGACAACCTCTGCGAGCTCTAGCTGCTGTACTTGTTTGATCTGTGAGCGTGTCTCTAAGACTTCGTTGGCTAGCTTCTCAAGGTCTTCGAGCGTGTAGTGCTTGAATGTGTCCTTGGTGATCGGGGCGCCGGAGCTGAGCAAGTCTTGGAGGGTGGACATGCAAGATCAGTATAGACACAAACGGGTGTAATGTGCTAGGATATTACCAATCGTGAAGGTTATGCACGTAACCTTACAAATCTTTAAAGTTCAGAAAGCATGGCCCAAGCCTACCGCCCCGGTTGAGCTATGCGAGCGTGCACTCGCGGGCTATGCTTTGTGAGCTTTTGAAGTGAGCGATCTACCTTGGATGAAGTTCTATCCTGCCGACTGGCTACAAGATACTCGTTGTCTAACTAAAGAAGCGCGCGCCGTTTGGATTGACCTCATTTGTCAGATGTGGGTATCGCCAAGACGCGGCAAACTGAAATGGACTCAAGCGCAATTTAATTCGTTCATCGGTGCTGAGACAGACCCTGAGTTTTCAACGAACATTTGGAATCAATTAGCACAAAGTTGTGTCGGAAATTTCCAAATTTCAGGTGATTTTTTGTTCATATCTTGTCGCAGGATGATTAAAGAAGAACATAAACGAAATCAAGTATATAGGCGAGTGAAACGCTTTCGTAACGCTAATGTAACGCAAAATAAACGCATAAGAGGTCAGAAGTCAGATATCAGAAGTCAGATATCAGATAAGAAAGAAGAAGATACGTCGGACGCTAACGCATCCGACCCGTGTCCATCGGTTAAGGAATTTACGGAATCATGGAATCAGTTGTTTAAGGGACAGTTGTCTTTAATCGAATTGCCACTTAGCCGCGATAGAGAACGAAGATTGAAGTTGCGCCTTGCGGAGCACCCTAGTACGCAGTATTGGGAAGAGGTTTTTGGCGCAATAGATTCGAGCCCATTCTTGTTAGGCAAAACTGACAGTAAGAATGGACATCAAGGGTGGCGCTGCACGTTTGATTTTTTAATTGCCAACAGTACTAATTGTGTTAAAATTCATGAGGGACAATATGAAAAAAAAGGTAACTAGACTTAGCGATATCAAGAGAACGCCGTGTAGCGGTGGCAATTCTTTTGATTGCAAGGTGATAACGAACAACAAGGGGGTTGAGGCTGGCGAACTTAAGGCCGGCGAGCATTATCAGGGATTTCGGAAGTCGTGCTATCGCTGCGGAACTTATCTCGGCTGCTCTGTCTGTGCACAGAACGATAGTGAGCTTATTTGCCTTAATTGCGATTCGGACCTGAACCCGCCCGGCAATTGGGGCACGAAGCGAGCCATGCGCAAACATGGGCGTATAATCCGTGACCCAGAAGTGGCTAAGGAGGCCTGGAAGATTGTCAAGATGCGCGAGAATGGGCAGATAAATCAACAAGAACAGGACAAGCTATTCGCTGACCTGGGTAGAGTAACGGGCTATAATTTTTCTTGACTTATCAACAGCATATAGTTTAATAGGTTTAATCGTGATATTCCCATGGGCAACGCATACGACAGAACAACGGTCAAATGCCGTAACTGCTGGATCGACATGGAAGAGCTGTCAGATCACTGGTGGTGTAACCGATGTGGACTATCCTGGACCAAGCCCGATACTAAGTTCGGTGAACTCCGAGTAGTGAGCGGTGGCCGTTCGACTGGGCTCACGGCAGGGAAGACTCGCATACGTGCTAAACAGAATCTTTTACGAATGGAGGATGAAACAAGTGGCTAAGAAGAAGAAATCTAAGAAGCCGGTGAAGTGAGTTGGGACAAGGCGTTTCAGTCAATCCCGTCAAAGCTGCACTCGCTATGAATTATGGTGATGCAGGTATGTCGAGCCCGCAGGTGGCCGAGATAGTGGGGATCCCCGCTAGAACAGTCCGGGATATCGTTTCCAGACATGGGCATTGGGGCGAAATGGCGGAGAGACCAGTTTTTGCCCAGTTGCGCCTTGAGCAAAAACAGCATCTTGAAGCTGCGAGTCGATATTTATCCTCACAATGTCTCATCCACGTCGAAGAAAACCTACATAAATGCAGTAGTTACCAAGCTGCGGGGATCTACGGCCTACTCCGCACTCACGAGCGTTTAGACGCGGGAGAGGCCACAACTAACGTGGCCGTTCACGCTGAGGTTGAGGTCCGCGGGCTGGATCAGCTCGCCGCGGCGTTGAGTGAGGCGATCCTGGAGCGCAAGGAATCAAACAACGTACCTGCCAGTACAACCAACCATAAATCAAGTACTTAGCTTGCCATAGTTTACATAATACAGCTTATACGACATTGTGTCTTGATATATATCAAGCACTTACGTGTTGTTGCACATTATCAAGCACACTGCCTTAGATAATTAGGCACGTGGCTTGGGCATGTGGTTTGGTGTATATAGCACAGTGTTTGAGTGTGTAATGTGGCGTGTAGTCAGGTAGTTGCGTGCTGCTGTGTGTGTGGTGGGCGTGGCATGGCTGCGCTGAGATCGGTTTGGCCCGCCCCCCTACCCCCGCTTGGGCTTAAGATTCCCCCCGTCAGACACCGCAACGATAAAAGTTCCTTTTTCTGCGCCAAAACAACAAAAGAGCCTTGACAACCATTTAGCACTGTGCTACCAGTACAACTGTACAACAAGTACAAACGGAGGTTTAGTTGAGATGGATATAAAGGTTCATGTTGATGTAGAGCGGCAACTTTGGAAGGATGTGCAGATACATTGTATTCAGCAAGAGGTATCGATTCGGAGTTTTGTTGAGGAGGCGCTGTTGTACAAGTTGAACAGCGGTACGATAGAGCAGCCGTTTGTAAGGGTATCGGTATCCAACACTCCGCCCGAGCCGCCTCAGCTGAAAACCGGTGAGTTAACGAAAGAGGAGCTATTGGCCGCTGAGGCTCGACGCAAAGAGAAAGCTGCTGCGGTGCAGAGGCCCAAGGAGCCCGAGCCTATCTCCGAGGTAGTAGACAAGCCCAAGTTTAACCCTTACAAGCTGGGGGCGACTGCCACTCATTTCAAGAAGGAGTGAGCCATGGGAAGGGTACGGGTAATAGTGAGGCTGGACAGCGATTTGGTGAAGGCGTCTCGCGCTCACTGTGTTAAGGAGCGTGCGCATTGGCCTAAATTTGTCGGTGAAGCGATTGCGGAGAAGTTGCACAGGTTTAAGGTTCACAAGGAGCGGGATCTGGCGTGGAAGAGGTTTTTGAAGTCTAGGAACCAAAGCGCAGGGTGAGATGATGTCACCTTCTCACATTCTTTTATTTGCGGTGTTTATCTTACTGACGCTCTTTTATCCGTGGTTGTGGGTGGAGTGGCTGGTGTTTTATGTGTTGTTGGAGTGGCTGGACTCGCCAAAGGGTTTACCCTGAGGGAAATCGAAGGGAGTGAGGATGCGATTCTTAACTTTGCTTGTTTTCTTACTGGCCATGTTTTTTCTCTGGGTTTACTTTTTACCGCAGATTGGGGGTCCGAGTTGAATAATTCCTTTTCTTTGTTCTCTTACTAGCGTATTCTGCCTGTCATGGCTGAAGTCTTTGGTATCTTACCACCGGACATTTCCGGCGAACCCCCATCTCCTACCTTACCGACTTCCCCCGGCCCGCGCCGCCAACCTCTCCAAGTAGATCGTGACTTACTCTCTAAAAAGATTGTTCAGATGGTTGACCGCGACATGGATGAGCGCGAGGACCGCCACCAGCGCCGATTAGCAAGGCGGGCCGCCGTCTACGGCTGGCAATCCCAAAAAGACTGGCCGTGGCCGAACGCCGCAACGGTCTACCTGCCGATCATGCAGATAGCGAACCTAAAGACCCGCGGCACGCTAGAGAACGCCATCAAATCTTTCCGCCCGGTAATGGAGGCCAAGGCCCGGAAAAAGGAGAACAGCGGCAAAGAGGATGCTATTAACCGCGTGCTCGATTATCAGTTTTTCGGGGAGAATCCCGGCGAGGATCTAATTGACGCCTATGTGACAAACTTTGTCGAGGATGAGGCGGCCTTTCTCTTCGCCAACTGGGTGAAGGAGTCGGAATCCTACCACGATGTCCGATTGTTCCCGCCGATAGCCGACAATCCCGAAGCCCAACTTACCCTCTACCTGCAGCAAATGTTCGGCCCGCAAGCGGTAGCAAGTCAAAAAGGCTCCCCCTGGGAATGGGAAGTGCGCTATGAGGAGCACCCGGGCGAAGTTAAGGACTGTCTCGTCAATTTCTATGTATCCCAGGATGAGCGGAATATTGAGGCACATATTATTTGCCGCCAGACTACCCACGACGGCCCGTGCATCAGTGTGGAGGATTTTGAGGATGTGATTTTCCCGGCGCGCGCGGCCAACCTCCAGCCGCCAACGGCCTCCAACCCACGCGGCGCAAGGTACGTGGCGCGTCTAACCACCGTTACCAAGGATACTGTCCGGCGCCGCATGGCGGATAAAACCTATGATCTTTTAACAGCCGACGACTGGGAGAAAATAGAAAAAGGAAAATCCCCCGTTGGCACCGGCACACAGCCCGATGAGGCCAAACAACAAAAAGACGAGATGGAAGGCACCTACACCGAACGCACAACTGAGCGTGACGACTTATCCCAGATCGTCTGGTTCGGCCGTGAGGACGTGAACGGGGATGGGCTAGAGGAGGATATTATCGTCTGGTGCCTCCGCGATCCCGATATCGTTTGTAAAGTTGTCTTACTAACCGAAATGTATCCCGGTGTGCCGCTTCGCCGTCCATTTTCCGCTAAAAGTTTTATCTCGATACCCAATCGGGTGCTAGGACTATCTCAGAGCGAACTTTTAGAGAATATCCAGAGCCACATGCAAACCGCCCTTGAGCAACATGAGGACTGGGGAACGATCACAAACACGCCCTTTTTCACCTACCGGGCGGCAAGCGGCATGCGCCCGGAGCCAATTAGAATAGAGCCCGCTGTGGGGATACCGCTGGACGATCCCGCGGGCGATATTAACTTCCCCGTCTGGCCAACAAAGGATTCCGCCTATGCTCTTAATACGATTGCCCTTTACCAGCAGTTCGCAGAGCGCATCCAGATGTTTAGTGATGTTTCCCTTGGACGCGTCCCAATGGGTAGAAGTTCAGCTCTCCGAAACGTTGGTTCGCTCACTTCTCTCATGGGTCAAGCTGATTCGAGATCCGAGCAAGTACTTCGCCGTTTACTTTCCGGCCTTGCCGAAATCTTCGAGATCATGCACCGGCTCAACCGAAGATTCCTGCCCCAGCGAAAAGAAGTCAGAATAATCGGAGTAAGCGAGCAGGGACAAGACGCCTATGTGACGGTCGATAGGTCGGAGCTCGATGTTGACGTGGAGTTCGAGTTTAAGGCGACGCTGACCAACACCAACAAGCAAGTCCTATCGCAAAACTTAGATCAGATCATCGCGCTCGCCATCACGCCGCTGGCATTCCAAGCAGGCCTCGCCGACCTCGAAAGTATGTACGTTTTGCTCACAGATAAGTGTAAAGCGTTGGACCTGGAGCCGGACAAGTACTTCAAGCGCCCGCCCCAGATGCCCGCAGGCCCGAAAGTATTAGCCGAGGAAGTCCTCGATCTAATCCTCGAAGACCGTTTTCTAGAGATGATGCCGGTAGCGCAGCCGCTCGAAGGGGCAATCAATCACCTGCAGAAACTTATGCTCCACATGAGCGGGCCGGAAAAGGCGCTCTTCAACCCGACACAAATTCAGATCCTCGACGCCTGGGTGGAAAAGCTAAAACAGCAGGTGATACAGCAGCAGATGATGGTAGCGGCCATGCAGCAATTTCAACAGCAACAGGGCGGCGGGCAGCAAGGCAACCAGAACGCAGTCAGCGGAGCACCGGGGCCGTCCGGCGGCGCGCCATCCGTGCAGCCGAACCGCCCCATGGATGCGAGCATCAATCCGGGCGCTACTAACGGCGGCGTAATGTGACATGGGCCTCTTCGACTCCTGGGACAAAGCAACTCTCTTAACGCCATCCGAGAGAGCAACCCTCTCCGATCGCTTTTCCCAGATGCTCAACTCGCTTGTTCCTAGCTACGCGCAGCAACAATACCGCGAAATGAAACAGTCGCCGGAAACGTTTCTCGCCTCTGGAATCAAAAACCCGCCCACAATCGGGCAACAATCGGATATCATCCAGCGGCTGGGCGAGGCTATGCCCATTGCCTACCACGGCACGCCGCACGAGTGGGCAGCAAGTTCTTCACCGAAGCGGTTATATAGCAATCGCGGGCCGGAAGGATTTGAAGGAAAACCGTCGCTAAAAAGTGCATTTTATGGCGAGGGTTATTATTTCGGAAGAACACCGCAAGATGTGGAAAGCCTGGTAACGCGTCCAAATGTGCCGCGACAAGTTTTAGGCGCCGATGTGAATCTTAAAAACCCTCTTTTGTGGGATAAACCAAATCCCAATATACAATCATTAGCTAATGCCGCTTTAGATGAAGCGAAAAGATTAAATTCAGTTAGTGCTACACAAGCAACGGCAGTGTTGAACTCTAAAACGAATTACGAACTCAACCGCGCCTTAATGAAAATAGATGGACAACTAAGCGGGCATTTTATCAATACGGGGGCTAGGAAATTAGGTTACGATGGTCTGGTAACAGAAGGACAAATTGTAGTCTTTGACAAACGTAGCCTGAGCAATATTGCACCGGCCACCGAGCCCCGCCCCGACATGTCCAAGATAGGCACCGGCCAGGGCGCGCAGTCATACGGGCATGGGCTGTACTTTGCGGAGAATCCGGAGGTGGCTAAGACGTATGCCCCCATGGATAGGACATGGCAACAAATCAAATCAGGTGGTGCGCCTCGAGGTGGCAACCTCTATCAAGTCAACATCCCTGACGAGCACGTGGCGAAGATGCTGGACTGGGACAAGCCGCTGAGCGAGCAGGCACCGGAAGTGAAAAAGAACTTGATGGGCGCAATCGTTAAAGCATTCAAGCGGGCTGAAGCAGACTTTATGCAGAATCCTACTGACGCAACTAAAGCTGAAATGGTAGCGCGGTTGAGAAACGTAGGCACAGCTAATCAAACGGGCCAAGAAATCTATCAGATGTTGACGGGTATTAAAGGCTGGAATAAGGGGCAGGCTGCAAAAGACGCAAGTGACTTTTTACGTGAAGCAGGCATCCCCGGTATCAAGTATCTGGACCAGGGGAGCAGGAAATCATGGCAAGTTATTAATCTTCAGGGCAAAGGTGACCCAGCGAAACAATTTATTGCAGTGGTAGGCAAATCACGTCAAGCGTTTGGTACGATGGCTGAAGCTGAACGGTGGGCGCATAGTGAAGCCTACAAAGAGGGCACCCGTAACTTTGTTGTCTTCGACCCCAGCATCATTACGGACGTGAGGAAAAAATGAAATCAAATTACCGGGCTAAGTTGACCCTTTGCGATGGCAATATTCTGACCGATTTTGACCGTCGCGGGGTTGCGATATGGCTCAAGAACTTGTCGAAAGCCGTAATGCTCAAGGGCAACAACTTCCCAAAGCGATTCACTGCGAAATTCATTACGGACGTGAGGAAGAAGTAATGGGAACTTCCTTTGAGGAGATGCGCGGCTACCTCAGAGCCGACGCCGACAAGCGAAAAGCCGACCACGTCACGCAACTGAAAACCGCTCAGTACGTGGGGGAGGAGATAAGCGGCCTTGTGAGTGATCCTCGGTGGGAACTTTACGGGCGTCATATCAACTCCCTCGTGAAGTTCCACGCGGCAGCGCGCGACAGATACCAGGCCGAGATAGACAAGGGCATCTTCGACCCGCAGAAGTACACCGAGACATTGTGCCGCAAGCAGGAACACGCCGCTGCCGCCCGTGCCTATGAGACGGCGCTCACGGTGGCAAAAACGCTGATAGAATCTGGTGCCAAGGCTGCCGAGGAATTGAAAGTCCTTGCCAACCTAACAACTTAGGCGTATTCTCCCACTCAGTACATTTCGGTTCTGTCCACTCTTGCCGTAAAGAGTGCGGCTGCAAATCTCCCTAACAGCCATAAAAAAGGAGCGCGTATGGAAACGCCGGAAAAAACCCCGGAAGTTGAACCACAAGAACAACCTCAAGTAGTGCCTCAAGTAGAGGAGCCGGGCGAAGAGACGCCCCAAAAGGAACCCGAGAAGGAAGGTGTCTACGACCCTCGTTCTCCATCGGCTATCTACGCGCGCAAGCAGTATCAACGGGCAAAGCGAGCAGAGGAGCAACTTCAGGCCGAGCGGTTAGAAAAGATCCGGCTAGAGGAGCGGCTTCGCGCACTAGAGGAACAGAAAAAGGAAAAGGTAGAGGAGCAGGTATTCACGGCTGAACAGATTGAGCAGGCGATAGAAACCAAAGCAATCACACGCGCGCAGGGTATGCAACTTCTTGCCCGCCAGGAAGCAAAAAGGCTTCGCGAGGAAGAGCAGGAAAAGCGACAACAGAACGAGCCGATTGAACGGGCGAAGGTTGAAATAAACGAGTACATGGAGCTGATTCCCGAGCTGGCTGACAAGAACTCAAAGGAGTTCACGCGCGCCAAGATCGAATACGCCAAGTTAATACAGCTCGGACATCCAGCGGACCAGAGAACGGAGCGGGTAGCATTGCAACTAGCTCACGGCTCTATTGAGGCGATCAAAAAGAAGGCGGAACTAAAAGCAGCGCCGCCGCCGCCTCCGGTCATGCCGGTGGACATGGGCGGGGCCGGGAATCACCAATCAAACGGCAAGCTCGACATCAACAAGGCACCGGCGCACTTGATAGCCTACTGGAACCGCACCCACACCTCACAGGCCGATAGAGAGGATGAGTTTCGGCGCTGGCAAAAGAGGCAACCTCAAAAATGAGCGTCCGTCACGTCTTTGTTCCCATTAATGCGAAACTAGGAGAAGGATTCTCAATACAGGAAATTGCCAAAGCCGGCGAGCATCCCGGAAGACGCACAAAGACAAACGGATACCAATCTCCCGCCACTTGGGTTTTAGAGCTAGTTTCCCTCCGAAAGCCCGTCATCCTCTGTTCTTTCTGCCGCTACAAGTTCGATCCTAAATACTACAAGTATCGCCGGTTCTATGTGGCTAATGCCGCAGGCCATGACCCCTACAGGACGGACGGCCAGTGTGAGGATTGTAAGGACCGCACCGACCGATCACCAGGCGGTGGGACGATGTTTGTGGCTGAGGAGCAATATCCCGAGATTTGTTTCGAGCCGAAGTCGCTACCGGGCTGGAACGACTATATTCAATGGCGCTTAAGACAGGCAAAACAAAGAGTTTATAGAGCCGCCGCTACTACGTGGCGGGCGGTACAAAGGAGTTAAAAATGGGACGTGCAGCAGGTTATGTTTATGGACAGAACTATGTGAAACGGTACTTTCTCGGCGCTACGTGGGCGGCTAACGCCGCATTAGGCACACCGGCATTGACGGTAGCAGGCAACCCCGGCGCGGGACCGGCCACGACAACGGGAGCAGCCAACGCCCTCGGGCTATGCGTGGGCGACAACGCTTACGCCTATTCGACAGTCCAGGCGACAATCCTGGCGCAGGGCGCTCCGGCCACGGTCGAAGTGGACATCAACCCCGGCTTGATTATCAATATGTTACTCTCCGGTGCCACAACAGCGTCAACAGCGTTGACAGTGCTTACCAACACCGTTACCAGCTCAGGCGGCGTACTCATCACCGATGCAGCCAACGTGCCAGCCAATGACATGAAAGGCGGATTTGTTTGGCGCTATCAGAACGGCGTGGCGGGTGAGGGACGTGTACCGACAACGCATACAGGCTCGACTAGCTTTGTTCCCACGACGCCGTTCAAGGAAGCCATTGCCATTGGTGATCAGTTCTTGTTTTCGCCTTACTACGATGTGGGCGACGGTGCGGCATCCTCGGATGGGAACAGTAATATCACCTGGACAAGCGATTTGAGACAGGCGGACGGCTCGGCGGCAACCGGCGCGGGCGCGGATATCGTGGCAGTGCATTTCATACCGGGCAACCGCTACACTACACAGTTTGAGTTCTGTTTGGGCGATCAGATTTGGTTCGGTTCGACAACGATCTAACTTCTAAAGGGCGAGCCGGGGCGCCCATGATGCCCCGGCAACTCAACCCTTTAGGAGAAAACTATGTTACGCACTGACAATATGGCGGATGTACTGGACCCGCGCTTCCAGAAGATCTGGGACGAGCGGTTCACGAATGTCCCGGACATGATCGATCGGTTTTACGGCATGGCGACCAGCTCCCAGATCACGGAGCGGTTCAGCACCTTGGGAACTATGGACGACACCGGGCGCTTTCTCGGAAGTGTCGATTACGATGACGTGTACCAGGGGTATGACGTTGCGGTGACGCCTCTGGAATTTGCCAAGGGCATCCAGATCCAGCGCCGCTTGTTCGACACCGATCAGCACAACTTGATTGAAGGCAAGCCAAAAGCACTCGCAGGCTCGCTTTACCGCACTCGGAGCGCGTTTGCGGCACGCCCGTTCAACTTCGCTTTTGGTAATGACTCGTTCTTCTATAGTCATTCAGAGGGCGTGGCGCTTTGTTCTAACTCGCACACAACGACATCCGGAGCCTCGACCGCTACAGGCTTCGACAACCTAGTGACGACTTCGCTGAACGCGGTTACTTACACCGCAGCACTGTTCCAGATGTATAATTTTAAGGGCGACAGGGCAGAACGGATTGAAGTTCGGCCCAACATGCTGATTGTTCCGAAATCTCCCGCGGTGGCCGAGGCTGCTTACGAGATCACTAAGTCAGCCGGCAAGGTGGACACTCCGAATAACAACGTGAACTACAACCAGGGAAAGACCGAGGTTGTCGAGTGGATCGAGCTCAACAGTGCCACCAACTGGTTTATGATCGATAGCGCGATGGCGAAAGATTTCGGGTTGAAATGGTTGGACGCGGTTAAGGGCGAATTCAGCATGGTCGAAGATTTCGATACCTTGGTCGGGAAGTGGAGATCATATAGCGTATTCGGTAACTGCTGGATTGACTGGCGTTTCATACTTGGTGCAAGTGTAAGTTAAATAAAGGGAATTTGGAACCATGTTGCAGATGGCATTGACAAAATGTAGTTTCTATGACAGTACTCTCCGTAAAGGGGGTATTTATGGAAACCAATGTTTGTGTTATCTGCAACAAAGAATTTCCTCGTCCGGCTCATCGGCCCAAAGCGCTTACTTGCGGAGTAGCTTGTAACAATCAGCGGCAAAATGATCTACGGCGCGAAAAGACAAAAGAGAAGTATGGAACGGCAAAACTCCGTTGCCCGTACTGCAAAAAGTGGTTTGTACGGCGAAGTTACAAAGGTGGTTTCGATCAACAATATTGTTCAGTTCAATGCCAACAAAGGAACGCGGGGAGACAATACGCAAGGCGCAAAAGAGAAACTAACCCGCATTGGGCTTGGCAATCTCGCGTTAGATACCACATGGGCGGCAACTGGGCAAAAGCGATTGAACGCGCTGACGGCAAGTGTGAAAAGTGCGGCGAGCCGATTAATGGAAAATTTTACGTTCATCATCGGGACGGCTCAGGAGAAACCGAATCGCCTAATCACGACTTGGCTAATCTCTGGGCGGTTCATCCCAAGTGTCATACTAAGATCCATGAGATTAATTTTCGTGTTGTCAACGGCGAGTTATTTGTGCTTGGGGAAATCTTCGAAATGATGAATGTGAACGAAGTGAAAGTACTGAGGCCACAATGAGACGCTATCCACCCGCACCCGGTCCCACCGGCCGCAACATGAACAAGGTAGGTTTCAAAGAGCCAACCTGTTACCCGCAGCAGGATATGGGTGCGGACATGGTGGGCGACAAGATCAGCGTCCTCATGCACGAGGGAGTTCCGCAAAAGCAAGCAGTGGCCGAAGCACTCAGCATGAAACGCGCTGGCAGACTCAGAAAAGGCGGAGTGTACGTACACGTCAAGAAGTAGAGTGCGCAGAGACGGCGGCCGCCGCCCGTCCAAGTATTTACTGTTTTTTGAGTAGTGGTGAGGGTAATCGAACCAAATAGTGCCTCACAATCCTAACACGTTCGCTGTGCGTGGAATAAGGTAAGAGGAAACCGCAGCGCAAAGGAGACACAAATGGCATACATGACAAAATATGGCAGTTTCTGGGGCGCGGTGCCGGTGCATCGCGGGCGCGTCTTCTGGGTAGCGCCCTCGGCAAGTTACTACATAGAGGGGCGCTCTTACTCAGCCGACGACGGACAGCCGGGGGATTCTCCCGAGCGTGCTGTTGTTACCGTCAATCAGGCTCTAAGCTACTGCACTGACGGCGCGGGTGATGTGATTGTGTTGCTTCCCGGTGCTCACACAGTCTCGACGGCGCTCACAATGAGTAAGTCCGATGTGCACCTAACAGGGCTTCAGACAAGCAACTTTCTACGCCCGTGTGCGAGCCTCACGCAATCGACTGCCGCGACAACTATAATGACGGTATCGGCAGCGGATGTTGAGATTTGCAACCTGCGTATCATCCCGATCACGGCCGCAACAGCTATTACATGGACGACAGGAGCCCATCGGCTCTATATCCACGATTGCAGCTTTGACATGGCGACACCGGCAGCAAACGTGGCGACAATCGGCGCGGGCCATGCAGGGACAACCTACACGTCAGCGCCGGCAAACGTGCTTATCAGTCATAATTACTTCGAGGTGACAGGCGCTCAAGGGCCAGCGCTAAAGATGGGAGACGCTAAGGACTTTATCGTTGAGAAAAATGTCATTGCGTTTAAGGGTGGCACCTGGGCCAATGCCACACTGCAGGGCGGAGTTTTGGGTTGGGGTATCTACCGCGACAACGAATTGCATGCGCTTAAAGATTCGACTATCACCGCCGGCATTACCGGGACTGATTTGACCTCGACTCTATCGGTAGCGATTTACCGGAATTTCTTCAGCGGCACAAATTCAAAGCCAATCGAAGACTGGGGCGCAACGGACGCCACGATAGCGGAGAACTACAAGACAGAAGTCGGTGCCGCTGCGGGCGGCGTGCTCTGGAGTTCGATCACATAAAGTGTGGCCTTACAACGACGCATTTCCCGGTGGGACTGTAGGAATACCCTGCGGTACGACGCCGCGTTACCTCGATTTCGAGCATTCAATCGAGGGACTACGGGTGCCGGTAGGGACACATTCTTTTAGGATGCCCGGCTCAAATGTGACACTCAACATGGAGACGATTCTAAGCCAGATGAAAGGCGATTGGTTGTTTATCATGGGCGACGATCATACATTCGAGCCGGACCTGCTTTATAACCTACTTGCCCGCGATGTTGACGTGATAGTGCCGCTTTGCTCACGCCGTGGCCCGCCGTTTCTGCCGGTTCTCTATAAAGACTTGGACATTGATAAGGGGATTTGCGAAGCCTACCGCTGGGAAGAACTGAATTATCTCTCCGGGGTTATTCCGGTGGCCGGTGCAGGTTCGGCTGGAATGCTTATTAAAAAACGCGTGTTTGAGGAGATCCCATCGCCAGTATTCGAAAATCTCGTGACGCCTGATGGCAAAGTAGCTGGTGAGGACGTGAGCTTGTCTCATAAGATAAACAAAGCGGGCTTTCAAATTTGGGCCGACATGGATCAGGTGATGGGCCATATTAGCCCGGTGGACTTACGCCCGAAACGGAACGGTAACGGCTGGGAGATCACCGGAATATTCGGTCAGCGCCGCACGGCGGACGGACTAGAGGATATGGCTGTCAAGATGACTTGGGACGATAAATGAAACCTGGGCATTGTGCAATTTGCGGTAGTCAAACGAGGGATGATCGTTCGGTTCATTGTCGCAAGTGTTTCAAAATTCCGAGACGGCTTGATCCAAGCTCAACAACAAAATGTTGCACGAAATGCAAATCGGTCAAACCGATAGCAGCATTTAATAAACGCACAGCGGGTTACGATCCGAATATAAGGCTCCCCGAGTCGGTTTGTAGGATTTGCAAAAAGAAAAGTTATTCTAACCGCACATACTCAACACGTAAAGCATTAAAGGCGCGTTTGGCTGCTATTGAATTTTATTCACAAGGTAAAAATTTCTGTGCTTGTTGCGGTGAGAATCGTATAGAATTTTTGTCATTAGATCATATGAGAGGCGACGGTGCGCAACAGCGAAGAGACAATCGCAAACAGCGTCACAGTTTGCCTAATTGGTTGAGAGTAAATAATTATCCGCCGGGTTTTCAGGTTCTCTGTTACAATTGTAACTTCGCCAAGAGACAAAAAGAAAAATGCCCTCATCATAAATGGCCCGGCGTAATGATTCGTCAATTTTGTGACATTCACGGCACCGCTGAAATAGGGGAAGGAACCGAGATTTGGAATTATGTCAGTGTGTGCGCAGGAGCGAAACTCGGAACGAGTGTTGTTGTTGGTTCAAGCTGCTGGATCGGCAAAGGAACGGTGATCGGAAATAATTCCAGGTTGCAGACTGGCGTTTTTCTTCCTAATAACTCGATTTTGGGAGAAAATGTTTTTTGTGGACCTCATGTTATCGCTACTGATGATAAATATCCTCGCGTCGGCAATCACGATTATAATGCACAACCCCCAAATTTAAAAAGCAATTGTTCTTTAGGTGCTAGTGCAGTGATTTTGCCGGGAATAACTGTTGGTGAATTTGCAGTGGTTGGGGCGGGTGCGGTTGTTACCCATGATGTAGAGCCGCATACTATCGTTGTTGGATCGCCCGCTATTCCGATAAGCGCAATGCAATCTCCCAGTGATAGAGAAATGTTGAAGCGATGGTATCAAACAATACAGGAGTCAAGGATATGAGCCACGAAGCGGAAACTGAGTATTATCTCAACAAGGTTAAGCAGGTAAAAAACGAGGCGAAGGACGGCCAGCTTGTAAAGACCGCCACCCGCTACATGACATGGACGGAACGGGAGCGTAAGAAGGCCGAACTTAGTCGCACAGAGGAGCAGATGGCGCCGGACAACTTCGCTAAGGCATCCATCACTCAGCAAGGCAGGAGCAATATAACCCGCTACGTGCAGCACTTGAAACGCGACCTCGAAGCCAACTCGCCGCCTACCGACATTTCGGGCGAGACTAAAAACGCGCTCTATCAGGAAGAGAAGCGGCTTGAAGCCGACATCCGCGAGGGCATGCTTCCCGTTGAGGTAATGAGGCGCAACCCTACCGGGGCGGTGAGCCATCACACGCGGTGGGAGAAAGAGAAAAAGGAGAAAATCCTAGCCTGGAAAAATATACGGCGGGTTCTCAACCCGAATGATGAGAGCGAGGATCTAGCCAATGTGGAGATGATTCGGCCGACTATGGCTGCACCGGGCGATGCTTCGACATTTATGGCCGATGCACAGATCCCCGGCGTGTTCGCCATGACGCCGCAGGCTAAGGAGAATTGGCCACTAGGCGAGCCCAAGATTGACACGCCGCTAAAGCAGGCAGAGCGACGGGAACTAGAGGAAGAGGAGAAAAAAGAACTGGAAGAACTCCGGGCTATGAAAAGGATCGTGGATCAAAAGAGAGAAAAACAAAGACAGAACGGGGTCCGATTGGCAGCAAGGGCGCAAGCGGCTAGGGAAAAACGGCTAGCGAAGGAAATAGCGCAAGGACCGCAGGAATAATGTCAATCTATGACCGCTTACTCGGCACAGCGGAACCCAAGCTGCTTGTCCATTCTTTCATGGGCTTGGTGGGCGAGTTTAACCGAGGCAAACTAACCGCTGCCGAAATCTTTACCATTCTTGGCGCCGATGCCTCGGAACAAGCAGAACTAGCGACCTTACTTGCTAAAGCTGTCCCGCCCGTCGAAACGATCTCCCTCGGTTCTTTAGTTACTCTTACCAACGTCGGCACTGCATACGATAATATTCAAGGCTTGCCGATGGCGCGTGTGCAAACAGCCGGGATAACGTCAATCGAGTTTACAGTGCGTGTCAACAAAGTTGGCAGCGGTACGCAATCGTGGCAGCTATGGAATGAGACGGACGCGGCCGAGACAACGGTGATAGACGACAACGGCGCTACTGGAATCAAGATACTTACTACCACGAGGACATTCCCTGCGCCTTTAACGGCTGCGCTGAAGACTTTTCGCATCCGGGCTAAGAGCACGACGGCGCAAGACGACCCAGTATATCTTGGCGGCTGCGTGATGGTGACGCGAAAGGAAGTGCTTACTCAGGACGTGTTGCACGAGCTTTTGCTGTTGGCTGAGAGTCGCTATGCTTATGATACGGTGGCAACATTGAAAGCTAGGCTTGGTGTCTGATGGCTGTCAGAGTGGGCAGGGCTACCGAGGTCTGGTTAGCCAGCCAAGGCGCGACAACTAACATTGACGTGAATGTTGGGTTTACGCCCACGGCAGGAAAATATGCCGTCTTTGCTTTTATGTCCGGCGCTAGCGCGTCCACGGATACAACCGGCGCCCATTTGCTAAACGTGAGTTGGGGGTTTGCAACATCGGCAAGTTCCCGCCGCTCTACTTGCGGTTATTCAGCTCTGGGCAGCTCGTCGTCATCTTGCGGAAAGGCGTGCCGCAACGATGCCATTTTATCCGCTTGTGACGCGGGTACTATAAATGCCTTACTCGATTTTGGCGGTGAAATCACAAATGGCGTTAGGTTCACGGTCGATGACCAAGCGCTCGCTGATTATAGATTTAACGTCATAGTAATTGATGGTCTAACTAGCGCAGGCATTAGCGATGTACTATCTCCGGCGGCAACTGGAAACTTTAATCACACGCTTCCGATTGCCGATCCCGAATTGTTGATTTTTCTGTCAGCCGGACCATTCACAGCATTTCCATACTTTGCGACCTCGTTACAAATGTCGCTCGGCGCCGCCCATGCCGACGGTCAGTTCGCTACGGGAATCGTAAGCCGAACCGCGCAGCCGACCATGAGCACATTTCATTATTCTAACCACAACGAATGTGCCGTTAGCGTGGGCACTACGGGACTCGGAGTTGAACGGCTTTCGTGGGTAAGCACAAGCGGAACGACATTGACCCTGAACTGCTTGGAGCGGCAGGGCACCAGCAACATTCACTGCTGCTTGTCGATGAAAGGGATTGAGGCAACGGTTCAAAACGGTTTGACACAGACGGACACGACAACAGCAATACCGATAACCGGGTTAGCAAGTACGTGTCTAGGTGGGCTGATTGTGTCCACCTGCGAGGCAGAATCGACGCAGGATACTCCGACTGCACACAATCATTTGTCAATCGGTTCATTTATCGCGACTGATAATCGCGGATCACATGGAATATGGGACGAGAACGGCACAGCCAATTCTGAGCCGGCGACGAGCGTGGATTACGATGCCGTATATACAAACATCTCAAGCGGTGATGCGCAGGTGGGAACCATGGACGTCCAGAGTATGGACTCAGGCGGCGCGACATTCATCATGGACGATGCCGACCCTGCGCAAACTTGGTTTGGGGCGATTCTCTTCGCCGATGTAGCGGCGGCGCCGTCTCGCACGAAATTGAATACACGGTCCTATCCGCTGGGAACGGAGATAGGGATGGGCTGGAGATTAAATTTGTGAACATTCAAAAGTGGATGAAGAAAGAGAATAGTGGCCTCGCGCGTACCACGCTTGAACTGGCAAAGTACACGGAGCGGGCCGGGCATAGCGTGTGCGTCAAAGAGCCTGGGGATGGGAAAGTACTCTACGGCATGGCGCGCGATCCCGATTTGCACACGATTCATTCACAGTTGAACCCGGATGCCTTCTTCGACAAGAAGCCCAAAATGATGTGGATGCACGGCGAACCATTAAGCAGTGTCGGCAACGGTGTCAGCATGAAAGCGATATGTGACCTAGCGCCCAAAGTCGATGCTTTCATGTGCATGCGCAAAGACGAGTATCCGATCTGGTCAAGTATCAAGCGGACCTACCTCGTGGATAAAGGAATTGACCTGGAGTTTTACTTTCCTATCGCTGGCAGTGAAAAGTTAGACGGGGAACCATCGGTTCTCTACTGTGAGAACTGGAGGCGGGAGAGAAACCCGCTTTATCTTTGTATGGCGATGGAAAAAGTTTGGCAGAAGTTACCCAGGGCCCGGCTTCATCTCTACAACTGCACCGATCAGAAAATGCAGCAGACATTCCATGCACTCAGTAAAAACAATAAGTGGTGGGCGTTTCTCGGCAGTCTCAAAGGGCCGGTCGATATCAAGGAAATCAACGCACTCTATAATCGCGCCGACATCGTTGTCTCTTGTCTCTTCCCGCTCTACGCCCGAAGTATTGAAGCTTTCGGTGCGGGCAAAGCGTTTATTGGCCCAGGTTATAAAGAACATGATTATCCTTGGCAATGTGATCTCAGCCCGGACTCTATGGCGGAAACGATCATCAAGTGTTGGGAGAATTATGATCAGATAGATTATCGTACTTGGGCCGAGAAGCACCACAACGTGGAAAAGACGGTAGAGCAATCCCTTGGAATCTACAGCAAGTATTTATAGCCTGCTCCAGCCCTACTCGGAGACACCCGAGTACGCGGAGAAAATGATGCACCGCATACCGGATGCTCCGGTGGTTGAGCGTGAATTGTTCATTGTGAAGCGGTGTAAAGGCAAGCGCGTTGTCAATTTTGGTTCGTCTAGCGGGCCGCTCCACGGATTATTAAAGAGAGTGGCAACAGGATTGACGGGCGTAGACAAGGCCGGCGATCCCGATGTGAAGATCGATCTCGACGATGAGCATTACAACCTTCAGGCTTTGCCAGCCGCTCAGGTTTATGTATGCGGCGAGATCCTTGAACATCTACTTGCGCCCGGTTTTTTTCTTCGCCGTCTTCATTGGCACATGCAACACAAAGGATTAGAAGGCGCTGAATTGATTGTCACAGTTCCTAACGCAATGGGGTTCATTGCTTCACCTGCAGCGAGGCAGGGAATAGAAAATTGCAACAAGGATCATGTGGCTTGGTACAGCTACCGAACGATAAAAACGCTCTTGGAGAAAACAGGTTTCGAGATCAGAGAGTTTGCCTGGTATCACGGCAAGCCGGTCTTTGCTGAGGGGTTGGTGGTGGTGGCAACATGAGCCAAAAGATGTTCCAGGGCCGGACTTTGAACCACTTAACGTGGGTCATGGTCGATTCAACCGACTTTGCTACCCCAGAGAGCGCCCTTTCTACGGCTAAGATAATGGCCTATGGAAAACTCCGCTCAACGTCCCTTGTCTATTTTGTCAGTAGCGGAACGGGTTCAATGGTTGGCGGTGACATTAAGCATGTTGGGCTTTCTGCGACGGGCGTCTATACGGTGCCGTTGGCTAAGGGCGATCTCTCCGATGCATCGGCGGCATGGTACGACCAATATACTTTCATCATTACCGGCACAGGCGCGGCCCAGCAGGTTCTAGTTTGTGAGGGTATTTTATCCGCCGCAGACGTTGAACGTCTTTCCGCCCTTGTCAGCGACGTGCAATCCGCTGTTGCTGTAGGCGCAGCCGGTGTCACGGTATCGAATATCTCAGACATTGCCTCAGCGGTATGGGCCGCGAAGTATACCGGCAACTCGGTTGCAAGTTCTTTCGGTTCCATGATGAGCGATCTATACTCGCGGCTTGTCAAGACGCAGAGCAATGCTTTACAGGCATCTTCTAGAGCCAGTGACATACGGTCAAGGATTGACTCGGCCTCTTTTCTATCCGACATAGCTAGTCACGTGTGGACGGCTAAATACACCGGGCTGAGCGCCGCTAGTTCTTTCGGTTCTCTTTTGAGCGATATCAATTCGAGGATTAAGGGCAACAGTGATTTCTTATCCAAGATGAGTGACATGTGGAGCAATACCCGGACGGTTGCCATTCAGACGAACTCCCGAGTCAGCCATCTCCGCTCCCGAGTTGATAGCGCATCTTTTCTTAGCGACATCGCTTCCCACGTATGGACGGCAACCTATACGAACTTGAGCGCAGCCGGCTCCTTTGGCTCTCTTCTTAGCGATATGAACTCGCGCATTAAGGGAAACTCCGACTTCTTGTCCAAGATGAGCGATGTCTGGTCTGATACGCTTGTGGCGGCTAATGCTGCCGCTTCTCGAACAACGCAAATCTTAAATGAAGCCGATAACGATCAATCGGTGCTGGTTTCACGATTGAGAATCATCAGCACATTGACGAAAGGTACTTCTGATTTTCTCTCTAAGATGTCAGACGTATGGTCAGATACCCTCGTTGCTGCAACACAAGGAGCATCGCGAGCAAGTGATATTCGGTCGCGCATGGATTCAGCCAGTTACCTTTCCGATATTGCATCGCATGTATGGACAGCTAAGTACACCGCTTTGTCCGCTCCCTCTTCTTTTGGCTCTCTAATGAGCGATATTCGCTCGGCGGTGGGAGCAATCAATGTCAGCATTGGGCCTTCGGAGATATCCGACATTGCTTCTGCAGTTGCCGCAGGACTGACCGGCGTTACCCCAAGCGATATTGGCAATATAGCTACGCGAGTATGGTCCGACTTTCAGTCTAAGGTGGGGAGATCGGTAAGTGATGTTATGTCGGACTTGCTCAATACGGCTAGCGACGTACAGTCGGCAGTGGCGCTCATCCCGAAATCCGATGGTGCCTTATTGTTCAATGTGTTCGCCGTGGGCGATATCAAGGCCGGCTTGGCTACTCAGGCCGTTGTACTTTCCAACTTCTCAGACCTCTACGAATTGCTTAGTGACGTTGACTCCGCGGCGAATAGCCAGTTTACGATTCTCGGCTCTCGGATGAATTTAGCCAATTCCCGCTTGCTGGTGAATCAGTCAACGGCCAGCAATATCTATGAATTAATTTCGGACATGGATTCAGCTTTGACTTCCCAGGCCGCTTTTGTGAACGCACACATTTCATCCGGCTTTGATAAAATTTACTCCGATGTGAGCGATCTCGATTCCGCCCTCGCCAGCCAGTTTGTTATCACCAACTCTCAACTAGACGTAAACGTCATTACGGTAAATGACATTTACAGTCTATTGTCGGCGGTGAACAGTGACATCGGCGCCAGAATACCCAAGGAAGTGGCGGCCCGTAGCCAGTTGTCAGATTTGGCGAGCGATCTCAAATCGGCGATAGCAGCGGGCGGCAGCACTTCAGCCATTTATGCTATGCTTTCTGATTTCCAGTCGGACTTTCAAAGCAGAGTACCCAAAGAAGTTGCTTCGGCAAGTGCTCTTACAGTAGCCAAAAATAGCATTTATTCGATGTTGAGTGATGTGAGTTCCGACATCGGCGTTATGAGCGGAGTTTTGTCCGATACTTATTCTGCTATTGGTGCTATCACGGTAGACGGAAATGCCATTGCGGACGCTATCCTTGATCGCGACATGGCGGCGGGTGCTGACACCGGAACGGCGTTAAAACGCACACCTCGACAAGCGCTGCGTTTTCTCCGTAATAAATGGTCAGTAGTTGGGGCAGGATTGAAGGTCTTCAAGGAAGATGACACAACGGAGAGCTGGTCGGCTACATTAGCAACTACACCGGGGGCTGATCCAATAACGGGCAACGATCCAGAGGGGTAAAATGATCGGCTTTAGATCTCCGCAATTTCCGCTGGCGCTATCGGCGGTTAGAATATTCGGCTTTCGTTCGCCTTTGTTTTTTTTGGGCATAGCATCGACGGGGATTCCGCTATTAATTACATCGCATCCACACTATAATGTCTTTGCCGCAAGGCGGCATAGAGGGAGGCACTAGGTTGGATAGAGCACCGCGAGGCGTGAAGTACGCGGATCATGCAAGAAATGTAATTTAACCAGTATGCAAAAATATCGACGAAAGTTGATACAGACCGGAGAAAGGCAGGGATAAGACCATCGCGTGGCCATACATATTTTGTAGTGGGTGGGAGACTGGCGCTCACGGCGTGACTGCTTCGAGTGGTACATTAATTGATTACCCGCATTTTTCCAAACTCGCCAACTCAGGATTAGCACCCTACCGAGGCGCATACTGTTTACGGGTTCAACTCAATGGAGGTGTCACGGATCAATACTGCCGGGAGGACACGTTATTTGATGACTGGACGGCCGGCCCTACCGACCGTTGGTTACGCTTCTACTTCTATCTTTCTAAAGACTTCAACATGGCTGACGCCGATCTTTTCTCAATGTTCGAGGCGGAATCGACCTTAAACACAACGACGCGCGTTGCCTGCGGTATTCTTAGAAACGGTGCAAACCTATACTATTGGGCTAACAACTTACGCGGCAGCGTAGTCCCGGCAACAGATGGAATCAATATGGGCACGCTTGCTGCGGGCACTAACTGTGCTCTTGGCAAGTGGTGGTGTGCTGAGGTAGCGGGCCATTTAGCTGGCGGTGCTGCAGGTACAATTGATTTCTATCTCAACGGCACGGCAGGCACTCAGGTTGCCGGACTCACTCAGACGGCGATTGTAGATGCCAAAATAGGCGTCCTTGGTCCGATGGCGGGCACCTCGGGAACTGTTCTCATTGATGACTTTATCTACGACGACACTGGTCGTATTTATCCCGACGCCACGCGCTACCGGATCTTAAACGTAGTGCAGCGACAAGCCTCGGACCACATCGTCCTTGGCCCCGGCCGCCTATCCTGCGCGGTGCAGGGAACGGGCGCCGCTGGCAATGCCACGCTCTATCTCTATGATACCGACGCTGTACCAGGCACAACGAACACACCAACGCCGTTTTTGTTTATGACTAACACCGTGGCGCAAGAGTTTATTCCCGGTCACGACATTTTTGAGTTTGAGAAGGGTTGTTATTCGGTGATGGGCGGCACTGCGGCACAAGCATACTTTTCGATCAGCCGCGGTGGGTTAGTGAGCGATGCCAGTGTGATAGCCTACGGATTACGGACAGGACGTCCAAGACCTTAAACCGGGAGGGTGCAGCCGCATAGGGCGTTAAATGGGGCGACCATCTATGCAATGGTTATAAATAGACCTACAGCCCCTTGGTTTAAGATGGAGCGCGAAAGAGGTGAACCATGCAAATAATGAACATTACTATTCCCGATAGTGTCTCCGCCACTCTCGACCTTTTGGGCGATCCTGCCAAGTACAAAAAGCTACTAGCCGACTTGAAAGCTATGCTAGACGAGATCAATAGCCGCATGGAGGCGTATAAAAGCTACTCATCCGCTGATGGTTACATTGCCGACGCCCAGGCGTTGAAAGCCGAGGCACTTCGGGAGATAGAGGAAGCCAAGGGTTTTTCCGCCGATGCCAAGCAGAGAATAGACAAGGCGGCGTTTGCCCTTAAGAAGAAAACGCACGACTTACAGGTGATGATAGCCGAGCGTACTCAGGCACTGGACGACAGAGAGAAGTATCTTGAGGGATTCGCGCAGGGGTTGAATACCCGCGAACTGGAGGCAACACGCTTGCATAAAGAAGCGGAGGGCATGATAGAACAGGCAGCGGAGAGAATGAGATTAGCCGATGAGGTTATTGAGCAATATCGGACAAAGGCGGCAAAGCTGAGAGAACTAGCAGCATGAAAACATTGTGTTGGGTATGCAATATCAATGAGGCAAGGGCGGGGTCCGCCCAAATGAACAGAATGTGCGACGAGTGTTATTTTGCCGACGATATCGGAACCAGGCTCAACTTGTCGCGATGTAGGGATAATTTGCTAACGGCTATTGATGAGCTGAAAGCATGTATACAAGCCCGCAAGTCGCTTACCTCTATCAGGTAGCGGGAACCTTACCGCCACCGCAGCCGCCGACCACGGAAGTCATAGCGGCGCGCGTAGTGGTGGGCAACCTTGATGGAACAATCTTCACACATGGCCTAGAAACCCTTGACGTGGTTCATGCCTTCACGCCTAGCCGGGGCTGGTATACCTCGGTTTATTTCGATCCTAACCTACAGACAACCGGCTCCTTCCGTACTTTCTTTTCAGTGCCTTCGCCCTACCGGGCAGCGACTATCGACTATGTGGTAAGCAAGGGAACGGGCGTCACGGTGCCGCCGGACGCCACGAGCTACACGATTAACCACGGCTACAACGACGCCTCGGCGGTGGTGCTTGTTTCGACTAACTGGAACACCCAGATTTATAAGAGCACCAAGACAGCCAATACCTTGCTAGTCAACTTCAGCGTCCCGGCGCCTGCCGGCGCGCGGCTCTTTTACTCGAATCATTACAGCGCCTATGACTATCTAACCTCGGGCGAGGCCGTGGCGGATTGGGCCGAGTCCCATGTGCTGACTCATAACTTGGGCAAGGCGGGCTTGCCTGTCTTTGCGCTTCCCTCCTGGCCTACGGTAGTGACGGCGGGGGTTAAGGGCGACACCCAGACGGAGATTCACTTCTCAGTGGCTGCACCTCCGGGCGGGACGGTGGACGCAATGGTCAAATTCATATGAGCACCTCAATCGAGCCAGTAACATTTAGCGACCTCCAGAACGATTTGGTGACTCGTATCCGTGGATCGGCCTCCAGTTCTGTCACAACGGAAAAAATAAAGCGGGCGTTGAACATTGCCCTAACTGATATTCACCTAGCGCCGGGCAACAAGTTTTCTTGGGCCGAGCGGCCCGCAACGCTTATAACTCACGCACCCTATTCCGACGGGACTGTCTCAATATCTACAGCAGCAAGAACGACCATCCTCGGTGTCGGCACCCTCTGGAATACCGCAGTGACAGGCTTCGGTTTCAACAACGTACGCGCGGGCGGGCAAATTAAAGTCGGCACCTCGGAAGAGATCTACACGGTTTCGGCAGTAACGAACGACACAACGCTAACAATCGACTCTCCCTATACGGGGGACGCCATTACTAACGTGTCCTACCAGTATTGGGAGAATGAGTATGCCTTGGCCAGCGACTTTCTACGATTTGTCGATCTTAACGTATTCTCAGCAGAGGCGAATATACCCCTTGTTGGCGCTTCTGACTTTAGACGATATTGGGGAAGACGTGATATCAGCGGACGAAAGCCGCAGATGGCTTGCCAGGTCCAGCTTGGCTTTTCTGGCTCAACCGAACCGCAGCACCGTGTCGTTCTCCGTCCGTATCCCGATAGAGTTTATAGCCTGAAATATCAGTACGTGACGAGGAACCTGGCCGTGACCTCAGCTGGCGTGGCGCAGCAAAGCATGGTGGAAGATTCAGATGAGCCTATTATCCCTCGCGGTAAGCGGCACTCGATCGTTCTCCATGCCCTCTATAACCTCTACCGCGACGACGGCGACGATGCGCGTTCGCAGGAAGTCAAGGCCGAATACAACCAGCTCATGCAGCGGTTGATTGGCGACATGCCGAGGAGCCAAGACCGGGCGCGGTTCGTGTACGGCGCGAAGCGGGGCGGATATAGATCGCGGCGGTTCGATATCGGCGGACGGTTCGACACTTTGGATGATTAGATGCCAGATTCTTTTTACCCGACTATTGTGCTTCAACTAGGAAGTTGTGGCTATGCGACCGACTTACCTCAACAGGCGCGCAACTTAACCCACTATACAAGATTAGATTCGGTCATCTTTGAGCCAGGCAACCAGCTTAGAAAGTTTGGCGGTGCGGAGAAGGTGAACAGCGTTGCCATAAGCGGGATAACGGGATGCGTGGACTACTGGAAAGGCGGGGGCGCCACCGCCTTCACTCAGAAATTTGTTGTTACTACCAGCGATGGACATGTCTATAAAGAGGACATGGATGGCACCTTTGACGATGTGACGGGCGGGATGACGGTGCCAAACTCGATGCCCGTTTTCTGTGTGGCCGGCGGGCTCCTCACTATCTGGTTCTCTACCGGCACACATGCACCATTAAAGTGGAATCAAACCGGAAATGCGGCACTCTTGGGCGGAAGCCCACCGAATGGCAAGGGCATGATCTATGCCTATAAGCGCGGCTTCGCTTGGTTGGGTTCGCGCCTTTACTATTCGGCGGGCGGCAACATTGAGGACTGGACGGGCGCCGATACTGGCTCGATTGACATTAGCCCGGATGACGGCGATGAAATTGTCGGCGCGGTGCTATTCAAAAAGACGATCTTTATTTTCAAGGGGCCGAACAATGGATCGATCCACACAATTAGCGGCACTTCGCCCACCGGGTCCGATGCATTCGTACTCGCGCCTTTTTCGGCAGGCATACCTTTACAGTCTCATAATTCCATTGTTCCTATTGGCAGCCAGCGCGTGGGTGATGCTGCTGCTGATATTAGTTTTATGTCTCCCCGCGGGATTCATTTACTCAGCGCTGTTCAACAATACGGAGACTTTCAGGAGTCTGACATTACGCGCTATCTTAAAAGGCACTTCCGGGAGAACGTGAATCGGAACTATTTCAACCGCGTCTGGGGTGTCAATTACCGGGAGAAGTCATGCTTGTTGTGGACGACGACCTTAGCTAGTAGCGCCTCGAACGATCAGCTTTTCGGGATATCTTATGCGCGGCTGCAGGAAGACGGATGGAAGCCTTTCACGGTTAGCCGGCCATGCCAAAGCCTGGCGATTAGGAAAAATCCGGTGAGCCGGATTGATGAGATTATCACGGGCAACGCCGATGGGTTTGTGAGGCGCCAGGACATACTAGACAGAAACATTGACGGCGTAGCATACAACATGGATGTGGTGACACCGCGTCTTATTCTTGCTGCGGCTGACAAAACTGGTAAAAGCCGGGGGGATCAGCCGGTTGTGCTCGATAGGTGTTTTATCCGGGCCGATTCTACGGGCAGTTACAATTTAGGGGTTACAATAGAGAGAGACAATGAGCCGAGTGACAATTACGTATTTGGTCTAGGAATAGACATGTCAGGGTTTATTTTAGATCAATCGTTGCTCGACGATGGCCTAATCGGTGGGGATGCAATCGAATTGTCTTGGTCCGACCCTCCACTTGTGGGGGAATGTAGAACAGTTCGGTTCCGTCTGTCACAGAACGGAGTCGATGAGGATGCGAGTTTGATAGAATTGGGGATTGAGTGCAATCCAGCGGCGCAATCGAACAGATCACCGGCAACGGGAATATAAAAAATGGCACTTCCTAGAATAAAAGTTTGGGGATTTAGGGAAGAATTGACTTCAGCCGATCTTAACGGTGAAATTAATAACATTCTAAACAACGCGTTGACACTGATTTCGCCCTTGACGGGCAATCTAAACGCCAACAATAATCAGGTGCAGAACGTATCAACGCTTTCATTTAATGCCGGTGGATCTATCACGAAATCAACAATCGGCGCCGATCAGTGGATCAACCTAAACGGCGTGGCTGCAGGCGGAGTAATCTTCAACTATGGCGCGACTCAGGCCGGACAGATAACAAGCGGGCGGCTTCTCTGGGGCACGCTTCAAACGACGGGATCAAGCGCTGGTGATATTATCATTGGCAATGGGAAAAAATACGGGTTTGTCCAGGCCGATGGCTCGACAAGTACACAAGCGGGAATACTTTTAGACGGCTCCAATGCGCTCCATTTAGGTTCTCCCGGCAGTTCCTTTAGCTTTAACTTTGGAGCTAATCAAGGAATAGTTTTCCAATGGGCGAACGGACCACAGATAAACTTTGTTGTTGACAGTATTACGCCAGTACCACTCGCGGGTCAGGCGGTTATCTACCAGCGTACAACAGGCGGGGTAAAGGAATTATGCGCCACGTTCGGGAACGGCATAACCAAGGTGATAACTGATGACACATGACCAACTTGAGATTGCAATGGCGCAACTCCAAGCCTCAGTGAACACACTCAGCGAGGCGATGGGTAAGCTGGGAGCCGTAGACGGATTGGAATGGATTCAGGATTTAAGGGAGTGGGTGTTGAAGGCAAAGTTAGATGATCTCAGGAAAAACCCGCGTTAATATCCGCCCGTTCGAGATTCAGGATTTAGCCTGGTTAAAGCCCATTGCTGATGCCTATCACGAGTGGGACGACTTTATTCATGTGCTACAGCGGAAAGTAGTTGTTACGGCATTTGTTGTACCGGGCAAGGCTTTGGCGATCTTATTTAAAGACGATGGTCGCTATATCGCGGCAGGGATAACGGGCCGGCAAGGAATCAAAGATTTCATAAGAATGTCTAAAACTTGCCTCGAACCGTTGCACGAAATGGAGATTCCCATTTTCCATTATCAAAATGTTGGGCCATGGCACAAAAAACTTTATCGTCAACTTGGCGTGAAGGAGGTTGAAAGATGAACCAAAGACACACAGGACTAACTTATAGCACCGCTAACTGGCCGGGGCTTCCAGGGCCGAAAGGTCCGCCCATGAATAGGGTAGGGTTCGCGGAGCCTAAATGTTACGCCAAGCAGGAAATGAACTCCGATGTGAACAAGATTTTACCCACTATCGGTGGCGTTATCGGCAGTGTTGTCGGTGCCTACTTCGGCGGGCCGATGGGAGCTATGATCGGCAATCAGGCGGGACAGCAAGGCGGCACGGACTTAGCTGGAGTTATTAAGGGTGAAAAAAATCCGTTTGAAGTCCTGTTGATCCCGCCCGATATGAGGCAAGGATAAAAAAATTATGGGTGGATTCGGCGGTTCTAGCCAGAAACAAGAAAGTCAATCGTGGTCCACGCCGGCAATGCCGTCTGCGGAAGAATCGCAGGCGCGTTCAATGCAGAACCTTATCAACGAGCTGCAGCTTCAACAGTCAGGATATCGCGCCACGCCCGGCGCCGGCTTTGATGCTCAGAAATACCTTGCTGCAAATCCTGATGTGGCGGCCGATCCTTACTTTAGTCAAAACCCCTACCAACATTGGCTGAGGCATGGGCAAGCAGAAGGACGACCCGGAGGGCCGACGGAGGCGAGTTTGACGCAGATACCGGAGTCCGAATGGACACCCGAGCAAAAGCAGCAGGCTGCTATCAATCAAAAGATTCAGGACTATGTGTTAGGGCAGATCGATCAAGCAACGAACGGGCCATCACCGGAGACGAGAAAGATTGTCGGAGATATCTATTCGGCGCAACGCACTAAGGGCGAGCAGGAAATCAGCCGGTTCATAGGCTCGGAGGCGGCGGCGCGTGGCATGAACCTGAGTGACACGCCAATATTAAGAGAACTGGGCCTAGCAACCACCGATCTTGAAACCGGACTCCGCGGCGCCGAAGCGTCAAGCCTTTTGAACGTGGGGCAAGCCAACCAGACTTTCGCCGCTAACTTAAACGCATTTCAACAAAACTTACGCCAACAAGCCTATCTTAATAGACTCAACCTGGGGGCGAGTTACGGGAACATGGCAACGAACTTAGCTAGTTTGCGATACGGCACGGCGGGGCGAAGCAGCACAGGAACGGGTGTCGGTTCTAGTGGTGCCAATACCATGATGGGAGTTGGCGGTTTAATGCAGGGCGCGGGAAGTTTATTTTCAAGCGGCTCCGGTGGAACTCCTAGCGCAGCCTCAAACATGGGTAGCGGGCTAATGGACCTGTTTGGCGGCATGTTCGGCGGATAAATGGCGCTCTTTGACGATCCAATGGGGTTTAATGCCGAAGCGGGGCAGGCTTTAACTAGCCTTGCTTCCGAGTCTCCTGTGCAAGGCGAGATACCACCACCGGCTGCACTGCCATCGGGCGCTGGCGGGGGATTCCTGTCTAGCGGCGCATATTCTGTACCAACGCCCAAACCCTCAACAGACTGGGGCGCAATCATCTCCAAGGTGGGACAAGCGATCACGGCGGGTGGTGCGGGCTTCGCGGGCAACCCGAACTATTTAGAGACGGTTAAGAGAACCGAAATTGCTGCAATGGAGGAGCAGAGGCGGGCCGCTGAGGATGAGCAGAGATTGCAGTTAGCTAAACTCTCCTCATTTCCTAAGATAATGGCAGGCATTGCAGAACTGAGCGTGTCCACTCCTGAGCAGTTAGACGCAGCATCAAAGTCTATTGCGAAGATGGTAAACGGCGCTTATGGCACAGCGTTTGACCCGGATTACTTCAAGCACTTGCTTAGCGACAAAAACGCAATGGAGTACATAAAGCAAACGGCGCCGGACTTGGTAGAGCAAGCGTCGAAGTTGCCACCGGCAGAATTGAAGCGACTTACATCGAATACCGAGGCATTTAAACTTTGGACGACGACGCAATATAAGCAAGCTGCTGATGAAGCGGTGATGCAACTTTCAGGTTTGATGGAGAACGCCAAAGCGGGTGGCAATCAAGAGGATTTGCAGAAATTAAAGGAGCTTAATCCTGTTCAAGCGTCAAGGCACTTGCCGGGCGTAAAATTCCTAACAGAAGATCAACTAGCGCAGTTGAAAAACATCGGTTACGACAATTTTAAAACTAAGGCGATGATTACGAAGGAGTCGGACGCGGCCGCGGGTGGCGGTGGAACTAAAACCATGACGGGCTATGCCGAGTTGCTTTTTAAGAAGTCAGACCTCAAGGATTTGACCGAGCAGGAAAACAAAGACTTACTCGCCTATATGAGCGCCAGCAGCGACGAAAAGGAACTCATTAATCTGGCCCGGCAGAAAAATCCCAATGCTAGCATTTCTGAATTATTGGCGGGTGCGCGGGCGGGCTCACGGGAACAAAAAATCAATCTGGCGGTTAACATTGCCGGCGGCCAAGCGCAGGCTCGGGAAGTGGGGGCAGAGACAGGTAGGCAATCCGTATTAGCCTCACGCCTCGATCGAATTACTAAAGAAGCAGAGGCGGGAAATGCAGGGCGCCCGCTTGATCCTACTACACTTGACAGGGTTGGCAATCTCCTTGGGGCAAGGCGGCAAACGGCTGTAGTAGAAGCTAACTTTAGTCCTGAATTTTTAGGACCAGTAAAAGGAACGCAAGCAGCATTCGAAGCGCGGCGGCGAGTTGGTAGTTATGTCGGAACGCCATTGGGACAACAGGAAACGACATTCCGTCAATCCCTAGCTGACATCAAGGATATGTTACTTAGAGCTAGATCAGGTGCGCAAATAAATGAGCAGGAATATGCTCGCTTATCGCAGATGCTACCTGCCGCAACTGATGAAGAAACGGTATTTAAGGCGGGACTTTCTCGGTTCGATTTGGAAATGAAAAAGATTATTGAGGATAGGATTGGCCTCGCGCAGACGCCAAGGGGGAAATTGAGTGCTACAACGCCTTCAGCACCGACTGTAATTAAAGGGAAATCTTTAAGCGGTAAGCCTATCTATTCCACCGATGGTGGCAAATCATGGCTATATGGGACACCGTAAATGGCTGAAGCTGTACCACGAGAAGATTTGCCCCAATCGGTCCCTTCTAGCGATTTGCCGTCCGGCTTGATTCCTAATCTTTCACCCGAAGGTTCTACTCTCTCGACAATCATGGACATAGTGAAAGCTACGCCCATGCCCATAGCCGGACAAATAGTTGGTGCTCGGGTTGGGTTAGCCCTTGGTGGCCCTATGGGCGTGATTCCTGGCGAGGTTATCGGTGGTATGGTGGGCGAAGGAGCCAATCAGTTAGCGGGCATTACGCCGCCGAGTCTAGCTAATATTGGTTGGGCAGGTGCATCCGGTCCTATCGGGCGCGCAGCAGGGGCGGTGATCAAGGGCGTCGGTACGGGCGCTCTGAAATCCTTTGCTGGCCGCGATGCAGTGGCGGAGGCTGCTAACCGAGTATTTGAAAAGGTCTTAGGGCCTGCTAGCCCATCTAGCGTGCTTTTTAAAAAGCTCCATGAGGCTTCGGCTATAATTCCTACAGGCGATATTGCCAGGACAACGAGCAGTATCTTGGCGGCTGAGGGGCAGCAGGCAAAGCTTGGAGTCAACCAGGCTATAAAGGATGCTGTTAGCGCGATTGATGATCTAGTTAAGGCAAATCCCGAGGGTATCGCATCCAATGTGCTCCAAACGGAAATTAATCGAATTAGCGGGCTAGCGAGCAAAGCATTAGAGAACAGGGATACGATTGATCTCGGTCGCAAGCTCTTTGAAGTGCGCGGTGCCATGCTTGACGCTTTGGAAAAATCGGGCATGGCGGGTAGGGCAGCGATGGCGGCATTTAGGCGCGAGCAGGGAATCAAAGACCTTGCATATATCGTTGGCCGCGCGCATCCGGTGAAAGGTTTTAATGAGGCGCTGGCGAATAATAAGTTGCTTGCGGGTACGTTTCCAACAGAAGTGGAGCGGGAATCTATCCGGCAAATACTGGGTAGAGTATCAACGGCAACATGGTCGGGGTTTAGCGGCGTTGCGGGAAGATTGGCAGCGGGCTATGGAGTCGGAACAATATTCGGAGGGATACCGGGTATTATAACAGCGGCGGCGCTGCCGGAAGCAGTGGCGCGCTTAGTGGCAAATCCCGCCGGTAGGGTCCTCATGGACAATGCTCTAAAAAATCCCAGGCCGATGCTTAATTTCGGTACGTTCATGGCGGGCGCTGTGCAGGCAATTCGCGCGCAGGCTTCAAGCGATCCAACTACTGCGGCGGCTATAGCTGAGAGCATCAGGAGTCCTGGTACGATAGGAGAGAAGATGCAGATTATTACGGAGTTTGACGCCATGAAAGCGGCCGCAAAGAACTTGAGGACTCAGTGAAAAAACTATTCTGGATTTTTTTGTTGTTACTTGCCTCTAACGCGGCGTATGCCCAGGACACTGGATACTTTGTCCGCGTCTCCTGCGACACCTTAACCCCGGTTGCCAACGCTACTGTTTGTTTACAGACGACTACGACCGGTGGGCGAGCAGCCGGAAGTATCTATGTCTGGGACGGCACGCAATGGGTAGCACCTACCGGCGGCTCGGGTACACCGGGAGCTCCAGACACCGGGGTACAGTTCAATAATGCCGGAGTCCTAGCGGGCGATGCGGGCATGACTTACAACGCCGCCGCAAACATCCTCACTGTAACGGGCGATGTGGTGGTCGCGGGGCAGAGTGTGTGCTTAGAGAGCGGTGCGAATTGTCCTCTAACCGTGGGCGAGGTCGATCCTGTAGTTGCTGCAATCAATGGCATCGTCAAAAGCAACGGCAAAGTCATTTCCGCTGCTACCGCGGGCGTTGATTATGAGGCGGCAGATTCCGATCTTGCCGCCTTGGCGAACAATGCAACCAACGGAATATGGGCACGGACGGGCGCGGGAACGGGCGCAGCTAGGACAATAACGGGAAGCGGTGGTATTTCCGTTGCCGATGGCGACGGTGTGGCGGGAAATCCTGTCATCTCCCCCGGAGCCGACATGGTTAAGCGCAACCAGGCCAACACCTACAGTGGTGGCGGGTTGCAGGACATGAGCGCCAATGAGTTGAGGTTATTCAATCAGGCCGGTTATGCGCCCACGGCTGAGGGCAGGATAGGGATAAACACTACCACTCATACTGTAGTGGTTGGACTAAACGGCGCTCCAGTAACATTACTCAGTACAGCGGGTTCCATCGCCACGGCAACGGCTCTAGCAGCCGACCCGGCCGGTTGTGCTCAAGCGGGGGGGCAATGGACCTATGACATCAATGCAAGCGGCGTGAGCAACTGCGCCCCTATCGTTCTGACGGGCGCGGCCAATCCGACAGCGGGAACAGTCAGGTTTGCCGGAGATCGTTACAAAGACACGCGAACATATGACTGTACTGCTGGGACTGGCCTCGATTATGTGGGGCAAGGAACCGGGACGAACTTTGTTCCTTTGCAGGCCCAAACTTCCGGTTGGACGATAACGACAGCGGATTCAGGAACGCCTATTGTGGCTTGCGGTTCGGCAACACAGAAACTTGAGGGCAGCGCCACAGTTGTAACTCAAACTGTACCCGGCAGCGGTGTCCCGGACAAAGTGACTTTCTACTCCAAAATGCTGACCCATGCCACCGATTGCCCGAACAATGTAGTGGGCAAAGACGGCCAGATTTGCGTAGATCAAGATGACTATCGTCAATGGGTATGTGTGCCGACTGCCGGCGATTGCGATACAGCAGGAGAGTGGCATCTAACAGGTGGCGGCGGTGGCGGAAGCCCGCAGGGATCAGCCGACGACATTCAATTTAATGCGGGCGGCGGCGTGTTCGGCGGTGGCCGGTGTCAGATGGATAGTTCAGCAAATATTACTTGCGCGGGCACCGGCACGTTCGGATCGGGAGTTTCCAGTGTCATTACCATGAAGGGTGTAACGAGCGGGCAGGCTGATATCGGCGTGGCAGATGCAGCTGGAACGCCCAACCGGATAAACTTGCCACAAAACACCGGCAATGCGGGAGATGTGCTAACGACAGATGGGGGAAGCCCGCAGCAGCTTTCCTGGGTGGCCCAGGCTGCGGCAAATAAGATCCGTCCATGCGAACTTACGATTGGCGACAATGGTTCAGCCTCTCCCGTCTTGGCAAGCGATAACGGCGGGCTCTCGGATTGCAAGAATGTTTACGGCGCAACCCTCACGATCACGTCCGTCCATTGCTACACACCGACTGGAGCGACAACGGCCAGGCCACAGATCACCGGCGGGGCTGTTAACACAATTCTAAGCGCCGCGATTACCTGCGGTTCTACAGCGGGCGGGGTGGCGGGAACTCTCAATGGCACACCGACGCAAGCGGCCAACGAAACGATAGACAGCCCAATCGTGGCCGATGCCACGAGCAAGTACCTAAAGGTTTATATCGTTCGCACACTCCCATGATAAAACGGCTTCTCTTAATTCTCTCTCTTCTTATCGCCTCTCCGGCCTGGGCGGGAAGGACGCTCGTTCAGTCGGACAACTTTGATGACAACACGCTTTCAGCCGGCTCGGTGCTCTGGACGCAACTCAATAGCGCCAATGCCGTCATGGGCAATGCTGGAGGACTCGTCTTATGCAATCACTCGCCGGAATGTTCAATCCGGGCTGATGGAACTTATAGTAACGATCAATATGCAAAATTAACAGTCACTACATTGCCCGCTGCCGGTAGTCAAGCCATAGGACTTCTTTGCCGGGCTTCGGCTGATACGGGGGCGGGGCGTGACTTTTATCGTGCATCATTTACGGGAGCAAATCCCAAGGTCACAACAATCGCTAAAGTCGTAAATGGTACGAATAGTAACTTGGCTACTAGTTCGGCACTTACCTGGAATACTAACGATACAATCGAGTTTGAATGTATCGGCACCGATTTAACGATATTCAAGAACGGTGTCTCAACTGGCCTGACTGTTAGCGATGCCGCAATCGCCAGCGGTAAGCCTGGAATAGCCATTACAAACCAAATACCAAGGGGCGATAACTGGGAGGGTGGGGATGCAACGGCAGCACCGCCGGGAACGAGTTTTGTGCGCCATAGAGTGATTCAGCAATGAAGAAAATCATAATCCTCATCCTTCTGCTTTGGGCGAGTCCGTCGATTGCCACCACCTTGAGCGATGCAATTACCAACTGCCTCCCGGTCGGATCGTTCTGTGAAATCCCGCCGAGTAGCATGACTGGGTTTAACAATGGGTCAATCTTTGTGCCCGTAGGTGGAGGCTGCGGCGTAAGTGACTATATTACAGAATACGCTGCTCGCGCCGTCTGGAATCAAGTCGCAAGTCGGTTTCAATTTGTTGGTACTCCGCACGGTTCAAGTTGTTCCAATTCTACGCGATTTGTTGTCTATGATGAGGCGACAAATACATGGTTTCTAGGACCACAAACCAATTCGGCCGCTACAGCTCATGCTTATGAGCACAACGCAATAACGCCAGCGGGCACTCATTACTACCGTCAATATGATAGCTATACAGTTTATGTCAATCCCAACGGTGGAACCACCAGCCCATGGAATACAATCGCGCCAATCGGTGCGAGCAGCAAAAATTGCTGTGGTACTTTAGAGTGGTTTCCTGACATGAACCGACTGATTTTTATTGACGAGCAGTGGGGAGGGTGGGCCTGGAATCCTGGGAATAACTCGTGGACGCATCTGTTTCGTACAGATACAGATGATGGGAGTGGCTTGCCACAGTATATTTTGAAGCAGGGAACGAGCTACTACAACTGGGCTCATTACAGTAGCACCGGCGTCTTTCTATTCGGTCATGGTACAAACGTATACAAGATGAATGCGGCGGGCGCAGTAAAGCAGTTGGCTACTCCTCCGTTTGCTATTGATTCGGCCAACCCTAACGCCTGTTGTTCCGTGACGACTGATCCGACAAGCGGAAGACTCATTGTGATAAACACATCCCGGCAGGTTTACGATTTAGATCCTGGCGGAACAGACATGTCCAACGCCGGGACATGGATAAATACGGGGCGCACCGCGCCCACATTCTTCACGACGGCAGGAGGCATTGGGGAAAGCCTAATTGCGGCCCCCATGCGAGGTCGTGATGCGATCATATACGTTAAGTGTGATGATTCGAGCCAATGCCGGGTTTACGTTTATCAGCATGTGCCCGGTACTCCCGATACCGTAGCGCCGACAGCCCCAACGAACTTTGCAGCCAAGACAGCAACCAGCACTCAAATTGATTTATCCTGGACAGCCTCGACGGACGACAGGGGAACCATCCAAAGCTATCTAGTTGAACGGTGCTCCGGGGCCGCTTGCATCAATTTCGTTCAGATTGCGGTTGTATCAGGATCGGCAACTTCTTATTCGAATACGGGTCTTACTGGAGGCACACTATATCGCTACCGTATCAGGGCAACTGATTCGGCCGGGAATATCTCCGGTTATTCCTCCATCGCTCAGGATACAACTTCTGCGCCCGACACCACGGCGCCGACAAACCCATCAAGTCTAGCGGCGACCGCAGCCGCAGCCGATCAGATCAACCTAACTTGGACAGCTTCGAGTGACGCAGTGGGAGTAACAGGCTACCATGTAGAGCGGTGCCAGAATGCGGGCTGCGCCAACTTTGTCGAGGTAGGGACGACAGCGGGAGCGGTAACGACCTACAGCAGCACTGGCTTAACGGCGGCGACATCCTACAGTTTCAGGGTGAGAGCGAACGATGCGGCGAATAACCTGAGTGGATATTCAAACACGGACACGGCTGTCACGCTTGCGGGCGGGACTGACTTTGCTTCGCGGTGCGCGGCGCCGGGAGTGGTGCGGTGCGTGGGGTTTGAAACGGGCGATGGCTCTTTTTTTACCGGCACTGGCGGATTCAATGGGGCTTATAGCTATAACATGGGAGTCAAGCCGCGCAATAATACAACCGATTACAGCCATATCGGTCAAGACAATACTGTTGCCGCTTCCGGGGCAAGCTCGCTTAGAATGGAAGTCGCTTCCGGCACAGGAGCCGATCCCTCTGGGACATGGTTTACTAACTTCAGTAATCCGGCCAGCGGCTTTCAGGTAGGCCCTGGACAGGAATTTTATATTCAGTGGCGGCAACGGTTCTCGCCGGAGATGATTGCTCCGGCTAACGGCGGCACGTTCGGCAATTTCTGGGGCTTTTTAAACGGCCAACAGATTTTAACTCTATCCTCTACCGCGGTCGGAACCGCGACCGCAACGCTTAACGGATCTAGCAATACTTCCTTTAGCGGCATGACTGGCAGACATATTTATTTTGATCTTGGGCGGCACCCGGCTGGTTCTACGGGAGAGGCGACAATCGCGTCCGTTCAAAGTCCTACACAAGCAACGATCAATATAACGACTGCGTTCAATGCCTCTGTCTATCAGGTAGCTACCTGGGGTAACGATTTTGGCAAAGCTACCTTTAAGCTGAGCGATATAAGTGCGGGTGATACTGCTTCCTGTACTCCGGGCAATCCAACTAGCGCAACTTGCCCAACAACCTGTTGGGATTTTGAGGTTGTTACTACAAATCACGCGCGCGCAGATATGCCGACTGGATATGCTAATTGCAATGCCCCTGGCGGTATCAACAATGCTGGATTCTATGGGCCGCAGGATCAGTATCAGAACATAGTAAACTGCCCGTATAATGCGCCTGGGCCGACCTTTCCTCCGTGCTTTCCTCTAGTCCCCAATGAGTGGTTAACTTTTCAGGTTCATGTCTATGTCAATCAATGGAACACAGCTAATAGCACGTATCAGATGTGGGCGGCCAGGGAGGGCCAGCCTAGTCAGCTCATAATCGAGTGCAGCCCGGCTGTGACAAATTGTCGTCTCCCTCATACGGGAGGCGCCTATTTGTTCAGCACCAATACGAACTACAAGTTCGGTAAGATTTGGTTCGAAACTTATATGACGGATCGTTCATCCCGCCAGTCCCATTCAACGGGATATGTCTGGTTCGACGATCTCATCATCTCGACAAATAAGATTGCCGATCCCGGCACCGTGATAATCCCGCCGATCCTTCCCGGTGGAACCACCATGCAGGGCGTCACGCTCAACGGCCAGATTGTAATTCAGTGACACGATTTTTTTTTATTTTGTTCTTAGCCCTAGCGATGCCCTCGGCTCCTAGCGGTTTCGGCATTGCTGACGCGGCTCTAGTCCAAAAACTTCCAAAGTGTGCCCTCGGTGACGGTTACCCTTACTGGAATGGCGACGTAGTAGCAGTCAATTCCGGCTGTCCGGGCGCCGCGCACTTTGCCGCGGAGGGCACAGGTTATGCAGTTAAGGCTGAGAGCGGCGATCTCGCGGGAACGCTTGTCAGCTTTGCCGATGTAACGGCGGACGGTTCAGCAGCGATTCACATCCCTACCGGAGTCGGTGGTGTCTTTCCCCATGGCCAGGCACGCTATTACACTCCGGCTCTTGGGGCCGGTACTTTCAGCGTATGGGCGCGCGTCAAGGGTGTTGCCGGTAATCTTTGGGAATCTTCCTCGCCAATGCTCATTATCCCAAGCCCATCAAGTGCATTGATTACCGCGATACCCGCAAGCGGAACCTATCAGTGGGTAAAGCTCTCGACCACGGTTAGCGGTGGAGCGGCGCGGGATATTTTTCTTACTGCCGATGCGGGCATTGATATTGATTGCCTCTACCTTGATGTGAGCGGCAATGCAGTCCCGACATGCCCAGGCGGAACTGTACCGCCAGCACCTCAGTATGTGGTGCTCGACACGGCTATCCTGCCAACAGGCGTGAGTGATGGGATCTGGTCGTCAAACCCAAATCCTGTGCCTTGGAATGCGGCAAGCGATACCGGGATGCAAAGCAATCCGGTTGTGAAAGTTCTCTGGAACTCAGCTTCTAACAAAGTGTGTATCTATCAGGAGCAGACAAACGCAAGCCTGCTATTCGCTACC
>Ga0210090_1000002_pt1 | contig 31724 bp, 35 predicted proteins | sample Sandmound_ThreeS_7_FD_185572 | JGI IMG/M metagenome (GOLD analysis project Ga0210090, IMG submission 185572) | Wetland microbial communities from San Francisco Bay, California, USA, that impact long-term carbon sequestration -... | ecosystem: Environmental > Aquatic > Marine > Wetlands ...
GTCCACGAACACCAGCAGCGCCGCGGTCGCGAGGCTCGGCGCGAGCAGCGGCACGTGCACGCGCGCGAGCGCCGTCGCGGGCGTGGCGCCGAGAGAGCGTGCCGCGTATTCCATGTTTGGCGTGATGCGGGCGAGCCCCGCGTCGGTGGTCTGCAGCGCCACGGCGAGCAGCCGCACCAGGTAGGCATAGACCAGCGCCGCCACCGTACCCGTCAGGAGCAGCCCGAAGCGCACGCCGAACGCCCCCTCGAGCCAGCCGGCGAGCGCGTTGTCGAGGCGGCCGAGCGGCACCAGCACGCCGACGGCGATCACCGCCCCGGGGACCGCGTAGCCGAGTCCCGCGAGCCGGTTCGCCCCGGCCACCAGGCGGCTGCGGCTCAGCCGCGCGGCATAGGCCATGAAGAGAGCAATCGTGACGGCGATCAGCGCCGTCAGCGCGGCGATGCCGAAGCTGTTCCCGACCAGCGCGACGAGGCGAGCCGGAGAAATGCTCTCATGAAGCGCGAGAGCGACGAGAACGAGCGCCGGAAGGGCGAAGCCGAACACGACCGGCGCGGCGCAGGCAACGAGAGCGGCGGCGGCGGCGGCGCCGCGCAGGCGATGCGGCCGCAGCTCGCGCCGCGCCATGCCGTGGTAGGCGGCGCGGCCGCGATTCACCCGCTCGAGCGCGAGCAGCACCGCGACGAAGCCGAGCAGGCAGGTCGAGAGCTGCGCCGCGGCGACCGCGTCGCCCATCGACAGCCAGGCCTTGAAGATGCCGGTGGTGAACACTTCGACGCCGAAGTAGGACACGGTGCCGAAGTCGGCGAGCGTTTCCATCAGCGCCAGCGTCGCGCCGGCGACGATCGCCGGCCGCGCCAGCGGCACGGCGACGCGGATGAACGCGCCGAGCGCACCGTATCCCGCCAGCCGCCCCGCCTCGATCGCGCTGCGCGAGAGATCGTGGAATGCCGTGCGCGCGACGAGATACACATAGGGATAGAGCGCGAAGGCAAGCATCGCCACGGCGCCGGCGAGCGAGCGCACCTCGGGGAACCAGTATTCGCGCGCCTGCCAGCCGGTAAGCGCCCGCAACGCGCTCTGCACCGGCCCGCTGAATTGCAGCCAGTCCGTATACGCGTAGGCCATCACATAGGCCGGCATCGCGAGCGGCAGGAGCAGCGCCCACTCCAGCCAGCCGCGGCCGGGGAAGCGGTAGGCGGTCACGAGCCACGCCGCCACGACGCCGATGGAAATCACGCCGCACGCGACCCCCACGAGCAGCAGCGCGGTGTTGCCCACGTAGCGCGGCAGCGCAGTGGCGGCGAGGTGGCCCCACAGCTCGCTCGCGCCGCCGAGAAAGCTCGCCACCACCGAAGCCACGGGAAGTATGAGCAGTCCCGCAACGAGCAGCGAGAACGCCCCCAGCCAGCCCAAGGTCTTTGAATTCAACCGCTTCACTATAATCGAGCATGCTTCTCGAAGTCGAAAACCTGCGCCACGCCTACGGCGACCAAGAAGTCGTGAGAGGCCTCACCTTCTCGCTCGCGCGCGGCGCCATCGGCTGCCTGCTCGGACCAAGCGGCTGCGGCAAGACTACGGTCCTGCGCTGCATCGCCGGCTTCGAGCCCGTGCGCGAAGGCGAGATTCGCCTCGCGGGCCGCGCTGTCTCCAGCGCCACGGTGATGGTGGCGCCGGAAAAGCGCCGCATCGGCATGGTGTTCCAGGACTACGCGCTGTTCCCGCATCTCCCCGTCGCCGGCAACATCGCTTTCGGCCTGCATGGCGTGGCGCCGGAGGAGCGTAAGGCGCGCGTGCACGAGCTGGCGCAGCTCGTCGGTCTGTCCGCCGCGCTCGAAAAGTACCCGCACGAAATCTCCGGCGGACAGCAGCAGCGCGTCGCCCTCGCGCGGGCGCTCGCGCCGCGGCCCGAGCTTCTGCTGCTCGACGAGCCCTTCTCCAACCTCGACGTCGATCTGCGCGAGCGGCTCTCGCTCGAAGTGCGCGAGATCATCAAGGCGAGCGGCGCGACGGCGGTGCTCGTCACGCACGACCAGCAGGAGGCGTTCGCGATGGCCGACGAGGTCGGCATCCTGCACGAGGGACGGCTGCAGCAGTGGGACAGCGCCTATAACCTCTACCACCGGCCGGTGAACCGCTTCGTCGCCGATTTCGTCGGCCAGGGCGCGTTCCTCCCGGCGAAGGTCCTTAATTCGCGCAGCGTCGAGATCGAGCTCGGCGTGCTCGAGGGCGACATTCCGGAGGGCTGCCAGCAGGGCTGCGACGTCTGCGGCCGCGGCTGCCGCGCCGACATCCTGCTGCGGCCCGACGATGTGGTGCACGACGACGCCGCGCCGACGCAGGCGGAGGTGGTGCACAAGGCCTTCCGCGGCGCCGAGATCCTCTACACGCTGCGTCTTGCGAGCGGCCGCAAGGTGCTCGCGCTCGTTCCCAGCCACCACAACCATGCGCTCGGCGAGCGCATCGGCATCCGCCTCGACGTCGACCACGTCGTGGCGTTCCAGCCCGAGTCCTGAGCTAGTTCGCGGTCAGGTTGTAGACCACGCGCAGCGGCTCGAGGCGCACCTGCCGGCCCTGCAGCGCCGGCGGCACCGGCACCACGCGCAGCGCCTGCTGGTAGGTATCGAGCGCGAGGCGGTCGAGCACGTCATGGCCCGAGCCGCGGCGCAGGCCAAGCTCGGCGCGCCCGTCGGCGCGAATGACGATTTCGAGAACCACGTCGCCGACCCAGTTGTTCTCGCGCGCGATCGCCGGGTAGGGCGGCTTGTTGCGCCGCGCGGCCTCGATCAGCTGCAGCCGGTATTGCGCAGCCGTCGCGGCTTCGGCGGCACGCGCGTCCGCTTGCGGCGGTGCCGGGAGTGGCGCTGCGGCCGCCGTCGCCGGCACCAAAGGCCGCGGCGGACCTGGTGTTGGCGGCGCAGGCTCGGGGGCGGCCTCCGCCTGGGGTGACGGCAGCGGCGGCGGTTTCGCCGTTTCCGGCCTGGCGATCTCCCGTCGGGGCGCCGGCGCCCTCTTCCTCTCCTCGGGCGGCGGCGCCGGCTCGGCCGGCTTGGGAAGCTCGACGATGCGCGTGACGAGCGGCGGCGGGACGGCGGGCTCCTGCAGCGAATCGCGAAGGAGCGGCATGCCGCCGTAGAGCACCAGCGCGTGCGCCGCGATGGAAGCCGCCAATGCGTAGCCGAACCTGCGCCCGTGTTCGGCGTGCGAGCGCATTCAGCGTCGCTGCAACGCGCGCCAGACCTTCTCGGGCGTGAGCGGCATCTCGAGGTGCGGCACGTTCAGGGCGTCGAGCACCGCGTGCACCACGGCGGGGACGGCGCCGATGGTGCCAAGCTCGCCGCAACCCTTGACGCCGAGCAGGTTGGTCTTGCACGGTACCGACTCGTCGAAGGTGGCCGTCATGGGCGGCAGCTGGTCGGCGCGGGGCACGCAGTAGTCCATGAGCGAGCCGGTGAGCACCTGGCCGGTTTCGCCGTCGTAGGCGACGCGCTCGTACAACGCCTGGCCGATGCCCTGCGCCATGCCGCCGTGGATCTGCCCCTCGACGATGCTGAAGTTGATGATGCGGCCGATGTCGTCGCAGCTCGCGATGCGCGAGAGCGTCACCTCGCCGGTCTCGGGATCGATCTCCACCTCGCAGGCCTGCGCGCCGTTCGGCCACGACGGGGTGGACGGCGTCTGCGTGTCCGAGACACGAATCACCTTCTGCGGCTGGCGCGCGGCCAGATCCGCCAGGCTGATCGAGCGGTCGGTGCCGGCGATGCGGAAGCGGCCCGCGCCGTATTCGATGTCGGCCACCGCGGCCTCGAGCGCTTCGGCGGCGAGCTCCCGGCCTTTCAGGATGGACTTCCTCGAGGAGGAGACGACCGCGGATCCGCCGACGAACGCCGAGCGCGAGCCGACGCTGCCGACGCCGTTCGCCCGGTCGGTGTCGCCTTGCACGATCTTGATTTTCTCCACCGGGATGCCGAAGAGCTCGACAACCAATTGGGTATAGCTGGTCTCGAGTCCCTGCCCCATGGCCTGCGTGCCCGAGAACACGGTGACATTGCCCTGCGCATCGATCTCGAGGTCGACCGTCTCGGTCGGCAGCGCGCCGGTCCACTCGAGGTAGGTGGCAAGACCGCGGCCGCGCAGCCTGCCCCGTTGCCGGGATTCTTCTTTTCTTGCAGGGAAATCCTTCCAATCAGCCGCTTCGAGCACCCCATCGAGCATCCTTTCGAACTCGCCGGCGTCGTACGTCTCGCCGACGTGGGTGCGATAGGGAAAGTCCTGCGGCCGCAGGAAATTGCGCCGGCGCATCTCGGCCGGATCGATCTTCATCTCGCGCGCCGCCTTCTCCACCAGGCGCTCGATCAGGTAGTTGCCCTCCGGCCGCCCCGCGCCGCGGTACGCGCCGGTGGCCATGGTGTTGGTGAGCACGCCCCTGATGCGGTAGTCGACCACCGGGACGCGGTACACCGAGGTCTGTACCTTGGCGACCATCGCCAGCGGAATCATCGCCGAGGAGCCGACCGGGACCGCGCCGATATTCGCGTGGCTTTCCATGCGCAGCGCGAGGATGCGGCCTTCGCGGTCGAGCGCGAGCGCCGCGCGGTAGTGCTGGTCGCGGCCCATGTGCGCGGCGAGGAATTCCTCGCTCCGGTCGGCGCGCCACTTCACCGGCCGGCCGAGCTTGCGCGCGGCGTAGCACACCAGTACGTCCTCGGGCGTGAGGCCGGTCTTCATGCCAAACCCGCCGCCGAGGTCGCCGTTGATGAGGCGGAAGTCGGTCGGCTTCGCGCCGAACACCGCGCCGAGCAGGTCGCGCGCCGCGGTCGGTGTCTGGTTCTGCGTGTACAGGGTCGTGCGGCCGCCCTCGTGCACGCCGATCGCGCAGCGCGGCTCCAGCGCCATCGCGTTCAGGCGCTGGTTGTGCAGCTCGATCTCGGTGACATGCGCCGCCACGGAAAATGCTCTTTCTGTTTCAAGAATATTCCCATACCTGGCCTCGGCAGCAATGTTGCCGCTCTGCTGGAGGAGCGGCGCTCCAGGCTCGATGGCGCGTCGCGGGTCGACGACGCAGTCGAGCGGCTCGTAGTCGACTTGCGCCAGCTCCGCCGCGTCCTGCGCCGCCTCGCGCGTCTCGGCAACGATCGCAACCACCGGCTGACCCACGTAGAACACCTTTCCCTCGGCGAGCGGCGTCCTCGCTGGCGCCACCATCGGCGAGCCGTCGGCGCGCTTGAAGAGCGCCGGGAAGGGAATGTGACCCACGCCGTCCTTTCGCAGATCCGCCATCGACCAGGCGGCGACCACCCCCGGAATGTTCAGATCGACCGAAAGGATCTTCGCGTGCGCGTGCGGCGAGCGGACCAGCACCATCCACGCCTGGCGCGGCAGAACGCGGTCGTCGCTGAAAAGCCCCTTGCCGACGAGGAGCCGGTCGTCCTCGAGGCGCTTCTGCGAGCGAGAGGCGCCGAAGCGCGCGGACGAAGGATCGAACTGGACCTGCAGAGCGGGTGAATCCATCCCGAAATTCTATTGCCCTAGAATCGGGGCGTGGAAGCGGACTATCGCGCCCGGGCGCTCAGGATCCTGCCCCGCGTCTGCGCTCGCTGCGGCCGCGAGTTCGACGGCAAGAGGCTGCGCGAGCTGACCGTGCACCACAAGGACGGCAACCATGAGCATAACCCGCCAGACGGCAGCAACTGGGAGCTCCTTTGTGTCTATTGCCACGAGAACGAGCACGCGCGCGCCGAAGACGCCAGGGCCGGCGGCTCGATCAGTCAGCGCGCTACAGCGCCGGCGAGTCACAAGCCGCTGGCGAAGCTCGGCGAGCTTCTGAAGAAGAAAACCTAGCTGCCCGAGATGGTGCGCTGCGCCCAGCCGAGCACGGCGGCGAGGCGCGACGGCAGAAGCTCCTCGGCCTCCTCAAGGCTCACCCAGCGGTACTCCTGGTGCTCGGGACGGCCGAGCTCCGGTGATATCGGCAGCACGATCTCGACCTCCTCGGTTTCGGCGAGGTAATAGCGCGCCACCTTGTTGCCGGCGTACGGCAGCGTTTCCCTGAACTCCTCGCCGAACGGGTAGTCGAGATCGGTGAGGCCGGTCTCCTCCTCCACCTCACGCTTCGCGCAGGCGAGCTGATCCTCGCCGGTCTCGACCAGGCCCTTGGGGAAATCCCAGTTCCTGAAGGCGCGCAGCACGAGGTAGCGCGGGCCGCGCGGCGTGCGCCGGAAGACGACGCAGCCCGCCGCCTTGACGGGGCCTTTCATGCCCCGGATTAGACCACTACGGAGTCAAAGGACTTCGAAGTAAGAAGAAGTGCTCGCCGCCCGAGCGGGCCCTAGGCCAGAGGAGGAGGAGGAAGGCTTCGGATGCTCGGACGGCGAGGCAGACTGTCAGTGCTGGTGCGTGGCTCGCGGGGCGAGCGCTCTCGCGAATGCGTGCTTGACGAGCGACCAGGTTTCGATGAAGCCGTCGACCAGGATCTCGACGCGCTCGGCGCGCTGCAGGTCGACGAGGTGACGCGCGCGCACCGATGCGGGGAGCCTGCTGGCCGCCTCTTGCCAGAATTTCGTCTTAAGCATGGCGCAGTCCTTTCGGCTTCCGCGCGTGCAATGCGCGAGCGACGGCCGTTTTCACCGCACGAGCGCCTGCCTGGAGCAACCTTGCCAGCTCCTTGCTGCGAGCGCGGCGAGCGGCGATCTCGAGTGCGTACAATTGAGCGGGTGTCACGGTTAGTCTTTTCATACGCCGATCAAGATAAGGGCCGCCGTGCAATAGAACAAACGATGAATCCTCACGTCTTGCTTGAGAAAAACTCAACGATCCGCAACATCGCCGTAACGTGATCTATCGCCTTCCGCCCCTAAACGCTTTACGGGTATTCGAGGCCGCCGCGCGCCATCTTTCCTTCAAGGAGGCGGCGAACGAGCTGCACATCACGCAGGCAGCGGTGAGCCACCAGGTGAAGAGCCTGGAGGAGTACCTGGGGGTGGAATTGTTCCGCCGCTCCGGGCGCGGCGTGCAGCTCACCGAGGCCGCGCGCGCGGCGCTGCCGAAGCTGCGCGACGGGTTCGACGCGCTGGCCGCGGCGGTGGAGCAGATCCGCGAACGCGGCGAGGAGACCGATCTCGACATCACCGCGCCGCCGGTGTTCGCGGCGCGCTGGCTGATGCCGCGCCTGCCGGATTTCTCCAAGCGCCATCCGAAGATCGATGTGCACGTCACCGCCTCGAGCAGGATGGTCGACGCCGGCGCGCTCGACGCGCACGTCCTCACCAGCAATCTCGACCTGCGCGAGGACAGCTCGGGCGTCGAGATCCATCTGGGCAGCGGCGAGTACCCCGGCTACCGCGCGGATCGGCTTTTCGGCGTGTCCATGGTCGTGGTGGCGAACCCGGAGCTCGCGAGCGCGCTGAAGAAGCCCGAGGACCTGGCGCAGCACGTGCTGCTGCACGACGACGCGATGGACAGCGTCGCGCGCGGCGACGCCTGGCAGAAGTGGCTCGCGGCAGCGGGCGTCGCCGACAAGGTGAGCGTCCCGCCGGGGCCGCACTTCTCGTCGAACATGCTCTCGCTCGAGGCCGCGTCGCAGAAGCTCGGCGTCGCGCTCGCGCTGCGGCCGCTCGTCAACGATGACATCGCCTCCGGACGCCTCGCCGCGCCCTTCCCGATCGAGGTGCGCCCGGCCGGCTCGTACTACCTGGTCTGCCCGGAAGTCATCGCCGAGCGGCCGACGGTCGTCGCCTTCCGCGACTGGCTGCTGGAAAAGGCCCGCAAAACCGCCTAGTTGGCGCCCTTATTGCGGCGCTCTTGATTCGGCGGCTTTCGCCGCAACCTAGGGGCAATGACGTCACGTCATTTTTCCGGCTGGATGTGGAGCGAGGCGCTCTCGATGCTCGAGCGCGCCGAGCGGCTGCACCGCCAGTTCTTCACCCACGGCGAGGCGGCGTGGGAGCCGCCGGTCGACATCGTCGAGTCCGCCGAGGGGCTGGTGGTGCAGATCGCGCTGCCGGGCGTCGCCGCGGACTCGATCACGATCACGCTCGACGCGGCTGGCATGACCCTGTCGGCGCTACGGCCATTCCCCTGCCGCGACGCCGGCGCGCACGTGCACCGGATCGAGATCCCGTACGGCCGCTTCGAGCGGCATATCGGCCTGCCGCTCGACGATACCTACGCGCCGCTCGAGCTCGCGCGCAAGTCGCTCGCGGACGGCGTGCTGACCCTGACCTTCACGAGGAAGCAAGGCGCATGAACGCTCCCGACAAAGCCAAGGCGGCGGCGCTGAAGCCGGTGCCCGACGACGCCATCATCCTCATCCCGATGCGGAACACGGTGCTGTTCCCGGGCGTGATCTCGCCGATCACGGTCGGCCGCCCCGCGTCCACGGCCGCCGCGCAGGAAGCCGTCCGCAGCAACAAGCCGATCGGCTTTCTCCTGCAGCGCGAGGCGGAGAAGAACGACGTGCGGCCGAGCGACCTCCACTGGGTCGGCACCTCGGGCAACGTCGTGCGCTACATCACCGGCAACGAGGGCGCGCACCATCTCGTCGTCCAGGGACAGAGCCGCTTCCGCGTGCTCGAGTTCCTCGAGGGCTGGCCGTTCCTGGTCGCGCGCGTTTCGTACGTGGAGACGGGCGACGAGGCCGGCCCGGACATCGAGGCGCGCTTTCTGCAGCTCAAGCAGAAGGCGAGCGAGGCCGTCGAGCTCCTGCCGAACGCACCGGGCGAGCTGTCGCTGGTCGTGCAAGGCATGACCTCGGCGAGCCTGCTCGCCGACATGGTGGCCAATCTGCTCGACGTGAAGAACCAGGACAAGCAGGACCTGCTCGAGACCTTCGAGCTGCGCCGGCGGCTCGACAAGGTGATCGAGCTCCTCTCCGAGCGCGTCGGCGTGCTGCGCATCTCGAAGGAAATCGGCGAGAAGACGCAGAAGCAGTTCAACGAGCGCCAGCGCGAGCACGTGCTGCGCGAGCAGATGCGCCAGATCCAGAAGGAGCTCGGCGAGGGCGAGGACGGCGAAGCCGAGATCGCCGGCCTGAAGAAGGCGATCGACGAGGCCGGCATGCCCGAGGAGACGCACAAGTACGCCGTCAAGGAGCTGAAGCGGCTGCAGCGCATGGGCGAAGGCAGCGCCGAAGGCTCGATGCTGCGCACTTATCTCGAGTGGCTCTCCGAGCTTCCCTGGAAAGATTCTCCGGAAAAGGAAATCAATATTCCGGAAGCCAGGCGGATCCTCGACGAGGACCATTTCGGCCTCGACAAGATCAAGCGCCGCATCCTCGAGCACCTGGCGGTGCGCAAGCTCAACCCGCAGGGCAAGAGCCCGATCCTCTGCTTCGTCGGGCCTCCCGGCGTCGGCAAGACCTCGCTCGGGCAGTCGATCGCGCGCGCCATGGGGCGCAAGTTCCAGCGCATCGCGCTCGGCGGCGTGCACGACGAGGCCGAGATCCGCGGCCACCGCCGCACCTACATCGGTGCGCTGCCCGGCAACGTCATCCAGGCGCTGCGGCGGGCCGAGTCGAAGCGCACGGTGCTGATGTTCGACGAGATCGACAAGCTCGGCATGGGCGGCTTCCACGGCGACCCGTCGAGCGCGCTGCTCGAGGTGCTCGACCCGGAGCAGAACGCGAAGTTCCGCGACAACTATCTCGGCGTCGACTTCGACCTGTCGAAGGTGATGTTCATCACCACCGCCAACGTGCTCGACACCATCCCTGGGCCGCTGCGCGACCGCATGGAGATCATCCAGCTCCCCGGCTACACCGAAGAGGAGAAGGTCGAGATCGCCAAGCGCTACCTGGTGAAGAGGCAGCTCGAGGCCAATGGCTTGTCTTCCGAAAAGGCTTCCGTTTCAGAAGCCGCGATACGGGCCATCATCGCCGACTACACGCGCGAGGCGGGCGTTCGCAATCTCGAGCGCAACATCGGCGCGGTGCTCAGGAACGCTGCGATGCAGATCGCCGAAGGCGTTTCGGAGAAAATACAAATTTCTGAAAAGGAATTGCGAGCCATCCTCGGCCCGAGGAAATTCGAGAACGAGACCGCGCAGCGCACCTCGGTGCCGGGCGTGGCCACCGGCCTCGCCTGGACGCCGGTCGGCGGCGACATCCTGTTCATCGAGGCCTCCAGGGTCCCGGGGTCGGGCAAGCTGATCATCACCGGCCAGCTCGGCGACGTGATGAAGGAATCGGCGCAGGCCGCGCTCACGCTCGCCAAGGTCTTCACCGGGGAAGACCTGGCGAAGGTCGACCTGCACATCCACGTCCCCGCGGGCGCGACGCCGAAGGACGGCCCGAGCGCCGGTGTGGCGATGTTCCTGAGCTTGGTTTCCTTGATAAGAAACCAGCCAATTAGGTCCGACGTTGCAATGACCGGTGAGATCTCGCTGCGCGGCCTGGTGCTGCCGATCGGCGGCGTGAAGGAAAAAACGCTCGCGGCGCTGCGCGCCGGCATCAAGACCGTGATGCTGCCGAAGCGCAACGAGAAGGACCTCGAGGACGTGCCGGCGGAAGCGCGCCAGAAGCTGGAGTTCGTGTTTCTCGACCGCGTCGAGGACGCGGTCAGGACCGCGATCGGCGAGTTGCCTTCGTCGGAGAAGAAGGCGGCCTAGCGTCAGGCACGCGGTTCAGGATCGCGAGGACCGCGCGCCGCTTCGCCTCGCGGCGGGGGGCGAGGATCCCGGCGACGACCTCGTGGATCCACAGCGGCGGATGCTTGAAATCCGGCTCGCTTGCGAGCTTCTTGCGACGGGGAAGAGTCGGGACCATTCGGGCTGCGGAAAAAGTCTAAGGCAAGGGCGGCCGCCCCGCATCTCGCAACGCAGAAACCGAACACAATCAGTTACATCTGAAGCGACCCAGCAGCCGTAAAATGCCGCCGCTCATGAAGCCCGTGCTGATCATCCTCGCGGCGAGCGCGCTGCTCGCCGGCTGCCAGGCGAACCCGATTACCGGGCGCTCGCAGCTCATGATCGTGCCCGAGAGCCTGGCGGTGAGCGAATCGGCCGCCGCCTACGCGCAGATGATGGGTCAGCTCGGCAAGAAGAAACAGATCGAGGCCGACTCGGCGCGCGCGCAGAAAGTGCGCGACATCACCGACCGGCTGGTCGCGCAGGCGATCAAGCTGCGGCCGGACTCGTCCGGCTGGCAATGGGAAGTCCAGGTGATCGACGACCCGAAGACCGTCAACGCCTTCTGCATGGCGGGCGGCAAGATGGCGATCTACACCGGCATGTGGGACAAGCTCAACGCCAGCGACGACGAGATCGCCATGGTGATGGGCCACGAGATCAGCCATGCGCTTGCCGGCCACACGCAGGAGCGCATGTCGGTGGCGATAACCTCGCAAGTGGTGGCGCAAGCCGCGGCGATCGCTATCTCCTCGTCCGAGTCGACGCGCGGCCTGGCGATGACGGGAACCCAGCTCGCGGCGATCTACGCCGTGCAGCTGCCGAACAGCCGTACCAGCGAGTCCGAGGCCGACGCGATCGGCATCGAGCTCGCCGCCCGTGCCGGCTACGACCCGAAGGCGGCCGTGACGCTGTGGGACAAGATGGGCAAGCTCGGCGGCAGCCCGCCCGAGTTCCTCTCCACTCACCCTTCGCCGGAGAACCGCGCCGCGCGCCTCAAGGAGCTCGGTGTGAAGGTGCAGCCTTACTATCTCGAGGCAAAAGCAAATCCGCCGCAGGCCAAGCGGTACGTGAACCTGAAGCAGTAGCGGGCATCCCGCGATCGTGGGATGCCTTTCCAGCGCTGCCGATGGGACAATGCCCTCAGAGGAAACAATGAACGGGCGGCAACTCGCGGTGCTAGCGGCCTTGGGGATTGCAGCGTGCTCGACGGCCCCGCCGACCCAGGAACCAAATAGCAGGGAGCAGCATGCGCCGGCGGCGGGCAACTGGATCCCGCCCGGTAGCAGCGTTGCCATCGCCGTAGGCCGCTTCGAGCCCGCGATCGCCATCGACGGCGATGCCCGGCAGGGCCAGTACGCCGCAATCGGCGCGCTCGAAGGTCAGGCGCAGTGCGCCCGGGTTTTCCAGGGCGGCGGCTTCATCGGCGGCGCGTTGTTCCTGATCTGCGCCCCCTTTGGCTCCCTCGAGGGAGCGTCCAAGGCCATGGAGCGAGCTGCGACGCCGGAAACCGCCGAGCGCGCGAGAGACAGGATGGCCAGCACCAGCGAGAACTTGTACGTTTCGGCGATGCTCGAGGCTGCAGTCGAGCGCATCGCGCGGCCTTATGAAATGGCGGAGGCGATCCTTCGCGAGGAAGGGCCGTCTTCGGCAACCGAGGAGCCGCTTTATGCGACGGCCGACTATGTCGCGGAGATTCGCATCAGCCGGATCGTTGCGTCGACGCCAGCGAGCACCGCGCTGCCCTATCGCTTCGTCATCAACGCCGACGGTCGGCTGATCCGAACGGCTGGCAATGTGGTTGTCGACAGGTTCTCCAGCCGGGTCGCCACGGGTGCGAGGACGGCCGAGGAGTGGGCAGCCAACCACAACGATCTGCTCTCGCGCGAACTCGGCGCCGCATTGGAGAGGATCGCCTCGAACTACCTGAGCGAATGGGTCATCGTCTACCGGGGCGAGCCGCTAAGGGAAGCGCTCCAGCTCCAGACGAGCTCCGACCTGTCGGATCCCGTCCCTGCTTACGCCTTGCGCCCGCTCAACCCCGCCCTGCGCAGGGCGGCTCCGCTTTCGCGCGACATCCTGGTACCGACGCAAGTTGCCAGCGTGACCCCGACCCTCACGTGGGAGGCGCTGCCGCGCAGCATCTCGCCGAGCCTCTTCGCAGGTCCGACGCCGAGGGCGAAGAACATGACCTACCAAGTACGGATATTCGAGGGCGCGTGGAGAGAGCTTCGCTCCAGCAATGGCAAGAGCCATCGCGTGTTACGCGCCGCGCGCGTCGTGCGCGCTCAAGACGGCCTCGCAGAACCGAGGCTCTCCGTCCAAGAACCGCTCGAGGCGTGCAAGCAGTACTTCTGGACCGTGCGCGCGAGCTTCGACCTGGAGGGCCGGCGACGGGCGACCGAGTGGTCGGGCGCCTACGCGACTCGCTTGGGCGAGATGAGCCCCGATTACCTGCGGCGACCAACCTCACCGCTTGTCGTGCACCCATCCGTGACCCAATCGATGTACTTCTTTCCATTCAAGACGCCTTGCGGCGCCGCGACGCCCGCTCGCCGCCGCGACAAACGGACCTGAGCCCGAGCGTCGCACCCGGGGTCGTCGGCTGGCGGCGCTGAGGTAGTAGCATTGGCATCCCGTTAGAACGACGCCCCCAAGGAAAGGGAGGACATGCCGTCCTGGCTGTCATCCGTCGTGCTCGTGGCGCTGCTGTCCGGCTGCGCCGCCTTTCGCAGCTACGACGCCGAGCTCTATCAGACGCTCGATCGCGCCTCGACCGGCAACGTCGACGCTGCGATTCGCTTGCTCGAGTCGAACAACCGGACGCCGGACAAGGACCTGCTCTACTACCTGGAGCTCGGCATGCTGCAGCGGCTCGCCTACCGCTATCCCGAGAGCCAGAAATCCTGGTCCGCGGCCAACCAGCGGCTGCAGGCGCAGAGCATGCTCGACAGCGTCAGCAGCCTCGTCGGCACCGCGGCAAGCTTCATGGTCAACGACAAGCTGAAGCCCTACTCGGGCCATGACTACGAGAGAGTCATGCTCCTCACCTATATGGCGCTCAACTACCTCGCGCAGGGCGACTACGACAATGCGCGCGTCGCCATCAAGCAGACGCACGAGCTCGAGGCGATGATCGCCGAGCAGCGCGCGAAGCAGGTGGCCGCGGTGGAAGAGCAGGCGCGCAAGCGCGGCGCCAGCACCAGCTTCCGCGAGCTGAACGGCTACCCGGTCGAGACCATCGACAACCCGGCGGTAAACGCGCTGAAGAACAGCTATCAGAGCGCGCTCTCGCACTACCTCGCCGGCTTCGTCTACGAGGCGCTCGGCGAAGCGAGCCTCGCCGCCCCGGGGTACCGGCTCGCCAACGAGCTGCAGCCGAACCAGCCGCTGCTCGAGGAAGCGCTGCGCGGCCTCGACGAACGCCTGCTCGCCGCGGCGAGAACCGGCGACGACGGCATGACCGATGTTCTGTTCATCATCGCCACCGGCTCGGCGCCGGCGATCCGCTCCGGACATTTCCGCATGCCGGTATTCGGTCCGCGCCCGATGCTCGTCTCGGTCTCGTTCCCGGTCATGCAGGCGGCCGATCCCGGCCGGCCGCCGGCACAGCTGCTGCTCGAAGACGGACGCACGCTGCCGGTCGCGCCGCTGACCAGCATCGATCTGATGGCGCGCCGCAGCCTGAAGGACGACATGCCCGGCATCATGCTGCGCGCGAGCACCCGCGCCGCCGCCAATGCGACGATGCAATACCAGGCGCAGCGCGCGGCCTCCGACAATCACGGTTCGGGAGGCGCGGTCATCGGCCTCGCGGCGCTGGCGTTCGCCGCCGGCGCCGCGGTCATGGAGAGCGCGGACGAGCGCACCTGGCGATCGCTGCCTTCGGACATCTCGATCGCCCGGGCGCGGCTGCCGCGCGGCGTGCACACCGTCACGGTGTCGACGCTCGACGGTCAACGCAGCGCGCGCATCGACGTTAAGGGGCGGTACGCGGTGGTAGACTTGCGCCTGCTGCGCCACCGCATGTATCTGCACGCGCCGAACGTCAGCGAGGCGCAAGCCAGCGAGACGAAGGAGGGCCTGAAATGAAACGCTCGTGGATGATCGCGGCGCTGTTGCCGGCGCTTTTTGCCGCCTGCGCCACCCAGAAAGGATTCGAGCAGCCGGGATTCGCCTTCGGCTGTCCGATCGGCGAAGCCAAGGTCGGCTCGATGGACGACCTGGTGAAGCTGAAGACGACGATGGAAGGCAAGCGCACCACCATCCAGGCGACCGAGATGCGCTGCTCGAAGACCGGCGACCTGATGAAGATCGATGCCAACCTGAACAACGACAGCTCGACGGTGAAACGCATCGCCTACAAGTTCCGCTGGATCGACCGCGAGGGCATGCGCGCGGCGGAGGAGGAATCGTGGAAGCCGGTGATGCTCTACGAGAACTCCAACCTGGTGATCGGCACCGTGTCGCCGAACAACAAGGCGGTGGACTTCAGGCTCATCCTGAGGAGCCAGGAATGAAGCCCGCCACCCGCAATCTGGCGATCGCGCTCGCCGCCGCCGCGGCTCTCGCCGGCTGCGCGAAGGAAGAGCGCACGAGCTACGGCGACGCGCGCGGCGTCGAGACGCTCACCAACCAGTTCGGCTCCACCGACCTGCAGATGATCGCCGAGGCGATGGCGCGCTCGATGCAGCTGGCGCCGGCGATCGCGAGCGGCAACCTGCCCGTCGTCACCGTCCAGGAAGTGCGCAATAAGACGAGCGAGTACATCGACACCCGCGCGATCACCGACAGCATCCGCGCCGAGCTGCAGCGCGGCGGCCGCGTCCGCTTTGCGGTCGATGCCGTCGGCATGCAGCCGCAGGTGGAGGAGCTGAACCGCCAGCAGAACAGCGAGCTTTACGCCAAGCCGACCGCCGTGGAGAAGGGCCAGATGGTCGGCGCCCAGTACCGGATGGAAGGCAACATCACCTCCATCGTCAAGCAGGTGAAGGACACCAAGGACGTGTATTACAAGTTCAACCTGCAGCTCTGGAACGTCCGCAACGGCCTTCTCGAGTGGTCCGACGAGAAGGAAATCCGCAAGACGACGAAGAAGGGCTAGGCGTAGTCCCCTAGGACTTCGTCGCCTTCCGGCGGGTCTTCGCCCTCGTCGACCGGCAGCTCGTAGTCGGCGTCCCCGAGCAGCTTCTCGGCATCGCCGCCGAGGATCGTCTCCAATAGCGTCCATCCGAACATCCTGGAGACGCTACTCCGCGCGCGCCGCGGAGGCTTATCGCCCGGTCCAGACTTTTGGCCGCAGCGAGCCGCGAAGATAGAGCGGGTGCGCCGGCTCGCCGATAGCGTTCATTTTCAGGACATGGAGATCAATGGCCGCTTTGCGAAGCAGCAACACGACCCTGCCTGATCGCCCGAGGTGGGCGCCATGATTACCCCACGCGCAAACCAGGAGCTTCGACTCCCGGGCCGCAGCGAGGATGGCCGAGTCGTTTCCGCGCCCCACCGGGTCGCGCGCCAACTTCATGTCATCCGGGTCGGTCGCCCGCCAGGAGAAAAGATTGGTGACGATCAGGCCCCCGAAGCCCCAGCGCTCGGCATAGGCGCGCGCACGAGTGCACGACGGATCGAGCTGAAATTCATCGGCGGTGCTGGGGTTGAGCATCAGGAAGTTGGCCACCGGCGCTGCCGGATCCCACCGCCGCCAGAGGAGCGTGCGCCAGCGTCGGCAGCGGCTGAAGCGGGCGCCGGCTTCGCTCGTCGCGATCATCGCGGAAATTGTATGCTCGACCCATGAGCGCTCCGCGCGTTTTCCTCGATTACGACCAGAAGGGGCTCGACGACGCCTACGACCAGGCGATCTACGCGGCCAACCGCGACCAGATCATCGCTCGCTTCACGAGCGCCAGCCGCATCGCCCGCCAGCGGCTCGGCGAGCCGCAGCGCTTCGCTTACGGCAAGTCCGCGATCGAGGGCATCGATGTGTATCGGACCCGCAAGGCCAACGCGCCGGTGAACGTCTTCATCCACGGCGGCGCCTGGCGTGCCGGACTCGCGCGCGACTACGCGTTCCCGGCGGAGATGCTGGTGCGCGCCGGCGCCCATTTCGCCGTGCTCGATTTCAACAACGTGCTCGAGACCCGGGGTGACCTGATGGTCATGGCCGACCAGGTGCGGCGCGCGGTCGCCTGGGTCATCGACAACGCGAGGCAGTTCGGCGGCGATCCCGGACGCGTCTATGTCTCGGGAACGTCTTCGGGCGCGCACCTCGGTGGCGTCGTCGCGACCAGCGGCTTTCCGGTGCGCGGCTACGTGCTCGCGAGCGGAATGTACGACCTGCGCGGCCCGCGCCTGTCCAAGCGCTCGAGCTACGTGGCTTTCAGCGACGAAAGCGAAGATATGCTCTCGCCCCAGCGTCACCTTTCCCGCATCAGCGCGCCGATCGTGCTCCTTTACGGCTCGCTCGAAACGCCGGAATTCCAGCGGCAATCCCGCGATTTCGCCGCGGCATTGATGAGCGCGGGCAAGCCGGTCGGGCTGATTGCGGCAGAGGGTTACAACCACTTCGAGCTCACCGAGACGCTCGGCAATCCTTACGGCCCCGTGGGCCGTGCGGTGCTCGAGCAGATGGGCCTGCTCTAGGCTGCCGCTCTCCGCGGACGACCGCGCGGGCGGTGCAGCGCAGCTGCGCGCACGAGGTACTCGCCGGGAGGCTCTTCCAGGACCGACGTGAACGGGTTACGAACCTTCAGCGCGCCGAACGTCAGGCCGTCCTCGAGATCCTCGGTCGCCAGGATGGGGCAGTCCTGGAGCTGTGCGGCGGCCACCGTCAGGCTGTCCCACCACGAGAGCCGGTAGCGCCGCTCGGCTTCGCGCGCGCCGCGCATCAGCGCCTCGTCCGTCGGCAACGGCGTCCAGGCGAGATAGCGCTTCACTTCGTCCCAGGCCAGGTCGTGGTCGAGCTTCAGTTGCCGCGTCGCCACTGCATAGAACTCGGCAAGCACCTGCATGCTGGTGCGACCCGCGCGCTGCTGCCACAGCCAGTCGATCCACTCCGCCGCGCGCGTCTGCTTGAGCGGGTCGCGCGGGTCGCGCGCGTAGACGAGGACGCTAGCGTCGACGAAGCACGGGGCGGTCATAGAGTTCGTCGCGCTTGGGATAGGGCTGCGCCGGACCGGCGAGCGGGAAAGCGCTGCCGGCCCGCCACGAGCGGTATGCCGCGTCGTAGATGTCGCCGTTCCTCAGCTCCCGGCGCAACACTTCGCCGATGTAGCGAGACAGGCTCATGCCGCGCTCGGCGGCATGCACCTTCGCCTGCGTGGCGGTCTCGTTGTCCAAGGTGATCGTGACGTTCCGCATAAATTACACGGAGTCAGTGTATTTTAAACCAGGCGGATCGGCAAGGGGGCCGCTCGCCGCGGCCGGACCAGCTACCGCGGCGAGCGGGGGGTAGCCCCCTTTTTCGATGTTCCTGTGTCGAACTACCGGGCGAGCGGCCGCACGGGCAGCGCGCCGGAGATCGTTTCCTTGGCGAGCTCCAGCATCCGTGCGAGATCGCGTCCCGCGATCAGCTGGATGTTGAGCCCGCGCGCGAATTCGAGCGCGTCGGGAGTGAACCTGCCGGCGGTGACGACGAAACCGCCGATCGCCTCCAGGCGCCCCATGGCGCCGTACAGCTGGCCGGCGGCGTTGGCGCCGACTTCGAGCGCGCTCCAATGCCGACAGTCGACGAGGTAAGTGCGCTCGTCCTTCACCAGCACCATGTCGGCGGACTCGCCGCCGATTTCCTTGACCCGGAATCCCTCGAGGCGGAAGGCCTCCGCGATGAGCAGCTGCAGGTTGGCCCACTTCATCGCCCGGATCTCGAGCGCCGGATCCACGTTGGCGCGGCTCGGTTCGTCGCGCAGGATCGGCCACAGGACTGCTCCGGCGACGCCGCGCAACCACCCGAGCAGGGTAATGACCTTTGTCATGGAACGTCATGGTCGCCACCCGGCTCAGGGCAGCGGTATGAATTAGTTCACTGTCCGCTTCAGTTTCGAAGAAGAGCGATCAGCGCACGAGCCTCGCGAGGTCCACCGCGTGCAGCAGTCTTATCCCCTTTTCCGCTGCGAAGGCGCGCGCCTGCGCGGTGATTTCCCCGGTCGCGATATAGACGCACTCGTGCGCCTCGCGTGCCCTGCGAGCGGACTCCAGGTCGCGTAGCGGCTCGACGCCGGTGCGCATCGCTTTCCAGCGCTTGCAGGCGACAAGCGTATGGCGCGCGCCCTGCACCAGCTCGAAATCCGCGTCGGCACCGCCCAGCCGGCTGACTGCATACCCGTCGCGCTGATACGCCGCCTCGAGCGCGCGGCAGAAATCGTCCCATGACATTGCGCGCAAGCGCGCCAGCGTCGCCTCGATGCGGCCCGCGCCGGGCGCCCGCAACTGCCTCCAGCCCACGTACGCGCAGATCAGCGCGAAGGGCGTCGCGGCAAACGCGGCGAGATCCGAGGAAAGGAAAAGGCGCAGCAGACCGAACACGGCGAGCGCCACTAGACCGCTCACCCACCACGGCTTGCGCAGCAGGATGGCGAACAGCGAATTCTCGTGCATCTTCAGCTTCATGCGCGACGCATCCGCCCGGCGCTTACTCGATGACGCACTCCGGCTCGCCGCCCGGGCCCTTTTCGATCGTGCCGATCGCGTAGACCGTCTCGCCGGACGCGCGCAGGTGCCGCGCCGCGCGCTTCGCTTCAGACGGCGCGACGACGACCACCATGCCGATGCCGCAGTTAAACACGCGGTGCATCTCGTCTTCCGCGACGTTGCCCGCGCGCTGCAGCCACTGGAACACGTCGGGCCGCGGCCACGACGCCTTGCGGATCACCGCGCGCGTCCTCTTCGGCAGGATGCGCGGGACATTGCCGACCAGGCCGCCGCCGGTGATGTGGGCAAGGCCCTTGACCGGCATGCGCTGCAGGAGCTTCAGCACCGGCTTCACGTAGATGCGGGTAGGTTCGAGCAGCCCCTCGAGGAAGTCCGGCTTTTCCTTCGCCACGATCTTCCGGATCAGCGAATAGCCGTTCGAGTGCGGGCCGCTCGAGGCGAGGCCGAGCAGCACATCGCCCGGCTTGATGCCCTTGCCGTCGAGGATGCGGTCTTTCTCCACCACGCCGACGCAGAAGCCGGCGAGGTCGTATTCGCCTTCGGGATACATGCCGGGCATCTCGGCCGTCTCGCCGCCGATCAGCGCGCAGCCGGCCAGCTCGCAGCCGCGCGCGATGCCGCGGATCACCCGCTCGGCGACGCCCTGCTGCAGCTTGCCGCAGGCGAAGTAGTCGAGAAAGAAGAGCGGTTCGGCGCCCTGCACCAGCACGTCGTTGACGCTCATCGCCACGAGGTCGATGCCGACGGTGTCGTGCTTGTCGAGCTGGAAGGCGAGCTTGAGCTTGGTGCCGACGCCGTCGGTGCCGGAAACGAGCACCGGCTTGCGATACTTCCTGGGGATCCTGCACAGCGCGCCGAAGCCGCCGATGCCGGCCAGAACTTCGGGGCGCATGGTCCGCTTGGCGAACGGCTTGATCGCGTCGACGAGGGCGTCCCCTGCGTCGATGTCGACGCCGGCGTCGCGGTACGAGAGTCCTTTGGCCATGCGGGGGAATGCTTGAGTTCTGGGGTTGTCCGCATTCTAATGCCCTCGCCAATGCGTCAACTGCCACTCGAGATCTCACGCCCCGCCGAGCCGAGCTTCGACAACTTCGTCGCCGGGGAGAATGCCGAGGCGCTCGCCCGCGTCCGCGAGCTGGCGCTCGGCGAGCTGCGCGAGGCGATCGTCTATCTCTGGGGAGAAGCGGGCAGCGGCCGCAGCCACCTGCTGCGCGCCGCGGCGCGCGCCAATGCCTCGCTCCTGGTCGCCGATGACGTGGACGCTCTCGATGCTGACGGGCAGCAAAGGCTCTTCGGCGCGATCAACGCCGCGCGCGACGGGCGCGGCGCCGTCCTCGCTGCCGGACCGGTGCCTCCGGCCGCCCTCGGCCTGCGCGAGGACTTGCGCTCGCGGCTCGCCTGGGGACTCGTCTACCACCTGAAGCCGCTCGGCGAAGAGGAAAAACGGCGGCACCTGCAGGCCGAGGCCGCGCGCCGCGGCCTGGCGCTGAGCGACGAGATCGCCGCCTACCTGCTCGCCCGCGCCCCCCGCGACATGGCAACCCTGACCGCCCTCCTGGAAGCCCTGGACCGCCACGCCCTGGCCCGAAAGCGCCCCCTGACGCTACCGCTCGTCCGCGAAGTGTTGGCAGGGAGCAACGACCCGGCCTGACTTCCTCGACAAACCTCCGGGCCGTGAGTAGATTGGGTATTCCTTCGGAGGTTCGTGGCGTGTCGTCCGGACGCTTTTTCGCTTGGCTCGCCCTCGGCATCGTGCTTTGCACGTCGCAGGGCGCGCTCGCGCAGGCGGGCGGCCTGCGCGTGCCGGAGCGCGGCGAGCCCGGTCTCGATCCTTCGTTCGCGCGCGGCTGGCTTGCGCCCGACTACGACCGTTTCGGCTTCGCCTACTACAGTCCGTGGCGCGAGGGTGGCGTGGCGCCCGGCTCACGCATGAACTGGTCCTACGCTTTCAGCCAGCGCGGCAGCCTCGGCATGGGGGTCGCCAACAGCCGGGATCTCGAGCAAGAGCGCCAGCTTTCGCTCTTCGGCCGCTACTGGTTCGCGCCCGACTGGGCGTTCAGCGCCGAGATGCTCTCGCGCGACGCGACCGGCCTGCGTCCGCAGGATCTGCGCATCGGCGTGCAACGGCGTTTCTAGGCTTAAGCCTCTCCTTTCGAAGTTAAACTCGCGGGCCATGCGTCTGGCCCTGTTCGACCTTGACAACACGCTGCTCGCCGGCGACAGCGATTACGAATGGGGGCAGTTCCTGGTCGATCGCGGCGTGCTCGAGCGCGAGAGCTATGAAGCGCAGAACCGCGCCTACTACGACCAGTACGTCGCCGGCACGCTCGACATTCACGAGTTTCTCGGCTTCGCGCTGCGGCCCCTCGCCGCGCACGAGCCGGCCGACCTCGAGCGCTGGCACGCGGAATTCATGGCGGCCCGCATCCGGCCCATGATCGGCGCGCGGGCGCGCGAGCTGGTGCGCAAGCACCTGAAGGCAGGCGATCTGTGCGCGATCATCACCGCCACCAACAGCTTCGTCACGCGTCCGATCGCGCGCGAGTTCGGCGTCGAGCATCTCATCGCCACCGAGCCCGAAAAGCAGAACGGCCGCTTCACCGGCAAGGTCGCGGGCATTCCGTGCTTCCGGGAGGGCAAAGTGAAGCGTCTGGAAGAGTGGCTGAGCGGGCGGGGCAAGCGCCTCGGCGACTTCGGCGAATCGACCCTGTACAGCGACTCGCATAACGATCTCGCCCTGCTCGAGCGAGTGACGCAACCGGTGGCGGTCGACCCGGACGAGCAGCTCGCCGCCACCGCGCGGCAGCGCGGCTGGGCAGTGATCTCCCTGCGCCGGTAGAATGCCGCCCACTCGATGATCAAGAGGTTCATCCGCCGCGTCCTGGGCCTGCCTTCGGACGCCGCGTCCCGCGTACCGCGCGAGAAGCACGGCCTGGCGCGCGAATCGATCAGCCCGGCGGCCGCCAAGGTCTGCGCCGTGCTCCGCGAAGCGGGGTTCTCGAGCTACGTCGTCGGCGGCGCGGTGCGCGACCTGCTGCTCGACATCACGCCGAAGGACTTCGACATCGCCACCGATGCACGCCCGGAGCAGATCAAGCCGCTTTTCCGGCGCGCGCTGGTCATCGGTCGGCGCTTTCGCCTGGTGCACGTGATGATGGGGCCGGAGACCGTCGAGGTTTCGACGTTCCGTGCTGCCGACCCGGAGACCGCGGAGAAAGACGAGCACGGGCGCGTCCTGCGCGACAACGTCTTCGGCACACAGGCCGAGGACGCCCGGCGTCGCGACTTCACGGTCAATGCGCTCTACTACGATCCAGCGACCGAGGAGGTGGTTGACTTCCACGGCGGCCTGTCGGATCTGAGGAAGCGCCTGATGCGCGTCATCGGCGACCCCGAGACGCGCTACCGCGAGGACCCGGTCCGGATGCTCCGCGCGGTGCGCCTCGCGGCCAAGCTCGGCCTGACGCTCGAGTCGGCGACGCGCGAGCCGATCCGGCGCCTCGCGCCCCTCATGGAGCGCGTGCCGCCGGCGCGCCTCTTCGACGAAATGCTGAAGCTGCTGCTCTCCGGGCACGCGAGCGCCTGCCTGCGGCAGCTGCGCGAAGTCGGGCTGCACAAGGGCCTGCTGCCGCTGCTCGACGTCATCCTCGAGCAGCCCCTCGGCGAGCGCTTCGTCACGCTGGCGCTGGCGCAGACCGACGAGCGCGTGCTCGCCGATCGCCCCGTGTCGCCCGCCTTCCTTTTCGCTGCCCTGCTCTGGCACGAGGTGCTTGCGGCATGGAAAGCCCGGATGGCGCGCGGCGAGCGCAGCGTGTCTGCGCTCGAGCACGCGATGGACGAGGTGCTCGACACGCAGTGCGCCAAGCTCGCGATCACCCGCAAGCTCACCGCGACGATGCGCGAGGTCTGGGTGATGCAGCCGCGCTTCGAGCAGCGCTCGGCGAGCCGCGCCTACCGTCTGCTCGAGGCACCGCGTTTTCGCATGGCCTATGACTTCCTCGCCCTGCGCGCCGCGAGCGGCGAGGTCCCTGCCGAGATCGAGGCCTGGTGGCGCGCCTTCCAGAGCGCGGACGACGAGACGCGCACGGCGATGCTGCTGCCGGAGACCGGGCCGAAAAAGCGGCGCCGCCGCCGCCGGCGCAAGCGCCCGGCCGGCGCGCCGACGACCGAGCCTGCGTGACCATTGCCTACGTGGGCATCGGCTCGAACCTCGAACAGCCCGTCCACCAGGTCGACCGCGCGCTGCACGAACTCGCGGCGATCCGCAATTCGCGCCTGACCGCGAGGTCCTCGCTCTATCGCTCGGCGCCGATGGGCTTTGCCGCGCAACCGGATTTCGTCAACGCCGTCGCGGCACTGGAAACCTCGCTTTCGCCCGGAGAGTTGCTCGCGGAGCTGGAGGCCATCGAGAAGCGCCACGGCCGCGAAAGGGCCTTCGCCAACGCCCCGCGCACGCTCGACCTCGATCTGCTGCTGTTCGCGCAAACCACAGTTCACAGCGCAGGTCTCATCCTGCCCCATCCTCGCATGCACGAGCGCGCCTTCGTGCTCGAGCCGCTGCTCGAGATCGCCCCGGACGCGCACATCCCCGGTATCGGCTTTGCGCGCGAGCAGCTGGCGCGCTGCGCGGGCCAGCGCATAGAAAGGTTGCCCTGATGCAGCTCCCCGCCCCGCTCACCTGCGCGTTGCTGCTCGTTGCCTCGAATGTCTTCATGACCTTCGCCTGGTACGCACACCTGAAGAATCTGTCGTCGCAGCCCTGGTGGCTCGCTGCGCTGGCGAGCTGGGGCATCGCCCTCTTCGAATACCTGCTGCAGGTGCCCGCCAACCGCGTCGGCTACACCCAGCTCTCGCTCGCGCAGCTGAAGATCATGCAGGAGGCCATCACGCTGGCGGTGTTCGTTCCCTTCGCCGTCCTCTACATGGAACAGCCGGTGAAGCTCGACTATCTCTGGGCCGGGCTGTGCATCATGGGCGCGGCGTATTTCATCTTCCGTGGATAAGCTCCGCTACCTCGTCGTCGAAGGCCCGATCGGCGCCGGCAAGACGACGCTGGCGCGGCGCCTCGCGGCGCGGCTCTCCGCCGACCTGCTGCTCGAGCAGCCGCAAGAGAACCCCTTTCTTTCCCGCTTCTATCAGGACATGCCGCGCTACGCGCTGCCGGTGCAGCTGTTCTTCCTTTTCCAGCGCGTCCGCATGCTCGAGCCGCTGGCGCAGCTTGATCTGTTCGCTCGCCCGGCGATCGGCGATTTCCTGCTCGACAAGGACCCGCTCTTCGCCCGCATCACCCTGAACGCGGACGAGCTTGCCCTCTACCAGAAGATCTATGACGCGCTTCGCCCGCGCGCCCTGCTCCCGGATCTCGTGGTATACCTGCAGGCGCAACCTGCGGTGCTCGCCGAGCGCGTGCGCCGCCGCGCGGCCAGCTACGAGCGCGGTATCAGCGAGGAGTACCTCGCGCTGCTGGCCGAGAGCTACGCGCGCTTTTTCCACCACTACGACGCGACGCCGGTGCTGACGGTCAACTCGGAGAACCTCAACTTCGTCGAGCGCGACGCGGACTTCGAGCTGCTCGTCGGCCGGCTGCGCGCGATGAAGAGCCGGCGCGAGTTCTTCAACCTCGGCTGAGATGCAGATCGCGAACGACATCGCATCGCTGCGCCGCGCCCGCGCCGGGGCCGGCCCGGTGGCGTTCGTGCCGACCATGGGCAATCTGCACGAAGGACACCTCTCGCTGGTGCGGCTCGCGCGGCAGCACGCCGCCTGCGTGGTCGTCAGCATCTTCGTCAACCGCCTGCAGTTTCTCCCCAGCGAGGACTTCGACCGCTATCCCCGCACTTTCGAGCGCGACCGCCGCATGCTGGAGGGGGAAGGGGTCGACCTGCTGTTCGCGCCCGACGAGACCGTGCTCTACCCGCAACCTCAAACCTGCCGCGTGGCGCCGCCGCCGATGGCCGAGGAGCTGGAGGGGCGCTTTCGCCCCGGCTTCTTCACCGGCGTGGGCACGGTCGTCCTCAAGCTCCTCAATTGCGTGCGGCCCGAAGTCGCCGTGTTCGGCAAGAAGGACTATCAGCAGCTCGTCCTCGTGCAGGAGATGGCGCGGCAGTTTGACCTGCCGGTTCGCATCGTGCCCGGCGAGACCGTGCGGGAGCCCGACGGCCTGGCGATGAGCTCGCGTAACGGGTACCTCAGCGCCGCAGAGCGGTCCGAGGCGCCGCGGCTGCATCGCGCTTTGCGTGCCGTAGCCGCCGGAGAGACCGACCCTGGGGCGGCCCTTGCGGACCTGGCCCGGCACGGCTGGCAGCCAGACTACCTGGAGGTCCGGCGCCGCAGCGACCTCGCACCCGCGGGGAGCGGCGACCGGGCCAGAGTAGCGCTCGCGGCGGCCCGGCTGGGGGCCACGAGACTGATCGACAGCCTGGAGTTCTAGCCCGGGCGGCTAACCGGGGTACGGCTCGAAGGTCATCGACTGAACCGGGCAACCCATGGTCTTGGCCAGCCTGTCCATGGCGTCGTCGGTCAGCTCGAGGGGCTGAAACTCCGCGTCCCCGCCCTTGGAGGCGATGAACGCCTTGGCGGCGGACTCGCTCATCCAGGTCACTACGGGATCAGGACTCACCCCCGGCATCTGCCGGCAGACCGGGAATCCGTCGCTCTTGTAGACGATCGCGTACATGGGCCCCCCTGCGTTCCGGAATTTACCCGATGTGGCAGCGCGGCAACAAGGCGACTCTCAGGGACTCCCTGATTGCGACATTTGTCACCCTATTGCTTAAATCCCCTCGGGGGCTCGGTGTCGCCCACGGGTGACGCCGGGCCATGGCGAAGAGGCCTCCTTCGGGGGGCATTTACTGGGAGAACACGATGAGCAACCTGAAAGACGCGGTCGGCCTTTGCGTCCCATACGGGCGGGCCAATTCGCAATACGAAACGGAGTTCGAGCCGGCGAACGGGACCGCCTGGGGCTACTTCAATCCAAAGGGGATTTCCTGCTACAGCCTGGGCTTGCTGAAGGACCTGTACGCCCACGACCAGCAGCTCGCCGCCAACCGCGGCCGGGTCGAGATCGATGGCGAGATGCGCGAGGTGAACTTCTATGTCACCGGCTCGCGCACGCCGGGTGTCTTCAACCTCGGCGGCGACCTGGGCCTGTTCGTGCTGCTGATCAAATCCCGGGACCGTGAGGCGCTGGCGCACTACGCCAAGCTGTGCATCGACATCGTCTACCCCTGCAGCCAGAGCTTCTTCAGCCCGACGCTGACCAAGATCGCGCTCATCCAGGGCGATGCCTTGGGTGGTGGCTTCGAGCACGCGCTCGCCTCCGACGTGATCGTGGCGGAGGAAAGCGCTCAGCTCGGCTTCCCGGAGATCCTCTTCAACCTGTTCCCGGGCATGGGCGCCTACAGCCTGCTGTCGCGCCGCATCGGCATGCGCGCCGCCGAAGAGCTGATCCTCTCGGGCCGCATCCTGTCGGCGACGAGGCTTCACGAAATGGGCGTGATCGACGTGCTGGCGAAGGACGGCGAGGGCCCGACCGCGGTGCGCAAGTGGATCGCGGACAATGCACGGCATCGCAACGGCCTGCGTGCGGCGCATTGCGCCCGCCGCCGGGTCAACCAGGTGACGCGCGAGGAGCTCGACGACATTACCAACGTCTGGGTCGATGCGGCCTTCAGGCTGGGCGACCGCGATCTGAAGATGATGGGCCGGATCGTGCGCGCGCAGATGCGCCGCATGGAACAGGGCGACGTCATCGACGTGGGCGCCGAAGCGGTCGCGGAGGAGCGCGCCGCCGCGGGCTGAGGGCCGGCTGCTAGCCGATCAGCGAGGTGAAGCCGCCGTCGTGGAAGACGCGGCCGAACTGGTAGAAGTTGACTTGCGTTGCGCTGATCACTGCTTCCTGACCCGCCGGGTCTTCGATCGTCTTCATGAGGACGTTCAGCTTCGCCACATGGTCCTGGTCCATCGCCGAGTGCGAGAGCAGGAACTTGAACCCCGGAGCGTCCACGTCGCGACCGATGGCCTTGGCGATTGACTGCGCCAGGGTGAGCGCATACGCGGAGGCGATGACCTCCAGCGAGTAAAGCATCCCGAGCACCGAGCAGGGATGCCCGCGCTCGGCGCAGTAGTAGTTGTAGGCGATCATGCATTGCATGGGCGCGCTCGGCGCCCGGCTGCGGACTCGATCGACGTGGCCCCCCACCGCCTCCACGTCCTCGAGTACCCAGAGTTCGTGGCCTCTCTCCTCCTGGATGCGGTCGTAGAGCTCGGCGCGCACCGGGCGGAACTGGTCCGGGCAGCGCGACGCCGCCGCCGCCAAGACCGGCACGAAATGCCAGACCACGTAGTAGAGGTCGTGCAGGAACGCCTTGTACTCCGCGAGCGTGAGCCCGCGCGCCAGCATCGAGTTCATCCGCGGAATGGCTTCGAACTCGCGCCGGCTCGTGTCCGTAGTCTCGAGCAGGGTGATGAAGAACGACGGCTTCGGTTGCGCTACCTGAACGCTAGACAAAACGATAACCCCCTGTAGCTCTTCATTCTAGCGGATACCACGGCGACTTCGGCTAGCCGGTGGAGCGCTTGCGCTCGCGCAGATAGCGTTGCAACTCGCTGCGCGCCGCGCCGAACTCCTCGCCGATCGAATGCAACAGCCCGGAACCCTGGAGGCGCAGCTCGGAATCGGACAAACGGCTAAGGCTGCCGCAGAGCGCGGTCAGGCGGTCCGTGCCCATGCTCGCCGAGGAGCCCTTCATCGCGTGCAGGAGCGAGCGGAACTCCTGCAGGTTGCGACCGTTGAGCGCCAGCTCGATCCGCTCGAGTAGCGCCCCGCCATCGGTCAGGAACACACCGACCAGTTTCTCGACGAATGCGCTCGAGGAGCTCAGCTCCTCCAGGTGCCCGAGTGTTTCGGTATTGATCACGCCGGCCTCGCCCGGGCTCGACGGCCGGGGCGCACGCGGGCTCTGACCCTCCAGGCGTCGCTGCTCCTCCGGCCTGAGTGCGCTCAGTGCCTGCACTTCCTCGAGCAGGCGCATCGCCTCGATCGGCTTGGAGAGGAAGGCATCGAAGCCCGCCTCGAGCGCCTCGCGCTTCACGTCGGGCGTCACGTCCGCGGAAAGCATCGCGACCGGCAGCCTGCGGCTTGCGTGCGTCATCAAGCGCATCGCGCGCAGGGCCTCCATGCCGCCCATGCCCGGCATGTTCCGGTCGAGGAGCACCACGTCGCATGCCTCTCGCTCCAGGGCGTCGAGCGCTTCCTCGCCGTTCTCGACCAGGACGACGCTGTGACCGCCACGCTCCAGGATCTTGCCAACCACCTCGCGGTTGGTCGGGTTGTCGTCGGCAACGAGCACGCGCAGGCGCCTCGCGGCAATGCCGCGGCGAGCGTAGTCCTGCAGCCGGACCACGCCCTCGCGCACCTCCTCGCCCGCCGACACGGAGTGCAGGACGTTGAAGAGCTGGCGCTTGTCGAACGGCATTTCCAGCACGGCGCCGAAGCCCGAGGACAAGGCCTCGAAGCGCTGGACGCCGCTCGCGCGCGGCACCGCCAGCACCGTCGGCGGCGCGGGATCGGGCGCCGAGCGGCGGAAGCGCTGTGCCAGCTTCGATGCGTCGCCCGCGGCGTAGATGAGCGCGCTGTGATACGGCTTTGCCAGGCTGATCTCGGTCACCAGGCGCGCCACGCCCTCGTCGATGCCCGGTACTGCCACCGCGGTCGCCCCCCAGCCGGTGAGCGCCTGCTCGAGCGGCTCGAGCTCCGCGGACGGGAAGCCGATGAGCATGACGCGCGCCTGCGCAAGCTCGCCCATGCCGGCGCCGGCGCGCTCGGGCTGCTTGTCGAGATCCAGCTCGACCCAGAACGTGCTGCCCAGCCCGACCGCACTTTCCAGGCCGATCCTGCCGCCCATCAGGCCGACCAGCTGCTTCGCGATGGTCGTGCCGAGGCCCGTGCCGCCGAAGCGACGCGCGGTCGACTGGTCGGCCTGGGTGAAGCTCTCGAAGATGCGCGCCTGCGCCTCCGGCGCAATGCCGATGCCGGTGTCGCGGATCGAGAACTTGAGGCGCACCCGCGTCTCGGTTTCCGATTGCGCGGAGACGTGCACGGTGACGCTGCCGCGCTCGGTGAACTTCACCGCATTGCCGGCGAGATTGATCAGGACCTGGCGCAGGTAGTGAGGGTCGCCGCGCACCGCCGGGGGCACCTCCGGCATGATGGAAACGACGAATTCCAGGCCTTTCGCGGCCGCCTGGGCAGCGAGGATGCGCGAGGTGCTGTTGACCAGCGCATGCAGGTCGAAGTCCGTCTTCTCCAGCACCACCTTGCCGGCCTCGATCTTGGAGAAGTCGAGAACGTCCTCGACGAGGCCCAGCATCACGCGCGAGGAGCTGCGCAGCGTCTGCAGCATGTCGGCCTGCTCGCGGTTGAGCTGCGTGTCGCGCAGCAGGTCGGACATGCCGATGATGGCGTTGAGCGGCGTGCGCATCTCGTGGCTGACGACCGAGATGAAGCGCCGCTTCGCCTGGTTCGCCGCCTCGGCGCGCGCCAGCGCGTCGTAGAGCTTCGTCACCAGCGACGAGACGTAGAGACTGAGCGCGACAAACGCGACCAGCATGCCGTAGCCGAGGTGCAGGTGCCTCTGCCAGAAGCCGTCATAGAGCAGCACCGTCCAGAAGCCGGTAAACCCGAGCGCGAGCGACACCAGCAGGTACGGGCGGCCGAAGCGGAAGCCGTTGGCGAGCGTCATCCAGACGTAGAGCAGGAACAGCGGCGCCGCGTGCTCGCCGAAGAAGCTCATGTAACAGGTGACGGTGGCGAAGTCGGCGAAGATCGCCACCACACGCCGCGCCGGCGACTTCTCGGTCGAGTTCAGGATGCGCAGCAGGACGAGCAACGCGAGCGCGAAGTGCGCCCCGCCGGTGAAGAGGATCAGCTCGCGTGCGACGCCGAAGGTGTTCGGCAGCAGGTAGAGGACGAGCAGCCCGCTGATGAGCAGGCGAACGATCGCCTGCTCGTGCTCGGTGTCGGGCCGCGCGGCGAGGCGCGCGCGCAGGCCTGTCAGGAGCCTGGTCACGCCTGCCCGGGCACGTCGCGCCACTCGTTCTGGATCTGCACCACTTCCTTCTTCATGCCGGCGAAGGAATCGGCGAGGCGCGGGTCGAAGTGTCGCCCGGCCTGCGCGGCGACGTATTCGAACGCGCGCTCGCTCGTCCACGCCGACTTGTACGGCCGCACCGAGGTGAGCGCGTCGTAGACGTCGGCGATCGCGACGATGCGGGCGCAGAGCGGGATGTGGTCGCCGACCAGGCCGTTCGGGTAGCCCGAGCCGTCGTATTTCTCGTGGTGGCCGAGCGCGATCAGCGCGCCCATGCGGACGTACTTCGAGGCGCTGCCCTTGAGGATCTCGTGGCCGATCACCGGGTGGCGACGCATCACGCTCCACTCGGGCTCATCGAGCTTGGCCGGCTTGAGCAGGATCTGGTCGGGAATGCCGATCTTGCCGATGTCGTGCAGCGGCGCGGCGAGCTCCACCGTCTCGGCCTCGTCGTGGCCCAGGCCGAGCGCGTTGGCGATCAAGCGCGAATAGCGCGACATGCGGATCAGGTGATAGCCGGTTTCCTCGTCGCGAAACTCACCCGCGCGCGCAAGCCGCAGCAGCGTCTCCTTCTCGCGCTCGCGCACCTCGCGCGTCGCGTCCTCGACCATGTGCTCGAGCAGGCGGCGGCGGTCCTCGAGGGCGAGCTGCTGGCGGCGCAGCGTCAGCAGGTTGCGGCAGCGCGCCAGGCATTCGCGCGCGTCGACGGGCTTGGTCAGGAAGTCGGTGATGCCCGCGTCGAGCGCCGCGTAGCGCACCTTGCGGTCATCGTGCACCGTCACCATCACGATCGGCACGTGCTCGTACCCTGGTAGCGCGCGCAGGCGCTTGACGAACTCGATGCCGTCCATGTCCGGCATCATGTAGTCGACCAGCACCAGGTCCGAGATGTTGCGCGTCGCCCAGACCACCGCGTCCACGGGACGCGCGAAGCCCTCGACCACGACGCGCTCGTCGAGGCTGCGCACCACCTGCTCCAGAATCGCGCGGCCGGTCGACTGATCGTCGACGACCATTACCGTGTTGCGCGCGGAAGGCAGGACCCGGACTTCAGCCCTCGCCATCAGTCCCTCCCCTGTCTCAAACCCTTTCGGCCAGCCTACCCCGGGGGCTGAAGACTGTCCAGTAAGACCCCGCCAAATAACGCATTTTTTACTTCAGGCCGACGAGCGGATCGCGCGTCAGGGCGACGGCGACGATGTAGGCCGCGGCGGCGAGCGCGAGCACGAAGAAGACCCCTCGCACCGCCGGCGTTCGGCCCCACCGCAGAGCGACCATGCCGAAGGCGATATAGGCAAGCAGGCCGAGGATCTTGGCGGTGAGCCACGACTGGACAAAGGGATATTGAGTGGAGGTCCAGGCGAG
>Ga0210090_1000003_pt1 | contig 26370 bp, 27 predicted proteins | sample Sandmound_ThreeS_7_FD_185572 | JGI IMG/M metagenome (GOLD analysis project Ga0210090, IMG submission 185572) | Wetland microbial communities from San Francisco Bay, California, USA, that impact long-term carbon sequestration -... | ecosystem: Environmental > Aquatic > Marine > Wetlands ...
CCGCGTCTACGACCCGGTGCCCCATGTCATCACCCGCCTCGCCGGCCTCGAGCGGGCGCAGCTCGTCATGCAGTCGACATCGCGGCCGGCGCTGCAGGACTACCTCGGCGAGCTGAGCGGCGCTCTCTTCGCCAGCCCGACGCGCGACGTGCGCTGGCACCTCGACGTCGATCCCATAGAATTCGATTGATGTCCGATCCGAAAGACGTCTTCAAGCGCGAACTTGAGGACGCGGTGCGCAAGCTCGCGCCGGACCTCAAGGTCGAGGTGCACGTCGAGAGGCCGAAGAATCCGGAGCACGGCGATCTCTCGAGCAACGTCGCCATGCAGCTCGCGCGGCAGATGAAGAAGCCGCCGATGGAGGTGGCCAAATTGATTCTGGGTTTCTTGCGTCCGGGCATTTCTGCCGAGATTGCCAAACCCGGATTCATCAATATCCGGCTGAAAGCAGAGACGAAACTCTCCGCCATCTCGCACGCGCTCACCGAGGGGAAAGCGTTTGGCAGAAGGAAGAATCCCAACCCTCAAAAGGTCCAGGTCGAGTTCGTCTCGGCCAACCCCACCGGGCCGCTGCACGTCGGCCACGGCCGCCAGGCGGCGCTCGGCGACGCGATCGCGGCGCTGCTCGAGGCGCAGGGCCACAGCGTGACGCGCGAGTTCTACTACAACGACGCCGGCGCGCAGATCGACAAGCTCGCCTGGTCGGTGCAGGCGCGCGCGAGGGGCTTCAAGCCCGGGGAACCGGGCTGGCCCGAGGAAGGCTACGCCGGCGAGTACATCGAGGACATTGCGAAGGAAATCGGGAACGCCGACGATCTCGACGCTATCCGCCGCCACGCGGTGGCGTACCTGCGAAAGGAGCAGGATGCCGACCTGGAGGCGTTCGGCGTCAAGTTCGACGTCTACTACCTGGAGTCGAGCCTGTACAGCGAGGGCAAGGTCGACAACGTCGTCGCCCTCTGGGCGAAGAACGGCAAGACCTACGAGCGCGACGGCGCGCTCTGGCTGCGCACCACCGAGTACGGCGACGACAAGGACCGCGTGGTGCGCAAGTCGGAGGGCGGCTATACCTATTTCGTGCCCGACGTCGCCTACCACGTCACCAAGTGGCAGCGCGGCTTCCGCAAGGTGATCAACGTGCAGGGCACCGATCATCACAGCACCACGACTCGCGTGCGCGCGGGGCTGCAGGCGCTCGGCCTCGGCATCCCGAAGGGCTATCCCGACTATGTGCTGCACAGCCTGGTGAAGGTGATGCGCGGCGGCGAGGAAGTGAAGATCTCGAAACGCGCCGGGTCCTACGTCACGGTGCGCGACCTCATCGACTGGGTCGGCCGCGACGCGGTGCGCTTCTTCCTCGTCTCGCGCAAAGCCGATTCGGAGTTCGTCTTCGACGTCGACCTGGCGCGCGAGAAGAGCCTGGAGAACCCGGTCTACTACGTGCAGTACGCGCATGCGCGGGTCTGCAGCGTCTTCGCGCAAGGGTTTGCTGCGCCGGACTCGTTCGACGCCGACCGGTTGAACGGCGAGAAAGAGCTGCAGCTCGCAAGCAAGCTCGAGGAATATCCGGAGGTGATTGCTGTGGCGGCGACAGAGCTGGCGCCGCACACTCTCGCCTTCTACCTGCGCGAACTCGCCGCGCAGTTCCACAGCTACTATAATGCCGAGCGCATCCTCGTCGAGGATGTGGCGTTGCGGACGGCGCGCCTCGCGCTTTGCGCCGCGGTTCGCCAGACGCTCGCCAACGGGCTGTCGCTTCTAGGCGTCAGCGCTCCGGAGAAGATGTAGATGCCGCCAACAAGAACCGCACCCGCCACGCGCAAGCGCTCGGGGGGCAGCTTCCTGTTCGGGTTGTTCATCGGCGTCGTCATCGGCCTGGGGGTCTCGCTCGCGATCGCGTTCTACCTCAACCGCACGCCGGTGCCTTTCCTCACCGCCAAGCCGAAGCAGGCGGAAAAGGACACCGGCGGCAAGCCGCCCGCCATCGCCGGCCTGCCGCAGACCGCCACCGCGCCCGGCACGGCGCCGGAGAAGCCGAAGTTCGACTTCTACAAGATCCTGCCGGGCACGGAAGAGCCGGTCACCGAGCGCGAGCTGCGCGAGCGCCTGCGCGCCAGCCGCAGCGGTCAACAGGAAGTCTCCAAGGACGTTTATTTCATCCAGGCCGGGTCGTTCCAGAATCCGGCCGACGCCGACAACCAGAAGGCGCGCCTGGCGATCCTCGGCTACGAGTCGAGCGTCGAGCCGGCCAACCTGCCCGACAAGGGCACCTGGTATCGCGTGCGCATGGGGCCTTATTCGAAGGTCGACGAGATCAACCGCATCCGCCAGTCGCTCGCCCAGAACGGCATCGAGGCGAGCCTGGTGAAGATCAAGGAGCCGCAGTAGCACATGAGAAAACTCATCGCCATCGCCTTCGCCGCTTTCCTCGCCCTGCCCGGCTTGGCCGACGCCCAGCAACCGGGCAAGTTCGCCTACACCGAGCTCAAGCCGGCGCAGCCGACCGAAGCGCCGGCGGGCAAGATCGAAGTGCTGGAATTCTTCTGGTACGGCTGCCCGCACTGCTACAACCTCGAGCCGACGATCGAGAAATGGACGAAGAAGCTGCCGGCCGACGTGCAGTTCCGCCGCGTGCCGGCGATCCTGAGCGAAGAGTGGGAGCGCGACGCCCTGATCTTCTACACGCTGGACGCGATGAACCTGCTCGACAAGCTGCACCGGCCGCTCTTCGACGCGATCCACCGCGACCGCTTGCGCACCAGCAGCCAGCAGGCGCTCGCCGAGTGGCTCGGCAAGCAGGGCGTGAACGCCAACCGCTTCTTCGACACCATGAAGTCGATGGGCGTCGACGCCAGGGTCCGCCGCGCCGCGCAGCTGACGCTCGCCTACCGCGTCAACGGCACGCCGGCGATGGCGGTGCAAGGACGCTACACCGTCAGCGCCGAGCAGGGCCGCTCGCACCAGGGCATGCTCGACAGCGTCGATTACCTCGTCGGCATGGTGAGGAAGCAGAAATAAGGGTCGTCATCACCGGCGCTTCCTCCGGCATCGGCGAAGCGCTGGCGCGGCACTATGCCTCCCGCGGTGCGACGCTCGGCCTGATCGCCCGCCGCTCCGCGGCGATCGGCGCCTTCACCGGCAAGTCCTATCAGGCCGACGTGACCGACGTACGCGCCATGGCGGCCGCCGCCGGGGACTTCGGGCTGCCGGACCTCGTCATCGCCAATGCCGGCGTCTCGGCCGGAACCAGCAGCGAGGACCTGCGCGACGTCGAGCACCTGCGCCGCCTTCTCGAGGTGAACGTCACGGGCGTCGCCGTGACGCTCGCGGCGTTCGCGCCCGCGATGCGCAAGGCCGGCCGCGGCACGCTCGCCTGCATCGCCAGCGTGGCCGGATTCCGCGGCCTCGCCGGCAACGGCGCCTACAGCGCTTCCAAGGCCGCGGCGATCACCTGGATGGAAAGCCTGCGCACCGAGATGCGCGGCAGCGGCGTGGCGGTGGTCTGCATCTGCCCGGGCTACATCGACACGCCGATGACGCGCGTGAACCGCTTCCGCATGCCGTTTCTTCTGTCCGCCGACGAGGCGGCGCGCCGCATCGCCCGCGCGATCGAGCGCCGGCCGCGCGTCGCGGTGGTGCCCTGGCAGATGGCGCTGGTCTCGGTGGCGCTGCGGGCAATGCCCGGCTGGCTCTTCGACCGGGTCGCTTCCGGCGCGCCGCGCAAGCCTAGGAGCTCGACCTCGTAGAAAGTCTGAGCTTGGCGTATCGGCCAGGCGCGGGCTCGATCGCCTTCTGCGCAATACGCGCTGGAACTTTGTCTGAGTTCGTTTTCTCGATCCAGGCCTGCCAGTCTTCCCACCAAGAGCCCGGACGCTGCGTCGCGCTTTCGAACCACTGCTCGGCAGTCTCGGGCAGGGCGTCGTTGGTCCAGTAGTGGTACTTCTTCGCCGACGGCGGGTTGACGATGCCGGCGATGTGGCCCGAGCCGCCGAGCACGAATCGCACCGGTCCCTTGAGATACCTCGCGCCGCGGTAGGTGGTCTTCCAGGGCGCGATGTGATCCTCGACCGTGGAGATAAAGTACGACGGGATCGTCACCTTCGAGAGATCGATCGGCACGCCGGCGAGCTGGATGCCGCCGGGCACGCCGAGCAGGTTCTTGATGTACATGTTGCGCAGGTAGAAGCTGTGCATGCGTGCCGGCATGCGCGTCGAATCGGCGTTCCAGTACAGCAGGTCGAAGGGGAACGGGTCCTTGCCGAGCAGGTAGTTGTTGACCACGAACGACCAGACGAGGTCGTTGGCGCGCAGCAGGTTGAAGGTGCCCGCCATCTCCGAGCCCTCGAGGTAGCCGCGCTCGTTCATCTTGCGCTCGAGGCTCTCCACCTGCGCCTCGTCGATGAACACGCCCAGCTCGCCGGGCTGGGAGAAATCGAGAAGGCTGACGAAGAAGGTCGCGGTCTTGACCCTGTCATCCTTCTTCGCGGCCAGGTAAGAGAGGGTCGCCCCCAGAAGGGTACCCCCCAGGCAGTAGCCGATGAAGTTCACCTCGCGCTCGCCGGTCGCCTTTTCCACCGCGTCGAGCGCGGCGAGCGGCCCTTCCCTCATGTAGTCGTCGAAGCCCTTCTGCGCGAGCTTCGCGTCCGGGTTGACCCAGGAGACGACGAACACGGTATGGCCCTCGCCCACCGCCCAGCGGATGAAGGAGTTCTTCTCGCGCAGGTCGAGGATGTAGTACTTGTTGATCCAGGGCGGCACGATGATGAGCGGCCGCTTCAGCACCTGCGCCGTCGAGGGCTTGTACTGGATGAGCTGCATCAGGTCGTTCTCGAACACCACGCTGCCCGGCGTGGTGGCGACGTTCTCGCCGAGCTTGAAGGCCTTCTCGTCGGTCATCGAGATGCGCAGCTCGCCGCCGCCCTTCTCGATGTCGGCAAGGAGGTTGTTCAGGCCGCGCACCAGGTTCTGCCCGCCGCTCGACACCGTCTCGCGCAGCACCTGCGGGTTGGTGAGCAGGAAATTGGACGGCGAGAGCGCGTCGATGTACTGGCGGGTGAAGAACGCGACCTTCTTCTCCGATTCCGGCGCCAGGCCTTCGACCTGCGAGACGGCGTGCTGAATGTGCCGCGCGCTGATCAGGTAGGACTGCTTGATGAGGTCGAAGAGGAAGTTCCCGGACCAGTCTTCGTCCTTGAAGCGGGAGTCGCTTTTCGAGGGCACGGCCACCGGCGCGGCCTCGAGGCCGAACATCCTCATCCAGCTCGACTGCCAGAGCCGCGCATAGTCGACCCACAGGTTCAGCGACATCGAGGCGATCAGGGCGGGGTCGCTCGCCAGCTTCGCGTACAGGTCCATGTACGCCTTGGCGATGCCCATCTCGTCGCGCATCGCGGCGGAGAGCGATTCGGCCTGCTTCTGGGTGAAGTCGGCGAGGATCTTCGACGAGCGCTCGGCGACCGATTGCACTACTTTGGGCTCAACTTGCGGCATAGCGCATGATGCCATCAGGACCGTTGGCCCGTTTCAGGCGCCCGGCGTAGTAGAGGTAATGCAGATGGGCTATCGCCTCGCCCATGGCGAAGAACGTCTGGTGCGCATCCAGCGGCCGGCGGAAGAGAACGCCCAACAGCTCGCCGGCGCTGCATTGCTTGTTTTTCAAGATATTTTCCATTTTTGCGAAATGTCCCTGGTGGTGTGCCTCCAGTTCCGCCACGCGCGTGTGCGCGCCGCGGAACGGCTTGCCGTGCGATGGCAGGACCAGCACGTCCTCGGGCAGCTCGCGGTAGCGTTGCAGCGACTCGAGGAAGAGGCGTAGCGGATCCCCCTCGGGATCGATCGACCAGACGCTGACGTTGGTCGAGATGGTCGAAAGCAGCATGTCTCCCGCGATCACCACGTTCAGCGCCTCGCAATAGAGCGACAGGTGCTCCGGCGCATGGCCGTGGCCGATGAACGCCCGCCATTCGTGGCCGCCCATCTTCACCCGGTCGCCTTCGATGATCCGCCGGTAGGAATGCGGAAACTCCGGCACCAGCGCGGCGTAGCGATTGCCGCGGCCGCCCATCGTCGCGGCGCGCTCCGCAGAGAGCCCGTTCTTGCGAAAGACCTCGAGCACCGCCTCGGTGGTGTAGCCGGCGCCCGAGGCGCGCACCGCGTGCGCGGTCAGATATTCGCCCTGCGTGGTCCAGAACTCGGCGCCGAACTTCTGCACCAGCCACGCGGCGTTGCCGGCGTGGTCGGGGTGGTAATGCGTCAGCACGACCCGCTTGATCTGCTTCTGCAAAAGAATCTTTTCCCACAGCGCCCGGGTGGCCGCGTCGCCGATGCCGGTATCGACGATGGTCTCGCCGACGAGCCAGAGGTTGATGTGGTCGAGCGCGAACGGCAGCGGCATGCTCAGCCAGCGCACGCCGGGCGCGACTTCGATCGTCGCGCCGGGCTGCGGCGTATCGGGATAGGGGTAATCGAGAGAAGCCATCAACGCCTGAGTTGCTTGCGAACGCGCTTTTCGAAGGTCTGGATCTCGGAGAGCTGCGCCTCGATGTCGGCCCGCTGCTGCAAGAGGCTCGCCCGATGCGATTCCAGAACCGCGAGGAAGCGCTGGAGCTGCGGCCGCTCGTCCTGGCCGGGCTCGTACATGTCGATCAGCTCGCGGATCTCGGACAGCGTCAGGCCGAGGCGCTTGCCACGCAGGGTGAGCTTGAGGCGGGTCCGGTCGCGCGCCGTGTAGATCCGCCGCTGGCCGTCGCGGCGCGGCGAGATCAGGCCCTGGTCCTCGTAGAAGCGGATGGCGCGCGGCGTGACGTCGAACTCGCGTGCGAGCTCGCTGATCGAGAACTCAGTGCGCTCCTGTTCCTCGAGCTCCATGCGGGCACGAGTATAAGCCAAGTTGACGTTTACGTAAACGTAAGGGTTGGCTATACTCGCAGGCCCTATGGAGCACGTCCGCGACAGTTTCGCGCGTCAGAAGGCCATGTCTCTCATCGGGGCTTCGCTCGTCGCGGTCGAGGCCGGCGCGAGCGAGATACGGTTGCCCTACCGCGCCGACCTCACGCAGCAGAAGGGCTTCGTGCACGGCGGCATCATCGGCATGATCGCCGACTCGGCCGCGGGCTACGCGGCCTACAGCCTGATGCCGCAGAGCGCCTCGCTCGTCACGGTCGAGTACAAGATGAACATCCTCGCGCCGGCGCGCGGCGCGCTGGTCGCGCGCGGCAAGGTGATCAAGTCGGGACGAACGCTTACCGTGGCGCGCGCCGAGGTGTACGCTGAGGACGGCACGCACGTCGCGTCGATGCAGCAGACCCTGATGATGCTGCCCGACACCGCGGACACCCCCGAATGAGTTACCTGAACTTCGACCACGGCGAGACCATCGCCATGCTGCGCGAGTCCGTCAGAGGCTTTTCTCAAAAAGAAATATCTCCTCGCGCCGGGGAAATCGATCGGGCCAACCAGTTCCCGCCGGACCTGTGGCGCAAGCTGGGCAGCCTCGGGCTGCTCGGCATCACGGTCGAGGAGACCTATGGCGGCACGGCCATGGGCTACCTGGCGCACATCGTCGCCATGGAGGAGATCTCGCGCGCCTCGGCGTCCGTGGGACTCTCGTACGGCGCGCACTCCAACCTGTGCGTCAACCAGATCCGCCGCAACGGCAGCGAAGCGCAGAAGAAGAAGTACCTGCCGAAGCTGGTTTCCGGCGAGCACGTCGGCGCGCTGGCGATGTCCGAGCCCGGCGCGGGCTCTGACGTCGTAGGAATGAAATTAAGAGCAGAGAGAAAAAAAGATCATTACGTGCTGAACGGCAACAAGATGTGGATCACCAACGGCCCGGATGCCGACACCCTGGTCATCTACGGCAAAGGCGAAGGCATCACGGCGTTCATCGTCGAGAAAGGCATGAAGGGCTTCTCGACCGCGCAGAAGCTCGACAAGCTCGGCATGCGCGGCTCCAACACCTGCGAGCTCGTCTTCCGTGATTGCGAAGTCCCGGCGGAGAACGTCCTCGGCGAGCAAGGCAAGGGCGTGAAGGTGCTGATGTCCGGCCTCGACTACGAGCGCGCGGTGCTCGCCGGCGGGCCGCTCGGCATCATGGCCGCCTGCCTCGACGTGGTCATGCCGTACGTGCACGAGCGCAAGCAGTTCGGCCAGCCGATCGGCGAATTCCAGCTGATGCAGGGAAAGATCGCCGACATGTACACCACCTTCTCCGCCTGCCGCGCGTACGTGTACGCAGTTGGTCAAGCTTTGGATAGAAATGAAACCACCAGGAAAGATGCCGCGGGCGCAATCCTCTATGCCGCCGAGAAGGCCACCTGGATGGCGGGCGAAGCGATCCAGGCGATGGGCGGCATGGGCTACATCAACGAGACGCCGACCGGGCGCCTGTGGCGCGACGCCAAGCTCTACGAGATCGGCGCCGGCACTTCCGAGATCCGCCGCTGGCTGATCGGCCGCGAGCTGTTCGGGGAGACGGCGTGAGCCTGCAGGTCCTGCTCGAGAATAACCGCAAGTGGGCGGGCGAGATGCTCGCCCGGGACCCGCAATACTTCAGCCGCCTCGCGCGCCAGCAATCGCCGCAATTCCTCTGGATCGGCTGCTCGGACTCGCGCGTTCCGGCGAATCAGATCACGGGGCTCGCGCCCGGCGAAGTGTTCGTCCACCGCAACATCGCCAACGTCGTGGTTCACACCGATCTCAATTGCCTGTCGGTGATCCAGTTCGCCGTCGACATCCTGAAAGTGCGGCACATCATTCTCTGCGGCCACTACGGCTGCAGCGGCGTCGAGGCGGCGATGACCAAGCACCGCATCGGCCTCTCCGACAACTGGCTGCGCCACGTGCAGGACGTGGCCGCCAAGCACGAAGGCGAACTCGCCAGGGTCGGCGGCCAGAGCCTGCGCCACCGGCGGCTGTGCGAGCTGAACGTGCGCGAGCAGGTGGAGAACATCGCCCAATGCACCGCGGTGCAGGAAGCGTGGGAGCGCGGCCAGCCCCTCGAGGTGCACGGCTGGATCTACGATCTGAAAGACGGCCTGCTCACCGACCTTCGCGTCTCGCGCCCCTCATGAACAAGCTCATGGAAACCTACCGCGGCGCGGTCTACCCCTGGCATTGCGACCAGATGGGGCACATGAACGTCATGTGGTACGTCGGCAAATTCGACGAGGCGACCTGGAATCTCTTCGCCTCCTTCGGCGTGACCACCGCCTACCTGCGCGAGAACAGGCGCGGCATGGCGGCGGTGCAGCAGGACATCACCTACAAGCGCGAGCTGCTCGCGGGCGACACGGTCGCGGTGCGCTCGACGCTGCTGGAGGTGCGCGACAAGGCCATCAAGTTCGTCCACGAAATGCGCCACGCCGTCAGCGGCGAAGTTGCCGCGGTGTGCGTGCTCACCGGCGTGTCGATCGACACGCAGACCCGCAAGTCCTGCCCGTTCCCGGCGGACATCATCGCGCGCGCCAAAGCGCTCGTCGGCAGCTACGATTTCGGCAACCCCGCAAGACCTGAAAGGACTCATCCATGAAAACCGATCCGATCGTCATCGTCTCTGCAGCCCGCACGCCGATGGGCGCTTTCCAGGGCGAGCTGAAGGGGTTCGCCGCGCCCGAGCTCGGTGCCGCGGCGATCCGCGCCGCGATCGAGCGCGCGAAGATCCGCCCCGAGGACGTGCAGGAAGTGCTCATGGGCTGCGTGCTGCCCGCCGGCCAGGGTCAGGCCCCGGCGCGCCAGGCTTCGCTCGGCGCCGGCCTGCCGCTCGCGGCGGGATGCACCACCGTGAACAAGATGTGCGGCTCCGGCATGAAGGCGGCGATGCTCGCCCACGACATCCTCGGCAACGAGGACGTCGTCATCGTCGCGGGCGGCATGGAATCCATGACCAACGCGCCCTACCTGCTGCCGAAAGCACGCGCCGGCCTGCGCATGGGCCACGGCCAGGTGATCGACCACATGTTCTACGACGGCCTCGAGGACGCCTACGACAAAGGCCGCCTCATGGGCAGCTTCGCCGAGGACTGCGCGCAGAAATACTCTTTCTCAAGACAATCTCAAGATGAATTCGCGGTCGCCTCCCTGCAGCGGGCACAGAAGGCGAACAAGGACGGCTCGTTCGCCTGGGAAATCACGCCGATCGCCATCAAGGCCGGCAAGGACCAGAAGTTCATCGAGACCGACGAGCAGCCGTTCAAGGCCAACTTCGAGAAGATCCCGTCGCTCAAGCCCGCTTTCCGCAAGGACGGTACCGTGACCGCGGCCAATTCCAGCTCGATCTCCGACGGCGCCGCGGCGCTGGTGATGATGCGCCGCTCGAGCGCCGAGAAGCGCGGCCTCGTTCCACTCGCGACGGTCGTCGGCCACGCGACGCACGCGCAGGAGCCGGGCTGGTTCACCACCGCGCCGGTGGGCGCAATCCGGAAATTGCTGGAGAAGAACAAGTGGGCGGCGACCGATGTCGATCTCTATGAGATCAACGAGGCGTTCGCCGTGGTGGCCATGGCCGCCATGAAAGAGCACGGCCTGCCGCACGACAAGGTGAACGTGCACGGCGGCGCCTGCGCGCTCGGCCACCCGATCGGCGCCTCCGGCGCGCGCCTCCTCGTCACCCTCATCGGCGCGCTGCGCAAGCGCGGACAGAAGCGCGGCGTGGCGAGCCTGTGCATCGGCGGCGGCGAGGCAACTGCCATGGGCCTGGAATTGATTTGAGAAAAAAACTTCAGGATCTGCTCGATCGCGCGCGTTTCCTGCGGCCCTACGGCTTTAGGGTTGTTTCAGTAAACAAGACCCTTTGCAAGTTGGAGCTGCCGCACACGCCGGCTCTGGAGCGCCCGGGCGGCATCATCAACGGCCCGGCGCTGATGGCGGCCGCCGACTGCGCCATGTGGCTCGCGATCAAGGCGCGCATCGGCGTCGAGGGCGACGCGCTGACCTCCGAGCTCAACACCGCCTTCCTCGCGCCGGCGAAGGGCGAGCACGTCTACTGCACGGCGCGCATCCTGAAGATGGGCCGCCGGCGCATCTACGGCGTCGCCGAGTGCCACGGCAAGAAGGGCAATCTCTTCAGCCACCACACGCTCACCTATGTCCGCGCCGGCTGAGGAAATCCGCCAGGCAGTGCGCCGCTTCGCCAGGGAGCAGCTCGTTCCCAACGCGGCGCGCTGGGAGAGCGAGCGCATCTTCCCTCGCGAGGCGCTCGCAGGGCTTGCCGCCATGGGCCTGTACGCGGTCGCAGTGCCCGAGCAATGGGGCGGCGCCGGCCTCGACTACACCGCGCTCGCAGTCGCGTGCGAAGAGATGTCGGCCGGGCACTGCGCGACGGCCACCATCGTCTCGGTCAACAACCTCGTCGCCGGCATCCTCGCCGGTTATGGGAATGATCTTCAAAAACAGACTTTCTTGAGGCCCTTGGCAGAAGGCAAACGCCTGGCCGCGTTTGCCCTCACCGAGCCGCATGTCGGCTCGGATGCCGCAGCGATCATCACGCGCGCCGAGCGCCAGGGCGGCGAGTACGTCCTGAACGGCACCAAGCAGTTCATCACCTCGGGCAAGAACGCCGACTTCGCCGTCGTCTTCGCCGTCACCGACAAGGGCGCGGGCAAGAAGGGCATCAGCGCCTTCGTCGTGCCGACCTCGACGCCGGGCTACAAGGTAGCCCGGATCGAGGAGAAGGCCGGGCAGCACGCCTCCGATACCGCGCAGATCGTGTTCGAGAACTGCCGGGTTCCGGCGGCAAACCTGCTCGCGCAGGAAGGCGTCGGCTACCGCATCGCGCTGGCGAACCTCGAGTCCGGCCGCATCAACGTCGCCGCGCAGGCGACCGGCGTGGCGCGCGCCGCCTTCGAGGCGGCCCTCGCCTATGCGCGCGAGCGCAAGAGCATGGGCAAGACGCTGATCCAGCACCAGGCAGTCAACTTCCGCCTCGCCGACATGGCAACCGGGATCGAGGCGGGACGTCAGCTCTATCTGCACGCCGCCGCGCTGCGCGACGCCGGCAAGCCCTGCATCAAGGAAGCGTCGATGGCGAAGCTCTTCGCCTCTGAAATGGCGGAAAAGGTCTGCTCGGACGCCATGCAGATCCACGGCGGCTACGGCTACGTCGCCGATTTCCCGGTCGAGCGGCTGTGGCGCGACGTGCGCGTGACGCAGATCTACGAGGGCGCGAGCGATATCCAGCGCCTCGTCATCGGCCGGGTCCTCGAGGAGGGCTAGTGGCGATCAAGAGCCAGCTCAATCCCCGCTCGGACGAGTTCCGCGCCAACGCCGAGCGCGTGCGCGCGCTGGTCGCCGACCTGAAGGAGAAGACCGATCGCGTCGCCCTGGGCGGCGACGAGAAGGCGCGCGAGAAGCACCTCGCCCGCGGCAAGCTGCTGCCGCGCGACCGCGTGCGCGCCCTGCTCGATCCCGGCTCGCCCTTCCTCGAAGTCGGCCAGCTCGCCGGCTGGGACATGTACGGCGGCGACGTCCACTCGGCGTCGATGATCACCGGCATCGGTCGCGTCTCCGGACGCGAGTGCGTGATCGTCGCCAACGACGCGACCATCAAGGGCGGCACCTACTACCCGATAACGGTGAAGAAGCACCTGCGCGCGCAGGAGATCGCGGCGCAGAACCGCCTGCCTTGCATCTACCTGGTGGATTCCGGCGGCGGCTACCTGCCGGAGCAGGACAATGTCTTTCCCGACCGCGAGCATTTCGGCCGCATCTTCTACAACATCGCCAACATGTCCGCGGCCGGCATCCCGCAGATCGCCTGCGTGATGGGCTCGTGCACCGCCGGCGGCGCCTACGTGCCGGCGATGTCGGACGAGACCGTGATCGTCAAGGGCCAGGGCACGATCTTCCTCGGCGGGCCGCCGCTCGTGAAAGCGGCGACCGGCGAAGTGGTGACGCCGGAAGAGCTCGGCGGCGCGGAGGTTCACACCCGCGTCTCCGGCGTCGCCGACCACTACGCCCAGGACGACCGGCATGCGCTCGCGATCGTCCGGCGCATCGTTTCCAACCTGAATTTCCAGAAGCGGGTTTCCCTCTCGGTCGCGGAGCCGCGCGAGCCCCTCTATCCCGCCGAGGAGCTCTACGGCGTCATCCCGGCGGACCCGCGCAAGCCGTACGACGTGCGCGAGCTGCTGGCGCGCATGGTCGACGGCTCGGAACTCGACGAGTTCAAGCAGAACTACGGCACCACCCTCGTCACCGGCTTCGCCCGGCTGCACGGCTACCCGGTGGCGATCCTCGCCAATAACGGCATCCTCTTCTCCGAGTCCTCGCTCAAGGCGACGCACTTCATCGAGCTCGCTGCGCAGCGCGGCATTCCGCTCGTTTTCGTGCAGAACATCACCGGCTACATGGTCGGCAGGAAGTACGAGGCGGGCGGCATCGCCAAGGACGGCGCGAAGATGGTGCAGGCGGTGGCCACGGCGAAGGTGCCGAAGTTCACCCTGATCGTCGGCGGCTCCTTCGGCGCCGGCAACTACGGCATGTGCGGCCGCGCCTACGGCCCGCGCTTCCTCTGGATGTGGCCCACCGCGCGCATCTCCATCATGGGTGGCGAGCAAGCCGCTTCGGTTCTGGCAACAGTAAGAGGAAATTTTGGCTCGCGCGAGGAGGAAGAGGAATTCAAGAAGCCGATCCGCGAGCAGTACGAGCGGCAGGGGCATCCCTACTATTCGAGCGCTCGCCTCTGGGACGACGGCGTGATCGATCCGCTCGACACCCGCCGCCTGCTCGGCCTCGCGATCTCCGCCTCGCTCAACGCGCCGATCGAGGAAACCAAGTTCGGCATCTTCCGGATGTAGCGATGCTGCTGGTCGAGAAAAAAGACGGCGTCGCCCGCGTCATGCTCAACCGTCCGGACGTCCGGAATGCATTCGACGACGCGCTGATTTCTCAGCTCAAGAGAACTTTCGATGACATTGGAGGGGATCCGTCCGTCAGGGCAATGGTTCTGGGCGGAAACGGTCCGGCCTTCTGCGCCGGCGCAGACCTCAACTGGATGAAGCGCATGGCTGGCTACGACTACGACGGCAACCGGCGCGACGCGCAGGCGCTCGCCGACATGCTCGCCGCGCTCGAGCGCATGCCCAAGCCGACCATCGCCCGGGTGCACGGCCCCGCCTTCGCCGGCGGCACCGGCCTGGTTGCCGCCTGCGACATCGCCGTCGGCACGCCCGAGGCGAAGTTCTGCTTCTCCGAGGCGAAGCTCGGCCTCTCGCCGGCGACCATCAGCCCGCACGTCATCCGCGCGATCGGCGAGCGCGCGGCGCGGCGCTACTTCCTCACCGCCGAAGTCTTCGACGCCGAAGAGGCCCATCGCATCGGCATGCTTTCGCTCTTGGTTTCCCCTTCAGAAATGGATTCCGAAATCGACAAGCTGCTGGCCCACCTGCTCGCCGGCGGGCCGGAGGCGATGAAGAAGATCAAGGACCTCGTCCGCGCGGTGGCGTCGCGGCCGCTCGACGACGCTCTCGTCGCCGACACCGCGCAGCGCATCGCCGAAATCCGCGTCTCGCCGGAAGGCCGGGAAGGCATCGCCTCGTTCCTGGAAAAGCGCAAGCCGTCCTGGTGTTCGAAAAAATCCTGATCGCCAACCGCGGCGAGATCGCCTGCCGCGTAATGCGCACCGCGCGGCGGCTCGGCGTGCGCACGGTCGCGGTCTTCGCCGAGGCCGATCGCGATGCCCTGCACGTCAGGAGCGCCGACGAAGCCCTGCCCATCTACAACTATCTCGACATCCATTCCATCCTCGCCGCAGCGCACGCCTCCGGCGCGCAGGCGATTCATCCCGGCTACGGCTTTCTCTCCGAGAACGAGGACTTCGCCGAAGCGTGCGCCGAGGCTGGGGTCATCTTCATCGGCCCGACGCCGGAGGCGATTGCCGCCATGGGCGATAAGGCTGCCGCCAAGCGGCTGATGGAGAAAGCACGCGTGCCGCTCGTCCCCGGCTACCACGGCGAGAAGCAGGACGCGGCATTCCTGGAGAAGGAAGCGGCGCGCGTCGGCTTTCCGGTGCTGATCAAGCCCTCCGCCGGCGGTGGCGGGAAAGGGATGAGGATCGTTTCTGAAAGAACCGCCTTTTCTTCTGCACTGGAAGCCTCCAAGAGAGAAGCAAAATCCTCTTTCGGCGACGAGCGCGTGCTGATCGAGCGCTACCTCGACCGGCCGCGCCATATCGAGATGCAGGTGTTCGGCGACGCGCACGGCAACGTAGTGCACCTTTTCGAGCGCGATTGCTCGGTGCAGCGACGCCATCAGAAAGTGCTGGAGGAGGCCCCTGCTCCGCATTTTCAGAATCGAAGTCAAATGGCCGAGGCCGCTGTCGCCGCCGCAAAGGCGATCGGCTACCGCGGCGCGGGCACGGTGGAGTTCATCGCCGAGCAGGACGGGCGTTTCTACTTCATGGAGATGAATACGCGCCTGCAGGTCGAGCACCCGGTGACCGAGATGATCACCGGGCTCGACCTGGTCGAGTGGCAGCTCAGGGTCGCGAGCGGGGAGAAGTTGCCGCTCACGCAAAAGGAGATTCATTCGAAAGGACATGCGATCGAGGCACGCATCTACGCCGAGGATCCGCGCCGCGATTTCCTGCCGGCGACCGGGCGGCTGCTGCATCTCTCCTTCCCGGCGCAGAGCGCGGAGGTGCGCGTCGACGCGGGTGTCGAGCAAGGCGGCGAGATCACGCCCTGGTACGACCCGATGATCGCCAAGCTGGTGGTGCACGGCCGGGACCGCGGCGACGCGCTGGCGCGCATGCGGACTGCGCTGGCCGAAGTCGAAATCTCCGGCGTAACGACCAACGTCGAGTTCCTGCGCAAGGTCGCCGCCAGCCGTGCCTTCGGCTCGGCCGAACTCGATACCGGCCTGATCGAGCGCAACCGGGCGGAATTGATCTCTTCAATTGATCTGGATCCATTCCTCGCCACTGCGGCCTTCGCCGAGCTGGCGCACGAGGAAGCGGAAGCGCAGCGCCTCGCGGCCGCCAGTGGCGATTTCTGGTCCCCGTGGCATCGCGTCGACGGCTGGCAGCTCAACGCCGAAGCGCACCATGACTTCGTCTTCGTTGAAGGCGGCGCCGAGCACCGGGTGCGCGTGCGCTTCGGCGGCGACGCGCCGGTCGTCTCCATCGCCGGGCGCGAGTACCACGGCAAGAGCATGAAGACGCGCGCCGTGCGCGATGGGGACGACTGGCATGTCCTGTGCGACGGCATCTACCGCCGGCTGTCGCTCAAGCCGGAGCTCTCGGACGCGGACGAGGAAGCCGCGGGCTCATTGACGGCACCGATGCCCGGGCGCATCGTCAAGGTCATGGCGAAGGCGGGCGCGAAGGTCGGCAAGGGCGAGCCGCTGCTCATCCTGGAGGCGATGAAGATGGAGCACACCATCACGGCACCCACGGACGGGACGGTGAGGACGATCCACTATGGCGCCGGCGAGCAGGTGCTCGAAGGCGCGGAGCTGGTGACCCTGGAATGAATTCGGTGCGTATCGTCGAAGTGGGTCCGCGCGACGGGCTGCAGAACGAGCCGCGCGAGGTGCCGATCGCGGTCAAGGTGGAGCTGATCGAGCGCCTGGCCGATGCCGGCCTGCCGGCCGTGGAGGCCACCGCGTTCGTCTCGCCGAAGTGGATCCCGCAGATGGCCGACCACACCGAAGTGCTCGAGCGCATCCGCCGCAAGCCCGGCGTTTCCTATCCGGTGCTGACGCCCAACCTCAAGGGCTTCGAGGCAGCGCGCGCCGCGGGCGCGAGCGAGGTCGCGATCTTCGGCGCCGCCTCCGAGACGTTCTCGCGGAAGAATATCAACTGCTCCATCGCCGAGTCGCTCGAACGTTTCAGACCCATTGTTTCTGAATCAAGAAAATACGACATCAAGGTCCGTGGCTATGTGTCCTGCGTGCTGGGCTGCCCGTACGAGGGCGAGGTGAAGCCCGAGCGCGTAGCCGAGGTCGCCGGCGCGCTCTACGACATGGGCTGCTACGAGATTTCACTCGGCGACACGATCGGCGTCGGCACGCCGGCGAAGACCAAGATGATGATCGACGCCTGCTCGGAGCGCGTGCCGGTGGCGAAGCTCGCCGGGCACTACCACGACACCTACGGCCAGGCCCTGGCAAACACCTACGCTTCGCTCGAGCTCGGCGTGCGTACGTTCGACGCGTCGGTCGCCGGCCTGGGCGGCTGCCCCTACGCCAAAGGCGCCTCGGGCAACGTCGCCACCGAGGACGTGGTGTACATGCTGCACGGCCTGGGCATGAAGACCGGCATCGACCTCGACGCGCTGGTCGGCATCGGCGCCTGGATCTCCGCGGTACTGGGACGCGAGTACGGCTCCAAGGCTGGCAAGGCCATCGCTGCGAAGAAAGCGAAGTGAAGACCCCTTGCGTGAAGATCTGCCAGATGGACCCGAGCCGCAACCTCTGCCTCGGCTGCAGGCGCACGCTGGACGAGATCGCCCGTTGGGGAATGATGAGCGAGACCGAACGCGAACACGTGCTCGCGGAACTGCCTGGCCGCTCCCTAGATGTCCTTGAAGTTCCCGTGCCGCCCCTTGCCTGAGGCGAAGCGCGCGGCGCCCGCGGCGCCTTCCGCCTTGAAGGTCGGAATGCCGTTGTACCACTCCTTGCGCATCGCCTCGCGCACCGTCAACCCTTGTTGAGCATAGACCGAGCGCCGGTCGGCGCGCATGCAGGCCTGCGGGAAGCGCGCGATCTCGTGCGCCATCGCCTCGGCGAACTCGCGCGACTTGCCCGGCGGCACGACGTGCTCGCAGGCGCCGATGCGCAGCGCCTCGTCCGCGGGCACCTTGCGGCCGGTGAGGATGATCTCCATCGCGCGGCCCACGCCGACGATGCGCGGCAGGCGCACCGTGCCGCCGTCGATGAGCGGCACGCCCCAGCGGCGGCAGTAGACGCCGAAGTAGGCGGACTCCTCCATGACGCGCACGTCGCACCACAGTGCGAGCTCGAAGCCGCCCGCCACCGCGGGTCCCGCGACCGCGGCGATCACCGGCTTGTCGAGCTCCAGGCGCGTCGGGCCGAGCGGCCCGCGCGGAATTTCTTTCCGATCATCCAGCGGGTAGTCGATTTCGTGGATCTGATCCAGGTCCTCGAGCAGCGAGGCGCCGTACTTCAGGTCCCAGCCGGCGCAGAACGAACCGCCCTCACCCCACAGTACCGCGACCGCCGCATTTTCATCTCGATCAAATTGTTCAAACGCAGAAACGAGAGCGTCGGCGCTCTCCGGGTCCATGGCGTTCCTCGCCTGCGGCCGCGAATGAATCACCGTCCACACCTTTCCCTTCTTCTCGATCCTGACCGCCATGTCCGCCTCCGTTGACTGGTATTTCGATTTCGTCTCACCCTTCTCGTACCTCTGCCTGCACCGGCTGAAGGAGCTGCCCGTCCAAGTCTCCTACAAGCCCGTCCTGTTCGCGGGGCTGCTCAAGCACTGGGGCCAGAAAGGACCCGCGGAGATTCCCGCCAAGCGGCGCTGGACCTATCGCTGGTGCACCTGGTGGGCGCGCGAGCTCGGCATCCCATTTCGCTTCCCCGAGCAGCATCCGTTCAACCCGCTGCCGCACCTGCGCCTCGCGCTAGCCTGCGGCAGCCGCCCGGAGGCGGTCAAACGCATTTTCGACTGGGTCTGGACGAGCGGCGAGAATGCGAGCGATCCGCGGCGCTTTTCACTCTTGTGCAATCGATTGGCAATCGACACCGAGCGCCTTGCGGACCCCCAAGTCAAGGACGCCTTGAAAAGGAATACGGACGAGGCAGCGACGCGCGGCGTCTTCGGCGTGCCCAGCTTCGTCGTCGACGGCGAAGTCTTCTGGGGCGCGGACGCTATCGGTTTCCTGAAGTCGTTCCTCAAGGACCCCTTGGTCCTGCATAACGAAGAAATGCGTCGAGTCGATGCTCTGCCGGTCGGTGCCGCACGCGCAACCTAACGGAGCACAATGCTGCCTCGGGGAGGATACGGAGGGAGACCATGCGTTTGCGGAATCTATTTGCTGCAGTCTCGCTTGGCGTCTTCGTTGTCTGCGGCACGGCTTTCGCCCAGCAAACGAAGGTCTGGCGCGTCGGCTTCATGGACACGGCGGCCGTTAGCGATTCTCTCGAAGGCCTGCGGCAGGGCATGCGCGACCTCGACTATGCGGAGGGCCGGAACGTCCACTACGAAGTGCGGTGGGGGGCAGGCAACTCCAAGGCTCTCCCAGAACTTGCCGCGGACCTCGTAAAGCGCAGGGTCGACGTGATCGTCACTGGCGGAACGCCTGCCACGCGGGCGGCGCAGCGCGCGACGAAGGACATTCCCATTGTGATGGTGTTCACCGGCGACCCGGTCGGGACGGGCCTGGTGGCGAGCTTTGCCCGTCCTGGCGCCAACGTGACCGGTATCTCGAACGTCAACGTAGAGATCAACCCCAAGCGCGTCGATCTTCTGTTGAAGGCGTTGCCGAAGCTCGCTCGCGTCGGCGTGCTCCTGAATTCCGCCAATCCGACCTATTCCGCCAATCGCGCGAGCCTGGAGGGCGCCGCCCGGAAGGCGAAGATCACCCTGCATGTGGTAACTGCAGAGGCAGCGGCAGACTTCGAGGGTGCCTTCGCGAAGCTTGGTCGGCTAAACGTCCAGGCGTTGATCGTGCAAACGGACTCTCTGTATATCTCGCATGCCGCGAAGATAGCGAAACTCGCGACGAATGCGCGTCTGCCGATCATGGGGCCGCGCGAGCTTGTCACCGAGGGCGGCTTGATGAGCTATGCGCCCAACCGAGCAGCCACCTACCGACGCGCGGCCACGTATGTCGACAGGATCTTCAAGGGCGGCCGGCCGGCAGAGATGCCCGTCGAGCTGCCAACGAAATTCGACCTCACCATCAACCTGAAATCGGCGAAAACCCTCGGAATCTCCCTGCCGCGCGACCTGGTCTCGCTGGCGGATGAAGTGATTCAGTAGCTCCGGCCGGCGTTCAGCCGTACTTCCGCAGGTCCTCGCGACGCCCTGCCGGTTGGCGCGGAGCGCAAGACTTAGCTACAGTCTGTCCTGCCACAGGGCCCGACAAAAGGGGGTCGGCCATGCTCAGGGAGTGGCTCAGGGGGACACCGTTCTATCACCCGGTGCGCAACTGGCTGCGCGCGGCTCGGCATGGGCGCGAGTTTCGCCGCTGGCAAAAGCAGGGGAGGCCCGTCCCGCCACCCCACATCGTCAAGCAACGGACGATCCGGACCCTCGCCGAGCGCTTCGGCGTGAAGCTGCTGGTCGAGACCGGGACGTATTACGGCGACATGGTGGAAGCCATGAAGCGCCACTTCAGCCAGATCTACTCGATCGAATTGAGCCAGGATCTCTGCGAGAGAGCCGCGAAGAGGTTCGGCCGCGACCGGAACGTCAGGATCATCCAGGGCGACAGCGGCACCGAGCTCGGCCACCTCGTTCCCACCATCGACCAGCCGGCGTTGTTCTATCTCGACGGCCATTACTCGGCCGGGATCTCGGCGCGGGGCGCCAAGGACACGCCGATCTGCGAAGAATTGGCGCACATCTTCGCCAGCGATCGCAGCCACGTGATCGTCATCGACGACGCGCGCTGCTTCGGCCGGGATCCCGGCTATCCGAGCCTGCAGATGCTGACCGACTTCATCCGATCCTGGAGACCCGATGCCCGCATCGAGGTCGAGGACGACAGCATCCGAGTCACGCCGAGCGAAGTGCCCGCGTGGCGGCCTAACCCTTCCTAGAGACGGTGAGCATGGCGCTACGCCACCTTGAACGACACCGCACCGATCGCATCGGCTGGCTGCGCGCGGCGGTATTGGGCGCCAACGACGGCATCGTGTCGACGGCGAGCCTGGTGCTCGGCGTCGCAGCCGCACAGGCGAGCCACGGCAGCGTGATGGTCGCGGGGATCGCCGGCCTGGTCGCCGGAGCAATGTCGATGGCGGCCGGCGAATACGTGTCGGTGCGCTCCCAGGCGGATTCCGAGCAGGCTGCGCTCAGCCTGGAGCGCTCGGAAATCGAAGCCGACAGCCCGGGTGAACACCGCGAGCTGACCGCGATCTATGTCGGCCGGGGTCTCGATCCCGTGCTCGCGAAACAGGTTGCCGAGCAGCTCATGGCGCACGATGCAATCGGCGCGCACGCCCGCGACGAGCTCGGTATCTCGGAGACGCTGAGAGCGCGGCCGATTCAGGCTGCGTTGACGTCGGCAGCCAGCTTCGCCGTCGGCGCAGCGCTGCCGCTGGCGGCCGCTGCGATCGTGCCTCACTCAAGCCTGATCCCTGTCGTCGCCGGAACTTCTCTGGTGTTCCTCGCGATCCTGGGCGGCTTGGCGGCCCGCGTCGGCGGCGCCAGCGTGACGGTGGGCGCGATGCGGGTCACGTTCTGGGGCGCAATTGCGATGGGACTGACGGCGGGCGTCGGGGCCCTGTTCGGAACGGTGACCTGACCCTCGAGCGTCAGGCGTACTTTCTCAGGTCCTCGATCACCTTGCCGTCGTTCGGCAGGCTGCCGGGATCGACCAGCAGTACTTCGCCGCGCAGCTTGGTGATGTCGCGGATGGTGGCGACGATCGCTTCCGCGAGGCCTGCCGGACGCTCCTTCGCTTCGCACTTGAGCGTCATGCGGTCATTACCGGCTTCGCCTTCGACCACCAGGCGCGCCTTGGATACCTCGCGGTGGCGGCGCAGGATCTCGCTCACCTGCTTGGGCGTGACGAACATCGCGCGCACCTTGGTGCTCTGGTCGGCGCGGCCCATCCAGCCCTTGATGCGCACGTTGGTGCGCCCGCAAGGGCTGGCGCCGGGCAGCACGGCGGACAGATCGCCGGTCGCAAAGCGGATGAGCGGGTAGTCGCGGTTGAAGCTCGTGATCACCACCTCGCCGACCTCGCCCGGCGCGACCGGATCGCCGCTGCCAGGGCGCACGATCTCGAGCAGCAGGCCCTCGTCGAGGATCATGCCGGGCGCCACTTCGCCGTTCGGCAGCAGCGATTCGTAGGCGATCAGGCCGAGGTCGGCGCTGCCGTACATCTGCGTGACGGCGATGCCGATTTCTTGGAGCGCGGTGCGGAGCACCGGCGGCAGGTACTCGGCGCCGACCTGCGCCTTCTTCAGCGACGAGATGTCGGCTTTGAGCTCGTGGGCCTTCTCGACGATCAGCTTGAGAAACGACGGCGTGCCCATGTAGCCGCTGATGCGCAGGTCCTGGATCGCCGCGACCTGCATCTCGGTCTGGCCGGTGCCGGCGGGCACCACCGTGCAGCCGAGCGCGAGCGCGCCCGATTCGAGCATCGAGCCGGCGGGCGTGAAGTGGTAGGCGAAGGTGTCGATCACCACGTCGCCGGCGCGGAAGCCGCCGGCGAACAGACCGCGCGCGGTGCGCCACCAGTCGCTGCCGCGGCCTTCGGGATCGTAGATCGGCCCCGGCGAGATGAAGAGCTTCGCCGGCGGCGTGGCGTTCAGCCCACCCAGAGGGGCTAGAGCTTTCTGTAACGAGCCCAAATCGGTTTTTCGCGTTACTGGCAGCGTCGCGAGCGCATTGCGGGAAGTAATCCTGGAAGGATTGACCGAGGAAAGAATCCTCGCCCATCCGGGCGCGCGCTTCTTCGCCCAGGCGATGTGCTTGGGCAGCGCGGCCATCAGCGCCGCCTCGCGCGCCTTCGCCGAGCGGGTCTCGAGCCGGTCGAAATGTTCCTTCTTTACAGCCAACGCTTGCGGCGCCGGTAGGACTTCACGTCGCGGAAGCTCCTGCGCTCGCCCGAGGAGAAGCCGAGGTAGAACTCCTTCACGTCCTCGTTCTGGGCGAGCGCCTTGCCCTCGCCGTCCATGACCACGCGACCGCTCTCGAGGATGTAGCCGTAGTCGGCGTAGCGCAGCGCGATGTGCGTGTTCTGCTCCGCGAGCAGGAAGCTCACCTTCTCCTCGCGGTTCAGGCGCTGCACGATCTGGAAAATCTCCTCGACCAGCTGCGGCGCGAGCCCCATCGACGGCTCGTCGAGCAGGATCATCTTCGGCCGTGCCATCAGCGCCCGGCCGATCGCGGTCATCTGCTGCTCGCCGCCCGAGGTGTAGCCCGACTGCGTCTGGCGGCGCTCCTTCAGGCGCGGGAAGTACTTGTAGACCTTCTCCAGGTCCTCGTGTATGCCCCCACCCAGCGGGCCGCGCGTATAGGCGCCGGTGAGGAGGTTCTCTTCGACCGTGAGGTGCGCGAAGCAGTGCCGGCCCTCCATCACCTGGCAGATGCCGCGCTTCACCAGCGCCGCCGGGTCGAGCTGGTCGATGCGCTCGCCGGCGAACAGGATCTGGCCCTTGGTGACGTCGCCGCGCTCGGCGCGCAGCAGGTTGGAGATCGCCTTCAGCGTGGTCGTCTTGCCGGCGCCGTTGGCGCCGAGCAGCGCCACGATCTGGCCCTCGCGCACCTCGAGCGACACGCCCCTCAGGACGAGGATGACGTGGTCGTAGATGACCTCGATGTTGTTGATCGCGAGATACGCTTGCGTGGCCATGACAAAAAAACGGCCGCCCGCGGGCGGCCGTCCTGATCGATCAGCCGGTCAGCCTTCGGAAGCGCAGTCGCGCGGGGTAATGTTCTTCTCCTTCGCGTACTGCGCCGCGTCCTGCTCGACCTTGGCGCGCACCAGCTTGCGGTCGGGCTCCATCCAGTCGGTGATCACCTTCCACCTGACACCGTCCCACTGCTGAAACTTCACCAGGCCGGAGCCTTCGTGGTCCATGCACGACACCTTGAGCGGCGGCATCAGGCCGACGGCGCCCAGCTCCTTCAGGCGCTTGTCGTCGATGTTGAGGTGCTCGATGCCCCAGCGCATCTGCTCGCCGGTGATCGGCTTGCCCTTGCCGAACTTCGCCTGCGCGACGCGGATCGCCTCGGTGGTGACGATGCCCGCGACCACGCCGCGGGTGTGGTAGATCGAGCCGAAGCGCGACTTGTCCTCGAACTCGCCCTTGCCCTTGCCGTAGACGAACTTCTGGATGTCCTTCATCACCGGGAAGTCGGATCCGGGCGCGTTGAAGCCCGCCGAGATGTAGCCCTTGGCGGCAGCGCCCGCGGGAATCACGTCCTCTTCGGCACCAGACCACCATACGCCGATGATCTTGCTGGTCGGGTAGCCGATCTTCGCGGCAGCCTTGAGCGCGGTCGGGTTCATCACGCCCCAGCCCCAGAGGATGACGTAGTCCGGCTTGATCTGCCGGATCTGCAGCCACTGCGACTGCTGCTCGTTGCCCGGGTGCGGCACGGCGATGGCGGTGAACTCGTAGCCGTACTGCTTCGACATGTCGGTGAGGACCGGGATCGGCTCCTTGCCGTACGCCGAGTCGTGGTAGACGAGCACGATCTTCTTGCCCTTCAGCTTGTCCATCCCGCCCAGCCTCTGGCCCATGAACTTCACCATCACCGTCGCCTGCGACCAGTAGGTGGTGATGAGCGGGAAGACATACGGGAAGACGCGGCCGTCGGCGGCCGAGGTGCGCCCGTAGCCCATGGAGATCACCGGGATCTTGTCGGCGGTCGCTTTCTCGATCAGCGAATAGGTGATGCCGGTCGAAAGCGGGTGGATGACGGTCGCGCCGGTCGGGCCTTTCTTCTTCGAGCGCTCGTAGCACTCGACGCCGCGCGCGTTGTTGTACTCCGTCTCGCACTTCTCCCAGGTGAGCTTGACGCCGTTGATGCCGCCGTCGCGCTCGTTCAGCAGCTGCATGTAGTCGATGATGCCGCCGCCGAAGCCCGAGCCACCGGGGGCGTACGGCCCGACCCAGTAGAAGTTGGCGGGGACGAACTGCTCTTTCTGCGCCGCCGCCGGAAGCGCCGCCGTGAGGGCGAGCGCGGCGATGGCAAGTGCCGTCCGTTTCATGAAGATCCTCCTCCTAAGAGTCTGTTCAGAATAGCGGAACGGCGAGTATAGCCTTGTTAGTGCGGGAAGGGCCAGAGCCGCAGCTTTTCCTTGGTGATCTGCCACAGGCGGGCCAGTCCGTTGGGCTCGACGATGAGGAAGAAGATGATCAGCCCGCCGAAGAGCATGACGCGGAGGTTGGGGATGAGATTCAGGACGGTCTGGGGCTCGAAGAACACCCCGCCGAACGCCTCCATGGTGCGCCGGATCACGATCGGGAGCAGCGTGATGAAGAAGGCGCCGAAGATGGAGCCCTGCACCGACCCCAGGCCCCCGATGATGATCATGGCCAGGTAGTCGACGGACACGCCGAGCTGGAACTGCTCGTAGTTCGCGATGCCGAGGAAGTACGTGTAGAGCACTCCGGTGGCGCCCGCGTAGAAGGACGAGATCGCGAACGCGAGCAGCTTGTAGCGGAAGATGTTGATCCCGATGATCTCCGCTGCGATGTCCTGATCCCGGATCGCGATGAAGGCGCGGCCCACCCGCGATCGCACCAGGTTCATGGTGCCGATGGTCGCCAGCACCACGAAGAACAGGAGAAAGTAGTACATGTCCCGCTGGGAGTCGAGCACCATGCCGAACAGCCGCGGCCGCGCGACCTCGATCGAGGCCTGCACCCCGCCGCTGATGAAGGTCACGTGGTTGATGATCCACTCGATGATGAATTGACCGGCGAGGGTGGCGATGGCCAGGTAGGGACCCTTGAGCCGCAGCGAGGGAAATCCCACCAGCCAGCCGGCGACCCCCGCCGCCCCCCCGGCCGCGGCCAGGGCCAGGAGAAAGGGCAGGCCGGCGATGCGGAGGTGGGCGAAGGCGTAGGCCCCGATGGCCAGGAAGCCGGCCTGTCCGAAGGAGATGAGCCCGGCGTAGCCGATGAGCAGGTTCTGGCCCACCACCCCGATGGCCGTGAGCCAGACGAGGCTGGCCCGGTTGAGCCAGGAGGCCGGGCCCCAGAGGGGAAGGGCGAGCAGCGCCAGGAGCAGCGCCCCGAGGAGGGCCCGCTGCAGCGGTTTGCGGACGAAGCGGATCCCCTCGCGGTAGCTCTCGACCAGATCCATCGATCAGTCCCGGTAGAGCGACTCGACGAGGTCCCCGTACCGCTTCTCCAGGCTGCGCCGCTTCACCTTCTGGGTGGGGGTGACGTCCCCCTCCTCGGCGTAGAAGCGCCGGGGCAGGAGGGCGATCTTCTTCACCGACTCCACCTGGGAGAGGGTCCTGTTCACCTGGTCCACCTCGTGGCGGATGAGGCGCACAACCTCCTGCTCCCGGGTCAGGTCGGCGAAGGTGGCGAAGGGGATGCGGTGGTCCTGGGCGTACTTGGTGACGTTGTCCTCGTCGATGAGGATCAGGGCCACCAGGAACTTGCGCCGGTCGCCGATGACCACCGCGTCCTGGATGTAGGGGCTGAACTTGAGCTTGTTCTCGATGTAGGCCGGGGCGATGTTCTTGCCCCCGGCGGTGATGATGATGT
>Ga0210090_1000004_pt1 | contig 26126 bp, 23 predicted proteins | sample Sandmound_ThreeS_7_FD_185572 | JGI IMG/M metagenome (GOLD analysis project Ga0210090, IMG submission 185572) | Wetland microbial communities from San Francisco Bay, California, USA, that impact long-term carbon sequestration -... | ecosystem: Environmental > Aquatic > Marine > Wetlands ...
CGACCTGAACGTCATCTCGGTCTGCCAGCCGACCGTGCCGGTGCTCGCCGCCATCTCGCTTTTGTCTTTCAACAGGGAAATTGTTCCCAAGACCATGGTGATGATGGGCGGGCCGATCGATGCGCGGCGCAGCCCGACCGCGGTCAACAACCTCGCCATCCGCAAGCCATACTCCTGGTTCGAGCACCACGTCATCCACCGCGTCCCCGAGAAGTACCCCGGCTACATGCGGCGCGTCTATCCCGGCTTCCTGCAGCACCTGGGCTTCGTCGCCATGAACCCGGACCGCCACCTCGATGCGCACTGGGACTACTTCAACCATCTTCTGCTGGGCGACGACGAGTCGGCGGAAAGGCACCGCGATTTCTACGACGAGTACAACGCGGTGCTGGATCTGCCCGCCGAGTACTACCTGGAAACGGTGCGCACCGTGTTCCAGGAATTCGCGCTGCCCAAGGGCCGGATGTTCGTGCGCGGCGAGCTGGTGCGGCCGCAGGCGATCCGCGAGACGGCGCTCCTCACCATCGAGGGCGAACTCGACGACATCTCGGGCAACGGCCAGACCGAGGCGGCGCACGCGCTGTGCCTCAACATTCCGCGCGGCCGGCGCGAGCACTACGTCGCGCCGAACGTCGGCCACTACGGCATCTTCTCCGGACGGCGCTGGCGCGAGGTGGTCTTCCCGCGCGTGCGCGACTTCATCGCCACCTACAGCTCGTAGGCCGAGCCTTCCGTCTGCCCGAGCACCAGGCGCTCGACGACTGAGCGCGAGAGCTGAGGCGCGAACAGCTCGATGAACTCGTACGCGTAGCGGCGCAGGTAGGCGCCGCGCTTGATTCCCAGGCGGGTCGTGCTCGACTCGAAGAGATGGCTGGCGTCGATCGCGCGCAGGGTGAGGTCGCGCTTCGGGTCGAAGGCCATCTTGGCGAGGATTCCCACGCCGAGGCCGAGCTCGACGTAGGTCTTGATGACGTCCGAATCCTGCGCGCTCAGCACCACGTGCGGCTTGAGCCCCCGCGTCTCGAATGCCTTCTGCACCAGCGAGCGGTTGGCGAAAGCGAAGTCGTAGGTCACGATCGGGTGCTCGGCCAGCCTCTCGAGGGTGAGCGGCCCCTTGAGCAGCGGATGCCTGGGCGGCACCACCACGCAGCGGTTCCACTGGTAGACAGGCAGCGAAATCAGCTCGGGGTACTCCGAGATCATCTCGGTGGCGACGCCCATGTCGGCTTCGCCGGCGATCACCTGATCGCAGATCTGCGTCGGGTTGCCCTGGTGGAGAACCAGCTCGACCTTTGGGTACTTGCGCTTGAAGGCGGCTACCGCCTTCGGCAGGGCGTAGCGGGCCTGAGTGTGAGTCGCCGCTATCGTCAAAGTCCCCAGTTGGTCGTTGGCGTACTCCTCACCGGCGCGCCTCAGGTTCTGAGCTTCGGAAAGCATCCGCTCGGCGATCGCGATCACCGCCTTGCCGGGCTCGGTCACGGTGACAAGGCGCTTGCCATGGCGGACGAAGACCTGCACGCCGAGCTCGTCCTCCAGGGCGCGAATCTGTTTCGAGACCCCGGGCTGGGAGGTGTGGAGCGCCTCCGCCGCCTCCGACACGTTCAGGTCCCGCCGCGCGACTTCGATGAGGCAGCGGAGCTGTTGGAGCTTCATGGTCCTATATGCTAAATATTCATAACATCTTAACACATTAGTCTTTGTAAGAATAAAGACCGCCCGTACGATTTCTGCCCGTGGAGCCTGGAATCCTCGCCCTGCTGGTCATCACCTTCGTCGCCGCGTTCGTCAACGGCGCGCTGGGTTACGGCTTCTCTTCGATCACCATCCCGGTGGGCCTGCTGTTCTTCTCGAGCCGCGTGCTCAACCCGGCGCTGGTGCTGATCGAGGTGTTCATCAACCTGTACGTGCTGTTCCTCAACCGCGCCGGCGTCCCGGCGGTATGGAAGCGCGTCCTGCCGATCCTGATCGGCCTCGCGCCGGGCGTCGCGCTCGGCAGCTACGTGCTCGCTTCGATCCATCCGGCCTGGCTGAAGTTCGCGACCTACGCGCTGCTCCTGCCGCTGATCCTGGTGCAGGCCGGTGGATTGCGCTATCCGATTCGCGCCGAGAAGCTGGTCGGCGTGCCGTTCGGCACCGGGCTTGGCTTCCTCTATTCGGTGACCACGATCTCCGGCCCGCCGCTGGCGTTGCTGTTCAACAACCAGGGCTACGTCAAGCAGGACTTCCGCGCCGGCCTGGCGCTGATCCGCGTCGTCGAGTCGGCGCTCACCGCCATCGTCTACTACCACTTCGGCATGTTCACGATGCAGAGCCTCGGGCTCGCCGAGACCATCCTCGTCGGCGTGCTGGTCGGCATCCCGCTCGGCGCGTTCGCCATCCGCAGGCTCGACCCCGAGACCTTCCGCCGCGTGTGCATGAGCTTCGACATCTGGATCGTCGGCTTCGGTCTGTCGAAGGTGCTGATCGATCTCAAGTTGGCGCAGGGCGCGGGCGCCTATAGCGTCATGCTCGCCGCCGTGCTGATCGACGCGTGGCTGCTCTACGTCTTCTTCTCGAAAAATGTATCTCTACGACGCGGTTGACCAGCGGCTGGTGGACGAGCGGGTCCGGCAGTTCCGCGGCCAGACCGAGCGCTTCCTCGCCGGCAAGCTGTCGGAGGAGGAGTTCCGCGCCTTGCGGCTGCGCAACGGCCTCTACATCCAGCGCTATGCGCCAATGCTGCGCATAGCGATTCCTTATGGTTTGTTGTCCAGTCAACAATTAAGAAAGCTGGCGGAGATCGCGCGCAAGTACGACCGTGCCTACGGCCATTTCTCGACGCGCCAGAACCTGCAGCTCAACTGGCCGCGCCTCGAGCAGGTGCCCGACATCCTCGCCGAGCTGGCGAGCGTGCAGATGCACGCCATCCAGACCTCGGGCAACTCGTTCCGCAACACGACCACCGACCATTTCGCCGGCGTCGCCGCCGACGAGATCGTCGACTCCTTCATCTGGTGCGAAATCCTGCGCCAGTGGTCGACCTTTCATCCCGAGTTCTCCTACCTGCCGCGCAAGTTCAAGATCGCGGTCAACGGCGCGAAGCACGACCGCGCCGCGGTGGGCGTTCACGACATCGGGTTGCATGCCGTCAAGGACGCCGGCAACAACGTCGGCTTCAAAGTGCTGGTCGGCGGCGGCCTCGGCCGCACGCCGATCGTCGGCACCGTGATCCGCGATTTCCTGCCCTGGCCGCACCTGCTCACCTACCTGGAAGCGATCCTGCGGGTCTACAACCGCTACGGCCGGCGCGACAACATCCACAAGGCGCGCATCAAGATCCTGGTGAAGGAGCGCGGCCTCGAGCGCCTTCGCGAGGAGGTCGAAGAGGAGTGGCTGCACCTCAAGCACGGGCCGGCGACGCTGACGCACGCGGAGGTCGAGCGCGTCGCCGAGCGCTTTTCCCGGCCGCAATATGAATCAGGGACAGACCACGTTTTCTCATCGAAAACGTGGTCTGTCCCTGGTTTTGCTTCCTGGCACAAGCGCAACGTGCACCCGCACCGGGTGCCGGGCTACTCGGCGGTGACGCTGTCGCTGAAGAAGACCGGCGTGCCGCCGGGCGACGTCACCTCCGACCAGATGAACGCGATCGCCGATCTCGCCGACCGCTACTCCTTCGGCGAGCTGCGCGTCTCCCACGAGCAGAACCTGATCCTCGCCGACGTGCGCCAGGACCGGCTGCCCGAGCTGTGGCGCGAGGCGCGCGCGCTCGGCCTGGCGACGCCGAACATCGGCCTGCTCACCAACATCATCAGCTGCCCGGGCGGCGACTTTTGCGCCCTCGCCAACGCCAAGTCGATCCCGGTCGCGGAAGCGATCCAGCGCAGGTTCGACGACCTGGACTATCTGTTCGACATCGGCGAGCTCGACCTCAACATTTCCGGCTGCATGAACGCCTGCGGCCATCACCACGTCGGCCACATCGGCATCCTCGGCGTCGATAAGAACGGCGAGGAGTGGTACCAGGTCCAGGTCGGCGGCAATCAAGGAAGAAACCGCTCAGGCGGGCCCGGCGCCGCGTTGGGCAAGGTGCTCGGGCCGTCGTTCGCGCGCGCCGAGGTCCCGGACGTGATCGAGAAGCTGATCGAGTGCTACCTCGAGCACCGCGACAGCGACGTGGAGCGCTTCATCGACGTTGTGCAACGCATCGGAGTGCAGCCCTTCAAGGAAAAGGTCTATGGCAAGGCTGATCATCGGTCGCCGAGTCGCCAGCGAGACGCCGTCCTCGCCTGACGAGAAAGTCGTCCGGCTCGCGCCCGCCGACGATCCCGCCTCGGTAGCGGACGAGCTCGCCACCGCCTCGCGCGTCGAGGTGAGCTTTCCCAAGTTCGGCGACGGCCGCGGCTTCAGCATCGGCCGCCTGTTGCGCGAGCGCTACGACTACAGGGGCGAGCTGCGCGCGGTCGGCCAGATCACCCGCGACCATCTCTTCTTCCTCGAGAGCTGCGGCTTCGACGCCTTCGAGCTGCGCGAAGGCGAGGACGCTTCCCAGGCGCTCGCCGCTTTCAGCGACTTCAGCGAGTCATACCAGGCATCGGCGACGCGTCCGCTGCCGCTTTTCCGCAGACGATGAGCGCTCTGGAACAAAGCCTCCATGGCGTCGCCGAGGAGTTCTCGCCGGCGGTGCTCGCGCACAGCTTGCAGGCCGAGGACATGGTGCTGACCGACGTCATCGCCCGCGCCCGCCTGCCGATCGAGATCTTCGTCCTCGATACCGGCCGGCTGCACGGCGACAGCCTCTCGCTCATCGACAGGATCCGCCGTCACTACGGCCTGGAAGTGCGCGTCTACGCGCCCGATCCCGGGGTAGTGTCCGAGTACATCCGCCGCCACGGCCGCGACGCGTTCTATGGCAGCGCCGAGCTGCGCAAGCGCTGCTGCGAGATCCGCAAGGTCGAGCCGCTCTCCCGCGCGCTCGCCGGCAAGCGCGCGTGGATCACCGGTCAGCGCCGCGAGCAGGCGGCGAGCCGGGCGCAGCTCGCCGAGCGCGAGTTCGACGCAACCCACGGCCTGGAGAAATTCAGCCCGCTCGCTTCCTGGACCGAGACCGAGGTCTGGGATTACCTGCGCAGGGAGCGCGTGCCCTACAACCGGCTCTACGATCAGGGTTACCGCTCGATCGGCTGCGCTCCTTGCACGAGGCCGGTGATGCCCGGCGAAGACCTGCGCGCCGGCCGCTGGTGGTGGGAAGAGGCCGGGCACAAGGAGTGCGGCCTGCACATCACTGCCGACGGACGCGCGGTGCGCGCCCGGGAGCCGGCATGAGCGCCGTCCTCGAGCGCAGCCCGGTCGCGCTGCCGGCGCGCAGCCACCTCGAGTGGCTGGAGGCCGAGGCGATCTACATCCTGCGCGAGGTGGCGGGCCAGTGCCAGACACCGGTGCTGCTCTTCTCCGGCGGCAAGGACTCGGCGGTGCTGCTCAGGCTCGCGGAGAAGGCGTTCCGGCCGGGGCGCTTTCCCTTCCCGCTGATGCACGTCGATACCGGGCACAATTACGCCGAGGTCACCGATTTCCGCGACCGGCGCGCCGCCGAGCTCGGCGAGCATCTCATTGTTCGAGGGGTAGAAGACTCCATTCGTCGGGGAAGTGTTCGCTTGAAGGAGAAGCAAAGTCGAAATGCAGCTCAATCAGTGACCCTGCTCGAGGCGATCGCCGAGTTTTCCTTCGACGCGGCGATCGGCGGCGCGCGTCGCGACGAGGAAAAGGCGCGCGCCAAGGAGCGCGTGTTCTCCTTCCGCGACGAGTTCGGCCAGTGGGATCCGCGCAGCCAGCGCCCCGAGCTGTGGAGCCTGTACAACGCCCGTGTTCATCCCGGCGAGCACGTTCGGGTCTTCCCGATCAGCAACTGGACCGAGCTCGACATCTGGCAATACATCGGCCGGGAGAAGCTCGAGCTGCCTTCGATCTACTACGCGCACCGCCGGCCAGTCGTGCGCCGGCGCGGACTGCTCGTGCCGGTGACGCCGCTGACGCCGGCGGGCGCGGGCGAAAAGGTCGAGGAGGTATCGGTGCGCTTCCGCACCGTCGGCGACATCACCTGCACCTGCCCGGTGGAGTCTGTCGCTTCTGATGTTTCACAAGTCATTCTGGAAACGATAGCGGCGAGCGTGACCGAGCGCGGCGCGACGCGCATGGACGACCAGACCTCCGAGGCGTCGATGGAGCGGCGCAAGAAGGAAGGCTACTTCTGAACGTTCGCGATCTTCCGCTCGAGGACCGCGGCGTGCTGCGCTTTGTCACCGCGGGCAGCGTCGACGACGGCAAGAGCACGCTCATCGGCCGACTGCTGTACGACTCGCGCGCCATCCAGGAGGACCAGCTCGCCGCCGTCGAGCGGGCGTCACTGCGCCGCGGCACGGGCGAGATCGATCTCTCGCTTCTCACCGACGGCCTCGAGGCCGAGCGCGAGCAGGGCATCACCATCGACGTCGCCTATCGCTACTTCGCCACGCCGCGCCGCAAGTTCATCATCGCCGACGCGCCGGGGCACGAGCAGTACACGCGCAACATGGCCACCGGTGCGAGCAGCGCGGATGCGGCAGTGTTGCTGATCGATGTGCGCAAGCGGCTGATGGAGCAGACGCGGCGGCACCTGCTGCTCGCCCGCCTGCTCGGCGTGCGCCACGCCATCGTGTTCGTCAACAAGATGGACCTCGTCAGCTACTCGCAGGCGATCTTCGAGGGCTTGCGCGAGGAGGTGAGCGCGTTCGCCGCGCCGCTCGGCTTCGAGACGCTCGACGTCCTGCCCGGCTCGGCGCTGCGCGGCGACATGGTGGTCGGCCGCGGCGCGATGCTCGACTGGTTCGCCGGACCGACGCTCCTCGAGCGGCTGGAGGCACTCGATTCCGGCGTCGAGCAGGCGGCGCTCGGGCCGTTTCGCCTGCCGGTGCAGCTCGCATCGCGGCCGCAAGGCGAAGCCGCGCGCGGCTACCTCGGCCGCGTCGAGTCCGGCATGGTGGCGGCCGGCGACGAAGTGCAGGTGCTTCCCTCCGGGCGCCGCACGCGCGTGCGCGAGATCCGCGCTCACGACAGCCTGCTGACCTCCGCCGCCGCGGGCGATTCGATCACGCTGGTGCTCGCGGACGATATCGACGTCGCGCGCGGCGATCTCATCGCCGGCGTCGCACAGGCGCCCCGCGAAGCGCGGGCGCTCGACGCGACGCTCGTCTGGCTCGACGCCGAGCCGATGCGCGCCGGGGCGCGCTACCTGGTGCAGCAGGCGACCCGCCGCACGCTCGGCCGGGTGCAGGAAGTGCTCGCCCGCCTCGACGTGCACACGCTGGAGGAGCAACCGCCAGCCGCGGCGGTGCAGGTCAACGACATCGTCCGCTCGCGCATCGTCCTGCAGTCGCCGCTCTTCATCGATGCCTACGAAGCGGTGCGGGCGACCGGTTCCTTCATCCTCATCGACGAGGCCAGCAACCGCACGGTGGCGGCCGGGATGCTGCGGTGAGCGGGACGGTCCATCTCGTCGGCGCCGGGCCGGGCGCGGCCGACCTCCTCACCCTGCGCGCGGCCCGGCTGCTCGGCGAGGCGCAGATCGTCTTCCACGACGCCCTGGTGGCGAAGGAGATCCTCGCGCTTGCCGCCAAAGCCACGCTGATCGCGGTCGGCAAGCGCAGCGGACGCTTTTCGACGGCGCAGCATTTCATCAACAAGCAGTTGCTGGATGCGGCGAAGCGCTACCGGATCGTGGTGCGGCTGAAAGGCGGTGACCCGATGCTCTTCGGTCGCGCCCACGAAGAAATTGCCTTTCTGCGGAAGAATTCGATCAAGGTGGAAATCGTGCCCGGCGTCACCGCCGCCCTGGCCGCGAGCGCCGAGCTGCGGGTTTCCCTCACGCGGCGCGGCGAGGCGCGCTCTGTCGCTTTCGTCACGCCCCGGGTCGGCGCGGGCGAGCGTCCGAGCCGCTGGATCGAGACCGCGCTCGCGGCCGACACCGTGGCGATCTACATGGCCGCGGGCGACGCCGAGACGATCGCCAGAGCGTTGATCGAGGCGGGCAAGCCGGCGCGCACGCCGGTCGCAGTGGTGGAACGCGCGTCGCTGCCCGACGTGAAGACTTCTTTCACGACCCTGGGGCAGCTGGGAGCGCTGCAGGCGCCCGCTTTGATCTTCCTGGGTGAGGTCTACCGTGAGGCCGCCGCTGCCGCGACCGCCGTTGGCGCCCTGCGGATTCCCAGCCAGAGCGCGTAAGCCGCCAGCACGACGAACCACACCAGCGCCCAGCCGGCGATCGACAGGCCGAGAAACCTCCAGTCGACGACGGCGCATTCGCCCGTGCCCTCCACCAGCTTCATCAGCGTGTCGCCGAGCGGAAAGTTCTTCAGCATGAAGAAGAGGTCAGGGCCGCATTGCGGCACCTTGTCGGGCGGCAGGTGCTGCAGCCAGACCTGGCGCGAGGCTGCGGCGGCGCCCCCTGCGGCGAAGAGCAACGCGAGGATGCCGTACGCCAGCGCGCCGATGCGCCGCGGGCTATGGACGGCCGCGATGATGAACACGCCCATGAGCGCGAAAAAGAAGTAGCGCTGCACGTAGCAGAGCGGGCAGGGCTTAAGGCCCAGCCCGTGCTGCAGATAAGAGGCGTAGCCAAGCAGCGCCGCGCAGATGACGGCGCCGGCGGCGAATCCGGTTCGGGTCGACAGTCTAGTCATCAGGGTTTGACCGCGATCGAGGCCATAGGATCACATCTTCAGCGCGGCGGGAAGCCACAGGGCGAGCGCCGGGAAGGCGACCAGCAGCGCGACCAGCACGAAGTCGGCGACGAGGAACGGCAGGGTGCCGAGGTAGATGCGGGCGGCCGGGATGTCGGGGTTCTGCGCCTGGATGACGAAAACGGTCAGGCCGACCGGCGGGCTGATCAGGCCGATCGTCGCCATGACCGTGACGAAGATGCCGAACCAGATGCCGTCGTAGCCGATATGCATCATCAGCGGCAGGATCACCGGCACGGTGATGAGAATGGTGCTCACCTCCTCGAGCGCCGTGCCGAGCACGACGTAGAGCACGATGACGCACAGCACGATCGACAGCGGCGCAAGCCCCGCCTGGTTGACCCAGACGACCAGCTCGTTGGGGAGGCGAGTGAGAACGATGAAGCGCGAGAAGATGAAGGCGCCGACGATGATGAAGAACAGCATGGCCGTCGCATGCACCGTATCCAGCATCGCCTCCTGCAGGCCGCGCAGCGTCAGGGTGCGGGTGGCGAAGCCGATGACGATGGCGGCGAAGGCGCTGATCGCGGCACCTTCGGTGGGCGAGAACCAGCCGAGATAGATGCCGACCACCGCGAAGAAGAACAGCAGCACCAGCTTCCACATGCCGCGCGCCGCGGCCAGGCGCTCGCGCAGCGCCATGGGCGCCACCCGCGGCATCCATTCCGGTCGCAGGCGCGCAAGAACGGCGACCGCGACGACGTAGAGCGCGGCGAGCAGGATGCCGGGCAGCAGCGCAGCGGCGAACAGGCGCGCGAGCGACTGCTCCGCGACGAGCGAATACACGGCGAGGATGACCGATGGCGGGATGAGGATGCCGAGCGTCCCGGCGGCCGCCACCGAGCCCGCGGCCACCGTGTCGCTGTAGCCGTGCCGGCGCATCTCGGGAATGGCGACGCGCGAGAAGGTCGCCGCGGTGGCGATCGACGAGCCGCAGATGGCGCCGAAAGCGGCGCAAGCGCCGACGGTCGCGCTCGCCAGGGCGCCGCGCAGGCCCGAGAACAGCGCGTTGGCGGCCTCGAACAGCTCGCGCGACATCTGCGCCCGCGAGGCCACCGCGCCCATGAGGATGAACAGCGGCACCACCGACAGCGAGTAGGCGCTCGCCAGCTCGAACGGGACCGAGGAGAGCACGGCGAAGGCTTTCGACCAGCCGTCGATCGCGGCATAGCCCACGACGCCGACCAGGGCGAGCGCGACGGCGATCGGCACCCGCGCGAACATCACGGCAAGCAGCGCGATCATGCCCGCGAGCCCGACCTCGAGATTGCTCATCGCCTGCCGCGCAGGAGGAAGACGAGGGTGGCGAGCACCGAGGCGCCGATGCCGGTGAGCACCGGGATCCAGTAGACGATCTTCGGGATCGACAGGTCGGCGGTGACGTCGCCGAACTCGTTCATGTCGCGTGCGAGCGGCAGCATCCACCAGAACATCAGCGCCAGCACCGCCAGCGACACCACGGCGCCCGCGTAATCGAGCAGCCGCACCGCGGCCGGCCGGGCGAAGTGGTCGACCAGGTCGACGACCAGGTGCTCGTCGCGCAGGAATACCGCCGGCAGCGCGATGAAGATGGTGCACGCCAGGCCGAGCTGGATGAGATCGTAGGTGCCGCGGATCGGCCGGTTGAAGAGCGTGCGCAGCGCTACGTCGGCGACCGTCAGCAGCATCATCGCCGCGAGAAAAAGCGCAGCGACGATGCCGAAGAACTTCTCGGCGAGTTTTACCGCCCGGTCCAGAAGTTCTTCGAGGTCTTGGCGTGCTTCTCCGACAAGCCCTTCATCTGCTGGTAGACGGTGCGCGCCGGCAGCTTCTTCTCCTCGAGCTCCTTCAGCCTCGCCTCGATCACCTGGCCGCCGATCTTGCGGAAGTTCGCGTCCTCCTGCGGCGAAAGCCGGATCACTTCGTCGCCGCCGTCAACCAGCAGCTTCTTGCCGATGGCGTCGAGCGCGTCCCAGCCTTCGCCCACTTCCTTCTCCACGCCGACCACCGACTGGTCGACCAGCTTGCGCAGGTCGGCCGGCAACCGCTGGTAGAAGTCCGGGTTCATCGCCACGCCGAACGAGGAGACGTACGAGTACATCTCGGTGGTGTACTTGAGCGTGCCGCCCATCTTGAAGGCGATGCCCGCGCCGCCGTAGTCGATGAACACGCCGTCGAGCGTGCCCTTCTGCAGCATCTCGAGCTGGTCGGGCGGCGGCACGCCGACGGGGGTGCCGCCGAGCGCGGCGACGAAATCGCGGATGGTCGGCGCGGCGAAACGGATGCGCAAGCCCTTCATGTCGTCGGTGGTGCGGATCGGCTTCTTCGTGGTGTGCACGTTGCCCGGCTGATGGGTGAGCAGCAGCAGCACATGCACGCCGCGATGCTCGGCGTCGAGGTACTTGCTGCGCAGCGCGCGGTCGTTCAGCACCTTGGTGCCGATCTCGGCGCTGCCCACCATGTAGGGCAGCGAGATCAGCTCCGTCAGAGGGAAGCGTCCCGGGGTGCCGCCGTGCAGGAACCAGGACACCTCCGCCTGGCCGGTGCGCGCCAGGTCGTAGTGGCCCGGCGCCGGCGCCATCTGCGCGCCGGGGAAATGCTTGAACGCGAGGCGTCCGTTCGACGCCTTCTCGAGCTTCTCGCCCCACTTCACCAGCCATTGCGTCATGAAGTGCTGCGGGCCGACGAACTCGGCTACCTTGACTTCGAATTTCTCCTGCGCCGCGGCCGGTACGGCCAGGCTGCAGAGCACTGCGATCGCGAACGTCCTCACGGGGTGCCTCCCTAGGCGGTGACTTTCTCTTTTTTCAGCGGCATCTGCTGCAGCCATTTTTCGACTTCCTTCGGGTCCGGGAACAGGGTCGCCAGCTCGGCGCGCGCTTCCGCCTCGGTCTGCAGCACCGACTCGACCACGCCCTGGCTCACGCCGCTGCGGTCGGTGGCGAACTCCAGGCGGATGCCGAACGGATCGAAGAGGTACGCCGACCAGAAGCGCCCGCCGAGGGGCACCGGGCCGATGACGTTCACCCCGCAGCCCTTGACGCGCTCGAGCAGCGCGTCGAAATGCTCGGGCCGCACGTGGAAGGCGACATGCTGCATGCCGCCGACATGGTCGCGGTTCTGGCGCGGCAAGTTCTTCGGATACTCGAAGATGGCGAACAGCGAGTCGTTGCCCATGTCGAAGAAATAGTGGCGAAGATTGTCGTAGGGCGGCTGGCCGCGATCCTGCTCGAACGGCACGCGCCGCACGTGCACCAGGCGGAACCCCATGACGCGCGTGTAGAAGTCCATCGCCTTCGGCATGTCGTCGGCGACGATGGCGAGATGGTCAATGCCTCTCGTGTGCATGGCTCTCCTCCAGCAGCGCAAGGAAGGGGCGCAACCCGGCGATGAAGCCCTGCGGGTTCTCGCCGGCGATATTGTGACCTGCGTCGACCTCGACCAGCGCGAGGCGCGGATTCGCGGCCTTCATCTTCGCCACCGTCTCGGCGGCGTACATGTCGGAGCGGGAGCCGCGCATGGAGAGGATCGGGCAGCGCACCTCGCCGAGCAGCTGCCACATGTCGACGCCGAGCTTCGGCCGCTCTCCCGTCTCCAGCAAGCGCTTGAACTGGTCGCGGAAATGGAGATCTCTTTTCAAGACGTACTGATTTCCTTCTTTTCGCAAATACGCTTCGAACCGCTCGCGATTCGTGGAGTTGAAGTATTTCATCGCCTCCTCGATCGAGGCGAAGCGCTCCGGCGTGTTGGCGACGATCTGGGTGACGCGCTTCGAGCCGGCCGGCGCGTTCTCGGGCGAGTAGTCGATCAGCGCGAGGCCGGCGACGCGCTCGGGATGTTTCGCCGCCACCCAGGTGGTGCTGCGCCCGCCCATCGAATGGCCGACGAGCAGCGCGCGCGACCAGCCGGCATGGTCGAGAACGCGCAAGATGTCCGCGCCCATGGTCGGCACGGCGTAGTCCCTGCCCGGGCTCCAGTCGGAGTCGCCGAAGCCGCGCATGTCCATGCACAGCACCTCGCGATCGGCGCCGAGGGTTTGCGCGACGCCGAGCCAGTCCCAGGAAAAGTAGGAAAGGCCGTGCACCACGAGGATCGGTACGCCGCCGGGCTTGCCGAGCCGGCGGAAGAAGATCGACAGCTCGCCGGACTTCGCCCGGCCGGTCTGGTGAGGGACAGCCATGATCAGCCTATTATAGGGAGGCTCCGCAGCCGCTTGTAGAGAGGCGTGAAATCCGGTGCGGTCTCGCGCATCAGCTGCGCGAACGAGTCGATGACGAAGTAGCGCTCCTGGTAACGGTCGATCTGGTAATTGGTGCGCATGATGCGCTCGAGATCGAACGGCAGTCGCTGCGGCCGCGGATCGTCGACGCAGTAGGCGAGCTCGCCGCCGGAGGAAAGCAGTCCGGCGCCGTAGGCCTTGATTCGGGAGCCGACTTTGATCAACCCGAATTCAATGGTGTACCAGTACAGGCGTGCGAGCATCTTCACCGCATCGAGCCGCATCGCCTTCAGCCCGCCTTTGCCGTATTCGTGCAGATGGTCGGCGTAGACCCGGTCGAAGAGCAGCGGCACGTGGCCGAAGAAGTCGTGGAACACGTCGGGCTCGACGATGTAGTCGAACTCCTCGGGCCTGCGCAGCCAGACGGTCACCGGGAAGCGCCGGTTGGCGAGATGGGTGAAGAATGCGTCGTCGGGGATGAGCCCCGGTACGGCGACGATCTCCCAGCCGGTCCTGCCCTTCAGTTTCTTCGCAATCTCGTCGAACTTCGGGATCTCCCGCGAGGAGTCGAGGCCGTCGATCGCCGCGATCCACTCGGGACAGGCGTACTTCGGCACCAGCTTCGCCTGCCGCTCGAAAAGGCGGCGGTAGAGCGCGTGCTCTTCGGCGCTGTAGCGCGCCCAGTCCTGCTCGACCGAATAGTCCGATGCGGCGCGGCTGTAGTCGCCACGCAACTGCGCCTTGCTCATGCGGAGATTATCGCGCCGGCAGGATGCGTCCCGCCGCCTCGCCGAAGCCGATCGCGGCCGCGCCATCCCGCTCGCAGCGTCCGCGCTGGATCGCCTCGTCGCCATCTTCGAGGAAGGTGCGCGTCTCTCCGCCGGGCAGGTGCAGCGGCGCCTTGCCCGCTTGCGTGAGCTCGAGGAGCGAGCCCGCCTGCTCGGGCGCGGGGCCCGAGAGGGTGCCCGAGCCGATCAGGTCGCCGGGCTGCAGGTTGCAGCCGTTCGAGCTGTGGTGCGCCACCATCTGCGCCAGGGTCCAGTAGGCGTCGCGCGCATTGCCGCGCGAGAGGCGCACGGGTTTCTTCACCGCCTTCGTGCTCAGGTGCATCTCGAGAGCGATGTCGAGCCCGCCGCGCCGCTGGTCCTTTTCGGAAAGCAGGTAGGGCAGGGGGCGCGGGTCATCCGTGGCGCGCGGGAAAGCCGGGCAGCGGAACGGCTCGAGTGCCTCGAGCGTGACGATCCAGGGCGATACGGTGGTGGCGAAGCTCTTGCCGAGAAACGGTCCGAGCGGCTGGTACTCCCAGGTCTGGATGTCGCGCGCCGACCAGTCGTTGAGCAGGAGCACGCCGAAGACGTGGCGCGCGGCTTTTTCGATGCCGATCCTTCGCCCCAGCGAATTGCCCGGCCCGAGCACAAAGCCGAGCTCGACTTCGTAGTCGAGGCGCCGGCTCGGGCCGAACACCGGGTTCTGGTCCGGCGCGCGCGTCTGCCCCTGCGGCCGGACGATCGGCGTTCCCGAGATCACGACCGACGAGGCGCGGCCGTGGTAGCCGATCGGCAGCCACTTGTAGTTCGGCAGCAGCGGATTGTCCGGGCGCAGCAGCTTGCCGACGCCCAGCGCGTGATGGATGCCGACGTAGAAGTCGCTGTAGTTGCCGATCGCCACCGGGACGAAGAGCTCGGCCTTCTTCATTGGCAGCAGATGCCGGGTGAGGTTCTTCCGGTAGGTCTTCACGGCGAGGAAATTGGAAATGCCCTTCCTCACCTCACGCCACGCGCGCGGCCCGGCAGCGGCGAGCGTGTTCAGGCTCGGGCCGGTATCGATGCCCAGCGCCGCGAGGTCGAGGATCTGATCGCCGATCGCGACTCCCCCTCTCGGTTTCTCCTTCGCGCCCTTGCGCCGGAAAACGCCGAACGGCAGGTTCTGGATCGGGAAGTCGCTCGCGGGATCGTTGGCCGACTCGACCCAGCTTTTCAGCTCAGGGTCGTGGGTTTCGTCTGAAGCCATCCCAGACTTTGTCGTAGTCTCGCTGCCGCTGTTTCGCTCTCAGCGCCGCGGCGGTCGGCCGGAACGCGTAGCGCGACTCCCACATGAACGCGAGGGTGTCGCTTATTTTTTCCGGTACTAATTTCTTTTCAATATTTTTTTCATAGGAGGCAACATCCGGTCCGTGCGCGCTCATGCAGTTGTGGATCGAGATGCCGCCGGGGAGGAAGCCTTCGGCCTTGGCGTCGTAGACCCCGCGCACCAGTCCCATCAGCTCGCTCATCACGTTGCGGTGGAACCATGGCGGCCGGAAGGTGTGCTCGGCGACCATCCAGCGCGGCGGAAAGATGACGAAGTCGCAGTTCGCGACCCCCGCCTGCCCGGAAGGGGAGGTGAGGACGGTGAAGATCGACGGGTCGGGGTGATCGAAGCTCACGGTGTTGATCACCATGAAGCGCGCGAGATCGTACTTGTAGGGGACGTAGTTGCCGTGCCAGGCGACGACATCGAGCGGCGAGTGGCCGAAGTCCGCCGCCCACAGGTTGCCGAGCAGCTTGGTGACCACCTGGCACTTGCGCGACCGTTCCTCGAATGCCGCGACCGGCGCGAGGAAATGGCGCTTCTGCGCCAGGCCCTGCGAGCCGATCGGCCCGAGTTCGGGCAGGCGGAAGTGCGCGCCGTAGTTCTCGCACAAGTAGCCGCGGCAGGGCGCATCGATGTCCACCCTGAACTTGATGCCTCGCGGCACGACGGCGATCTCGCCCGGCCGGACTTCCAGCGTGCCCAGTTCGGTGAAAAGCGCGAGCGCACCCTGCTGCGGCACGAACATGAGCTCGCCATCGGCGTCGTGAAAGTAGCGATCCTTCATCGAGCGGTTGGCGCAATAGACGTGCACCGCGATGCCCGACTGTGACGCCGGATCGCCGGAGCCGGCGATGCTGAACAGCCCGTCGATGAAATCGACCGGCTTCGCGGGGATCGGCAGCGGGTCCCAGCGCAGGCGGTCGGGCGGCGTTTCGGCCTCGTCGAACGGACCCGAGCGCAGCAGGCCATTGGCGACGCGCTTGTAGGGCGCGTGCATCGCCGAGGGCCGCATGCGGTAGAGCCAGGAGGAGAGGTTCTCGGCGCGCGGGGCGGTAAATGCCGTGCCGGAAAGAACCTCGGCGTAGAGGCCCTTGGGCGCTCGCTGCGGCGAGTTCTGGTCGCGCGGCAGGGCTCCCTTCACGGCTTCGGTCGAAAACGTATTGCCGAAGCCCGACTGGTATCTCATTTCTGCTTCAAAGGGGTGAATTTCATGGTTCGCTAGCCTACTCGTACCGGCAGCTTGCGGAAACCGCGGAAACGCACGCGGCGGTCCCGCTCCGGCTCGCCCTCGAGCTCGATCGTCCTGAAGCGGTCGATCAGCCTGGCGAAGGCGATGCGGCCCTCCATGCGCGCGACGTTCATCCCGACGCAGACATGGTCGCCGTGCCCGAAGGCGACGTGGCGATTGGGCTTGCGCGCGACGTCAAAGCGGTCCGGGTCCGCGAATTGCGCCGGATCGCGGTTCGCCGCTCCGATGCAGATCGTGATGAGCGTGCCTTCGGCAAGCGGCCGGCCGCCGACGTCCATCGGCGCGACGAGCCTGCGGTTATTGAGCTGGATTGGCCCGTCGTAGCGCAGCATCTCTTCAATTGCGCTGTTGATCAAGGATCGATCCCTCTTCAGGGACGACAACTGTGCTGCGTCATTCAGGAGCGCCCATAGGCCATTGCCGATGAGGTTGGTGGTGGTCTCGTGACCGGCGTTGAGCAGGAAGATGCACTGGTGGTAGAGCTCCGTCTCGGTCAGGCGCTCGCCGTCCTTTTCGCCCTGGATGAGCCGGGTGAGGACATCGGACTCGAAGTCGCCCGGTGCTCTTCTTCTTTGCTCAATTAGTCCCCTCAAGTACGCCACGAACTCGCTCACCGCCCGGTTGCCGCGCTCGAGCATCTCGGGCGTGAGCTTCGGCTCGAGGCCGGACAGGATGGCGAGCGACCAGGCGCGCAGGGGACTGCGCTCCGGGCGCGGAATGTCGAGCAGGTTGCCGATGACCTCGATCGGAATCTGCGCTGCGAAATCGGCGATGAAGTCCGCGCTGCCCTTCTCCTGCATCTCGTCCAGCAGGGATTCCACCAGGCGGCCGACCTGGGCTTCCATGCGCGCGATCGCGCGCTGGTTGACCGCCCCCATGATCAGGCGGCGCACGCGCGTGTGCAGCGGCGGATCGTTGAAGACCAGGCTCGTCGTGTGGTGCTCGTAGAGCGGCGAGTCGCCGAACTTCGGCCGGAACTCGACCCTCTTGTCCGAGCTCGCGCGCGCGTCGCGATAGAGGGCGACGACGTCTTCGTAACGCGTCAGGAAAACCGCGCCGTTTTCCAGCTCGTGCACCGGATCCTGCTCGCGCAGCGCCGCGTAGTAGCGGTATGGATCGTCGAAGAAGTCCGGAGGCACGCCGGTGAGGCGGAAGCCGCGCACATCCATTCGGTTATTATGCGCGCCATGCCACGCACACCTCTGGCGGATTTCGAGCCCGCGATGAAGCAGCGTCTCGAAGAGCTGTGGGGCACGCCGCCGAATCTCTATCGCTGCCTCGCCAACCATCCGCGGCTGGTCGCCGCGTGGAGCGACTTTTCCAGGGCCCTGCGGCACGACACGCGCACGCCGCGCGCGCTGCGCGAGCTCGTCATCTTGCGCGGCGCGCAGCTGATGCGCTCCGAGTACGAGTGGGCGCAGCACCTGAAGATGGCGCGCAAGGCCGGCGTCTCCGAGGCGCAGATCCGGGAATTGTCTGCATGGAGGAATTCGAATCTTTTTGACGCGCGAGAGAAGGCAGCCCTTGCGCTCGCCGAGGCGGTGACGCACGGCAAGGTGGGCGACGAGGTGTATGCCGAGGCGATGCGGCACTTCGACCATCACGACTACGTCGAGCTCTCGATCACCGCGGCGTTCTACGCCATGGTCGGCCGCATGCTCGATGCGATGGGCGTACAACTCGAGACCGACTTCCGCGACTACTCGCCGAAGCTATGAGCACGGTCGCCGCTCCGCGCAGCTACCGCTACTACGACTTCGTGATGGCGGCGTTCGTCACGGTGCTGATCTGCTCGAATTTCATCGGCGCGGCGAAGCAGACCACGATCAACCTGCCGCTCCTCGGTGCGACCACCTTCAGCGCCGGCGTGCTGTTCTTCCCGATCTCCTACATCTTCGGCGACATCCTGACCGAGGTGTACGGCTACGGGCGCGACCGGCGCGTGGTGTGGGCCGGTTTCGGCGGGCTCGCTTTCGCCACCTTCATGGCCTGGGTGGTGGTCAGCCTGCCGCCGGCAGGCAGCGACTTCATGAAGAGCTACCAGGCCAACCTCGAGGGCGTGTTCGGCAACAGCTGGCGCATCGCGCTCGGCTCGATGATCGCCTTCTTCTGCGGCAGCTTCGCGAACTCCTACACCCTCGCCAAGATGAAGATCTGGACCGGGGGCAGGTGGCTGTGGACCCGCACCATCGGCTCGACCCTGATTGGCGAGCTGATCGACTCGGCGCTGTTCTACTTCATCGCCTTCTACGGCATCTGGGCGACCGGCGACCTCCTGAAGATCGTGGTGGCGCAGTACATCCTGAAGACGACGTGGGAGATCGTGATGACGCCGGTCACCTACCAGGTGGTCGGCTTCCTCAAGCGCAAGGAGAACGAGGACTACTACGACCGCGACACCAACTTCACGCCGTTCAGCGTGAAGGTCTAGGCGGCCGCGCGCTGCTTTTTCGGCTCGGAGAACCCTGATAGCAGCTCGTCGCGCTTCTTCCGGGCGGCGTTGATGCTCTTCGCCTTGATGTGCCCGTAGCCGCGGATCTCCTCGGGAAGCGAAGCGATCTGCACGGCGAGCGCATGGTTCTGCGGCGTCAGGTCCGCGAGCAGACGCTCGAGCGTCTGCTCGTACTCGCGGATGAGGGCGCGCTCGGTCCTGCGCTCCTCGGTGTAGCCGAATACATCGAAGGCAGTTCCTCTGAGGAATTTCAATTTGCTCAATATCCTGAAGGTCCCGCCCATCCAGGAACCGAAGCGGATCTTCTTCAGCTCGCCGGTGAGCGGATCGGTCCTGGCGATGAGCGGCGGCGCGAGGTGGTAGACGACCTTGTAGTCGCCCTCGAACATGCCGTCGACCTTCCGGCGCATCGCCCCATCGCTGTGCAGGCGCGCGACCTCGTATTCGTCCTTGTAGGCGAGCAGCTTGGCGTAGTAGCGCGCGACCGCCTCGGTTAGCTTCGTCGAATTCGCCTTTTGTTTTTCCGTCTCCTTCGCGCGATTGACGAGGGACAGATACTGTTGTGAAAGGCCGGCGTTCTGATAGTCGGCGAGGAACTTCACGCGGCGCTCGACCAGCTCATCGAGGTTGCGCGAGAAATGCTGGTCGATCGGAATCACCTCCGCGGGCTTCGCGATTCGCTCCACCCGCGCCAGGTCGACCGCGGCGCGCCGTCCCCAGAGGAAGCTCTGCTTGTTGAAATCGACCGCGACGCCATTCAGCTCGATCGCGCGCTCGAGCGACGCGCCGGACACCGGCACCCAGCCCTTCTGATAGGCGTAGCCGAGCATGAACATGTTGGTGGCGATGGCGTCGCCCATCAAGCCGCTCGCGAGCTCGGTGGCGGCGACGAAGTCGGCCTGCTGCGAGGCCTCACGGATATCGCCCTGCAGGTCGGAGCCGGGCAGTTGCCAGTTGGGGTTCCTCACGAACTCCGCGGTCGGCGTGACGCTCGCGTTGACCAGCGAGCGGGTGAGGGAAGGTGACATCTTCGCCACTGCCTCGGTACTCGCGCTCACCACAAGGTCGCAGCCGACGACCAGGCTCGCCCCGCCGGTGTCGATGCGCGTCGCGTTCAGGTCCTGCGGCCGCGCCGCCACCTGCACGTGCGACATGACCGCGCCGTACTTCTGCGCCAGGCCCGACATGTCGAGCACCGACACGCCCTTGCCTTCCAGGTGCGCCGCCACGCCGACGATCTGGCCGATCGTGATGACGCCGGTGCCGCCGATGCCGGTGATGAGGATGCCGTAAGGAACGTCCAGGCCCGGGCTTTTCGGTTCTTCGAGAGCAAAGGATTCTTCCGAACGAACGGCGGAGGATTTCCCTTTCCGCAGTCTGCCGCCTTCGACCGTGACGAAGCTGGGGCAGAAGCCCTTGAGGCACGAGTAGTCCTTGTTGCACGAGGACTGGTTGATGGTCCGCTTGCGGCCGAACTCGGTCTCCAGCGGCTCGACCGAGAGGCAGTTCGACTTGACGCTGCAGTCGCCGCAGCCCTCGCAGACCATCTCGTTGATGACCACGCGCTTCGCGGGATCGGGGAACTCGTTCTTCTTGCGCCGGCGGCGCTTCTCGGAGGCGCAGGTCTGGTCGTAGATGAGCGCCGATACACCTTGAATTTCCCTTAATTCTTTTTGAACTGCATCCAGCTCATCGCGGTGCCGGATAGTGACGCCCGGCGCCCAGGATGTGCCGTGCGGGTATTTCTCCGGCTCGTCGGTGACGATGACGATCGGCTGCACGCCTTCCGCGGCGATCTGGCGCGAGATCATCGCCGGATCGAGCGGCCCGTCGTGCCGCTGGCCGCCGGTCATCGCCACCGCGTCGTTGTAGAGGATCTTGTAGGTCATGCTGACCTTGGCCGCGACCGCGGCGCGGATCGCGAGCAGGCCCGAGTGGAAGTAGGTGCCGTCGCCGAGGTTGGCGAAGATGTGCTTTTCCTTCGTGAACGGCGCCTGACCAATCCACGGGGCGCCTTCGGCGCCCATGTGGGTGAACGTCGAGGTCTTCCGGTCCATCCACACCGCCATGAAGTGGCAGCCGATGCCCGCGGTGGCGCGGCTGCCTTCGGGCACGCGGGTGGAAGTGTTGTGCGGGCAGCCGGAGCAGAAGTAGGGCTGGCGGATGGCGGTCACCCGAGGCTTCGCCAGGATCTTCTCCTTGAAATCGAGGAAAGCCAGTCGCTCTCTGAATTGAGAGCCCAGACTTCTCGTGAGCCCCAGTTTGTCCAGCCGCTGCGCGATCGCCTTCGCCACCATCGCCGGCGAATGCTCGTATTGCGCCGGCAGCAGCCAGGTGCCCGCGGGCTGGCCGCCGCTGCGGCTCCACTCGCCGCTGTCGTCGAACTTGCCCACCACGCGCGGGGCGCGCACGCCTTCCTTCCAGTTGTAGAGCTCTTCCTTGATCTGGTACTCGATCAGCTGGCGCTTCTCCTCGACCACCAGGATCTCTTCCAGCCCGTCGGCGAAGCGCCGCGCGCCCTGCGGCTCGAGCGGCCAGGTCATTGCAACCTTGTAGACCCGGATGCCGATGTCTTCACAGATTTCTTTTGTGAGACCCAAAGACGAAAGGGCCTCCATCACGTCGCCGTAGGACTTGCCGGCGGTAACGATGCCGAAGCGCGCGCGTGGCGAATCCCAGACGATGCGATCGAGCCCGTTGGCGCGGCAGTAGGCGAGGGCGGCGTAGACCTTGTAGTCGAGGATGCGCGCTTCCTGTTCGAGGATCGCGTCCGGCCAGCGGATATTGAGGCCGCCCTGCGGCAGGGCGAAGTCTTCCGGGATCTTTGTTCTTACCCTTTCAACATCGATGACTACAGAGGAACCCGATTCGACAACGTCGGTGACGCACTTGAATGCGATCCAGCAGCCCGAGTAGCGGCTCATCGCGAAGCCGTGCAGGCCGAGGTCGAGGTAGTCCTGCACGTTCGCCGGGTTGAGGTGCGGGATGAGGCAGGCCTTGAAGATATGCTCGGACTGGTGCGGCAGCGTCGAGGACTTTGCCGCGTGGTCGTCGCCGGCGAGGGCGAGCACGCCGCCGTGCTTCGAGGTGCCGGCGGCATTGGCGTGCTTGAAGACGTCGCCGCAGCGATCGACGCCCGGGCCCTTGCCGTACCACATGGAATACACGCCGTCGTAGTTCGCTCCGGGAAACATGCCGACCTGCTGCGTGCCCCAGATCGAGGTCGCAGCGAGATCCTCGTTCACGCCCGGCTGGAACTTGATGTGATGGCTGGCGAGATGCTGCTGCGCGCGCCACAGCGCCTGGTCGAGGCCGCCGAGCGGAGAGCCGCGGTAGCCGGAGATGAAGCCCGCGGTGTTGAGACCGGCGCGCAGGTCGCGCTCGCGCTGCAGCATCATCAGGCGGATGAGCGCCTGGGTGCCGGTCATGAACACGCGCCCGCGCTCGAGGGTGTACTTGTCTTCGAGGGAGGCCCTGGCGAGATCCATCAGTTCGCTTTTAGCACAAGGTTAGACAGCAGCACGGCCCTTGATTCGCGGCTTCGCTCCCCGCGCGGCGGCGCGATCCCAGTAGGGCTCCGGACCGAACGACGCGGCGAGGAACTCGATGAAGACCCTCGTCTTCGCGGGGAGATGCCGGCGGTGCGGATACACGGCATAGATTGCCACGTCGCTGTGAAAACTGTAGCCGGGAAAGAGCTCGACCAGTGATCCGTCCTGCAGATGGCGGTGCACGTCCCAGGTCGACTTGAGGGCGATGCCGAGGCCGGCGAGCGCCCAGTCGCGCAGGACTTCCCAGTTGTCGCAGGCGTAGCGGCCGCCGACGCGCACCGTGCCCGGCTTGCCGCGCGGGTCTTTGAAGTCCCAGGTCATTACGAAGTCGTTGGCGGTGGTGAGCACGTTGTGGTGGATCAAGTCTTCCGGCAGGCGCGGCGTGCCGTGCTGGGCGAGGTACTGCGGGCTCGCGCAGACGACCCTGCGGTTGGGCGCGAGCTTGCGCGCCGCGAGAGACGAGTCCTCGAGCTCGGCGATGCGCACCGCGATGTCGAAACCTTCCTCGATGACGTTGACGCTGCGATCCGAGAGGCTGAGCGCGAGCCGCACCTTCGGGTACTGCGCGGCAAACTCCAGGATGCGCGGCGTGACATGCAGATGGCCGAACGACGCGGGCAGGGCGACGCGCAGCACGCCCTGCGGCTCGACGCGCCCGGCCGCGACCGCGGCGTCGGCCTCGTCGATCTCCGCGAGGAGGCGCGAGCAGGCCTCGTAGTAGCTCGCGCCCTCGTCAGTGAGATGCAAGCTGCGCGTGGTGCGGTTGATGAGCCGCACGCCGAGACGTCCCTCGAGGGCCGCGAGCTTGCGGCTCACGAGAGCGGGCGAAAGGCCGAGTTCGCGGGCCGCGGCCGACAGGCTGCCCGCGCCGACGACCTTCGCGAACACGGCCATTTGCTGGAAAGAGGAGTCCGCCATCTTTGCGAATTATGCAAAAGTGTTTTACAAATGTCGCGTATTCTATCTTTAGCGTAAAAGGCCTAATATTTGTGCGTTGCAGCAGATTCGTCGGTTCCTCCTCCTCCTCTTTCCGACGGATCGCTCAGGGGCAGTGCCCGCAAGGGCCTGCCCCTTATTTTTTTCCATGGTCAAATCCGGCCCTAGGGAGGATTGATGGGTCGCCCCGAAAAAATCCGCCTGGGCGACCTGCTCATCGCTCAGAAGATCATCTCGCAGGAGCAGCTGCGCCTCGCGCTCGAGCAGCAGAAGAAAATCGGCCGCCGGCTCGGCCGCGTCCTGATCGAGCAGGGCGCGGCGAGCGACGAGCAGATCTGCGAGGCGATGTCCCGCCAGCTCGGCGTTCCGTACGTCAACCTCAAGTTCTACAACTTCAACAATGACCTGGTGCGCCGGCTGCCCGAGGCGCAGGCGCGCCGCTTCCGCGCCGTGGTGCTCGAGGAGAAGCGCTCCGGCTATCTGGTCGGCATGGCGGACCCGACCGATCTCTTCGCCTTCGACGAGATCGCGCGGCTCCTGAAGCGCGACATCGAGGCGGCGGTGGTGAGCGAGCCGCTCTTGCTGCAGACCATCGACCGGATCTACCGCCGCACCGAGCAGATCAGCGGCCTCGCCCGTGAGCTCGAGCGCGACGTCGGCGACTACATCGATTTCGGCGCGCTTGGCGCCAACCTCGGCGCGGAAGAAGCGCCGGTGGTGAAGATGCTGCAGTCGATCTTCGAGGACGCGATCCAGGTCAACGCCTCGGACGTGCACATCGAGCCGATGGAGAGCCGGTTGCAGATCCGCTTCCGCATCGACGGCGCGCTGATGCCGCAGACGCAGGGCGACCCGAAGATCGCGCCGGCGCTCGCGCTGCGGCTGAAGCTGATGGCGGGGCTTGATATCTCGGAGAAGCGGCTGCCCCAGGATGGCCGGCTGATGGTCGGCGTGCGCGACCAGAAGATCGATGTCCGCATGTCGACCATGCCCTGCCAGTACGGCGAGACCGTGGTGCTGCGGCTGCTGAACCGCAAGGCGACGGTGCAGTCGCTCGACCGCCTTGGATTCCCCGACGATATCCGACAGCGCTTCGGCGAGATCATCCGGCGCAGCGCCGGCATGGTGCTCGTCACGGGCCCGACCGGCAGCGGCAAGACGACCACGCTCTATGCCGCGCTCGCCGAGCTCAATACGTCCGATCGCAAGATCATCACGGTCGAGGACCCGGTCGAGTACCGTTTGCCGGGCATCACCCAGGTCCAGGTCAACGAGAAGATCGATCTCAGCTTCGCGCGCGTGCTGCGCTCGACCCTGCGCCAGGACCCCGACGTGATCCTGGTCGGCGAGATCCGCGACGAGGAAACGGCGCAGATCGGCCTGCGCGCGGCGCTCACCGGCCACCTGGTGTTCTCCACGCTGCACACCAAGGACGCGGCGAGCACGCCGCTGCGCCTGATCGACATGGGCGCGCCGAGCTACATGGTCGCGACTTCGATCCACGCCGTGCTGGCGCAGCGCCTGGTGCGGCTGATCTGCGAAACCTGTGCGGTCGACGTCGAGCCCGCCGACGACGAGGGCCGCTGGCTGGAAGCGGTGGTCGGGCCGCGACAGCCCGGCCATCGCTACCGGCGCGGCCAGGGCTGCTCCCACTGCAACGGCATCGGCTATGCCGGCAGGACGGGCGTGTACGAGATGCTGGAAATGACGCCAGACCTCGTGCGCGCCGCGAACACGGCGGATCCGAACGCGTTCCTCGAGGCGGCGCGGCCGCACCTCAAGGGCAAGACGCTCACCGATCGCGCGCTCGCGCTCGTCTTCGCGGGACGCACTACCGTTTCCGAGGCGATGAAGGTCGCCGTTCAGCTCGAGGAATAGATGCCGGTCTTCGCTTACCGCGGCCGGGGTGCCCGGGGCGAGCTCGTCACCGGCACTCTCGAAGCCCCGGACCAGGGCGCGGTCGCCGACCAGCTGATCAACACCGGCGTCACCCCGGTCGACATCCAGGCGACCGCGGCCGCCGTCGAATCGGCGTCTCCCGGCTGGCTCGCCCGGGCGCTGCAGCCGAAGGTGACGCTGATCGATGTGTCGCTCTTCTCGCGCCAGATGTACACGCTGCTCAAGGCCGGCGTGCCGATCCTGCGCGCGCTCGCCGGGCTGCAGGAGTCGGCCATCAATCCGAGCCTGCGCCGGGTGATCGCGGAGCTGCGCGTCAGCCTCGACGCCGGGCGGGAGCTGTCGAGCGCGATGCACAACCATCCCGCCGTCTTCTCGGGCTTCTACGTCAGCGTGGTTCGCGTCGGAGAGACCACGGGACAGCTCGACGAGGCGTTCAATCGCCTCTTCGGCTACCTCGAGTTCGAGCGTGAGGTGCGCGACCGGATCAAGACCGCGCTGCGTTATCCGATGATCGTCATCTTCGCCATCGCGGTGGCGATCGGCATCGTCAATTTCTTCGTCATTCCGGCCTTCGCCAAGATCTTCGAGGCGAGCAAGGTGCCGCTGCCGCTCCTCACCCGCGTGCTGGTCGCGACCTCCAATGCCTTCCTCGCCTATTGGCCGATCGCGCTTGCCGCCATGGTGGTCGGCGTGATCGCGTTCATCAGCTACACCAGCACCGAGCGCGGACGCTACAACTGGGATCGGGTAAAGCTGCGCATCCCGGTCGCCGGGAACATCATCTTCAAGGCGACGCTTTCCCGCTTTGCGCGCGCTTTTGCCATCGCCAGCCGCGCCGGCGTGCCGATCGTGCAGGGACTCACCGTGGTCGCCTCCGTGGTCGACAACGCCTACCTCGCCCGCCGCGTGGAGCAGATGCGCGAAGGGGTGGAGCGCGGCGAGAGCATCCTGCGCACCGCCGTGGCCGCGGGCGTGTTCACCCCGGTAGTGCTGCAGATGATCGCCGTCGGCGAGG
>Ga0210090_1000006_pt1 | contig 21090 bp, 21 predicted proteins | sample Sandmound_ThreeS_7_FD_185572 | JGI IMG/M metagenome (GOLD analysis project Ga0210090, IMG submission 185572) | Wetland microbial communities from San Francisco Bay, California, USA, that impact long-term carbon sequestration -... | ecosystem: Environmental > Aquatic > Marine > Wetlands ...
CGAGGCGCGCGGCGGCGGCGACTTCGCGCAGATCGCGGCGACCTACTCCAACGCGCCCGAGGCGCTGCAGGGCGGCGGCCTCGGCTGGCGCGCGCACGATCGCCTGCCGGAGCTGTTCGCCAACGCGCTGGAGAGCATGAAGCCGGGGGACCTGAGCCCGGTGCTGCGCAGCCCCGCGGGCTTCCACCTGCTCAAGGTCCTCGACCGGCGCGTCGCCGGCATCAGCGACGCGCCCATTCCGCAGACGCGGCTGCGCCACATCCTCATCCGCACCAGCGAGACGGTCTCGGAGGGCGAAGCGCGGCGGCGTCTCGCCGAGCTGCGCCGGCGGATCATCGCCAAGGAGGCGGACTTCGGCGAGATGGCGCGCGTGCATTCCGACGACTCGAGCGCGGCGCGCGGCGGCGAGCTCGACTGGGTGTACCCCGGCGACACGGTTCCCGACTTCGAGCGCGCGTATCAGCAGCTGCAGATCGGCGAGATCAGCGAGCCGGTGCGCTCCCCCTTCGGCATGCACCTCATCCAGGTGCTGGAGCGCCGCTCGGCGGACATGTCCGCCGAGCGCCGGCGCCTGCAGGCGCGCCAGGCGCTGCGCGAGCGCAAGGCTGACGAGGCGTACCACGAGTGGCTGCGCCAGTTGCGCGACTCGGCCTACGTCGAGCTGCGGCTGGAGGAACGATAGCGTCGCGCAGGTCATCGCCGTGACGCCGCCGGTCATCGCCGTCACTTCAGGCGAGCCGGCGGGCATCGGGCCGGAGATCTGCCTGCGCCTGCGCGAGGAGCCTCTGCCCGCGCGCATCGTCGTGATCGGCGACCGCGGCCTGCTTCCCGGCTTTCCCGACGTCGCGCACGTGCCGCTCGCGCGCCCGCGCTCGCCGGGCCGCCTCGACCCGGCGAACAGCCGCTACGTGCTCGCGCTTCTCGACCGGGCCGTCGCCGGCTGCCTCTCCGGCGAGTACCAGGCGATGGTCACCGCGCCGGTGCAGAAAAGCGTCATCAACGACGCCGGCATCGCCTTCACGGGCCATACCGAATATCTGGCGCAGCGCTGCCGCGCCGACGTGGTGATGATGCTGGTCGGCGGCGGCCTGCGCGTCGCGCTCGCCACCACGCACCTGCCGTTGGCCGAGGTGCCGCGCGCCATCACGAAGTCTTCTCTGTTTTCAATCCTGCAGATTCTCAATCGGGATTTGCAGAAGAGATTCCACATCGCCAGGCCGCGCATCCTCGTCGCGGGACTGAATCCGCACGGCGGCGAAAGCGGCCATCTCGGCACGGAAGACCAGCAGGTGATAGCCCCCGCCGTCGCTGACGCGATCGCCGCAGGGATCGACGCGCGCGGCCCGATCCCGGCCGACACGCTGTTCGTTCCGCACCGGCTCAAAGGCGCGGACTGCGTGCTGGCGATGTACCACGACCAGGGACTGCCGGTCCTCAAGTACGCGAGCTTCGGCCGCGGCGTCAACGTCACCCTCGGCCTGCCGTTCGTGCGCACTTCGGTCGACCACGGCACCGCGCTCGACATCGCCGGAACCGGAAAAGCCGACGCGTCGAGCCTCGTCGAGGCAGTGAAGCTTGCGATCGACCTCGCATCGGCCTCGTAAACGGTTCGGCCAGCATTTCCTGCACGACCCGCGCGTGCTCGCGCATCTCGTCGAAGTGCTTTCGCCTTCCCGGGACGACTTCGTTGTCGAGATTGGACCGGGCGAAGGCGCGCTGACGTATCGCCTGCTCGACAAGGTCGGACGGCTCGAGGCGATCGAGATCGATCGTGATCTTGCGGCGCGGCTGGACAAGGTGAAGGTCCACGTTGCCGACGCGCTGGAGTTCGACTACTCGGTCTTTCCGCGCGGCGTGCGCCTGGTCGGCAACCTGCCTTACAACATCTCCACGCCGCTGCTTTTTCACCTCGCGCGCTACGCCGAGCGGGTGCGCGACATGCACTTCATGCTGCAGCTCGAGGTGGTCGAGCGGATGGTGGCGCAGCCGTCGACGCCGGCCTACGGGCGGCTCTCGGTCGCGCTGCAGGCGCGCTTTCGCATGCAGAAGCTGTTCAAGGTCGGCAAGGGCGCCTTCCGGCCGCCTCCCAAGGTGGAATCCGCGGTGGTGCGGCTCGAGCCTCTTTCAGAACCATTGGCCGTCAATGAAGATCTGCTGCGCCGGGCGTTCTCCGCGCGGCGCAAGACCCTGCGCAACGCTCTTCCCGGCATCGACTTTGCCGCCCTGGGAATCGATCCCCGGTTGCGGCCCGAGAACCTCTCGCCCGCCGACTACGCGCGGCTCTCGATGAACTCGATCTTGTAGCCGTCGGGGTCTTCGACGAAAGCGATCACGCTCGTGCCGCCCTTGACCGGCCCGGGCTCGCGCGTCACCTTGCCGCCCAGGCTGCGCGCCTTGTCGCAGGCCTGCTTCACGTCGGGAACGCCGACTGCGACGTGGCCGAAGGCGCCGCCGAGCTCGTACTTTGAGACGCCGTAGTTGTAGGTGAGCTCGAGCACCGCGCTGCGGTCCTCGGCGTCGTAGCCGACAAAGGCGAGCGAGTATTTCTGCTCCGGCCGGTCGGTGGTTCGCAGCAGCTTCATCCCCAGCGCCTCGGTATAGAACTTCACCGAGCGCTGCAGATCGCCGACGCGGAGCATGGTGTGCAGGATTCTCATCGTTTTCCTTTCAGGACGGGAAGCGAGGCACTGGCGAGCTTGAGGCTTTCGCGCGCGCCGCGCCATTCGGGATAGAGCTCGCTCACCAGCGCCCAGAAACGCCGCGAGTGGTTGAGCTCGACGAGGTGCGCGACCTCGTGCGCGACCACGTAGTCGGCGAGCGCCGGTTCGAGGTGCACCAGCCGCCAGGAGAGGCGGATGGCGCCGTCGGCGCCGCACACCCCCCACTGCGTGCGCGCGTTGGAGAGGCGGACCGGAGGCGCCGGGCGATCGAGGCGCGCGGCGAAATGCGCCGCGCGCGGCATCAGCGCCGCGAGCGCCTGCAGCTTCAGCCAGCGCAGCAGCGTCTCGAGCGCGCGCCAGCGCGGCGCGCACACGACCAGCTGTCCGGGTCGGTGATGAACCGTGCGCGCGCCCTCGCGCACCTCGAGCGCATGTGCCACGCCGAAGAGCGGCAGCGACTCGCCGCTGATGCCGAGCAGGAGCGGCGCCTTGGGCGCGCGCACCCATTCGTCGAGCTTGGCGAGGATCCAGCGCCGCTTCTCGCGCAGGAAGCCTTCGATCTCGCGCCATGGCGCACGCAGCGGCGCGGCGACCCTGAGACCGTGCGCGTCGATGGACAGCCCGAGCGTGCGGCGCCGCCGGCGCGCGAAGCGGTATTCGATCGTCCGCCCCCCGAGCTCGATCAGCCCAATGCCTTCTGTTGCTCCTCGATCCATTCCTTGGCCATGGCGTTGATGGTGAGCGGGTCGCGCTCGCGCGAGTCGATGCTCGGGCCGATGCGGATGGTGACCGTGCCCGGGCGCTTGAGGAAGGCGTTGCGCGGCCAGAAGCGGCCGGCGTTGTGCGCGACCGGCACCACGGGCGCGCCGCTCGCCGCGGCGAGCCACGCGCCGCCGGGCTGGTAGTCGCGGCTCTCGCCGGGGGCGACGCGCGTGCCTTCCGGGAAGACCACCACCCAGAAGCCCTGCTCGAGGCGCTTCTGCCCGCGCCGCGCGATCGAGCGCAGGGCGGCGACGCCGCGCGAGCGGTCGATCGCGATCGGGCTCATCAGCGCGAGCCCCCAGCCGAAGAAGGGGATCCAGAGAAGCTCCCTCTTCAGCACGTGCACCTGCGGCGGAAAGATGTGCTGGAAGGCGAGCGTCTCCCACGCCGACTGGTGCTTGGCGAGGATCACCGCCGGGCGTGTGGGCAGGTGCTCGCGTCCCTCGACGCGCCATTCGATGCCGAGGATGACGCGCGCCAGCCAGACGATGAGCCGCGACCAGCCGGAGATGATGCGGTAGCGCATCATGCGCGGCAGCGGCGCGCTCGCCAGCGCGATCAGCGCGTAGGGCGGGGTGACGATGATCAGCGCGAGGGCGAAGAGCAGCGATCGCGCGAGGCTCATGGCGCGAGCTGCCGGGCGAACGCCGCGAGATCGGGATAGACGGCGGTGCCGCGCGGCAGGTTGCCTTCCGCCTGCGTGCCGGCGCCGTTGCCGGTGAGCACCAGCACCGGCCGCGCGCCCGCGGCCACCGCCGCCTCGAGGTCCTTGCGCGAGTCGCCGACCACGAACACGTCCTCGATCGCGACGTTGAAGCGCCGCGCCACCTCGAGCAGCATGCCCGGCTGCGGCTTGCGGCAGCGGCAGCCGTCGTCGGGCTTGTGCGGGCAGAAGAAGAACGCGTCGATGCGGCCGCCGAGCAGGCCGAGCGCGCGCTGCAGCTTGTCGTGGATGGCGAACAGCGCCTGCGTGTCGAACAGGCCGCGGCCGATGCCCGACTGGTTGGTCGCGACCACGACGCGGTAGTCCGCCTGGTGCAGGCGGGCAATCGCCTCGAGGCTTCCGGGAATCGGCCGCCACTCGGCGGGCGACTTGATGTAGTCGTCGCTGTCGTGGTTGATCGTGCCGTCGCGATCGAGGATGACGAGCTTCACGCCGCGAGCTTGGAAAGATCGGCGACGCGGTTCATCGCCTCGCGCAGGTCGCGCAGCAGCGCGAGGCGGCCGCGCCGCAGCTTCTCGTCCTCGACCATCACCATCACCTTGTCGAAGAAGGCGTCGATCGGGGCCTTGAGCACCGCGAAGGTCTTGAGATAGCCCGTGTAGTCGCCGCGCTCATAGAGAGGTTTGGCCTTGTCGGACGCCTTGCGGATGGCCTCGTGCAAGGCACGCTCCGCCGGTTCGACCAGCTCGTTGACCTCGGCATTGGCGAAGGTCTCGCCCTTCGCCTCCGCCTGCCTGAGGATGTTGGCGACGCGCTTGTTGGCGGCGGCGAGGCTTTCGGCCTCGGGCAGCGACTGGAAGACGCGCACCGCTTCCAGCTGCTGCGGCACGACGCTGAGATTGACCGGGCCCTTGCTCATCACCGCGTCGACCTGCAGCGTCGAGAAGCCCTGCTCCCTGAGATAGCCGGCGAAGCGGTCGTAGATGAAATTGACGAGCTCGACCGGCGTCTGACTCTTGAAGGGCTCGAACGCTGCTCTCGCAAGCTCGGTCAGCGACAGCCGCAGCTTGTTCTCCACCAGAATGCGCACCACGCCGAGCGCCGCGCGCCGCAGCCCGAACGGGTCCTTCTCGCCGGTCGGATGCTGGCCGATGCTGAACAAGCCGGCGATGGCGTCGAGCTTGTCGGCGAGCGCGACCGCGCAGGCGATCGGGCCCTCGGGCAGCCGGTCGCCGGCGAAGCGCGGGTAATAGTGCTGCGCGATCGCGTCGGCAACGGGTCCGGGCTCGCCATCGTGCAGCGCGTAGTAGCGGCCCATCACGCCTTGCAGCTCCGGGAATTCGCCCACCATGCCGGTGAGGAGGTCGGCCTTCGCCAGCTCCGCGGCGCGCTCCGTCTGCAGCACGTCGGCGCCGAGCTCGCGCGCGATCTTGCCCGCGAGCAGCTTGATCCGCTGCACGCGCTCGAGCTGGCTGCCGAGCTTGTTGTGGTAGACGACCCTGGCGAGTTGCGGCACGCGCGCTTCGAGACGCACCTTGCGGTCCTGGTCGTAGAAGAAGCGCGCGTCCTCCAGCCTTGGCCGCACAACGCGCTGGTTGCCGCCGACGATGTGGCGCGGGTCGGCGACCTTCATGTTGGAGACGATGAGGAACTTGGGCAGCAGCTTGCCGGCGGCGTCGAACAGCGGGAAATACTTCTGGTTCTGCCGCATGGTCAGGATCAGGCATTCCTGCGGCACGGCGAGGAACGCAGCGTCGAACGTGCCGACGTAGACGCTGGGGTGCTCGACCAGCGCCGTCACCTCGTCGAGCAGGTCGCGGTATTCGCCGAGCGAGCCCTTTTCCTTGCCGGCCGCCGCCTGCAGGGCTGCCTCGATTTCATTCCTGCGGCGCCCGAAATCGGCGATGACCTGCTGATCAAGCAGAGCCTTCTCGTAATCATCGGCAGCGGCGAGCGCGATTTCGGGCTTGCCCATGAAGCGATGCCCTCGCGTGCGATTGCCCGACTTCAGCCCCAACACGGTGCCCGGCACGACCTTCCTGCCGTGAAGCATGACGAGGCCATGGACCGGCCTCACGAACTGCGCTTCGCCGTCGCCCCAGCGCATGACTTTCGGAATCGGCAGTGCCTTGAGCGCCTCCTCGACCAGGCCCGCGAGCACTTTGTCGAGCACGAGGCCCTTGACGTGAACCCGGGCGACCATGACGTCACCTTTGTCCGTGGCGCGCTTCTGCAGCGCCTCGACCGCGAGCCCGTGCTTCTTCGCAAAACCGGCGATCGCCTGCGGCACCGCCTTCGCCGGTGGCCCGGCGACCTCGGTTTCCCGGTCCTTGCCCGAGGGCAGAACCTCGGCAATCAATACCGCCAGCCGCCGCGGTGTCGCGAAGGCCCGCGCGCCCTGCCTCGCAAGTCCTGCCTTGACCAGCTCGTTCACGAGGCGATCCCGGAATGCCTCGGACAACGCGCGAAGCGATTTCGGCGGCAGCTCTTCGGTCAGCAGCTCGACGAGCAGCGCTTCAGGCATGGGCCATCGGGAAGCCGAGCCGCTCGCGTGACTCGTAGTAGGCCTGGGCGACGGCGCGGGCGAGGCCGCGCACGCGGGCGATGTAGGCGGCGCGCTCGGTGACCGAGATCGCGCCGCGAGCGTCGAGCAAGTTGAAGGTGTGCGACGCCTTCACCACCATGTCGTAGCCGGGCAGCACGCATTGCGCTTCGATGAGCTTTTTCGCCTCGGCCTCGAAGTCGCTGAAATGGCGGAAAAGCATCTCGCTGTTGGAGAGCTCGAAGTTGTAGCGCGACTGCTCGACTTCGTTCTGGTGATAGACGTCGCGGTAGCTGACCCCGGGCGTCCAGACGAGATCGAACACGCTCTCCTTGCCCTGCAGGACCATCGCCAGACGCTCCAGGCCGTAGGTGATCTCGCCCAGCACCGGCTTGCAGGCGAGGCTGCCGACCTCCTGAAAATACGTGAACTGCGTGATTTCCATGCCGTCGAGCCAGACTTCCCAGCCCAGGCCCCAGGCGCCGAGCGTCGGCGACTCCCAGTCGTCCTCGACGAAGCGGATGTCGTGCTCCTTCGGATCGATGCCGAGCTCCTCGAGCGACTTCAGGTAGAGGTCCTGGATGTCGCTCGGCGAGGGCTTCAGCACCACCTGATACTGGTAATAGTGCTGCAGGCGGTTGGGGTTCTCGCCGTAGCGGCCGTCTTTCGGCCGGCGCGAGGGCTGCACGTAGGCCGCTTTCCACGGCTCGGGGCCGATGGCGCGCAGGAAAGTGGCGGTGTGGAAGGTGCCGGCGCCGACTTCCATGTCGTAGGGCTGCAGCAGCGCGCATCCGTGGCGATCCCAGAACGCATTGAGCTTCAGGATGAGCTGCTGGAAGGTGAGCATTACCTGCGCCGGATTCTACCGATGATCACCCACGCCGCGAGCAGTCCGAGGCAGAGCGCGAGCACCGGCCAGTCGCGCAGCAGCGCATACGGCGTCATGCCGGCGTAGCCCTGCGCGCGAACCTCCAGGCGGTCTTCCTTGTACTGCGGCAGGCGCGCGAGCACGCTGCCGTCGCGGTCGATGGCGGCGGTGATGCCGGTATTGGTCGCGGCGAGGTGCATGCGGCCAGTCTCGATGGCGCGCATGCGGGCGATCTGCAGGTGCTGCGCTGGCGCGAGCGAATCGCCGAACCAGGCGACGTTCGACACGTTGACGAGCAGCGTCGCCTGCGGCAGTCGCGCCGCGATCTCGTCGCCGAACGCGTCCTCGTAGCAGATGTTGACCGCGACGCGCTGGCCCGCGACCTCGAGCGGCGGCGGCGCGGGCTTGCCGCGGGAGAAGTTCGACATCGGGATGTCGACCATGCGCATCACCCAGTCGAAGCCCGGCGGCACGAACTCGCCGAACGGCACGAGGTGGGTCTTGTGATAGATCTGCGGCGGCGAGACGCCGAGGGTGACGACGCTGTTGTAGTACTCGCGCGGCGGCTCGCGATAGGGGACGCCGAGGATCAGGTCGCCGCCGTTTCGCCGCGCCACGGCGGCGAGGGCGGCGACGTATGCCGGGTCGACCAGGTCGAGAAACCTCGGCACCGCGGTCTCGGGCAGGATGATCAGCTTCGCCCGCGAGCCTTCCGTGAGGCGCGCGTAGGTCTCGAGGATCCGCGCGTAGCGCTCCGGCCGGAACTTCATTTCCTGGGCAACGTTCCCCTGCAGGAGCGAAGCCTCGAACGGCGGCCCGTGCGGCGTCGTCCACTCGACGTGCCGCAACGCTTCGCCGGCGACGATGGTAGCGACGAAGACGACCATTGCAGCTTTAGGGTTTGTCTTCTTGAAAAGAAGCCATATCGAACCGGCAAGCGCGAGGGTGAGGAAAGTGATGGCGTAGACACCGCCGAGCGGCGCGTAGCCTTGCATCGGCCAGCCGGTGGCGGCGTAGCCGATGGCGAGCCAGGGAAAGCCGGTGAAGATCACGCCGCGCAGCCACTCGAACAGCGTCCAGGCCGCCGGCACGAGCAGGCAGACGCGCACCGCGACGGGCGCCGGAATGCGCGCCTGCAGCCAGCCGGCGCTGGCGGGAAAAAGGGCGAGGAAGGCGCAGAAGAAGGCCGTGGAAAGAGCGGCGAGCGGCGGCGGCATGCCGCCGAACTCGCTCATGCTGACGTACACCCACGACACGCCGGCGGCGAAGAAGCCGAGCCCGAACCAGAAGCCGGCGAGGAAGCAGCGTCGCGGCGACGCCTCGCTCCAGTAATGCGCGAGCAGCGCGAACGTGACCAGCACGATCGGGTAGATGCCGGCCGGCGCGAACGCGACTACGGTCGCCGCGCCGGAAATAAATGGGGTCAGACCCCATTTACCGAAACTTCGCATAGGGTAAATGGGGTCTGACCCCATTTATTTCGGTTTGTCGACGAGCAGTGTGTACACGCGCCGGCTGTCGGCGCGCAGGACCTGGAAGCGCAGGCCCTCGATGACGGTCGTCTCGCCGCGCTTGGGCAGCCGGCCGAGGTGCGCGATGACCAGGCCGCCCACGGTATCAGCGGTCTCGTCGCGGAAGTGGCTGTCGAACGCGGCGTTGAAGTCGGCGATCTGGGTGAGCGCCTTGACGCGCCAGCGGCCGCCCGGCTCGGGAATGATGTTGTCCGAGGCTTCGTCGAAGTCGTATTCGTCCTCGATGTCGCCGACGATCTGCTCCAGCACGTCCTCGATCGTCACCAGGCCGGCCATGCCGCCGTACTCGTCGACCACGATCGCCATGTGGTTGCGGCTGGCGCGGAACTCGCGCAGCAGCACGTTCAGGCGCTTCGCCTCGGGCACGAACACCGCCGGGCGCAGCATCTCGCGCACGTTGAAGTTCTCCTCGCCGGCGTAGTGGCGCAGCAGGTCCTTGGCGAGCAGGATGCCGATCACGTCGTCGCGGTTCTGGTCGATCACCGGGAAGCGCGAGTGCGCGGTGGAGATGACCTGCGGGATGAATTTCTCCACCGGCTCGTGGATGTCGATGAAGTCGACCTGCGCGCGCGGGATCATGATGTCGCGCACCTGCATCTCCGAGACGGTGAGCGCGCCCTCGATGATCGACAGCGCGTCCGCGTCGAGCAGGTTGCGCGAGTACGCCGAGCGCAGCAGCCGCGTCAGCTCGCCGCGGTCGCCGGGCTCGCGCAGGATCAGCGCGGACAGGCGCTCGAGCAGCTTGGGTCGATTGGGATCGTTCATGCCCGACGATTTCATTCTATCGCGTACGGATTGCCGAACCCGAGGCGACGCAGGATGCTCATTTCCTTACGCTCCATGCGCGCCGCATCCCGTTTCTTTTCATGGTCGTAGCCGCGCGAGTGCAAGGCGCCATGGACGACAAGGTGAGCGTAATGCGCCCGCAACGATTTGCCCTGCTGTCTTGCCTCTCTCAGGATCACGGGATGGCAGAGAACGACGTCTCCCGTGTGAAAGGTGAGCACGTTGGTGGCCTTGCTTTTGCCTCTGAATTTCTTGTTCAGGAAAAGGCCCTCTCTGCGGCCGACGATCCGCAGCGTGATGCCCGGAAAGCCCGCAGCCCAGCGCCGAAAGGAGGCGGCGCTCGGCAGGCCGCGTCGCGGCACGGCGAACTGCACGTCGACCCTGTGACGAATACGATTTCGTCGCGGTCTCTTTGCGACGTTATTCCTGTTGCTGCTTCTCGTAGGCATCGATGATGCGCGCCACCAGCGGATGGCGCACCACGTCCTGCGCGCCGAACTCGGTAAAGGCGATGCCGCGCACGTCCTGCAGGATGCGCCGCGCCTCGATCAGGCCGCTCTTCTGGCCGCGCGCGAGGTCGATCTGCGTCACGTCGCCGTTCACCACCGCCTTGGCGCCGAAGCCGATGCGCGTCAGGAACATCTTCATCTGCTCGGGCGTGGTGTTCTGCGCCTCGTCGAGGATGACGAAGGCGTGGTTGAGCGTGCGGCCGCGCATGTAGGCGAGCGGCGCCAGCTCGATCGTGCCGCGCTCGAGCAACTTGCCGGTCTTCTCGAAGCCCATCAGGTCGTAGAGCGCGTCGTACAGCGGCCGCAGGTAGGGATCGACCTTCTGCGCCAGGTCGCCGGGCAGGAAGCCGAGCCGCTCGCCCGCCTCGACCGCGGGGCGCACCAGCACGATGCGCTTCACCTTGTCGCGCTCGAGCGCGTCGACGCCGCAGGCAACCGCGAGATAGGTCTTGCCGGTGCCCGCCGGGCCGATGCCGAAGGTGCAGTCGTGCGCGAGGATGTTCTCGATGTACTCGATCTGGTGCGGCGTGCGGCCGTGCAGATCCTGGCGGCGCGTGAGGAGCTGTGGACCCTCGATTTTTTCCGAAAAACGATTCTTGGAAAATTCGACCAGGCCGAGCTGGACGTCGTCGAGCGTCAGGTCGCCGCCGGCGCGGTCGTAGAAGTGCTCGAGCGCCTGCGCAGCGCGCTGGGCGTGCTCGCCGCGCACGGTGAACCTCGCGCCGCGCCGGGCGATGGTGACGTCGAGCGCCGATTCGATCTGCCGCAGGTTCTCGTCGAGCGCGCCGCACAGCCGCGCCAGGCGCTGGTTGTCGACCGGATCGAGCCTCACCTCGACGGGTTTGGCCCTCAGATGAGCTCGCCTCGCAGGGAATGGGGAAGGGCGGCGGTGATGCGCAGGTCCACGTATGAATTGATGAGCGTCGCCGCCCCGGAAAAGTTCACCACGCGGTTGTTGCCGGTGCGAGCGGCGAGCTCGGCCCCGTCTCTCCGGGAAAAACTCTCGACCAGGACCTTCTGCGTCGTGCCGACCATGACTTCGCTGACGATGCGCGCCTGCGACTCGAGCAGCGCCTGCAGGCGCTGCAGCCGCTCGACCTTCTCCTGCCGCGGCGTTTCATCGGCCAGGTCGGCCGCCGGCGTGCCGGGACGCGGGCTGTAGATGAAGACGAACGAGCCGTCGAAGCCGACGTCCGCGGCGAGCTTGAGCGTGGCGGCGAAATCCGCCTCGCTCTCGCCCGGGAAGCCGACGATGAAGTCCGAGGCGAGCGAGAGCCCCGGCCGCGCCGCCAGCAGGCGGCGCACGATCGAGCGGTACTCGAGCGCGGTGTAGCCGCGCTTCATCGCCGCGAGCACGCGGTCGGAGCCCGACTGCACCGGCAGGTGCACGTGCGGCGCGAGCTTCGGCAGGTCGCGGTGCGCGTCGATCAGCCGCTGCGTGAACTCGCGAGGATGCGAAGTGGTGTATCGGATCCGCTCGATTCCCGGAATCTCGTTGACGAAGAAAAGCAACTCCGCGAAATCGGCCGCCGAAGCGTCGATCTCGCCGCGCCAGGCGTTGACGTTCTGGCCGAGCAGCGTCACCTCTTTCACGCCTTTGTCGGCGAGCGCAGCGATCTCGGCGACGACATCGTCGAAAGGCCGCGACACTTCTTCGCCGCGCGTATAGGGCACGACGCAGAAGCTGCAGTACTTGCTGCAGCCCTCCATGATCGAGACGAACGCCGCCGCGCCCGCGACGCTCGCCGGCGGCAGGCGATCGAACTTCTCGATCTCGGGGAAGCTGATGTCGACCTGCGGCTCGCCGGTCGCGCGCCGGCGCGCGAGCAGCTCGGGCAGGCGGTGCAGCGTCTGCGGGCCGAACACGACGTCGACGTAGGGTGCGCGCTTCACGATCGCCGGGCCTTCCTGGCTCGCGACACAGCCGCCGACCGCGATCATGAGATCCGGGTTGGCTTGCTTGAGATGGCGGACACGGCCGAGATCGGCGAAAACCTTCTCCTGCGCCTTCTCGCGCACCGAACAGGTGTTGAAGACGATGACGTCGGCTTCTTCCGGCACGGGCGCGGTTTCCAGCCCTTCGGCGGCGCGCAGCAGATCGGCGATGCGATCCGAGTCGTACTCGTTCATCTGGCAGCCGAAAGTACGGAGGTAGACTTTCTTCGTCATCTCAGTCCGTATTCTGGCAGGCCTATCCGGGTGCCCTGTACGGTGGCAGCCCGAACAGCTGCGTCGCGTACGGGGTCGGGCCGGTCGGGAACGCGATGGCGCGTATTTCCAGGTCACCAGCGCTGACGAACACGGCGCGAAAACCTGCGACCGAAAGCTCCGCCGCCAGCGATTTCCGCGTGAATCCTGTCTTGTGAGCGTAGAAGTCATTTCCGCTCTGCTCGATCTCCGGCGCATAGCCGTAGATCACGTCACGCACGGTGACCGGCCCCGTTTGCGATTGGTACAGCACTTCCGCGATATCGAGGTTTTTCTCGACCACGATGCGCATCACGCTAGCGATGTCGGGAACCAGGATATGCACAAAGCCATCGCCCCTAAGGACATGGCGGAATCCGGCGAGAACCTTCGGCACGTCGTGCGGGTAGTAGTGTTCGAGATTATGAGAGCAATATACCGCGTCGTATTGCGCAGTCGGCAGCGATCCGAGTTGGCGCGCGTCATGGACGATGTCGGGAGAGCTGCGCGCGTCGATGTCCAGCAGAACGTGCCGCCACCCCTCGTATTGGGGTGGCAGAGGGATGTGCTTGCCGCTCCCGCCGACATTCAGGACGATCTTCGCAGCGGTCACTGTGGAAGCGTCTATCGCGGGATTATAAGTTGGCTAGCCTGCACGAGGGGCGTCGCACCAGGCGTGCCACATGCTGCGGTAGGCGCCCTCCAAGTGGCGAGTGAAGCGATGGGCATCCGTGAGCGGTGAAGCGAGCATGCGCTCGCGCAGCGACGCGCGCAACGCGGTGAGCCGGCCCTTATCGCTGGCCAGTTTCGCGGCGGCTGCGACGTACCGATCGCGGCTCTCGTGGACGAGCTCCGGCAGGCCGAGAGTCCCGAGGAGACTCGCACCGCCCCGAGAGGTTGCCGTGTCCCCCGTCAGCGAGACGACGGGCACGCCCATCCAAAGAGCGTGACAGGTCGTAGTGCCGCCGCTGTACGGGAACGTGTCCAGCATCACGTCGATCGAACCATGCAACGCGAGGTAGTCGCGAAACGCGCGCTGTGGATGAAGCTCGAGACGGCGTTCGTCGATGCCGCATGCCTCGAACCGTCTCCGATACCCGGTCGGCACCGCCGGCAGGCCGCTCGCGAGCACAATGAGACGCGAACCCGGCGAGCGTCGCAGAATCTCACCCCACGCGGTCAGGACCACGTCGTTGATCTTCGCCGGCGTGCAGAATGCTCCGAAGGTGCAGGAGCCGTCGCGCGTACCGGGTGGGGAGACGACATCGGGCGAGTCTTTCGGTGGCAGGTAGCACCATTGACTGTCGGGCAGCCGCTGCAATTTCTCGCTGTGCAGGGAATCCAACGCGCCCTCAGGACTCGCTAGGCCATCGGTAATGCGCCAATCCATCGCATCGAGGCCAGTGGTGTTCGGATAGCCGAGCCAGGTCGCCTGAACGGGCGCAGGCTTGCGCGCGAAAGCCGGCAAGCGATTGTTGGCGGTGTGCCCGCTGAGATCCACCAGGATATCGATCGCGTCTTCGCGAATCAGGCGCGCCAACCCGTCGTCGGGCAGGCCCATGATACTCCGCCAGCGCTGGGCATGCGCCTTGAGGCGCTCTGTGGTCGAGTCGCTGCGATGCGAGTTGTGGTAGCAGGTGATCTCGAATGTGCGCCGATCATGGGTGGCAAGGACCGGCTCGATGAAGAAGGCGACCGAGTGATCGCGAAAATCGCCGGACACGTAGCCCACACGGAGCGGTCGATCGGGGTCACGGTTGTTCGCGCAAAGCGCCTCGTTTCGAGAACCACGGAAGAGATCCCCGAATCTTCGATGCTCGGCGTAGATGTCGCGTGCCGTACGGTCAGGCCGGTAGTTGGACAGCAAAATCAGGTCCGAATGCACGCCACTGAAATTCGGCTTCAGCTCCAGGGCGCGCCGGTAGGCTGATTCAGCCTCGGCAAGGCTCCCGACGCGCATCAGCGCCAGCGCCAGACCGGCATGCGCGATCGGATGGCGGGGCTCGAGACGGATGGCTTCCCAGTAACTCTTGGTTGCCTCTTCCAGACTGCCGAGGTCACCCAAGGCATCGCCCAGACCGATATGTGCTGCCGCGAGCGTGGAATCTAGCTGAAGCGCGTGACGGTAACTATCCGCAGCTTCCTTCAGCTGCCCCAACGCGCGAAGCGCGGATCCCAAATTGCTGTATGCGTGCGCCGACTTCGGGTTGATCGCCAACGCCCGGCGAAGGGTCGTTGCGGCCTGCTCCGGCCGACCCAGACCGACGAGCACCATCCCCAGGTGGTTGTGAGCAACATGGTCGTCCGGCGCAAGTCGCACCGCTTGTCTCAGGCTCGGTTCTGCCTCGGCGAGCCTCTCGTTACGCTCCAGCAAATGGCCGAGGCTGAAATGGGCTTCGGCAAAATCTGGACGATGCCCTAGCGCTTGCCGATAGGCGCCCTCTGCCTCGTTCATGCGCCCTACGTTCGTGAGGGCCGTTCCCAAGCTATGCCACAAGGCCGCATCACTCGGTCGATACCGAACTGCCGCCGTGATTGCCTCCAGCGCCGCCGGGAAATCGCCTTGCTGACTCAATGCGGCCCAGAGCAGATGAAGGGCTTGGACATTGCCCGGCTCGGAATGAAGGACGCGCCGATAGATCGCCTCGGCCTCCCGCAATCGTCCTGCTAGGTGCAGCGCGCGCCCGACGTCGAGTTGACCCTCCGCCACTAGTGCCGCTCTGCCTCCTGGGGAGTGAGGATCCAGACGCGCCGGATCTTGCCTTCCGCGTCGCGCTCGTACTTCACCTCCGAGCCCGGCGGCAGCGCGGCGGGGAGGACGATGCGGTTTTCGGCGTCGCGGATCTGCGCGCCGGGCGCGAGCTCCTGTGGCTGGCCGTCGAGCTCGACCGTCATCGTTTCCAGATGGCGCATGACGCCGCGCTTTGCATCTTCCGGGATGGTCCGGAGCTGCGCGGCGGCGGCGGAGCAGACAAGAGCGAGAAGGGCGGCGGCCAGGACTCTCATCGGCGGGAATAAGAATGGTGGCGAATCAGGGACTCGAACCCCGGACACACGGATTATGATTCCGCTGCTCTAACCAGCTGAGCTAATTCGCCACGTCGATCGATACTGCCATTATAGACCGGGACCATGACCTGCTCGTCGTCGGCGGCGGGCCGGTCGGCACGAGCCTCGCCATCGCGGCGCGCGGCCTGCGGACCGCGCTGGTCGCGCACGAGCCCCGGGTCGCCGCGCCCCTGAGGAAAGGTGCCTTCGACGCGCGTGTCTACGCGCTGACCCCCGGCAACGTCGAGTTCCTGCGCCGGCTGGGCGTCTGGCAGCAGATCCCCGCTGTGCGCGTCGAGCCGGTGCGGGCGATGCGGGTCTTCGGCGACGACGGCCGCTCGAGCCTGGAATTCGACGCGTACCGCGCCGGCGTGCCCGAGCTGGCGTGGATCGTCGAGGATGCGGCGCTGCAGGACGCGCTCTGGCAGGCGCTCGAGGTCGAGATCTACGCGCCTGCCGAGTGCGAAGAGCTGCACGATTCGATACTGACATTGCGCGGAGGGAAGCGCCTCTCCGCTTCTCTCATTGTCGGGGCGGACGGGGCGAACTCCTTCGTGCGCCGCGCCGCCGGCATCGCCATGACAGAAAAAAGTTACGAGCAGGCGGCAGTGGTGGCCAATTTCAATTGCGAGAAGCCGCACCGCGGCGTCGCCCATCAGTGGTTCCAGGGCGGGCCGGTGCTCGCGCTGCTGCCGCTTCCCGGCGCCCAGGTGTCGATGGTGTGGTCGCTGCCCGCCGAGCGCGCGGCGAGCGTCGTCGCGCTGTCGGCGGACGCGCTCTGCCGCGAAGTCGAAGCCGCCTCGCGCGGCGCGCTCGGCGCGCTCTCGCTCTCCACGCCGCCGAAGCGTTACGCGCTGCGCCGCCTGCGCGCGCAGCGCCTCGTGCAAGCGCGCGTGGCGCTGGTCGGCGATGCGGCGCACGTGATCCATCCGCTCGCCGGGCAGGGCCTCAACCTCGGCCTGCAGGACGCCCAGGCGCTCGCGGCGACGCTCGCCGCACGCGAGCCGGGGCGCGACCCGGGCGACCTGCGGCTGCTGCGGCGCTATGAGCGCGCTCGCGCAGAGCCTATACTGGCGATGAACACCGTCGTCGACGGGCTGTTCCGTCTCTTCGGCGCCGAGGGCGAGCGGTGGTCGCGGCTGCGCAACGCCGGGTTGAACCTCACCGACCGCTTCCCGGTCCTGAAGAACCTTCTCATTCGGCAGGCGATGAACTGATGCGCACACTCTGGAGCTTGGTACTCACCGCGACCCTCGCGCTGCCGGCTCTCGCCGACGAAGCGCAGATCCGCAGGATCGTCGAGCAGAAGCTGAACGGCGTGAAGGTGGAGGGCGTCGAGCGCGGCCCGCTCGGGCTGTACGAGGTGCGTTTCCGCAGCGGCGACGGCATGCACGTCGTCTACACCGATGCCACGGCGACGCACATCATTCTCGGCAAGATCTACGACACCAAGACCGACAAGGATCTCACCGAGGAGCGGCTGCGCAGGCTGAACGCGATCAAGTTCGACTCGCTGCCGCTCGCGCAGGCGGTGAAGGTGCAGCGCGGCAACGGCAAGCGCGTGCTGGTGATGTTTTCCGACCCCTATTGCCCGTACTGCAAGCAGTTCGAGCAGAACCTGCAGCAGGTCGACAACATCACCGTCTACGTCTTCATGTTCCCGGTGATCCGGCCCGAGCTCGCCGACCATTCGAAGGCGGTCTGGTGCTCGCCCGACCGGGCAAAAGCCTGGCTCGACCTGGCCCTGCGCGGCAAGCCCTCGGCGACCAATACCTCCTGCGATGCGCCGATCGAGAAGAATCTCGAGCTCGGCCACAAGCTCGGCGTCAGCAGCACGCCCACGCTCTTCCTCTCCAACGGCGAGCGCGTCGCCGGCGCGATGTCGGCCAAGGATCTGCGCGAGATGCTCGACAAGGTGGCTAGCAGCAAGTAGTGCCGTCGCGCGGCAGCGGCAGGCCGCGCGGCCACAGCAGCCACAGCCTCGCCGGATTGCGCATGCGTCCCGCGAGCGCGCCCGCCTCGGCGCCGCTGCCCCAGTAGAAGTCGCCGCGCGCCACGCCGCGGATCGCGCCGCCGACGTCCTGCGCCGCCATCAGGCGCTCGAGGCGCTCCTCCGAGAGCGGATAGGTGGTCGCGACGTAGACCGGCGCGCCGAGCGGCACGAAGCGCCGGTCGACGGCGAGGCTGAAGCCGGCGGTGAGCGGCACGCCGAGCGCGCCGATCGGCCCCTCGTTGCCGCGGATCTCGCGGAAGAAAACGTAGCTCGGGTTGGCGTTGAGCGCGTCCCTGAGCTTGTGCGGGTTGGCGGCCGCCCAGGCCTTGATGTTCTGCATCGACGCCTGGTCGAGGGTCATCTCGCCGCGCTCGACCAGGTAGCGGCCGAGCGAGCGGAACGGGTGCCCGTTCTGGTCGGCGTAGCCGATGCGCAGGCGCTCGCCGTCGCGCAGGCGGACCTGTCCCGAGCCCTGGATCTGCAGGAAGAAGAGCTCCACCGGATCGCGCGTCCAGGCGATGACCGGCGCCGGCAGCTCCGCGTTGCGCGCCTCGATCTCGGCGCGCGAGTAATAGGGGACGAGCCGCCTTCCTTCCAGCCGCCCGCGCAGCCGCATGTTGCGCACGTCGGGATTGACCGCGGCGAGGTCGACCACGATCAGGTCCTCGGGCACGCCATGGATCGGGATGCGGTTGTCCGCGTCGCGCTGCCGCGCTCCGTCGATGATCGGCTCGTAGTAGCCGGTGAGCAGGCCGGTGTCGCCCGAGGTCGAGGAGCGCAGCGCGTAGGCGGTGAACTGCGACTCGAAGAACTGCCGCGCGGCGGCCTCGTCGTCGGGCGGCACCAGCGCCGCGAGCTCGCAGGCGATCAGCAGCGGCGCGGGCGGCCGGCCGCAGCCGGCGAGGAAGGCGCGCAGGCTCGGTACCAGGCTCGCCTGCGACCAGCCGGGCAGGCTGTCGAACGCGGCTTCCTGGTAGAGCGCGGTCTCGGGCCCGCTCGGCGGCTTGATCGGGGGCGGCGTCGGCTCGGGCTTTGGCGGAAGAGGCGTACAGGCCGCCGCCAGTACAATCAGCGCGAGGAGCGCGAGTCGAATGTGGGTCATCTATCTCGAAGCGGGCGTGGCGCTTGCGTTGCTGCTGCTGATCGTCTGGTGGACCTGGCCGAAGAAGAAAAAGTAGGCGTCCGATTCAATGCAGCACTCGTGGTACTGACAGCGTGAACTGCGGAATGGTTGCCTCGAAGCGGGTGCCGTCGGCCGCCACCATCTGGTAGCTGCCGCGCATCGTGCCCACCGGGGTGGCAATCGACGCGCCGCTCGTGTACTCGAATTCTTCGCCCGGCTGCAGGGTCGGCTGCGCGCCCACCACGCCGAGGCCACGCACTTCCTGCACCAGCCCCTGCGCGTCGGTGATGATCCAGTGACGGCTGATCAGCTGCGCGGTGACCGCACCGGCATTGCGAATGGTGATGGTGTAGGCGAAGACGTAACGGCTGGCCGACTCGTCGGACTGCTCGGGCAGGTACTGGGTCGCCGCCGAGACGGCGACTTCGTAGTTTTTCGCCATTGCCATTAGGTTGTCGACTGTACCAGTCGAGCGCATTGTAAACTCGCGGCGCCATGACCTTCCGCATCGCGCCGAGCATCCTTTCCGCGGACTTCGCCCGGCTCGGCGAGGAAGTGCGCGCGGTGGCGTCGGCCGGCGCCGACCTGATCCACTTCGACGTCATGGACAACCACTACGTGCCGAACCTCACGGTCGGGCCGCTCGTCTGCGCCGCCCTCAAGCCGCACGTCAAGCTGCCGCTCGACGTGCACCTGATGGTGCGGCCGGTCGATCGCCTGATTCCGGATTTCGCCAAGGCCGGCGCGAGCATCATCAGCTTCCATCCCGAGGCTTCCGAGCACGTCGATCGCACCATCGCCCTCATCAGGGAGAACGGCTGCAAGGCGGGACTGGTGCTCAACCCGGCGTCGCCGCTGTCGTTCCTCGACCACACGCTCGACAAGCTCGACCTGGTGCTGCTGATGTCGGTCAACCCCGGCTTCGGCGGCCAGCAATTCATCCGTTCAGTGCTGCCCAAGGTGAGCGAGGTGCGCAAGCGCATCGACAAGCTGGGCCGCGACATCTGGCTCGAGGTCGACGGCGGCATCAAGACCGACAACATCGCCGAGGTGGCGCGCGCGGGCGCCGACACGTTCGTCGCCGGCTCGGCGATCTTCGGCTCGAAGGATTACGCCGCGACCATCAAGCAGATGCGGGAAAAACTCTCCGTGGTATAGTTTCACGCACATGCAAGCCCTCTCTCTCCGCTGGCGTCGCTGATCCCGCCCGAAGTCCCTCGGTAGTTTCCTGTCGTTCGTAGTCGCAGCACCGGAGAGAAAGTCGTGACTGAAGCTGAGTTTTCGCGGCTCGCGCATGCGGGCCATAACCGCATCCCCATCATCGCCGAGGCGAGCGCCGACCTCTATACGCCGCTCGCGGTCTACATACAGCTCGCTGGCGGGCCCTATTCCTATCTGCTCGAATCGGTGGTCGGCGGCGAGCGCTTCGGCCGCTACTCGTTCATCGGCCTCGCCTGCGCCGAGCGCATCGAAGTGCGTGGGCGGAGTACCCGGCGCCTGCTGCGCGACGCGCGCGGTGCTGACGTCGTGCTCGAGACAGTGGAGGGCGATCCCTTCGCGTACGTACGCGCCTGGCTTGCGCGCCAGAAGGTGGCGCCGGTGCCCGAACGGCTTCGCTTCGGCGGTGGCCTCGCCGGCTACTTCGGCTACGAGGCGGTGCGCCACATCGAGAAGAAGGCGCTGAGGGGCGAGAAGCCCGACCCGCTCGGCACGCCGGACATGCTGCTGCTCGTTTCCGACGAGCTGGCGGTGGTCGACAACGTGCTCGGCAAGCTCTATCTCGTCGTCTATGCCGATCCGGCGCAGCCGGGCGCGCTGCGCGCTGCGCACGAGCGCCTCGAGCATCTGCGCGCGCGGCTGGCGCGGCCGCTGCCTCAGGAGACCGTGCTGCAGGAGTTCGGCGACGGCGCCGAGGCAGCGGAACCCGCGCGGAGCATGAGCGAGGCGCAGTTCCTCGACGCCGTGCGCCGCTGCAAGGAGTACATCCTCGCCGGCGACGTGATGCAGGTGCAGATCTCGCAGCGCAGCTCGCGTCCGTTCACGGCGACCGCGCTCTCGCTCTACCGCGCGCTGCGCGGGATCAATCCCTCGCCCTACATGTTCTACTTCGATTTCGGCGACCACCACGTGGTCGGCGCCTCGCCCGAGATCCTGGTGCGGCTCTCGGGCGAGACCGTGACGCTACGCCCGATCGCGGGCACGCGGCCGCGCGGTGCGACGCCGGAAGAGGACGCGGCGCGCGCCGAGGAGCTGCTCGCCGATCCGAAGGAGCGCGCCGAGCACGTGATGCTGATCGACCTCGGACGCAACGATGTCGGCCGGGTGGCGAAGGCGGGCAGCGTGCGCGTCACCGACCGGATGGTGATCGAGCGCTACTCGCACGTCATGCACATCGTCTCCAACGTCGAGGGGCAGG
>Ga0210090_1000007_pt1 | contig 20938 bp, 22 predicted proteins | sample Sandmound_ThreeS_7_FD_185572 | JGI IMG/M metagenome (GOLD analysis project Ga0210090, IMG submission 185572) | Wetland microbial communities from San Francisco Bay, California, USA, that impact long-term carbon sequestration -... | ecosystem: Environmental > Aquatic > Marine > Wetlands ...
GCTGCTTCATCGGCCAGGAGCTGGTCTGCCGGATCGACTCACGCGGCCACGTGAACCGGTTCCTGCGTCGCCTCGTGCTGCCCGGCGGCGCGGTGCCCGCGCAGGGCGTGATCGCGCTGCGCGTCGACGCCGCACACATGGCGAAGCCGGTCAGGAACGGCCGCGAGCGGCTCGAGTTCCGCGGCGATTTCTCGGGCTTCGTGCTGGTGTGGGACATGGCGACCAACGAGCTCCTCGGCATCGTGCACGACCACGCCATCTCGGCGCTGCGCGTCGGCGCCACCACCGCGGTCGCGGCGCAGCGCCTCGCGCGGAAAGATGCGCGCATCCTGGGCATCCTCGGCTCCGGCAAGCAGGCGGCGGCCCAGGTCGAAGCGCTGCTCTGCGTTTGTCCTTCCCTGGCGACCGTAAGGGTCTATTCACCTACGCGGGAACACCGGGAAAGGTTCGCGAAAGGCCTCAATGTCGAAGTCGTCCCCTGCGACAGCGCCGAGCAGGCGATCCGCGGCGCCGACATCGCCGTCGCCGCGAGCAACGCCACCGAGCCGATCCTCTTCGGCGAGTGGCTCGCGCCCGGCATGCACATCGTCGGCATCAAGTCCTCGACCCGCTTCTATCCGCAGCGCGAGCTCGATGACGAGTGCGCGCGCCGCGCCGACGTCATCGTCGTCAACCTGAAGGAGCAGCTCGAGATCGACGACCAGGAGGAGCTCACGGTGCCGCTGCGCAAAGGCCTGGTCCCGCCGGAGCGCATCCACGAGCTCGCCGAGCTCTGCCGCGGCCGGGCGCCCGGGCGCGCCAGCGCGTCGCAGATCACCTACCACAACAACAACGGCGGCATGGGCAACCAGTTTGCCGCCGTGTGCAAGCGCGCGCTCGAGGTCGCCCGGGAGCGCCACCTCGGCACCGAGCTGCCCATGGATCTTTTCATGACGCGCCGGCACGCGGACGCGTCGGCGCCGTAGGCGTGCTCGAGCTCTGGCACGAGTGGAATTCGGTGCACTCCTTCAAGGTGCGCGTGGTGCTCGCCGAGAAGGGTCTGCAATGGACCGGCCACCGCGTCGAGCTGCTGAAGTTCGAGCATCTGCGGCCGGAATACCTGCGACTCAACCCTAACGCCGTCGTGCCGACGCTGCGCCACGATGGCCGCGTGATCCTGGAGTCGTCGGTCATCTGCCAGTACCTGGACGAGGCGTTTCCGCAGCCGCCGCTTCTGCCGGCCGAGCCCTACGGCCGCGCCCGCGCCCGCGCCTGGCTCAAGTACTTCGACGACGTGCTGCACCCGGCGCTGCGCGCCGCGAGCTTCGATCTGCTTTACCGGCCGCTGCTCGCCGCGCTGCCGCGGGAGGAACTCGAACGCCGGCTGGCGGCGCATCCCGACCCGAAGCGCGCCCGGGCGTTCCTCGATCCTTCTCCCCGCCCCGTCGATACCACGCCATTCGAGGCGGCCATCGCGCGCCTCGAGCCCGCGCTGGAGCACGAGTGGCTTGCCGGGAAGTCCTTCGGCCTCGCCGACGTGGCGCTCGCCCCCTTCGTCGAGCGGCTGGAGCATCTTGGCTTTTCCCATTTCTTTGCCGCGAAGACCGAGCAATGGGCGCGCCGCCTGCTCGCGCGGCCGTCGGTGATCGCGGCGCGCGCTCCCGCCGAATTCCGTTTCGCCGCGCCGCAACCGGTGACATGACGGCAACCGTCCGACACCTGGCCCAGGCGGGCGCGCTGCTGGCGCTGCTGATCGTGTGGCAGCTCGCTGCGCTCGCCGGCCTGCCCGACTTCATCCTCTCGCCGTTCCAGATCGCCAGGCACTTCATCGAGGCGCTGGGCACGGCCGAGCTCTACCAGCACGTCTGGGCGAGCCTCGCGCGCGCGTTGCCCGGCTTCGCGATCGGCAGCTTCGCCGGCGCAATGCTCGGCCTCGCCGCCGGCGTGGCGCGCTGGTTCGATCGCCTCTTCAGCCCGGCGGTGTTCCTCACCTACCCGGTGCCGAAGATCGTCATGCTGCCGATCTTCATGCTCTGGTTCGGCATCGGCGACCTGTCGAAGGTGCTGATCATCGCGCTGGCCTGCTTCTACCCGGTGTTCATCAACGCCTACTACGGCGTGCGGCAGACGCGCACCATCCTCGTCTGGTCGGCGCTCAACATGGGCGCGAGCCGCAGCGAGATCTTCCGCCGCGTGGTGCTGCCGAGCGCGATGCCGATGATCTTCGCCAGCCTGCGCGTCGCGTTCGCGCTCTCGTTCATCGTCATGTTCGCCGCCGAGATGATCAACGCGCGCACCGGCCTCGGCTACCTGATCCGCATCGCCGAGAACTCGCTGCGCTTCGACCTGATGTACGTCGCGCTGGTCACGATCGCGATTCTCGGCTACACCGGGGATCGCCTGGTGCGCCTCGCCCATCGCCGGATGCTCTCGTGGCAGGAGCAACCGGCATGAGGCGCCTGCTGCCTTTCGCTCTGGTCCTTGTCTCGTTGACGATCTGGGAAATCGCCGCGCGCAGCGGCCTGTGGAGCAGGCTGCTCTTCCCCTCGCTGGCGAACATCGGCCGGGAATTCGCGCTGTTCTTCACGCGCAGCGAGTCGCTGCTGGAGATCTGGGTCACGCTCACCCGCGCGCTCGGCGGCTTCGCCCTCGCGGCGGCGGTCGGCATCACGCTCGGCATGCTCATGGGGCGCTCGCGCGCCGTCGCCGCCCTCCTCGACCCGCTCTTCTCCGGCACCTACGCCGTGCCGAAGCTCGCCCTCTTCCCGGTGTTCATCTTCCTGTTCGGCATCGGCAGCCTGTCGAAGGTGGCGCTCGTCTTCCTCGAGTGCCTCTACCCGATCGTCATCATGAGCTACGCCGGCGCGCGCAACGTCAACAAGGTGCTGCTCTGGTCGGCGCAGAACATGGGCGCCTCGCGCGCCGCGACCCTGCGCCGGGTGGTGGTCCCGGCGACCGCGCCGTTCATCTTCGCCGGCTTCCGCGTCGCCGTGCCGGTGGCGATGATCGTCGTGGTCATCACGGAAATGGTGAGCTCGGCCGACGGGCTGGGCTATGTCGTCGTCTACGCGCTCTCGTCGCTGCGCACCGACCGCATGCTCGCGGTGGTGGTGGTGATCGCCCTGCTCGGCTACCTGCTCGACAAGGCAGTCGTGCTGGCGCGAGACCGGTTGATATACTGGGAGAAGCTCGACACCTACTACGTGTAAGGGAGATTCCGTGAAGGCCATTCTTTCCTTGATCGCTCTCGTGTTCGCCGCCGACGCGCTCGCCGCCGGTCCGCTCATCCGGCTCGGCCGCGGCTTCGCCGCCGAGGAGCAGGTCTGGCTGATGAGCGTGCGCAAGGATCTGACGCCCAACCAGGACAAGCGCTACGAGCTGAAGCAGATCCTCTTCCAGGCGAACCCGGAGCGCTTCCAGGCCTTCCTCGCCGGCGAGCTCGACGCCGGCACTGCGCCCGGGCTCTCCATCCTTTTCGGCCGCGCGCAGGGAATCGACTTCAAGGTGGTCGCCTCGGTCTGCATGGAAGCCGCCGGCCCGCAGTACTTCACCACCACGTACATGGTGAAGGACGACGGGCCGATCAAGAGCATCAAGGACCTCAAGGGCGGCACCATCGGCGTGGTCGGCATCAAGACCGCGACCGACCTCTGGGCGCGCGCGGGCCTCCTCAGCGCCGGCCTCGTGCCCGACCAGGACACCAAGGTGGTGCCGATGGCCTTCCCGGTGATCGGCGACGCGGTGCGCACCGGCAAGGTGAGCGCCGGCGTCTTCGTCCAGCCGTTCTACTCCGCCGAGATGGCGAAGGGCGGGCTGCGCAGGCTCTTCACCGCCACCGAGGCGATGGGCTACGACCACGAGCTGCTCGACATCTTCTTCGGCGAGAAATTCCTCGCCGCCCACCCCGACGCGGTGCGCGCCTTCCTCGCCGACTACGTCGCGGTCACGAAGTACTACCTCGCGAACACCGCCAAGGCCAAGGAGGACCTGCACAAGGCCGGCTTCGTCAGGACGCCGCTGCCGATCTACCTCAAGAACTCCGACTGGAAGCGCGACCCGGACGCGCGCGTCGACGTCGCCAGCCTGGAGAAGCTCGCGGTATTCATGCAGCAGAAGCTGCAATGGCTGGAGAAGCCGGTGAACGTGCGCGAGATGGTGGACCTGAGCTACCTGCCGCGCTGAGCCCGGTGCGCCGCTTCCTGCCCGCGGCCGCGCTCGGCCTCGCGTGCGCGAGCTGCGCGGAGCTCGACAAGTCGCTCACCAGCGCCGAGCGCGCGATCGCCGTCGCCAACAGCCCCTCGGCGAAGTCGATCGGCAAGGTCGCCGGCGCCGACGACCGCACCGCGGCGGCGCGCGCGCTGGCGAAGCAGAGCGGGCAGAACTACGAGCGCAATCCCCAGGCGCTGATCAACGACATCCGCCAGGTCGAGCGCGACTACCAGCGGCTGGTCGGTTTCCTCACCGGCAACGTCAACCGCACCTGGGGCAAGAAGGAGACCAAGCTCCCCAGCCGCACCACCTACGTGAAGTACACGCAGAACTACATGAGCCGCGCAGTGGTGGACTTCGACGCCGGCCGGATCACGGTCGAGACGCTGGACGCGAAGGATCCGAAAGCGAGCCTGAAGAATGCCATCGTCACCACGCTGCTCACGCCCAACGATCCGCGCTCGGTCGACCTGTACTCGGACGGCGCGGTGAAGCTCTCGAGCGACCGCCCGCCCTATCTCAAGGGCCTGGTGCTCGACCACCGCGGCCGCGAGATCGACTCGCCGGCCGAGGCCGAGGCGTTCGCCGCCAGCCTGATCGCCGGCAAGGCGGCGAACCGCAGCGTCGCCACCGACACGGGCGCCAAGCAGGCGCTGTTCGTCGAGATCGCCATGGTGTCCAACTTCGCCAACAAGCAGGCGGAGAAATTCCGCCCTGCCGTCGCCAGGGCCGCCGCCCAGTACAAGGTGAGCCCGAGCCTGGTGTTCGCGATCATCCGCACCGAGAGCAACTTCAACCCGTTCGCCGTCAGCTCGGCGCCCGCCTACGGCCTGATGCAGCTCGTGCCCACCAGCGGTGGCCGCGAGGCGCACCGACGGGCGCGCGGCGCCGACGGCATTCCCACCAAGGAAGAGCTCTTCGACGCCAGCAACAACATCGAGTTCGGCACCGCCTACCTCAACGTGCTGCTCTTCAGGCAGCTGGAGATGGTCGGCAACCCGGTGTCGCGCGAGTACTGCGTCATCTCGGCCTACAACACCGGGCCGAGCAACGTGCTGCGCACCTTCAACCGCAACCAGACCGACGCCGTAAACGAGATCAACCGCCTCGAGCCCTCGGCGGTCTACGACCGGCTGCGCGCCGGCCTGCCGTACGCCGAGACGCGCGACTACCTGCAGAAGGTCGTCGGATTCCGCCGGCAGTTCGTCACCGCCGGGCAGTAGCACCTCTCAGCCGAGCGAATCCCAGTACTGGACGATCCGCTTGCGCATCGCGGCGTCCGGCAGCTGCCCGCGTCCCGCCTGGAGGTTGTCGAGCATGTACTCCGGCTTGTCGGTGCCGGGAATGACCGCGGTGACCGCGGGGTGCCCGAGGATGAACTTGAGGAAGAACTGTGCCCAGGTCCTGGCGCCGAACTCGGCCGCGAAATCGGGCAGGGGCCTGCCACCCGCCTTGCGGAAGAGAGAGTTGCGTCCGAAAGGCAGGTTGACGAGCACGGCCGCGCCGGCATCGCGCGCCGCCGGCAGCAGGGCCTTCTCGGCCTCGAGGGCGCCGAGCGAGTAGTTCACCTGCAGGAAATCGGGCTTCTCGCGCGCGACGACCTTGCCGATCGCGTCGTACTGGCGGAGCGAGCTCGTCGTCACGCCGATGTAGCGGCAAAGCCCCTGCTGCTTCCATTCCCGCGGCAGGTCAAGCGTGTAGCTGCCGTCGCCGACGTTCCAGGCCTGCATCAGGTCGACGCGGTCGGTCTTCAGGCGGTGCAGCGAATCGCGCATCGACGCCGTGGCGTCCGCACGGTCCGAGGCGTAGGAGAACTTGGTCGCGAGGAACAGCTTGTCCCTCACGCCCAGCTCGGCGACGATCTCGCCCAGCCTGTCTTCCGCGCGGCCATAGGCGTGCGCCGTGTCGATCAGCCTGCCGCCGCCCGCGACGAGCCTGCGGATCACCTCCCTGCGCGCGGCGTGCTTCTCGGCATCGCCCTCGAAGTCGAAAATGACCGCGGTGCCGATGCCGACGACGGGCAGCCGCTCGCCGCCGTGCGGAATCGGGCGCGTCATGACGGGCTCCTCCGCGGCCTGAGCCGTGGACGGAAACCGCGAAAGCACGCTCGCCAGCGCCACGCCGGCAGTCCCGGCAAGAGCACGCCGGCGCTTGAGGTCGATCCGAGTCACTGGCGCATCAGCCCGGCGTTGCAAGCTTGAGCCCGATAATGCCCGCGACGATGAGCCCGAGGCTCACCAGGCGCCCGGGACTGGCGGATTCACCGAACAGCACGATGCCCAGGGCGGCGGTGCCGATCGCGCCGACCCCGACCCAGACGGCATAGGACGTTCCGACCGGAAGCGACTTCATCGCCACGCCGAGCAGGCCGACGCTGATGATCATCGCCGCGACCGTGCCGACCGTGGGCCAGAGACGCGTGTAACCGTCGGTGTATTTCAGGCCGATGGCCCAGGCCACTTCGAAGAGACCAGCGCACACCAGGATGAGCCACGCCATTTGACCTCCGAACGTTCCGGTCACCTTACTCCTTTGCCGCGCGCCGCGACTCGCTGCGGATGAGATCCCAGATGCGGTTGCGGTACTCGTGGCACTGCATGGACTTCTTGATCTCGAGGCTGCGCGGGCGCGGCAGGTCGATCGTCACTTCCTCGCGGATGCGCCCGGGGCGCGCGGTGAGGACCACGACGCGGTCGCCGAGGTAGACCGCCTCCTCGATATCGTGGGTGACGAAGACGATGGTCTTGCCGGTGCGCTCCCACAGGCGGGTGAGCTCCTCCTGCATGGTCTCGCGCGTCTGCGCATCGAGCGCGCCGAAGGGCTCGTCCATGAGGAGAACCTTGGGATCGAAGGCGAGGACGCGGGCGAGCGCGGTGCGCTGCTTCATGCCGCCGGAGAGCTCGGCGGGATAGTGGTTGGCGAAGTCCTTGAGATTGGTCATCTCCAGGTACTGCCCTACGGTCTCTTCGATGCGGGGCCTGGGCAAGCCTTGAACCTCGAGGCCCCAGGCAATGTTTCCCGCGACGGTCTTCCACGGGAAAAGCGAGAACTCCTGGAACATCATGCCGCGGTCGGGGCCGGGACCGTGCACTTCCTTGCCGTAGACCTCGATGCGGCCGGCCTCGGCGCCGATGAAGCCGCCGAGGATGTGCAGGAAGGTGCTCTTGCCGCAGCCGCTCGGGCCGATGATGGTGATGAACTCGCCCTCGCGCGCGGCGAAGTCCCCGATGTCGAGGATCTCGAGCGCCTGGCCGTTCCTGGCGTAGCGCTTCTTGATGCCAGATGCCTCGAGGGCGATCACGCTCATGGCGATACCTTTACCATATCGCCCATGGGTGCGTTCGACCGCGACCGTCTCGCCATGCTGGTGCAGCCCGACCGGGTGCACCGCTCGGTCTACGCCGACCCGGAGATCTTCGAGCTGGAGATGGAGCGCATCTTCGGCCGGGCCTGGCTGCTGCTCGGGCACGAGAGCCAGGTCAGGAACGCCGGCGATTACTTCACCACCCGGATGGGGCGGGAACCTGTAGTGGTTGTTCGCAAAACGGAAGAAGAAATCGGCGTTCTCGTCAACCGCTGCGCGCACCGGGGCGCGATGGTGTGCGCCGAAGGCCGCGGCAATACCGAGCGCTTCGTCTGTCCCTATCACGGCTGGAGCTACGACCGCGCGGGCGCACTGCAGGCCGTGCCGTTCGCAAGCGGGTATGAGAAGGACAACCTGCCGAAAGGATTGAAGCCGGTCCCCCGTGTTTCGGTGTACCGCGGCTTCATCTTCGCCTCGCTCGCCGAGCGCGGCGAGTCCTTGGCTGATTTTTTGGGAAATGCAAAAGCGTCTTTCGACGATCTCGTCGACCGCGCGCCGGGCGGTGAGCTCGAGGTCGCGGGCGGCGTCTTCAAGCACGTCTATCACGGCAACTGGAAGCTGATGCTCGAGAACCACCTCGACGGCGCGCACCCCGCGTGGGTGCACGCCTCGTCGGTGGCCGTGGCGCGCGCCGCGCCCGATCCCGGCCCGCCGGGAAAGGAGCATTACTACGACATCGCGGTGCGGCAGATGCGCCAGAACGGCGCGCCCGACTCGGTGTGGGAAGCGATCGGCATGTGGACCACGCCGCGCGGCCACGGCTACATGGGCGACTACCACGACGACACCCGCCTCGTCGCCGGAATGGGCAACCCGGTGTTCGAGCAGTACAGAGAGGTATTAATAAAGAATTTGGGTAAAGAAGAAGCGGATCGCATCCTGCGGGTGACGCTCTGGAACACCATCGTCTACCCGAATTGCTCGTTCATGAGCCAGTTCCGGCAGCTGCGCATCGTCCATCCGCTCGCCGTCGACCGCTCTGTCGTCTACACCTATTCGCTGCGCATGCCCAAAGCGCCGCCAGCGATGTTCCGCGACACCATCGCCTTCGCCAACGTGGTGAACGGTACCGGCTCCTGGGTGCTCACCGACGACCTCGAGGTCTACGAGCGCGTGCAGCACGGCCTGTCCGCGGGCGAGGTCGACTGGGTGTACATCGGCCGCGGGCACGGCCGCGATATCCGGGAGGCCGACACCTTACGAGGCAAGACCGGCACGAGCGAGGTCTACATCCGCGCGCAGATGCAGGCCTGGCTCGGCTACATGACTCGTGACGCCTGAAGAGTTTCTCTATCACGAAGCGCACCTCCTCGATACACAGCAGTACGAGGAATGGCTCGCGCTCTTCACCGACGACGCGACCTACTGGGTGCCGCTCGAGCAGGGCCAGAAGGACCCGCACGAGACTTCCTCGCTCATCTACGACGACCGCACGCTGCTCGAGCTGCGCGTCAAGCAGTTCCGCCACCCTCGCGCACATGCGCGGGCGCCGCTGCCGCGCACGGTCCACCAGATCGGCAACATCGTCGTGCGCGACCTGGTCGTCCATTCGACCCTGACGGTGGTCGAGTTTCGCAATGACAAGCAGCGGCTGTGGGCGGGGCTGGTCGAGCACCAGCTGCGGCGCGAACGAGACTCCTGGCGCATCGCGCGCAAGCGCATCGATCTTGTAAACTCGCAAGGTGAGCTCGAAGGCATCACGATCCTCCTCTAGAAATCAGCTCCCGGTGGTCATCGCCGGCGGCGGCATCGGCGGCCTCGCCGCCGCGCTGGCGCTGGCGAGAAAGGGCTGGCATTCGATCGTGCTCGAGCAGGCGCCGCAGTTCGGCGAGATCGGCGCCGGCATCCAGATCGCGCCCAACGCCTGGCATGCGCTCGACGCCCTCGGCGTCGGCCAGCTGGTGAAGAAGGAGGCGGTGTTCATCGAGCACCTGCTCATGTTCGACGGCGTGAGCGGCGAGAAGGTGATCGACATCCCGCTCGACAAGCGCTTCGCCCGGCGCTTCGGCAACCCTTACGCAGTCACGCACCGCGCCGACATCCATGGCTCCCTGCTCGACGGCTGCAAGGAGCTGCCGGAGCTGATCGAGCTGCGCACCAGCACGCGGGTCACCGGCTTCGACGTCGAGGGAAGGAAGGTTCAGGTCAGAACCGACAAAGGCGATCTTCTCGGCGCGGCGCTGGTCGGCGCCGACGGCCTGCGCTCGGTAGTGCGCGACGCCATCGTCGGCGACCCGCTCCCGGGCTCCACCATCCACAAGTGCTACCGCGCGGTGCTCAACATCGGCGACGTGCCGAAGGACCTGCGCTTCGCCGCGGCGACGCTCTGGGCCGCGCACAACACCCACATCGTCCACTATCCCCTGCGGGGCTGGAAGCTCTTCAACCTCGTGGCGACGACCATCGGCAAGACGATCAGCGAGGGTCACAACGAAGCGGCGACGCCGGAAGAGGTGCTGCCGCAGTTCTCCCACTACTGCGACAAGCCGCTCAAGCTGATGCGCACGCCGGCGAAGTTCACGCGCTGGATGCTCCGCTACCGCGAGCCGGTCGACAACTGGGTCCGGGGGCCGGTGGCGCTGCTCGGCGACGCGGCCCACCTCATGCTGCAGTACATGGCCCAGGGAGCGGCGATGGCCATGGAGGACGCCGTGTGCCTCGGTGCGTGCGCCGATGAAGCCGACGGCGATTTCGAAAAATGTTTTCTGAATTACCAGCAAAAAAGAGTGGTGCGCGCCTCGCGCGTGCAGATCTCGGCCAACAGCCTCATCGGGCAGATCTTCCACGTGCCCGACGGGCTCGAGCGCCGGATCCGCAACGACATCTACCTCGGCCGCTCGCCCGAGCGCTACTACGATGCGCTCGACTGGGTGTTCACGCCGCCGGACTACGTCAGGGATTTCGCGCGATCAGGTCGGGCCCGAGCTCGGCCGGCGAGCGCGCGCCGCAAAGCCGCATAGCGCGCTCGAGCTCGCTGGCGAGGATCTCGAGCGCGCGCAGCGCGCCCGCCTCGCCGCCCGCCATGCAGCCGAACAGCGTCGCCCGTCCCGTCAGCACCGCCTGCGCGCCGAGCGCGCGCGCCTTGAGGATGTCGGCGCCGCGGCGCACGCCGCCATCGAGCAGCACGGTCAGCTTGCTCCCCACTGATCTGGCGATCTGCGGCAAGGCATCCAGGGTGGCGGCCGCGCCATCGAGCTGTCGGCCGCCGTGGTTCGACACCACGATGCCGTCGCAGCCGATCGCGGCCGCGCGCTCGGCATCGTCCGGGCGCTCGACGCCTTTCAGCAGCAGCTTGCCCGGCCACAGCCCGCGCAGGCGCTTGATGTATTCCCAGTCGAGGTCGGCGTCCATCTCGCGCCCCACCGCGGTGACGATGTCGGTGCCGGCGGGCGTGCTGAAGCGGTAGCCCTCGAGGTTCGCCATGCCCGGCAGGCCGTGGCGCAGCATGTCGAGCGCCCAGGCCGGCTTGAAGATCACGTCGCGCGAATTGCGCCAGTTCGGGCTGTAGGGCGTGTGGAAGCCGTTGCGCGGGTCGCGCTCGCGCTTGCCCGACACCGGCAGGTCGACGGTGACGAGAATGGCCTCGTAGCCGCAGCTCCTCGCCCGCTCGACCAGCTTTTCCCGGAAGGCGAGGTCGCGCACGGCGTAGAGCTGGAACCACAGCCGCCCACCCACCTCCTCGGCGACCCGCTCGATGGTGAACGCCGAGGGCGTGGCCATGGTGAAGGGCACGCCGGCCGCCTTCGCCGCCCGCGCCAGGGCGAGCTCGGCGCCCCATCGGCCGGCGCTGATGCCGCCGGTGGGCGCGATGGCGAGCGGCAGCCTTGCTTCACCGCCAAAAAGGGAAACCCGGGTATCGACCTGCGAGACCCTGACCAGCACGCGGGGCAGCAGGCGCACCCGCTCGAAGGCGGCGCGGTTGTCGCGCAGGGTGGCCTCGTCCTCGGCGCCGCCGTCGAAGAAGTCGAAGATCGCCCGTGGCAGGCGCCGCCGCGCCAGCTCGCGCAGGTCCTCGATGCTGATCGCCCGGGAGAGGTCCGCCATATAGAATTTCGGCTCGCACTGTACCGGAAAGCCATGAAACCCACGAACCGAGTGAAGCGCATCGAGGGCGTGCTCTCGCCCGTCATCACGCCGTTCCGCAAGGACTATTCGCCGGATGCCGAGCGCTTCGTCGCCCATTGCCGCTGGCTCTTGCGCAGCGGCTGCGCCGGGCTGGCGGTGTTCGGCACGAACAGCGAAGCTAATTCGCTCTCTGTTTCAGAAAAAAAACAGTTATTGGAGAAGTTGGTCGCTGGCGGCGTTTCTCCAGCCCAACTGATGCCCGGCACCGGCCACTGCGCGCTGACGGACTCGATCGAGCTGACGCGCGCCGCGGTCGAGATGGGCTGCGCCGGCGTGCTGATGCTGCCGCCCTTCTACTACAAGGGCGTGTCCGACGAGGGCCTGTACCGCAACTTCGCCGAGGTGATCGAGCGCGTCGGCGACGAGCGGCTGCAGCTCTACCTCTATCACATCCCGCCGGTCTCCCAGGTTGCCATTTCCCTGCCGTTGATCGAGAGACTGATCACGAAATACCCCGGGATCGTCGCCGGCGTGAAGGACTCTTCCGGCGACTGGTCGAACACCAAGGCGATGCTCGACGCCTTCGCCAAGACCGGCTTCGACGTCTTCGCCGGCAGCGAGACGTTCCTCCTCGACAACATGCGCCACGGCGGCAAGGGCTGCATCACCGCCACCGGCAACATCAACCCCGGCGCGATCGCCAACGTCTACAAGAACTGGCGCACGGCCGACGCCGACAAGCTGCAGGCCGGCATCACCGCGACGCGCAAGATCGTGCAGAAGCAGCCGATGATCCCGGCGCTGAAGAGCGCGGTGGCGCACTTCGGCAACGATCCGCAATGGCGAACCTGCCGCCCGCCGCTCGTCGAGCTGTCTTCTTCGCAAGAGAAGGAATTGATCAGCGAGCTCAAGGCGAACGGTTTCTCCATGCCCGGACTCGTCTGAAGACGGTCCTCGTCACCGGCGCGGCGCGCGGCATCGGCAAGGCGACCGCGGCGCTGTTCGAGAAGGCGGGCTGGCGAACGCTGAAGCTCGACAAGGATCCGTGTGACATCGTCTATGACCTGAGAGATCTGGCGGGCATCCCCAGGCTGATCGGCTCGCTGGGCGAGATCGACGTCCTGGTCAACAACGCCGGCGTCCTCTATTGCGATCCGCACGACGCGTTTGCAGGGGCGCACCTCGAGGAGATCCTCACCGTCAATCTGCGCGCGCCGGTGGCGCTGATCGAGGCGGTGGCGCCGCAGATGCGCAAGCGCAAGTCGGGCCGCATCATCAATGTCGGCTCGGTTGCCGCCTTCACCGGCCATCCTGACCTCTGGTACGGCGCGACCAAGGCGGCGCTGCTCAACATCACCAAAAGCTACGCCGGCTACCTCGGCCGCGACGGCATCCTCGTCAACGCCGTCGCGCCGGGACCGACGCTCACGCCGATGTACGAGCAGCTGCCGCAGTCGCGCAAGGACGCGGTCGAACGCTCGGTGTACTCCAGCCGCGCGTGCAAGCCCGAGGAAGTTGCGCAGACGATCTTCTGGCTCGGCACGTCGAGCCCGGATTACCTCTCCGGCACGACGGTCGACGTCAACAACGGCTCATATCCGCGATAGCACGGCATCAGCCGCGGCAATCGCGTCGTCTTCCGTGTTGTGCAGGTGAAAGCTCAGTCGCGTCGCGCCCGCCCGGCGGCTGACGGCGATCTTCTTCGCACGCAGCCGTTCGAACACCGCGTCCCCGGCGATCGAGACGATCGCGGATTCGCAGGTCCGGCCAAGCGCTCGCTCGGAAAACAGCGAGGCGAGCCGCACGTCGTGCTCGTGGATCCGTTCGATACCGACCTTCTCCAGAAACTCGAGCGACGCCGCGCACCCGACCCACGACAGCCAGGCCGGGCTCACGTCCAACCGGCGGGCCGTTCTCGCCAGGCGCAGGGGCGGACCGTAGATCGAGTCCCAGACGTCCTCGCCCGCGTACCAGCCCGCAGCCTGAGGCCGCAGTTGCGGCAGCCGCTCGGGACGGACATAAAGAAACGTCGCGCCGCGCGGAGAGAGCAGCCACTTGTACGCGGCGACGGCGACGAAGTCGAAGTCGGACCACGCAAGCGGCAGCCAGCCCACCGCCTGGGTCGCATCGATCAGTGTCGCGGCGCCGTGGCGCCGCGCCGCCTCGCGCAGGCCCGCGTGGTCGAAAACGCGGCCATCGGCGGACTGCACCGCGCTCAGGGCGACCATTGCCGTCCCGGAGCGGATGGACTCGACGACGCGGTCGAGCGGAACCACCCGGACGGCGAGCTCGCCAGCTTGCTGGCGAACCAGAAACGGGAACAGCACCGAGGTGAAGTCTTCTTCGGCGCAGACGACTTCGCACCCGGCGGGCAGCGAGCTCGCGATCATGCCGACGAATTCGGAAACCGTGGCGGCGATCGCCACACAGTCCTCCGGGACGCCGATCAGCCGGGAGAACGAGCGCCGGGCGGAGGCGACGAACGGATCGAAGTCCGGCGCCGCCAGCTCTCCCCGCCCCCATTGCGCGGTCGCTCTCTGAAACGCCTCGACACAGCTGCGCGGCGGGACGCCGATCGAAGCGGTATTCAGGTAGCGGCCGCTGGGATTGAACTGCGCCGCAGCCGCGACGACCGACAGCGCTTCGCTCAAGGCGCGATGTAGGCGTAGCCCTGCTGCTGGTAGCGCCCAAGCGCGATCCAGCCATTGGGCACGAGCTTCACTTCCTGCATCAGGCTCGCGGGATTGAGCTTGCGGTCCGCGAGCGGCAGGTTGCACTGCTCCAGCGACTGCACCCCCGCTGCCTGCTTCATCTCGCGCAGCTTCGCCGCGACCTTGAGCGCCTCGGCGCGGTCCGCCTCCGGTACGGCCGCAACGCTGGCCTGCGTGAAGTAGGAGGCGTTGCCGCGGAACGTCATCACGATCTTCGGCGTAACGCCGCTCTCGATCAGCTGCCTGCGCGTGATATCCACGTTATCGAGCTTCTTCAGGAGCACGGCCGGGTTGCCGTCGGTGAAGTCGAAGGCGAGCTTCATCTCCTTCGCGCTTGCGGTGCTCTCCGCACCGGTGGTCGCGCAGCCGGCGATGGCGATAGTGATGACGGTCGCAGCAATCAGGCGGATGCTCATACGGCCCTCCCTCAGTAGGCTCGAAAACGGATTGTCGGATCGCGCTTGATCTGATCGACCAGCGCGACTTCCCAGGAAAGATAGTCGCGCGCGTGCTTCTCGTAATCCTTGGCGTGGTCGTAGGGCTTGTACCAGACGTCGTCGGTCGTGGTGGTGGCGTGCTCGATGCCTTCCTCCCATTCGCCCTGCCACGCGGCGTTGCCGCCATCGAGGACACGTACCGTCGCCTGCGGCCATAGCGCCTGCGCCTCGCGCGCGGCGAGGTGGGCGAGCACACCGTCCTCCGAGGTGAGCGTCAGCGAGCCGGTCGCATCGATTTTCTTCGTCGCCTCGACGAGGCGCGAGCGCACCGCCCACCAGGCGCCGGGAATATGCCGGCGGCGGAAGCGCAGGCTGGTCGAGAAATCGAGCACGATGCCGGCCGGCTCTCGCACCGAGGCCCAGGGCGTGAAGTCGAGCACCTGCGGCTTGCGCGGCCCGGACTCGCGCGGCAGGCCCTGCTCGCTTTCGAGCACGTGGACGTCGGGCCAGCCCATCTGGTTGAGCCACGACGCGGTCATCACGGCACGCACCCGCTCGGGATCGATGAGCACCACGCGTGCGTTGCGCACGCCGACATACTCGTCCGCAGCTTGCACGAGTTGCCCGCCGGGCGCGTGGCGGGAGTCTGCGACCCGGTCCTTCTCGAACTCCTCGCGCGTGCGCACGTCGAGCAAGTACAGGGTCCTCGAGCGATCCGTGTGCAATGCCTGCGGAGAAATGAACTTCACCTGGAAGCGTCGGGCGACCTGGTCGGCAAGCTCTCTTGCCCTCTTCCGGGCTCGCGGCGAAGGATCCGCCGCGGTGCGCGAAGAGCCGCGCTCGCACTCGTAGCCGGCGAGATCCCACCCCATGGTGCCGTCCTTCAGCGCCACCACCGGGTTGGGGATGCCGGCGTTGCGCAGCGACTGGCAGCCGATGATGCTGCGCGTGCGGCCGGCGCAATTCACCACCACCAGCGTGTCGGGATCGGGCGCGAGATCGTGCACGCGATACGCGAGCTCGGCGCCGGGGACATCGATGCCGCCAGGGATGCTCATGCGGTGGTATTCCTCGAACGGGCGGGAATCGAGGACAACGAGTTTTTTCCCTGCTGAGAACAATTGGTGGAGTTCGGAGGCGGGGATCCGTGGCGTTTGATAGTGATGCTCGACGAACTCGCCGAAAGCCTTCGACGGCACGTTGACGCCGCTGAAGAGCTCGCCGCCCGACGCCTTCCACGCCGCGCAACCGCCTTCGAGGCTTTTCACCTTCGTGTACCCGAGCTCGCGCAACCGGGCTTTCGCCTTCGCGGCGAGGTCTTCTTCGCCGCCGTCGAGGACCACGACCGGCGCGTCGCGCCTCGGCACCAGGTCGCCGATCATCATCTCCAGGCGCGAGAGCGGCGCCGAGCAGGCGAAGAAGGGATGGCCGCGGTAGTGAACCCCCTGCTCGCGCACGTCGAGGAGCGCGAGCTCCGCCGACGAGGCGAGCCGCGACTTCAGCTCGTCCGGACGGATTCCCGCGCCTCGCGGATATCGGAATGGGGCGGAAAGATCTTCCAGGCCCCCGACTTGGCGTCGAAGTACTCGCGGTGGAACAGCTGCTCGAGCGCCAGGCCGTACATGTGGAAATTCACCACCGGCGCCTCGATGTGAATCGAGTGCAGGTCCTCGGGCATGAAGGCGACGCCGGTGCCCTGCTTCACGATGGACTCGCCCTTCTGCCGCACGCCGACGGCGGCGCGGTCGTAGAAGCGGTTCAGCTCCTCGCCGCTGACGCCGACGATCACCGCCCAGCTGGGCTTGTGGTTGTGGGCGGGCGTGCCGTAGTTGCCGAGCGACGAGTTGGCGTACAGGGCGAAGCGGTGGTCCTCGTCCTCCGAGATGCGGTAGAGGCAGGAATTACGCTTGCTGCCGGCCTGCGGCGGCGGAAAGTCCGCCGCGGTAAAGAGCTCGCGCTGCGCCGCCAGGCGCATCAGCCGCTGCTTGATCTTCTCCAGGCTGTCGCGCGTGACGCCGTCGCGGGCCTCAATCGCCCGCACGTCGGCGACGGCGGCGTCGATTTCCTTGCTGCGTTGCTCTCTACGGTCGGTCATAGGAGTAGATTATGCACGCAGTCAACCCGTGGAGGGGAACCATGGCACTCAAGGCAACCAGCAACGCAGTCTGGACGGCCACCATCGACGACCGCGCCGGCGGCGCGGCAGATGTCCTGGAGAAGCTCGCTGCGGCGAAGGTGAACCTGGAAATGGTGTTCGCGCGCCGCACGCCTGAGCAGCCTGGCAAGGGCCTGATGATCGTCGGCCCGATCAAGGGCAAGAAAGCGGAGCAGGCGGCCCTCGCTGCCGGCCTGGCGAAGAGCGGCACGATGTACGGCCTGAAGGTGGAAGGCGCGGACAAGCCCGGGCTCGGCGCGAAGATCACGCGCGCCTTGGGCAATGCCGGCGTCAGCTTCCGCGGCATCACCGCCCATGCGATCGGCGCCAAGTTCGTCTGCAACATCGCCCTCGACAACGCGGACGACGCCGCGCGGGCGGCGGCGGCGCTGAAGAAGCTCTAGCGAACCTTGTAGATCTCTTCCTCGAAGCTGCCGCGCGAGACGAGGAGCGAGCCGCGCCGCTCGTCGAGCCGCGCGACCAGCGCGGCGCGCTCGCCCTTGCCTTCCCAGAGCGCCTTGTAGACCTTGCGCGGCTTCTTGTCGCCGAGGGTTTCGCGCTCCTCGGTGGCGGGCGCGCCGTAGCGCTGCTTGACCACGGCCACGAAGCGGTCGAGCTCGCGCGAGTCGAAGCGCACGTCGAAGGCTTCGACCTTGTCCCTGCGCAGGTAGAAGGTGACGCGCGCCTCGACGCCGCCGAAGCTGATGCGCGAGTCGTCGCAGCGCCGGTCGGCGGCGCGGCTTTGCCACTCCAGCTTCTTGCAGTGCGCGCTCGGGAACTTCTTCCTCACCTCGGCCTCGCTCGCGCCGAGCAGGACGCCGTTCGCGTCGTAGGCCGCGTGCACGGCCGGCGAGACGAGGACGAGCGCGGCAAGCAGGAAGCTTCGCATCGCTAGACCCGCGCGATCAGCCGGTTGCCGAGCATGGAGAGGCGCTCGGCCATGATGGCGAGGAAGGCTTCGATGAAGCGCGCGCGGCAGCCTTCCGACAGGCCGTCGATGTCCTGCACCCGCAGCCGCATCGCCCAGCTCGACTCCACCGCGGTGACGGTGGCGCTGCGCACGTTGCCGTCGCGGCGGGCATAGGCCATCTCGCCAACGCATTCACCGGGGCTGACCGCGTTGAGGAGCGTGCCGCGCTGCGTGACCTTCAGCAGGCCGGAGGCGAGGACATAGAAGTGGTCGTCCTGCGTGCCCTCGCGGATCAGCTCCTCCCCCGCGCTGTGGTTGCGCCACTGCGAGTTTCGCACCGCCTCCCACAGCTCGACGTCGCTGAAGCGCTTGAAGAAGGGCAACCGCCGCGAGGCGGCGAACTTTTCGGCGTCCGAAAGCTCGGCGTCCTTGCGCTCGATCTCCAGCAGGTCGCCGAGCGCGCCGCCGAACTCCGACCAGCTCGCGAAGCGGCCGTCGCGCGACTTGGACATCGCGCGCGACAGCACCTCGTCGAGCGCGGGCGGTGTTCCCGGGCGAAGCTGCGATGCCGGCGGCGGCGAGCCCTCGAGGATGTCGTCGATCAGCGCGAAGGTGTTGGCGCCGTTGAACGGCCGCCGCCCGGTGAGCAGGTGGTAGAGCACGCCGCCGAGCGAGAACATGTCGCTGCGGAAGTCGATCACCTCGTCCTTCACCTGCTCGGGCGACATGTACGCGGGCGAGCCGACGCCGGAGACCTGGGTCACGTCGGTGCGTTCGAGCTGCGCGGCGCCGAAGTCCGACACCTTGATGTCGAAATCGCCGTGCACCAGGATGTTGGCCGGCTTGATGTCGCGGTGCACGACGCCGATGCTGTTGGCGAACTCGAGCGCCTTGCAGCACTTGTAGACGATGCCGATGATCTTCGCCGGATCGAGCAGCGACTGCTGCTCGCAGTAGCGCGTCAGGGCGTCGCCTTCCACCAGCTCCATGACCAGGTAACGCAGCGCATCGCCGCCGGCCAGCTCCTCGACGCCGGCGTCGAAGATGCTGACGATGTGCGGGTGGCGCAGCTTGCCGGCGAGCGCCGCCTCGTTCTGGAAGAAGCGCAGGTGTCGGCGCGCGGCGTCGGGGTCCGAGGGCAGCTTCTCCATCACCTTCAGGGCGACATCGGCCTGCCGGAAAGGATCCGCGGCGAGATAGACCGAGCCGGTCGCGCCCTTGCCGAGCAGGCGCCTGATCTCGTATTTGCCGATCCGCTCCAGCATCTACGCCAGGGGAACGCTGCGAGCGAACCCGCCGTGCAGGTCGAGCACCCGCTCGCGCCACTCGCGCAGCGGGCCTTCGTCGAGCACCTCGACCGGGCTCATCACCCGCGCCCACTGGAAGAGCGAGAACAGGATGTAGTCGGCGTACGCTGGCCGCGCGCCCGCGATCCAGGGCTGGCGCTTGAGCAGCGCCTGCATCGGTTCCAGGGTCCGGGCAAGTCTCGACATCGCTTCTGCGCGCCGGTTGCGCGCCTCCTCGAGAGTCATCTTAAGGATTTTCTCCATCGACTCACGGAAATACTGCTCGTCCGCCGGGTCTACCCTTTCATGGACGTCAGCGACGATCACCGCCAGCATCGGCAGCACCGCCGCGCGATCGATCCAGACATTGAACGCATGCGTCACGCCTTTGCCGACATCGCCACCGAACAAAGTCGGCGCAGAAGGATAACGATCCTCGAGGTGCTCGGCGATCTTCCAGGAATCGCGCACCACGGTCTCACCATCTTTGACGATCGGTACGGTCTTGCCGCCGGAAAAAGAGATAACGGCCTTGTCGCTCATGCAGACGGGCTTGCTCTCGAACGCGAGCCCCTTGTGGGTCAGCGCCAGGCGCGTGCGCCACGAGAACAGGCTGTAGCGCCGGCCGTTCCTGCCGCCGAGCTCCCAGAGCGTGATCACGCGGCCTTCTTCGTATCCTTGATTTCGTGGCTCGCCGGCCGCGCCTTGATGCGCAGGTCGATCTGCTCGGCGCGCTCGCGCGGCGCGTTGCGGAACGCCTGGTCGCGGCCCGACAGGTACTGCGGTGGCCAATACTGCCCCATGTGCTGATACCAGGCCGAAGCCTGCAGCGTGAAATACGGATTGGCGAGGTGCGGCCGCGCCAAGGCCACCAGATCCGCCTTGCCGGAGGCGAGCAGCGTGTTCACCTGGTCGGGCGTGGTCACCGCGCCGACGGTCATGGTCGCGATCCCAACCTCGTTGCGCACCCAGTCGGAGAAGGGTGCCTGGTACATGCGGCCGTAGATCGGCCGCTGGTGCGGCACGGTCTGACCGGTCGAGCAGTCGATCATGTCGCAGCCTTCCGCCTTCAGCATGCGCACCGCGGCCATCAGGTCCTCGCCCGTCAGGCCGCCCGGCGCCCAGTCGGTCGCCGAGATGCGCACCGACATCGGCTTTTCCTTCGGCCACACTGCTCTGCACGCCCGCCACACCTCGAGGGGAAAGCGCATGCGGTTCTCTATGCTTCCGCCAAAAGAGTCTTTTCTGTGGTTGGTGAGAGGAGAAATAAAGCTGGCAAGCAGATAGCCGTGCGCCATGTGGATTTCGAGCATGTCGAATCCGGCCTGGTCTGCAAAACCAGTGCTTTTTTGGAAATCCGCAACGATCTTCTCCATCCCCTTCCGATCGAGCTCGATCGGCACCTGCGACACCCCCTCGTAATAGGGAATCGGCGAGGCCGAGACCACCGGCCAGTTGCCGCGCTCGAGAGGGTAGTCCATGCGCTCCCAGCCGAGCTGCGTCGAGCCCTTGCGGCCCGAATGCCCAAGCTGCATGCAGAGTCTTGAACGTGAGTTCGTGTGGCAGAAGTCGACAATGCGCTTGAAGGCGTCGCGTTGGGTCTCATTCCAAAGCCCGGTGTCGCCGGGCGAGATGCGCGCCTCGGGCGACGGGCAGGTCATCTCGACGTAGACCAGTCCCGCGCCGCCGACCGCGCGGCTGCCGAGGTGCACGAAATGCCAGTCGCCCGGCACGCCGTCGACCGCCGAGTACTGGTCCATGGGCGAGACCACCACCCGGTTCTCCACCACCATGTCGCGCAGCCGGAACGGCGTGAACATCG
>Ga0210090_1000008_pt1 | contig 20804 bp, 17 predicted proteins | sample Sandmound_ThreeS_7_FD_185572 | JGI IMG/M metagenome (GOLD analysis project Ga0210090, IMG submission 185572) | Wetland microbial communities from San Francisco Bay, California, USA, that impact long-term carbon sequestration -... | ecosystem: Environmental > Aquatic > Marine > Wetlands ...
GAACAGCACCGCGTGCGCCGCGATCAGCGCCGCATCGGGCGCCTGCAGGTGGAAGACTTCGAGCCCCGCCTGGATCACTTCCGCGATCCGCAGCGCGGTCCGCACCCACAGGAAGAGCGCAGCGATGCCCCAGAACCCGGCCGCGATCAGCATCGGCCAGACCATCAGCCACAGCATGCGCGGGTGCAGCAGGTTGGCCGCCGCGTAGCCGAGTGCGCCGAACACCGGTTTCATGTCCGGAGAGTCTGCCAGAGTTTGGCGAGCCGCTTCGCCGAGACCGGCACCGGCGTGCGCAGCTCCTGGGCGAAGAGCGACACGCGCAGCTCCTCGAGCAGCCAGCCGAACTGCTCCAGCTCGGCCGGGGGCGCGCCGTAGCGGGCGCGGCCCTCCACCTGCCGGCGATAGGGGGTCTCGAGCCTCGCCACTTCGGCGGCAAGGCGCGCGTCGCGCTGCGGGTCGGCGCGCAGCTTGTCGAGGCGCAGCGACGCGGCGCGCAGGTAGCGCGGCAGATGCTGCACCCTCTCCCACGGCATGCGCGCGAGCCACCCCCGGGCAAGCAGGCGCTCGAGCTGCTGGCGCACTTCGAGCGCGGCCTGCGGGAAATTCTTCTCCACGGCGGCGAGCTTCTTCTGCAGCGCCGCGTGCTCGGCGACGATGCCAGCCGCGCTGCGCGCGATCTCCTGCGCGATCAGGCCGAAGCGGCTGCGGCCCTCCTCGACCCGGCGGGCGAAATCCTTCGCCGTGGTCGGCGTCTCGCCGGCGAGGAACGTGCGCTCGAGCGAGGCGGCGACGATGTCGGCGGCAAGGGGGGCCAGCTTCACGTCCTTGGCGAAAGCCTTCTGCAGGTCACGGATGCGGTCGCGAAAGGCGATGGCCAGGAGCCGCCGCACGCCGGCGCGATGCGATTCGCGCGCCTTCTCCGGCGAGTCGAGCACCTGCAGCACCACGGCGTTCTCGGCGTCGACCAGCGCCGGATAGCCGATCAGCGTCTGGCCGTCGCGCTCGATCTCCATCAGCTCGGGCAGGTCGCCCATCGTCCAGCCGGTATGCCGCTCGGCTTCGGGAATCGCTGCTTCCTCGCGCAGGATCGTTTCCGTCTCCCTGCCGAGTTCCTTCTTCAGCGCCGGCAGGTCGCGCCCCATCGCCAGCTGCCGGCCGTCCTCGGCCAGCACGCGGAAATTCATGTGCAGGTGCGGCGGCGCCGAGTCAGGACGCAGCGCATCGACGGGGATTTCCAGATTGAATTCCTGTCGTACAAACCGCCTGAGCGCGTCGCCGAGCGGCATGTCCGATGCCGCTACCGCTTCCCGGAATGCCGCGGTGAAATCGTCGAGCGGGCCGAGCTTGTGGCGCAGCCGCTGCGGAATCGACTTGGCGAGCGCCTTCACCTTCTCCTTCAGCAGGCCCGGCACCAGCCATTCGCAGCGCGCCGCCGGCACCTGGTTGAGCAGCGCGAGCGGCACGGTCAGCGTCACGCCGTCGCGCGGGGAGCCGGGCTCGAAGTGGTAGTCGAGCTGCAGGCGGTTCGGCCCGAGCTGCAGCGCCGGCGGAAAGTTGTCGGTGGTGATGCCGGCCGCCTCGTGCCGCATCAGCTCCTCGCGCGCGAGGAAGAGCAGCTTGGGGTTGCCTTTCTCCGCCTGCGCGCGCCAGTGCTCGAACGCCGCCGCGGAATGGACATGGTCCGGAATGCGCGCTTCGTAACAGGCGTGGATCAACTCCTCGTCGACCAGGATGTCCGGGCGGCGCGACTTGTGCTCGAGGCGCTCGATCTCCGCCGCCAGGCGGCGGTTGTGGGCGAGGAACGGCGCGCGCGTCTCGAGCCCGCCCTTCACCAGCGCCTCGCGGATGAAGATCTCGCGCGCCTCTCTTGGATCGTCGTGGGCGACGCGCCGATTCGAGTAGACCGGCAGTCCATAGAGGGTCGCGCGCTCGAGCGCCAGCACCTGCCCGCGTCGCGGGTCCCAGAACGGGTCGTGCCGCTCGCGCTTCAGCAGATGCCCGCCGAGCTCCTCCAGCCACTTCGGGTCGATGGCAGCGACCGAGCGCGCAAAAAGCCGCGTCGTTTCCACCAGCTCGCCCGCCATCACCCATCGCCCCGGCTTCCTCACGCCCGAGCCGGGATGGACCCAGAACCTGATGCCGCGCGCGCCGAGATAGCTTCCCTCCGCCTCCTCGCGCATTCCGACGTTGCCGAGAAGCCCCGTGCAAAGCGCGCGGTGGATCGGGCGATACTCGCTCGACGAGGACGCCGGCCATTCGAGCTCCTCGAGCGTCTTGCCGAGCTGCGCCTCGACGTCGCGCCACTCGCGCATGCGTGGCAGCGAAAGAAAGTTCTCGCGACAGGCCTTCTCCCATTTGCCGTCGAAGAGCTGCCACAGCTTGAGGAAGGCGAGGAAGTCGGAGCGCTCGTCGGCGAACTGCGCATGGCGCTCGTCGGCCGCGGCGGCCTTGTCGGCCGGCCGGCTGCGCGGGTCCTGCACCGAGAGCGCCGCGGCGATGATGCGCACCTGCGCGAGGCAGCGCTCCGTGCGCGAGGCGACGAGCATGCGGCCGATGCGCGGGTCGAGCGGCAGGCGCGCGAGCTCGCGGCCGATGGCGGTGAGCTCGCGACCGGCATCGACCGCGTTCAGCTCCTGCAGCAGGCCGTAGCCGTCGGCGATCGCGCGCGGCGCCGGCGGGTCGAGGAAGGGAAAGTCCTCCAGCTCGCCGAGGCCGAGGCTCTTCGCGCGCAGGATCACCGCGGCGAGCGACGAGCGCAGCACCTCCGGATCGGTGTAGGCCGGCCGCTTCCGGAAGTCCTCCTCCGAGTAGAGGCGGATGCAGATGCCGTCGGCGACGCGACCGCAGCGGCCCGCGCGCTGCTGCGCCGCCGCCTGCGAGATGGCCTCGACCTGCAGCATCTCCACCTTGTTGCGATAGCTGTAGCGCTTGACGCGCGCCTCGCCGGTATCCACCACGTAGCGGATGCGCGGCACCGTGAGCGAGGTCTCGGCGACATTCGTTGCAAGCACGACTCGGCGGGCCTTGCCGGGATGGAAGATCCGGTCCTGCTCGGCCGCCGACAGCCGCGAATAGAGCGGCAGGATCTCGACGCCGCGCAGGCCTTTCTTGCGCAGCGTCTCGCCCGCCTCCCGGATCTCGCGCTCGCCGGGCAGGAAGACCAGCACGTCGCCCTCGCCCTCGCGGCACAGCTCGTCCACCGCGTCGGCAAGCGCCTGCTCCTCTTCGTCGCGCGTCGTGTCCTCGGCATCCCCGCCCACCGGGCGGTAGCGCACCTCGACCGGATAGAGCCGGCCCGAGACCTCGATCACCGGCGCGCCGTTGAAATGCCTGGAAAAGCGCTCTGCGTCGATGGTGGCCGACGTGATCACCAGCTTCAAGTCGTGCCGTTCACGGGTGAGTCTTTTCAGGTAACCGAGAAGAAAATCGATGTTGAGACTGCGCTCATGGGCCTCGTCGACGATGATCGAGCCGTACTCGCGCAGCGCCCGATCGCCCTGCGTCTCGGCGAGCAGGATGCCGTCGGTCATGAGCTTGATCGCCGAGCGCGCGCCGACCTTGTCGTGGAAGCGCACCTTGTAGCCCACGGTCCCGCCGAGCTCGCTGCCCAGCTCCTCGGCGATGCGCGCCGCGACCGAGCGCGCGGCGATGCGGCGCGGCTGGGTGTGGCCGATGCGGCCGGCCCTGTCGCGGCCCATGTCGAGCAGCATCTTCGGCAGCTGGGTGGTCTTGCCCGAGCCGGTCTCGCCGCAGACGATCACGACCGGGTTCGCCTCCACGGTGGCGCAGATCTCCTCGCGCCGCGCGTTGATCGGCAGCGCAGGGTCAAAGCGGATCACTCGCGAAGCTCTTGCGCTGAAAGTTCCGCCAGTCTGGAGAACCACTTTGTGCAATCGGGTTCGTTCGGCAAGATCGCCTCGCGGGTCACACGGCCCAGCTGCAAGACCGCGTTAGGCGGCTTCGACTGCCGCAGGTAGATCGCGCCCTCGTCCGGGACGTCGAGCCGCCAATCGAACGAGGCGAGCTGCGACACGATCCAGCGTTGGTAGACCCGGGTATAGCTGAAGGGTTTCCCGAAGTACTGCGGGCAGGCCGCGCCAAAGCGTTCCAGCTTCCTCTTGAAGCTCGTGAATTCCGCAACCGCGCGCTCGTGCTCCTCAGGGGCGCTTGGCCGAAGCTCGCAGACGATGAACGACGGCGGAACGGCGTGAATCGTAAGTCCGGCGACTCGCTTGATCCAGACCGATCGCTCGGAGCTCGTGCGCAGCGAAACCGCCTCGCACGATTCATCGCTGAAGTCCAATCCCCAGAGCCTGAGATGGTCCCTGAAATAGGTTTTGACGGACTCCGCCCCCGGCTCGCCCGTTTGCGTGTAGTCGAAATCGAAGACGCCGTATAGCCGCCGGTGGGGAAGGGCAATGATGCGCCTGATCCGGTCGCTGCCGGGGCTGTCAATGCTCGGGGTGTATTGCCCCACCAGATTGACGTGCGAGGACGCTGGATGCACCCGCGGCGCAAGCGTCGAGGCCGTCTGGAGACCAAACGCGAGAAACGTTGCGGGCTCGCGCTTGTAGCGATCCGGGAGATTCCAGTCGAAGTAGCGGGACGCCCAGGGCGTAGACGCCACCCTCGATTGGCGGAAGAGCATCCCCTGCAGCAGGACCTGCCAGACAAGAACGGCGGCGATTGCCGCCAGCACGTAGCGAAACGGCAGCAGCCGGGAGAGCACCACGCCGCACACCGGACCTCCCAGCAGGAACAGCGCGATGCCGTAGCGGCCGTTGCTCGATGTGGCCAGCCAGAGGAGAGCGCTCGCGGCAAAGAAAAGCAAGATGAAGTGCCGCTCTTGTGGCGGTCCGCCACCACCCTCGCGAAAGAGTTCGCGTCGGAACAACCACAGCAGCGCGCCCGCCGCCAGACAGACGACCAGCAATCCGGGCCGCACATCCGGCAGACGCGCTTCCACGTAGACCCAGTAGGTGTAGGTCGCCATGCGGAACGGCAGCGCGATCAGGTCGTGGAGATTGTCCGGAACAAATGAAGTGAGCGGCAGGTTGGCCGCGGGGAAATCGGGGGAGCGGAACACGGCGTTGTAGAACGGGAAAAGCGGGTTGCCGAACTCGCGGTAGACGCGCTGCGCCCAGGGCGCGAAGCACAGCAGCCAGCCGGCGAAGGCGGCAGGGCAGAACACCCCGAGCGCGCGCATCCTCTCCCGGGGAGAGGAAAACCGCGCCAGGGCGAGCGCGCACAACAGGCCCGCGACATAGATCGCGTTGTGGACCCTGAGGCCGGTGGCGACGCCGGCGAGCGCCGCACCGGCGGCGATCCCCCAGAGCGCGCTCGGGGGCAGGCGCCCGGAGCCGGGCATGGCGCGCGCGGTCAGCCACAGGCCGGCCAGCACCGGCGCGCTCGTCACCAGGTCGGCGTACGAGGTGCCGACGAGGTGCCAGTAGATCGGAGCGACGGCGCCCATCAGCCAGAACGCCACCACCGTCACGCGGTCGCGGCCCGTCGCGTTCGTCCCAACGAGCGACTGGGCCAGCAGAAACAGCAGGATCAGATTGAGCGCGTGGATCGCAGCGTGAATCGAGGCGTTGATGAAGGGAGGCGTACCCACGCTATCCAGCCAGTACAGCAGCACGTAGGGCACGGGCGACTGGTAGCCCTGGAAGCTCGCGGCCAGGTAATCCAGGGCGAAGCGATCGACGAAAGCGCTGTAGCCGAGGTAGTAGTGGTAGACCTGCAGATCGAAATTCAGATCCTGCCCGCCCACCACGGTGCACGCGACCGATGCGCCGACACTGACAAGCGCAATCAGGAGAATCTGCCTGGAAAAGACCGCCGTGCAGAGAAGCGCCGGGAAGCCAAGCGGGGCCAGCCGGGGCATCGGGGCTACCTAGCGGCTCTCGTTGAGCCGCAGGACGCTGAGCAGGAAGGAGGCGAGCGCCACCTCCATGCCGCCGACCATCAGCGCGCTGGCGGGAATGGTCTCGCGCATCATCGCACGCGGGTCGAGCGCCCCAAAGCCAGTGTCGTGCCACTGCCAGAACGCTGCCGCGCTCCAGACAAAGCCGATGAACGCGATGCCGATGCCGGCAAGCAGGCCACGCTCGAGCGTTACCGCGCGCAGCAGCCGGTCGACGAGCGGCTGGCGCGGCAGCAGCCCCGCGGACTGCGCCGAAACGCGCGCAAACAAGGCGAACAGGCAGAGCTGCAGCCCGAGCAGGGTACCGGCCGCGGCATAGAGCATCGTATGGATGTCCAGCCCGGCGCCGCCGATGCGCAGCGGGGAGAAGTAGAGCGTGGTCGTTACCGCGGCGCCCATGACCAGCAGCGCCAGACCCGGGTACAGGAACAGCCAGCGCGGGCTGAAGAGCAGCAGGAAACGCAGATGCCTCCAGCCGTCGCGCCAGCTTCTCAGGTGCGGCGGCCGGCCACGGCCATCCGGCGCGAGGGTCGTCGGGACCTCGGCGATGTGCCAGCCGGCGAGCACGGCCTTGACGACCATTTCACTCGCGAACTCCATGCCCGGTGTGCGCAGCCCCAGGCGGAGCACCGCCTGCCGATCGAAGCCGCGGAGCCCGCAGTGAAAGTCCCCGATTCGGGTGCGAAAGAACAGCCGGCCGATAAAGCTCAGGATCGGATTGCCGACGTAGCGGTGCATCGCCGGCATGGCGCCGGGGAGGATGCCGCCCTTGAAGCGGTTGCCCATCACCAGGGGATGGCCGGCGCGCAGCGCCTCGACGAAGCGCTCGAGGCGGCTGAAGTCGTAGCTGTCGTCGGCATCGCCCATGATGACGTACCGGCCCTTGGCCGCCTCCACGCCGGCACGCAGGGCAGCGCCGTAGCCGCGATCGGCGACGCCGACGACGCGGGCACCGGCGGCTGCGGCGCGCTCGGCGGAGCCGTCGCTGGACCCGTTGTCAGCGACCAGCACTTCCCCCTCGATGCCGGCGCGACGAAGAAAGTCGCGCGCCTTGCCCACGCACCCGGCAACGGTCGCCGCCTCGTTCAGGCACGGCATGAGAATGGTCAGCTCTGTCATCCCGACCGGGACGCCGTGAGCATCCGTTCTACATAACGCGCGATGAGGTCGACTTCGAGATTGACCCGGCTGCCTTTCTGCAGGCGATCGAGCGTCGTGACTTCCAGCGTATGCGGGATCAGGTTGACCTCGAACGCGTCGGCGTCGATGCGATTGACTGTGAGGCTCACGCCATCGACGCAGATCGAGCCCTTGCGCGCGACATAGCGGGACAGTTCCTTGGGCAGCTTGAAATGCACGACCCCGCCTTCGCGGCTGATCACCTCGCCGACGCCGTCGACATGGCCGGTGACGAGATGGCCGCCCAGCTCGCCGCCGAGCTTGAGCGATTTCTCCAGGTTGACCTCGCCGGGGCGGTCGAGGCCGGTCGTCAGGCGCAGGGTCTCGGCCGAGACATCGGCGGTGAAGCCCTTGCCGGTGAGCGAGGTGACGGTGAGGCAGACCCCTTGCACGGCGATCGAAGCGCCCACTGCCACGTCGGCGAGGCCGAGCCCGGGGCACTGGACCTCGAGGGGAGCGAGGCGCACGATCTTGCCCACCGCCTGCACGATGCCCGTGAACATGGCGGGGAGGTTACCGCAAAGGCGAAACAGGACGCAGCAGCAGGCGCACGTCGTCCCCGAGCTGCTGCGCCGAGACCAGCGCGACCTTGACCCGCGCGTCGAGCGAGCCGGGATCGAGCTGGAACATGCCCTGCGCGGCGTCGCCGAGAAAGCTCATGTTCTGATAGACGAGGAACTCGTCGACGCAGCCTTCGCGCAGCAGCGAAGCGTTCAGGCGCGGGCCGGCCTCGACGTGCAGCTCGTTCACCCCGCGCCTCGCCAGCTCCTGCAGCATCTTCGGCAGGTCGACCTTGTTGTGTTCGTTTCTCAAGCAAACGACTTCCGCGTTGGGCAGCACGCCCTCCCTCGCCGCGAACACCAGCACCTTTTCGCCCCGGAGAATGCGCGCCTGCGGCGGCGTCTCCAGCCGGCTGTCGACGATCACTCGCAGCGGCTGCCGCGGCGTCTCGACTTCGCGCACCGTGAGCTGCGGGTCGTCGGTGGCGATGGTGCCCACGCCGGTGAGCACGGCACAGGCGCGGGCGCGCCAGTGGTGGCCATCGCGCCGCGCCGAGGCGCCGGTAATCCATTGCGAGCGCCCGTCGGCCAGGGCGGTGCGGCCATCGAGCGTGGCGGCGATCTTCATGCGCACCCAGGGACGGCCGCGGGTCACGCGCGAGACGAAGCCGATGTTCAGCTCGCGCGCCTCGTCCTCCATCAATCCGTGCTGGAAAGCGATGCCGGCCGCGGCGAGCTGCCTGCCACCATCGCTCGCCTCCGGATTGGGGTCGAGCATGGCCGCGACCACACGCTTGATCTTCTTCTCCCTGATGAGATCGACGCACGGCGGCGTGCGCCCGTGATGGCTGCACGGCTCCAGCGTGACGTACAGCGTCGCGCCTTCAGGGACATTTTCGAGCGCGGCGACTTCCGCGTGCGGACCGCCGGCCTTCTCGTGCCAGCCCTCGCCCACGACCTTCCCGTCCCTGACGACGACGCAACCGACGCGCGGGTTCGGCGTGGTCGTGTACAGCCCTCTGGCGGCGAGTTCGAGCGCACGCCGCATCATGGCGTGGTCGAGGTCGGTCACTGAGGCCTTATTTCCTTCTGCGGCGGGCGGCTTTGACTTCCTGCACCGCTTCGCGGAAATCGTCCGGCGTCTCGAAGCTGCGGTAGACCGAGGCGAAGCGGATGTAGGCGATCTTGTCGAGCTTGGCGAGCTCGCGCATGACGAAGTCGCCGACGCGATGGGTGGAGACCTCGCGCTCGCCGAGCGAGCGCAGGCGCTCGATGATGCGGTCGACCGCCGCCTCGACCTCGTCGGTGGCGACCGGGCGCTTGCGCAGCGCGAGCATCATGCTGCCGAGCAGCTTGTCGCGGTCGAAGTCGCTGCGGCTGCCGTCCTTCTTCACCAGGCGCGGCATCTTCAGGTCGACGCGCTCGTAGGTGGTGAAGCGTTTCTCGCACTTCAGGCACTTGCGGCGCCGGCGGACGGTGTTGGCCTCGAGATTGGCCCGGGTGTCGACCACCTGCGTGTCCTCGGACGCGCAGAAAGGGCACTTCACGCGTACACCGGGAATCTGGCGCAGAGCGCCTTCACCTCGCCGGCAACGCGCGCGAGGCTCGCCGCGTCGTCCGGCCGGTCGAGGACATCGGCGATCAGGTTGGCGAGCTGCTCGGCTTCCGGCTTGCGGAAGCCGCGCGTGGTCATCGCCGGCGAGCCGATGCGCACGCCGCTGGTCACCATGGGCTTCTGCGGGTCGTTCGGGATCGCGTTCTTGTTCACCGTGATGTGCGCGCGGCCCAGCGCCGCCTCGGCGTCCTTGCCGGTGACGTTCTTCGGCCTCAGGTCCAGCAGGAAAAGGTGGCTGTCGGTCCCGCCCGAAACGATGCGCAGGCCGCGCTTCGCAAGTGTCGCGGCCATGGTTTTTGCATTGGCAAGAACATGCTGTTGATAAGTTCGAAAATCCGGCTTCAACGCCTCGCCCAGCGCGACCGCCTTGGCGGCGATGACGTGCATCAGCGGGCCGCCTTGCAGCCCCGGGAAGATCGAGCTGTTGATGGGTTTTTCAAACTGCGGCAAGCCGAAAATCATCCCGCCACGTGGGCCGCGCAGCGTTTTATGCGTCGTGGTGGTGACGAAATCGGCGATGCCGATCGGCGACGGATAGAGGCCGACCGCGATCAGGCCGGCATAGTGGGCGATGTCGGCCATGAGCAGCGCGCCCGCCTTGTCGGCAATGGCGCGAAAGCGTTTCCAGTCGATGACGCGCGAGTAGGCCGATGCGCCCGTCACAATGAGTTTGGGTCTTTCAGCCAGAGCGGTCTTCTCTGCGGCGTCGTAGTCGATCTCTTCCTTCGCGTTCAGGCCGTACGAGACAACGCGATAAAGCCTGCCGGAGAGATTCACCGGCGAGCCGTGCGTCAGGTGCCCGCCCATGGCGAGCGACAGGCCGAGGATGGTGTCCCCGGGCTTGAGCACCGCGGTATAGACCGCCTGGTTCGCCTGCGAGCCCGAATGCGGCTGCACGTTCGCCCAGGGGGCGCCGAACAGCTTCTTCGCGCGCTCGATGGCGATGGTTTCGGCGATGTCGACGTACTCGCAGCCGCCGTAGTAGCGCTTGCCCGGATAGCCCTCCGCATACTTGTTCGTGAGCGCGCTGCCCTGCGCGATCAGCACCTGCCGGCTGACGTAATTCTCCGAGGCGATCAACTCGACGTGGTCCTCCTGCCGCTGGTTCTCGAGCCGGATGGCGTCCCAGAGCTCTGGATCGGACTGGGCGAGAAGGTTGGGGGCCAGCATGGCGGGGAACTGACGATTTTACCAGCGGGCACGCATGCGCTACCTTTACGGTCGAAAGGAATCCCGACGATGAAGCTCCACCGCGTCCTGCTTGCCCTGCCACTCCTCGCCGGCAGCGCGCCGGCGCTCGCCGAGCTCGACCAGCTGCAGACGCTGAGCCAGGAGGAATTCCGCTCGTTCTCCGAGGACCTGGGCGCCGCGCTTTCCTACAAGCCGCTGCAGCCCATCGAGCCGCTCGGCGTCCTGGGCTTCGATATCGGGGTTGCCGTGACCGGGACCCGCCTCAAGCATCCCGAGCTCTTCCAGCGCGTGACCGGCAACCCGGACTTCCCTTCGACGCTCCCGGTGCCGAGCGTGCGCGCCAGCCTGGGGCTGCCGTGGAACTTCGACCTGAGCGCCATGTACAGCTCCGTGCCGAAGACCGGCGCTTCGCTCGGGGGCGGCGCGCTTTCCTGGGCGTTCGTCTCGGGCAGCACGTGGATGCCCGCGATCGGAATCCGCGCGAGCTATACCAAGTTGTTCGGCGTCGACCAGCTCGACTTCTCCACCGCCGGGCTCGACGCCTCGCTCTCCAAGGGCATTGGCCCGTTCACGCCCTACCTCGGAGCGGGAAAGGTGTGGCTGGCGAGCACGCCGATCAGCACTACCGGACTGCAGAGCGAGGCCCTGTCGCAGACCAAGGTGTTCGGCGGCATCGGCCTCAAGATCACGGTGCTGAACTTCGTCATCGAGGCCGATCGCACCGGCCCGGTGAACAGCTACGGCGCGAAGCTGGGACTGCGCTTCTAGCGCTCGCTAGCGCTGCCCGCCGCGGCGCTGCACCCGGTAGTGCAGCAGGTGGTCGCCCGCGGCCGCGGTCGGGTTGCCGAGGCCGATCGTGCCGCGCTCGCCGAGATGCGCCTCCTCGCGGCGCAAGCGGATTTCGCGCGTGCTGCCGTCCACCATGACGAAGGTGCCGTTCGACGACTGGTCGGCGATGATGAAGTTGCCGTCGCGGCCGAACACGCGCGCGTGCAGCCGCGAGGCATGCTGGCTCGGCACGACGATGTCGTTCTGCTTGTCGCGGCCGATGCTCACGTTCGCGCCGGGGTCGACGTTGTAGGTCTCGTCGCCGTAGCGCAGCGTCAGCACCCACTGCGCGGCTTTCACCAGCATTTCCTCCGTCAGGTTGAGCTCGGTGACGTCGGCGTCGCCGCGCCACAGCACCTCGCAGGCCGCCACCTCGGCGGTGCGCCCGCGCACCCGGGTCGGCGGCAGCGTGCGGCAGCGCTTGCGCAGCCCGGGCGAAAGCGCGTCCACCGTCTGCTGCGTCGTGAGCACCTGGCGCGGATTGGCGATGCCGACCAGGCGCGAGCAGACGTTCACCGTGTCGCCGAACACGTCGCCGCCCTTGGGCACCACCGGTCCGTAGTTGAAGCCGATCTTGATCGCGAGCTCGCGGCGCAGCGCCGGCGAGGTCAGCGCCGCGGCCGCCTCCTGCATGTCGCAGGCCGCACGCAATGCCGCGTCCGGCGTGGCGAACTGGCAGACCATGCCGTCGCCGAGCGTCTTGACGACGCTGCCTTTCGCCGTCTTGACCTTCTTCGCCAGCACGGCAAACAGGCGGTTGATCGCGCCAAGCGCGCGCGTGTCGCCCATCGACTCGTAGATCGAGGTGCTGTCGCAGACGTCGGCGAACAGGATCGCGCGCCTGACGGTGGTTTCGGCGATTTTCAGGCTCCCTTTTTTTCCTCGATCATACGCGCAGCGGGGGCGCGAGATCCTCGGGGCGATCGATGTCGCGAACCACGCCGGGGTCGCCGACGGGAATTTTCAACAGTTCGCCGCCGTGCCGGGAGAGCAGCGCCTTCGCGCCCTCGTCGCCGCCGAGCGCGAGCAGCTCCTGCCTGAACTTCGCGCCGATGCCCACCGGATGGCCGCGGCGCGCACGGAAATAGGGAGCGGCAAGCGTGGCGCCCCCCTCGAGCGCCGAGCGCACCGCGGCGATCGACGAAGGGCGCACGAACGGCATGTCGCCGAGCGCGACCAGCCACGCGTCGGCAGCTTCCGCGGCGCGCACCGCGCAGGCGAGAGTCGCGCCCATGCCCTCGGCGGCATGCTCGCAGATCACCACTTCGCAGCCCTCGCTCCTCAATTTCGCCGCGAGCTCGGCCGCATCCGGGCGCACCGCCGCCACCACGGTGGAAATCTCTTTCTTCAGGTGCCGGGCGGCCTGTACCGCGATCGGCACGCCGTGCGGCAAGGCGTGACGCAGCTTGTCCGAGCCGAACCGGCTGCCCGATCCGGCAGCAAGAAGAAGCCCGACGATATTCAGGTTTGCTTGACTTCGCAGGCCGACGGGTCGAAGCGCCGCTCGGGCTTCGCCGCCCACGAAGGCTCGCTCACGCCGTGGCGCACGGCGGTCATCTCGGCGAGGATCGCGACGGCGATCTCGGGCGGCGTCTTCGAGCCGATGTAGAGGCCGACCGGCCCGCGCAGGCGGGCGATCTCCTCGTCCGAGACGTCGAAGCCGCGCAGGCGCTCGCGGCGCGCGTCGTTGTTCTTCTTCGAGCCGATGGCGCCGACGTAGAAGGCGGCGGACTTGAGCGCCTCCATCAGCGCCAGGTCGTCGAGCTTCGGGTCGTGAGTCAGCGCCACCACGGCGCTGTGGCCGTCGAGGTTCAGCTCGCGCACCACGTCGTCGGGCATGCCGCGATCGAGCGGCACCGCGGCGAGATCCCAGCCGGCGGCGTATTCCTCGCGCGGATCGACCACCACCACGTGGTAGTCGAGCATGCGCGCCATCTCGGCGAGGTAGCGCGTCAGCTGCCCGGCGCCGATCAGCACCAGCCGCCAGCGCGGGCCATGCACGGTCGAGAGCATCTTGTCGTCGAACTCGAGCACGTCCTGCCAGCGTCCGGGCTCGAGCGTGGCGCGGCCGCTGTCCATTTCGACGCGGCGCTTCACGAGCTGCTGCGACTCGATCCTCTGCAGCAATTCGGCGATGCCGCTTTTCTCGCCGAGGGGCTCGACCACCAGCTGCAGCGTGCCGCCGCACGGCAAGCCCCAGCGTGTCGCCTCCTCGTTGGTGACGCCATAGGTCAGAAGCTCGGGTTTCTTCGCCGCCGCGAGCCGCTCCTTCACCTTCTCCACCAGATCGTCCTCGACGCAGCCGCCCGAGACCGAGCCGACGATCTGGCCGTCGTCGCGGATCGCCACCATCGCGCCCACCGGCCGCGGCGCCGAGCCCCAGGTCTTGACGATCGTGCCGAGCGCAGCCTTGTGCCCGCTCTTGCGCCAGCCTTCGGCAGTGCGAAGAACTTCGATATCTACGCTATCCATAACCTACTCATCGGTACGCGATCCATGGGGAAATGTTAGCGCAACGCGGCAGCCCTGGGCGGCCGCGCCGTCAGCGATGGACAGTCTGGCGTCATGGCCCGAAGCGATTTCGCGCACGATGGCGAGGCCCAGACCGCTGCCGGTCCCGGGCGTGCCGGGCATGCGGTAGAAGCGGTCGAGCACGCGCTCGCGCTCCGCGGCCGGGATCCCGGGTCCCTCGTCCTCGACTTCGAGGCAGGGGGCGCCGTCGCGCATGCCGGTGCGTACCGTGACGCGTGCGCCGCGCGGCGAATACTCGATCGCGTTGTGCAGCAGGTTGGCGAGCGCTTCGCGCAGCAGGAATTCGTCGCCGTGCACGCTCGCCGACGCCAGGTCGAAGCCGAGGTCGACGTCGCGCTGCAGCGCGCGGTGCACCCACTCGTCGGCGATGCCCTCGACCATCGCCTTCAGGTCGACACGGCCCTGCACCCCCGCGTGGCCGCCCGGCTCGGCCCGCGCCAGCACCAGCAGCTGATTGGCGAGCCGCGCGGTGCGGATCGTGGCCTCGTGCACCTGCTCGACCTGCGTGCGGCACGCATCGGGCATCGGCAGCGACAGCGCGAGCTCGGTGTGCGCCCGCAGGCCGGCGAGCGGCGTGCGCAGCTGATGCGCGGCGTTGGCGAGGAAGCGCTGCTGGTTGCGGTGGGCGGCTGAAAGCTGGTCGAGCAGCCCGTTCAACGCCACGATCAGGGGCCGCGTCTCCTCGGGGGCCTTGCCGGCGTCGAGCGCGTGGAAATCGGCCGGTGAGCGCTGCTTGATCTCCTCCGAGAGGCGGGCGAGCGGCGCGAGGCCGCGCTTCACGCCGAACCAGACGATGAGCACGGTGGCGAGCGCGATCAGCGTCTCCGGCAGGACGTTGGAAAGCAGGATCTCGCGCGCCATCTTCGCGCGCTTGACCGTGGTCTCGGCGACCACGACCGAGCAGGTCGCCGACCCGCACGGCGCCGGCATCGCCACCGCGCGCACCCAGCGCTCCTTGTACTTCGCGTCGTAGTACTGCAGGCCGTCGCTGGGCTCGGGCGGCAGCGGCAGATCGAGGTCGCCGGCGATCGCCTGCCCGTCCGGAGCGCCGACGCGGTAGTAGACGGTGTCGAAGCGGTCGGCGCGCAGCACCTGCTCGACCGCGGGCGGCAGCTCGAGCCGGAAGCCGAGGTCGACGGCGCGGATGTGCGAGCCGAGAGCGATGCCGATGTCGACCAGCGACTGGTCGTACGCCTCGGTTGCCGGCTCGATGGAAGGATAGTAGGCGATGAGCGCGCCCAGCCCGAGCAGCGCGGCGACGGGCGGCAGGAGCATGCGCAGCAGGTGCGCCCGGAGGCTGCGCGCGGGCACCGCTACGGCTCCTTGAACTCTTCCAGCATGTAGCCGAAGCCGCGCACCGTGCGGATGCGGATCCCGGTGGGCTCGAGCTTGGAGCGCAGTCGCGAGATGTAGACCTCGATGGCGTTCGGCGACAGGTCGTCGCCCCAGCCGGCGACCGCCTGGATGATCGCCTCCTTCGAGACGATCTTCTCGACCTTCGCCAGCAGCACCTCGAGCACCGCCCACTCGCGCGCCGCCAGCTCGAGCGGCTCGCCGCGCAGGAACGCCCGCCGCGCCACGGTATCGATCGCGAGCGGCCCATGCACGATGCGCGGGTCGCCGTGCGCCTGCGAGCGGCGCAGCAGCGCCCGTACGCGCGCCGTCAGCTCGGGCATGGCAAAGGGCTTGGCCATGTAGTCGTCGGCCCCCAGGTCGAGGCCGCGGACCCGGTCGTCGACCGCGTCGCGCGCCGTGAGCACCAGGACCGGCATCGGACGCGCGGCGGAGGCACCCGCCCGCAGGCGCCGCAGCACCTCGAAGCCGTCCATCTGCGGCAGACCGATGTCGAGGATCACCAGGTCGAAGCGCTCCTGCGAGGCGGCAAGCACTGCCTCCTCGCCGCGGGCGGTGACGTCGACCGCATAGCCCTCGGCCTCGAGCATGCGGCGCAGGCCTGAGGCCAGCGGCGCGTCGTCCTCAACGATAAGCAGGCGCATGGCGGGATGAAAGGGGGTAGTGACAGCCATCATACCGCCGCGCTAGCATGTTTTTCCCCGAGGAGACCCGCATGACGCTCAAAGTATCCATGAAGGTCAATGGCAAAGCCGTTTCCGCCGAGGTCGAGGCCCGCACGCTTCTGGTGACCTACATCCGCGAAAACCTGCGCCTGACCGGCACCCACGTCGGCTGCGACACCGCCCAGTGCGGCGCGTGCACCGTCCTGATGAACGGCAAGGCGATCAAGAGCTGCTCCATCGTCGCCATGCAGGCCGAAGGCGCGGACATCATGACCATCGAGGGCGTGGCGAAGCCCGACGGCACGCTCCACCCGATGCAGGCGGCGTTCAAGGAGAACCACGGCCTGCAGTGCGGCTTCTGCACCCCGGGCATGGTGATGAACGCGCTCGACTTCGCGAAGAGCCATCCCAATCCCAGCGAGCAGGAAGTGCGCGAGAGCCTCGAAGGCAACCTTTGCCGCTGCACCGGCTATCACAACATCGTCAAGAGCATCATCGCCGGCGCCAAAGCCATGAATGGAAAAATCTAAACTGCAGGGAGGCTCATCGTGAACGCCCCTCTTATCGGCGCGCGCATCGCGCGCAAAGAAGACTACCGCTTCCTCACCGGCGCCGGCCAGTACACCGACGACGTCACGCTGCCCAACCAGACCTATGCCGCGTTCGTGCGCTCACCTCATGCTCACGCAGTGATCAAGAACATCGCCATCGACAAGGCGCTCAAGGCGCCAGGGGTGGTGAAAATCTTTGTTGGAAAGGACCTGGCTGACGCCAAAGTGGGCGGCCTGCCCTGCGGCTGGCTGATCACCGACGTCAACGGCCAGCCGATGAAGGAGCCGCCGCACCCCTGCCTCGCGCAGGGCAAGGTGCGCTACGTCGGCGACCACGTCGCGGTCGTCATCGCCGAGACGCTCGACCAGGCGCAAGACGCCGCCGAGCTGGTCAAGGTCGACTACCAAGAGCTGTCCGCGGTCACCGATGCGGCGAAGGCTCGCTCGGCGAAGCCGATCCACGACCTCGCGCCCGACAACACCTGCTACGTCTGGGCCCTGGGCGACAAAGCCGCAGTTGATTCTGCTTTTGCAAAAGCAAGTCATGTCACGAAGCTCGAGTTCGTCAACAACCGCCTGATCCCGAACGCCATCGAGCCGCGCGCGGCGATCGGCTCGTTCAGCCGGGCCGACGACGCGTACACGCTCTACGTCACCAGCCAGAACCCGCACGTCGAGCGCCTGCTGATGACCGCCTTCGTCCTCGGCCTGCCCGAGCACAAGGTGCGCGTGGTCGCGCCCGACGTCGGCGGCGGCTTCGGCTCCAAGATCTACCTCTACGCCGAGGACGTGGTCGTCACCTGGGCATCGAAGCAGCTCAACCGCCCGGTGAAGTGGACTTCGGACCGCTCGGAAGCCTTCCTCTCCGACGCGCACGGCCGCGACCACGTCACGATCGCCGAGCTCGCGCTCGACAAGGACGGCAAGTTCCTCGCGATGCGAGTGAAGACCACCGCCAACCTCGGCGCCTACCTCTCCACCTTCGCCTCGTGCATCCCGACCATCCTCTACGCGACGCTGCTCGCGGGCCAGTACACCACGCCGCTCATCCATTGCGAGGTGACGGCGGTATTCACCAACACCACGCCGGTGGACGCCTACCGCGGCGCCGGCCGGCCGGAAGCCACCTACGTGGTCGAGCGGCTGGTCGAGACCGCGGCGCGCGAGCTGAAGATCGACCCGGCGGAGCTGCGCCGGCGCAACTTCATCCGCAACTTCCCGTATCAGACCCCGGTCGCGCTGCAGTACGACACCGGCAACTACGACGCGACGCTGGAAGCCGCTCTCGATCTTTCAGACAGAAAGAATTTCGAGAAGAGAAAGAGCGAATCCCTGAAGAACGGCAAATTGCGCGGCATCGGCTACGCCGCGTACATCGAGGCCTGCGGCATCGCGCCTTCCGCGGTCGCCGGGTCGCTGGGCGCACGCGCCGGCCTGTTCGAGGCGGGCGAGGTCCGCGTCCATCCGACCGGCAGCGTGACGGTGTTCACCGGATCGCATTCGCACGGCCAGGGCCACGAGACCACGTTCGCGCAGGTGGTGGCGGACCGCCTCGGCATGCCGATCGACAACGTCTCGATCGTGCACGGCGACACCTCGAAGATCCTGTTCGGCATGGGCACCTACGGCTCGCGCTCGATCGCCGTCGGCGGCACGGCGATCGTCAAGGCGCTCGACAAGATCATCGCCAAGGGCAAGAAGATCGCCGCGCACCTGCTCGAGGCGTCCGAAGCCGACATCGAGTACGACAAGGGCGAGTTCAAGGTCGCCGGCACCGACAAGAAGAAGATGTTCGGCGAGGTGGCGTTCGCGGCTTACGTGCCGCACAACTACCCGCACGACAAGCTCGAGCCCGGCTTGAACGAGAACGCGTTCTACGATCCGGCCAACTTCACCTTCCCCGCGGGCACCTACATCTGCGAGGTCGAGGTGGACCGCGAGACCGGCGCGGTCAGCGTCGACCGCTTCACCGCGGTCGACGACTTCGGCAAGATCATCAACCCGATGATCGTCGAAGGCCAGGTGCACGGCGGCCTCACGCAAGGCATCGGCCAGGCGCTCACCGAAGGCTGCCGCTACGACGCGGCGAGCGGCCAGCTGGTCACCGGCAGCTTCATGGACTACTGCCTGCCGCGCGCCGGCGACGTGCCGTCCTTCAAGATCGACACGCGCGAGACGCCGTGCACGCACAATCCGCTCGGCGTGAAGGGCTGCGGCGAAGCCGGCGCGATTGGCGCGCCCGCCGCGGTGATGAACGCGCTCACCGACGCGCTCGGCGTGAAAGACCTCGCCATGCCCGCGACCTCGCAGACCGTGTGGAAACATCTCCAGGAGAAAAGCCATGCACGCGTTTGAATATCACCGCCCCGCTTCGAGCAAGGACGCGATCGCGCTCAAGGGCAAGAAGGACGAAGGCAAATACCTCGCCGGCGGCCAGAGCCTCGTGCAGGCGATGAAGCTGCGGCTCGCGTCGCCGACGGATCTCATCGATTTGGGCTCTTTGAAAGAGCTGTCTTTTGTGAAGGTGTCGGGGAGCGCCGTGGAAATTGGCGCCATGACGCGCCACGCCGACGTCGCCGAGTCGAAGGAGGTGCAGAAGGCGATTCCCGCCCTCGCCGCGCTCGCCGGCATCATCGGCGACCGGCAGGTGCGCCACATGGGCACGATCGGCGGCTCGCTCGCCAACAACGACCCGGCGGCCGACTATTCCGCCGCGGTGCTCGGGCTGGGCGCGACCATCACCACCCACAAGCGCAAGATCGAGGCCGACAAGTTCTTCAAGGGCCTGTACGAGACGGCGCTCGAGCCGAGCGAGCTGATCACCTCGGTGTCCTTCCCGGTGCCCAAGCGCGCCGCGTACATGAAGTTCAAGAACCCCGCGTCGCGCTTCGCGATCGTCGGCGTGTTCGTCGCCGACTTCGGCGGCAAGGCGCGCGTCGCCGTCACCGGTGCCGGCCCCAGCGTGTTCCGGCAGGCGGAGATGGAGAAGGCGCTGAGCGCGAAGTTCGCCCCCGAGTCGGTGGCAAGCATCAAGGTCAAGCCCGACGGCCTGAACAACGACCTGCATGCCTCGCCCGAGTACCGCGCCCACCTCGTCACCGTCATGGCCAGGCGCGCGGTGGAGGCGGCGCTGAAATGAAAAGGATGCTGATCCTGCTTGCCGCCGCGGCGTTCATTCCGGACGCGGCGGCGGCGAGCAAAGAGGCGCGCTGCGCGAAGTACAAGGAGCAGCTTGCGCGCATCGAGGAAGCGAAGAAGGAAACCAGCGACAAGGCCCGCCTGCACAAGCTGGAGTCGAAGCGGCAGAAGATCCTCGCCGGCCAGGCGAAGCACCATTGCTGATCCGGTGAATACCTCACAAGGCCGGGATTAACGGCGTCGCAGGCCCGGATCGCGTCCCGGGGCACAATTCGCGGATGCGATCCCTGAAAGCGCAGGCGGCGATCACGGCGGGGACGATATTCGTCCTCATCCTGCTGCTGCGCTATGCCGGCGCGCTCGAGCGCCTCGAGCTCGGCGTCTACGACCTCGCGCTGCGCGCCCGGCCGGCGGCGCCGGTCGACGAGCGCTTCGTCCTCATCGACGAGACCGAGGACGACCTGAAGCGCTTCGGCCATCCGCTCTCCGACGAGCTGCTGGCGAGCGTCGTCGAGCGGGCGCTGGCGCTCAAGCCGCGCGTGCTCGGCGTCGACAAGTTCCGCGACCTGCCGGTGCCGCCGGGGACCGAGGCGCTGGCGCGCGTGGTGAACGGCAACCGCAACGTGCTCTGGATCTACCAGTTCGGCGGCCACGGCACGCGGCGAATCACGGCGCCGCAATGGCTGCAGCGCCCCTCGCAGGCGGCATTCGTCGACATCCTCATGGACCCGGGCGGCACGGTGCGCCGGGGGCTGCTCTACCTCGACGACGGCGACCGGCCGCAGCGCTCGTTCGCGCTGTCGCTCGCGCTCGCCTACCTCGCGCCGGAAGGCATCGTGCCGAAGGCCGACGGCGACGATCCCGCGCGCATGCGCCTGGGCGCGACGAGCCTCGCGCCGCTCGAATCCTGGGACGGTGGCTACGCCGGCACGGACGCCTCTGGCTACCAGATGCTGCTCGATTACCGCGGCGCGTCGGCGCCGTTCGCGCGCGTCACGCTCGGCGAGCTGCTCGACGGCAAGGTCGATCCGGGGCTGCTGCGCGACCGCATCGCCATCGTCGGCTCGAGCGCGATCAGCCTGAAAGATTACTTCCAGACGCCGTTCAGCTCGGCGGCGCTGCCTTACCTCACCGGTAGCGAGCTGCAGGCGCACCACGCCAGCCAGCTCGTGCGCCTCGCCCGGGGGGAGTCGCAGCCGGTGCGCACCCTGCCCGAAGCGCTCGAGGTGCTGCTGCTCGCGCTCTGCTGCGCGCTCGGCCTCGCTGCGTGGGCTGCGACGCGGGCCGCGAGCCTGGCCGGCCTGATCGTCGCGGGCCTGGCGGCGC
>Ga0210090_1000009_pt1 | contig 20740 bp, 20 predicted proteins | sample Sandmound_ThreeS_7_FD_185572 | JGI IMG/M metagenome (GOLD analysis project Ga0210090, IMG submission 185572) | Wetland microbial communities from San Francisco Bay, California, USA, that impact long-term carbon sequestration -... | ecosystem: Environmental > Aquatic > Marine > Wetlands ...
CGTCGGCGTCGATGGTCGCGACCCGGTGCTCGCGAAGCATGGCCGCGACCGTGCTCTTGCCGCAGCCGATGCGGCCGGTCAGGCCAATGACTCTCACGTGACCTCCTCCTCCGGCGCCGGCTGGCAGCGCGGGCAGAAGTAGGTCGCCCGCGCGCCTTGCACGATGCGCTTGATCGGCGTGCGGCAGCGTCGGCACGGCATGCCGGCGCGGTCATACACCAGAGCGCGATTCTGAAAATATCCCGACGCGCCGTCGCTGCCGACGAAGTCGCGCAGGCTCGAGCCGCCGGCCTTGATCGCGGCGCGCAGGGTCGCCTTGATCGCGATCACCAGTTTTTGCGCTTCTGAAACAGAAATTCTTCCTGCCCGCTTCCGCGGGTCGATGCCGGCGCGGAACAGGCTCTCGCTCGCGTAGATGTTGCCGACGCCGACGATGCGCTTCGCGTCCATGAGGAACTGCTTCGCCGAGAGGCGCAGGCCGCGGGAGAGCTGGTGCAGGCGCTCGCCGGTGAGCGCTCGCGACAGCGGCTCGACGCCGAGATGCGCGATGAGCGGATGCTCCTCGACCGCGCGCTCGGTCCACAGCACCGCGCCGAAGCGGCGCGGATCGCGCAGCCGCAGGCAGCGATCGCCGAGCAGCAAGTCGAAGTGATCGTGCTTTCCTGCCGGCGCGCCGGAGGGCACGAGCCGCAGGCTGCCCGACATGCCGAGATGCAGGATGAGATGCCCGTCGCCGCAGTCGACGAGCAGATACTTGCCGCGCCGGCGCAGCGCGCGCACTTTGCGCCCGGCGAGCTCGCGCACAGTGCGCGCGATCGGCCAGCGCAGCCTCGGCTCGCGCACCACCACCGCCGAGATGACCTGGCCGACGAGATGCGGCGCGAGCCCGCGGCGCGTAACCTCGACTTCCGGCAGTTCGGGCATCGGGAACGTTTGCTTGTGCGGAGCACCAAATATACCTAAGATGGATCGCCGCAAAGGCCGACGATGAATTCTCCTCGCAGTCTCTTCCGCCTGCTCGCCGCAGCAGTGCTCGCCGCCACCACGCTTTCCGCCTGCGCCCAGGCGCCGCGCGCCGACGGCAAGAGCGCGCCGCGCGCCGATACCAAGGACATCAAGGAGCTCAACGAGCCGACGCTCTACGAATTCCTGCTCGGCGAGATCGCCCTGCAGCGCGGCGATGCGCAGCTTGCTGCGCAGACCTATCTCGACCTCGCCAAGCGCACGCGCGATCCGCGCGTCGCGCGGCGCGCGGTGGAAGTGGCGAGCCAGGCGCGCCTCGCCGATCTCGCTATCGAGGCGGCGAAGACCTGGCAGGAGATCGAGCCGGCCTCGGCGCAGGCGCTGCAGGTCACCGCGGCGCTGCTGGTCGGAGCAAGGCGCGTCGAGGAGGCCCAGCCCTACCTCGAGAAGCTGCTCGTCGCCGAAGGCGTCAATCTCGAGAACGGCTTCCTGCAGCTGAATCGCCTGCTCTCGGGCAATCCCGACAAGGCCGCCAATGCCCGCCTGGTGCGCAACCTCGCGGCCCCGTATCCGCAGCTGCCTCAGGCGCACTTCGCCATCGCGCAGGCGGCGAGCGCGGCGAACGAGGACGACGCCGCGCTTGCCTCGGCGCGCCGCGCGCAGGAGCTTCGCCCCGACTGGGAAGCGGCGGTGCTGCTGGAAGCGCAGATCCTGCAGAAGAAATCGCCGGGCGCCGCGGCGAAGCGCCTCGGCGACTACGTCGCCAAGAACCCGAACTCCGCCGACGCGCGCCTCAACTATGCCCGCGCGCTCGTGCTCGACAAGCGCTACGCCGAGGCGCGCGAGCAGTTCCAGACCGTGCTCGCGGCGAGCCCCGGCAACGCCGATGTCGCCTACGCGGTGGGCGTGCTCGCCTTCCAGCTCAAGGAATACGCCGTCGCCGAGGACACGCTGAAGCGCGTGCTCGGCATGCGCTCGCGCGATCCCGACGGCGTGCGATACCTGCTCGGCCAGGTCGCGGAAGAGCAGAAGCACTGGCCGCAGGCGATCGAGTGGTACGAGCAGATCCAGGAGGGCGACCATGCGCTGAACGCCCGCCTGCGCACCGCGGGCGCGATGGCCAAGCAGGGCAAGCTCGACGAGGCGCGCGAATTTCTGCGCCAGGTGGCGACCGACAATCCCGCCGAGGAGGTGCAGCTCACCGTCGCCGAGGCTCAGCTCCTGCGCGACGCGAACCGCCACGGCGACGCCTTCGCCCTGCTGGGCGAGGCGCTGAAGCGCCAGCCCGAGCAGCCCGAGCTGCTCTACGATTTCGCGCTCACCGCCGAGAAGCTGGAGCGCTTCGACCTGCTCGAGTCGAATCTGCGCAAGCTGATCCAGGTGCGGCCCGAGCACGCGCATGCCTACAACGCGCTCGGCTATTCCTTCGCCGACCGCAACACCCGGCTGCCGGAGGCGAGAAAGCTGGTCGAGAAGGCGCTCGAGATCTCGCCCGAGGACTACTACATCATCGACAGCATGGGCTGGGTGCAGTACCGCGAGGGCGATCTCAAGGGCGCCGCTGCGACGCTGCGCCGCGCCTACACCGGGCGACCCGACGCCGAGATCGGCGCGCATCTCGGCGAGGTGCTCTGGCAGCTCGGCCAGCGCGACGAGGCGCGGCGCGTGTGGCAGGAGGCGCTGAAGAGCGCTCCCGAGAACGAAACGCTCCTCAAGACGCTCAAAAAATTCCGGCCGTGATGCGGGGCCGGCTCGCCGCCGCGGCCCTTGCGGTGATGCGCGGCTGGCTTGCCGCCGCGCTCCTGATGGCGGGCTGCGCACAGGTCGAAATCCGCCCGCCGCAGGAGCCGCTTGACTTCGATCTCGCCGGGCGCATCGCGGCGCGCTACGGCGCCGAGTCGTTTGCCGGCAACGTCACCTGGCGCCACGCGCGCGGTGGCGACGAAATGCTGATCAGCACCCCGTTCGGGCAGGGCGTGGCGCGCATCCTGCGGGAAGGCGAGGCGGTAGAGCTCACGACCGCCGACGGCAAGCAGTACCGCGCCAACGACGCCGAGGACCTGACCGAGCGCGTGCTCGGGTTTCGCCTGCCGATCGTCGGCATGGCCGACTGGGTGCAGGGGCGCTCCTCGCCCGAGCTCGAGAGCCGCGGCTGGAAGATCGAATACCAGGAGCGCGACGACGGGCAGCGCCCGACGCGCCTGCGCATCACTTACCAAGGGGTCGAACTGCGCCTCGCGGTGACGCAGTGGCGGTGACGCGATGGCGCTAGCCTGGTATCCGGCGCCGGCGAAGCTCAACCTCTTCCTCCACGTGCTCGGCCGCCGGGCCGACGGTTATCACGAGCTGCAGACCGTCTTCCGGCTAATCGATCGGAGCGATCGAGTCGGCATCGCGCCGCGCAAGGACGGCAGGATCGTTTTCGACGGCCCCTTCGGCGAGGACAATCTCTGTGTACGCGCGGCCAAACTCCTCCAGCAGCCGGGCATGGGGTGCGATCTCGCGCTGGAGAAGAACATTCCGGTCGGCGGCGGGCTGGGGGGTGGCTCTTCCGACGCCGCGACCACCCTCTTCGTCCTGAATCGCCTCTGGAAAACAGGGTTGAAAAGAAAGGCATTGATGGAACTCGCGGTGCGGCTTGGGGCCGACGTACCGTTCTTTTTGCTGGGAAAAAACGCCATCGGCGAAGGCATCGGCGAGCGGTTGACCGCGCTCGACTTGCCACCCGCCTGGTATCTCGTGCTCGTTCCGCAAGTCTCGGTTTCCACGAAGGAAACTTTCGCTCTAGCGTTGACACCCAAGGGGAAACGACTCAAAATACCGCCCTTTTTCCCGGGGCAGGGGCAGAACGATCTCGAGCCGGTCGTGACCGCCCGCTACCCCGTGGTGGCGGCGCAGCTTGCGTGGCTCCGGCAACACCGCCCGCAAGCGCGCATGACGGGATCCGGGGCGTGCGTGTTCGCGGAATTCGACTCTGAAGCGCAGGCGCGCGCGCTGCAAACCCAGTTGCCCGGGAGAATGAACGGGTTCGTGGCGCAGGGGCTCGAGCAGCACCCGCTCCACGAGGGAAGGGATTAATACGATTTTGGGGCGGCTTCTTGCCCTCCAACTGGGGAGTCGCCAAGCTGGTTAAGGCAGCGGATTTTGATTCCGCCATACGAGGGTTCGAATCCTTCCTCCCCAGCCAGCAATGTGGACGCGATGAGCGACGATGGGAAACGCGGGAATGAATACGGCGCCGCTTGACCGGTTGATGGTGTTCACGGGTAACGCCAATCCTCGCCTCGCGCAGGAGGTGGCGAAGCACCTCAATTTGTCGCTCGGCCGCGCGATCGTCGGCAAGTTCTCCGACGGCGAGGTGATGGTCGAGCTGCTGGAGAACGTGCGCGGCAAGGACGTGTTCGTGCTGCAGTCGACCTGCGCGCCGACCAACGACAACCTGATGGAATTGCTGGTGATGGTCGACGCCCTGAAGCGCTCGTCGGCGGCGCGGGTGACGGCGGCGATTCCCTACTTCGGCTATGCACGCCAGGACCGCAGACCGCGCTCGGCGCGCGTGGCGATCAGCGCCAAGGTGGTGGCGAACATGCTCACCTCCGTGGGCGTGGCGCGGGTGCTGACGATGGATCTGCATGCCGACCAGATCCAGGGTTTCTTCGACCTGCCGGTGGACAACATCTACGCCGCGCCGGTCCTGCTGGGAGACGTGTGGAAGCAGCGCTACGACGACCTGCTGGTGGTGTCGCCCGACGTGGGCGGCGTGGTGCGCGCGCGGGCGCTCGCCAAGCGCCTCGAATCGGACCTCGCGATCATCGACAAGCGCCGTCCGAAGGCCAACGTCTCCGAGGTGATGAACGTCATCGGCGAGGTGAAGGGCCGGACCTGCGTGATCATGGACGACATGGTCGATACCGCCGGGACGCTGGTGAAGGCGGCGCAGGTGCTGAAGGAAGAGGGCGCGAAGAAAGTCGTCGCGTACTGCACCCACGCGGTGCTCTCGGGGCCGGCGGTCGAGCGGATCGCCGCCTCCGACCTGGACGAGCTGGTGGTCACCGACACCATCCCGCTGCGCGAGGACGCGCGCGCCTGCAAGAAGATCAGGAGCCTGTCGGTGGCGGGCCTGATCGCCGAAACCATTCTCAGAATCTATACCGAGGAATCGGTCAGTTCGCTCTTTATCGAATAGGAAACGCAAATGGCAATTGAAATCAGCGCGCGCAAGCGCGAAATGCAGGGCACCGGCCCCAGCCGGCGCATGCGCCGCATGGGCAGGGTCCCCGCCGTCGTCTACGGCGGCGACCAGAGCCCGGTGAACCTGGAGCTCGACCACAAGGACCTCTACCTCAACCTGAGGAACGAGAAGTTCCACGCCTCGATCCTGACGCTCGACATCGGCGGCGCCAAGGAGCAGGTGCTGCTGCGCTCGGTGAGCATGCATCCCTTCCGGCCGCAGGTGCAGCACATCGATTTCCAGCGCGTCTCCAAGGACAGGAAGATCCACATGAAGGTGCCGCTGCACTTCGTCAACGCCGAGAAGTCCCCCGGCGTGAAGGACCAGGGCGGGGTCGTCAACCACGTGCTGAACGAGCTCGACATCGTCTGCTTCCCCGACGACCTGCCGGAGTTCGTCGAGGTCGACCTCGGCAACCTGGCCGTGGGCAAGTCGCTGCATGTGCGCGAGCTCGCGCTGCCGAAGGGCGTCGAGCTCTCGCTGCACAAGGATGAGGATCCCGTCGTGGCGACGGTGGTCGTGCCGGCGCTGATCACCGAGGAAGAGGAGGCCGCGCAGGCCGCCGCTGCGGTCGCCGCCGCCGATGTGCCGACCACCGAGCAGGCCGCCGCGCCGAAGGAAGGCGAGGCGCCAGCCGAGGGTGCTGCCGGCAAGCCTGGCGAGAAGGCTGCGCCGAAAGCGGGTGCCGAAAAAGCTCCTGCCGAGAAGGCCGACAAAAAAGACAAGAAGTAGAAACGCCGCGTGATTCGTCTGGTGGTAGGTCTCGGCAACCCCGGCAAGGAGTACGAGCGCACGCGGCACAACGCCGGCTTCTGGCTGGTCGAGCGCTTCGCCTCGGCGAACGGCGTCATTCTTCGCAAGGACCCGAAGTTCCAGGCGCTGGTCGGCCGGCACGGGCCGGCGTTTCTCCTGCTGCCGCAGAGCTTCATGAATGGCAGCGGCCGCGCGGTGCAGATGCTCGCCGGCTTCTTCAAGGTCAAGCCCGACGAGATCCTGGTGGTGCACGATGAGCTCGACTTCGCGCCCGGCGTGGCGCGCGTCAAGCAGGGCGGCGGCATCGCCGGCCACAACGGGCTGAAGGACATCTCGCAGCGTCTCGCCTCGCACGACTACTGGCGCCTGCGCATCGGCGTCGGCAAGCCTGCGCCGGGCATGGAGGGCGCGGACTACGTGCTGCAGAAGCCGTCCGCGGAAGAGAAGACGGCGATCGATCAGGCGATCGATCGCGCGCTGCAGGTCCTGCCGCAGATGCTCTCCGGCGACATGCAGGCAGCGATGAACAAGCTCCACACCGAGGAGAAGAAGGAACCGCCGAAAAGGGAAGCTCCGGTGAAAGAACCGGAAAAAAAGCCGGAAGCGCCGAAAAGCGGCGGGCTGCTGAAGTCCCTGTTCGGAAAGAAATAGCTTGAAGTGCGGCATCGTCGGCCTGCCGAACGTCGGCAAGTCCACCCTGTTCAACGCGCTGACCAAGGCCGGGATCGCGGCCGAGAACTATCCCTTCTGCACCATCGAGCCGAACGTCGGCATCGTGCCGGTGCCCGATCCGCGCCTCGACGTGATCGCGGGGATCGCGAAGCCGCAGAAGGTCGTGCCGGCGGTGGTCGAGTTCGTCGACATCGCCGGCCTGGTCGCGGGCGCCTCCAAGGGCGAGGGCCTCGGCAACAAGTTCCTCGCCAACATCCGCGAGACCGACGCCATCGCGCACGTGGTGCGCTGCTTCGAGGATGCGAACGTGGTGCACGTCGCCGGCAAGATCGACCCGGTGTCAGACATCGAGACCATCAACACCGAGCTGGCGCTGGCCGACCTCGATGCCGTGGAAAAGCAGATCGCCAAGCATGCCAAGCTCGCCCAGACCACCGGCGACAAGGACGCGGTGCGCCTGGTGTCGGCCCTGGGCAAGGTGAGAGACGTGCTCGACGCCGGGCGGCCGGCGCGCACCACTGAGCTGTCGAAGGAGGAGCGCGCCGTGGTCGCTCCGCTGTTCCTGCTCACCATGAAGCCGACGATGTACGTGGCGAATGTCGCCGAGAAGGGGTCGGACGCTCTTCTGCGCAAGGTCATTTCCCTTGCGGAAAAAGAAAGAGCCCCGGTGGTGCCGATCTCGGCGGCGATCGAGGCGCAGATCGCGGACATGCCCGACGAGGACAAGAAGGTCTTCCTCGACGACCTGGGAATGCGGGAACCCGGATTGAACCGCGTGATTCGCGCCGCGTATCAGCTGCTCGGGCTGCAGACCTACTTCACGGCGGGGCCGAAAGAGGCGCGCGCCTGGACGGTGCGCGCCGGCGCATCCGCGCCGCAAGCGGCAGGCGTGATCCATACCGACTTCGAGCGCGGCTTCATTCGCGCCGAGGTGATTTCCTACGACGACTACGTGTCGCACGGCGGCGAGCAGGGCGCGAAGGAGGCGGGGAAGCTCCGGGTGGAGGGCAAGGACTACGTCGTCCAGGACGGCGACGTGATCCATTTCCGCTTCAATGTCTGAGACTTAGGTGTAGTATCCGCCCTTCCTGCCCCCAGGGAGGGATGGGTCATGGCCATGAAGCTGCAGCTCAACAACCGGAGCAAGGTTCTCCTCGGCGTCGTCGTGCTCATCGGCGCCGCGGCCGCCGCCTGGTTTCTCTATCTCGATGAATGGCTGAACGCGCCGCCGCCCGCGCCCATCGCCGCCGCGCCGAAGCCCGCGGCCGCGCCCGCGAAGCCCGCTGCGGAGCCAGCCAAGCCTGGGGCTGAACCGGCGAAGCCCGCAGCCACCCCCGCCGCCGCCGAGACCGCCAAGCCCGCAGCGGCGCCGCAACCTGCCCCGCAACCCGCGCCGGTCGCCATGGCGCCGAAGGCGGCCGAACCGCAGCCCGCTCCGCCGCCGCCGGTGGTCGTCGCGCCCAAGCCCGCGCCGGTGGCCGCCGAGAAACCCGCAGCGATGGAACGCGAGGCGCCGGCGGCAGAATCGAAGCCGGCGGCCGAGCCGGCCAAGGTGGCCGCCGCGCCCGCGAAGGCCGCGCCGCCGCCGTATCGCCGGCCGGACAACCTGCCCGAGCTCTACAAGACCTATAACGACCTCATCACCGCGGTGGTCATGCGTGACCAGGCTGCGGCAGCGGAACTCCTGCAGGACGGCAAGAACCCGAACGCGCGCCAGAGCGACGGCCAGACCGCACTGATGATCGCGACCACCAACGGCGACGTCGAGATGATGAAGGTCCTGCTCGCCAAGGGCGCCGATCCGAGCCTGCGCGGGCCCCAGGGCGTGAACGCGCTGATGCTCGCCAAGGAGAGCGGCCGCGGCGAGCTGGTGCAGCTCCTCGAATCCCAAGGCGTGAAGCCGTAGAGGGCGGTTGGTCGTCTTCGAGACGGCGCGGGAAGCCGACCTGCCGCAACTCGTCGAGCTGCTCGGCCTCCTGTTCGAACAGGAGGCCGAGTTCCGGCCCGACGCGGCGAAGCAGTCCGCGGCGCTGAAGCTGATCCTCACCGAGCCGGCACGCGGTCGCATCTATGTCGCGCGCGACGGCCGGCGGGTGGTGGCGATGGCTTCGCTGCTTTTCACCGTCAGCACCGCCGAAGGCGGCAAGGCCGCGTGGTTCGAGGACCTGGTGGTGCACCCGGATTACCGGCGCCACGGCACGGGGCAGAAAATGCTGGCCCACGTGGTGAGCGAGGCGCGGGCGGAAGGCGTGCTGCGCATCACGCTTCTCACCGACATGCAGAACGAGCGCGCGCAGGCGCTCTATCGCAGGGCGGGCTTTGTCGGCTCGCCGATGCGGCCGATGCGGCTCAAGCTCGGGAAGACGAAGTAGCGCGCTCGGCGAAGATCTTGCCGAGCGTGGCGCGGAACGGGATCACTTCCGCGCCTTCGAGAATCCCCCGTTCGCGCATCGCCGCGTGCAGCGCCGGCAGGTTGTATTGCGGCACCGACGCGTAGAGATGGTGCTCGACGTGGTAGTTGACGTTGTGCGGGAAGAGCGCCCAGCGCAGCCACGCCGGCCCGAGGTTGGTGCGCGCCGCGGTCAGCGGTGACGAAAAATCGCTGGTCGCGCCGTGCTCCGCGATCGCCCGCAGCCTGAGGATCGCCTGCACCACCGTGACGAGCGGCAGGATCCAGAGCACGAGGTACTGCGCCAGGTGGCCGCTCCATGCAAAGAGCAGCAACGCCGCAATGTGAAAAACAATGACCAGGTTCCTGTCGCTGCGAGCGTCGGCGCGCAACTTGGCAGACGTGTCATCAAGCGGCCGGAGGGCGACGTTCGTCTGAGTATTGAGCGCCGGCGCGCCGCCGAGGAAGTACGCATACGTCTTCCACGCCGTCAGCCCTGACAGGTCCTTCAGCAGCTTCCTGACGAGGTACCACTTGCCGCGCGGGTAGCCGCCGTGCAGCGCGGTGTCGGGATCGAGCTCGCCGTAGAGATTGTTGTGGTGCAGGCGATGAATGACGCGATAGGTGCACATCGACAGCCCCTGCAGCATCGCGCACGCCCGGCCGGCGAGATCATTTATTTTTCTATTCTCAAAAAGAAGATAGTGAGCCGAATCGTGAGCGATGACAAAGAGCGCGTGCTGGCGCGTGCCGATGACCAGCACTGCCAGGACAACGACGAGCGGGTTCGGCCAGAAGTAAAGCGCGGCGCCGATGGCCGCCGCCAGCACGGCGAGATCGTGCGCGATCGCCGCGCTGGCGCGCCAGGCGTTGCGCCGCGTCAGCTGCTGGACGAGCTCCTTCGGCAGCGCCTGGCGGAAGTCGTCCTTGAACTCCTCGCCCACGGCCAGCCTACTTGTCGAGCCCGCCGAGCAGGATGTACTTCACTTCAAGGTATTCGTCGAGGCCGTACTTCGCCCCTTCGCGCCCCAGGCCCGATTGCTTGACGCCGCCGAACGGCGCCACCTCGGTCGAGATGATGCCGACGTTGGCGCCGACGATGCCGGTCTCCATTCGTTCCGCCACCCGCCAGATGCGGCCGATGTCGCGGCTGTAGAAGTAGCCGGACAGGCCGAACTCCGTGTTGTTGGCGAGCTTGATGACCTCGTCCTCGGTCTTGAAGCGGATGAGCGGCGCCACCGGCCCGAACGTTTCCTCGAAGGACACGATCATGTCAGGCGTCACGTCGGTGAGCACGGTCGGCTGGAAGAACAAACCGCCTTTTTCATGGGGTTTCCCTCCCAATTTTATTTTTGCTCCCTTGGAAAGCGCGTCCGCCACGTGCGCTTCGACCTTCTTGATCCCCTGCGTGTCGATGAGCGGGCCGATCACCACCCCCTGCTCCGTCCCGGCGCCCACCTTGAAGCCCTTGACCTTCTCCGTGAGCTTGGTCGCGAACTTGTCGTAGACGCCGTCCTGGACGTAGATGCGGTTGGCGCAGACGCAGGTCTGGCCGGCGTTGCGGTACTTGGACGCCAGCGCACCTTCGACCGCCGCGTCGAGATCCGCGTCGTCGAAGACGATGAACGGCGCGTTGCCGCCGAGCTCGAGCGAGAGCTTCTTGATGGTGTCGGCCGACTGGCGCATGAGGATGCGGCCGACCTCGGTCGAGCCGGTGAAGGAAAGCTTGCGCACCGCGGGGTTGGCGCACAGCTCCTTGCCGATGGTCGCCGCGTCGCCGGTGACGACGTTGAGGACGCCTTTCGGGATGCCCGCGCGCTCGGCGAGCTCGGCCATGGCGAGCGCGGAGAAGGGCGTCTGCTCGGCGGGCTTCAGCACCACGGTGCAGCCCGCGGCGAGCGCCGGCCCGGCCTTGCGGGTGATCATCGCATTGGGGAAATTCCAGGGCGTGATCATCGCCGAGACGCCGATCGGCTGCTTGATCACCAGGATGCGCTTGTCGGCCTGGTGCGTGGGAATGACGTCGCCGTAGGCGCGCTTGCCTTCCTCGGCGAACCATTCGATGAACGAGGCGCCGTAGGCGATCTCGCCGCGCGCTTCCGCCAGCGGCTTGCCCTGCTCCGCGGTGAGGAGCTGCGCGAGGTCCTCCTGGTTCGCCATCATCAGGTCGAACCACTTGCGCAGGATGCCGGCGCGCTCCTTCGCGGTCTTCTCGCGCCACGCCGGCCAGGCGCGCTCGGCGGCCTCGATGGCGCGGCGCGTCTCGGCCGTGCCCATGTCCGGCACCGAGCCGAGCGTTTCCCCCGTCGCCGGGTTGTCCACCGCAAAAGTCTTGCGGGAATCCGCACCGACCCACTGTCCGTCGAGGTAGCACTGCTCGCGGAAAAGCTTGGGATCCTTGAGGGGAAGCGAGGGAAGACCGGCCTTGGAAGGGGCGTTCATGGGGACCTCCGAAGGCGGAATTTTACTCCCGCGCCGTGGGTAGAATAGGTTGTCAGACAACCTTGGAGGAGGAGTCATGAAAGCGCTTCTCACCGCGTTGCTGGTCGCCGCGGCGACCACCGTGCATGCGCAGTACCCGCAGCGACCCGTGCAGCTCATCGTGCCCTGGGGCGCGGGCGGCGGCACCGATGCCACCGCGCGCATCATCGCCGCGCTGCTGGAAAAGGAGCTGAAGCAGCCCTTCAACGTGGTCAACCGCACCGGCGGCTCCGGCGTGGTCGGCCATGACGCCATCGCCAACGCGACGCCCGACGGCTACACCATCGGCCTGATCACGGTCGAGATCACGATGATGCACCACGTCGGCCTGACGCAGCTCAAGCACACCGACTACACGCCCATTGGTCTGGTCAACGCCGACCCGGCGGCGATCAACGTGCGCAGCGATTCACCGTACAAGTCGGTGAAGGACCTGCTCGCGGCGATCAAGGCCAACCCCGGCAAGATGAAGGCTTCGGGCACCGGCCAGGGCGGCATCTGGCACCTCGCCATCGCCGGGCTGCTGAAGGATCAGGGCATCGATCCCGGCGCGCTCCCCTGGGTACCGTCGAACGGCGCTGCGCCCGGCATGCAGGACATGATCGCCGGCGGCGTCGACGTGGTGCCGTGCTCGATTCCGGAGGCGCGGCCGATGATCGACGCGGGCAAGGCGCGCGCGCTCGCGATCATGGACGCCAATCCGCCCGCGCTCTATCCCGGCGTGCCGACGCTGCAGAAGGAGCTCGGCACGAAGTGGGCGATCGCCGCGTGGCGCGTCATCGCCGCGCCCAAGGGTATTCCGGCCGACGCGCAGAAGACGCTGGTGACCTCGCTGAAGAAAGTCTATGACTCGAAGGAGTACAAGGACTTCATGGCGAGCCGCGGCTTCGGCGTGGTCTGGGCGGATCCGGCGGAGACCGCGAAGTTCATGGCGGCGTCCGACGCGAACCTCGGCGCGGCGCTCAAAGCGGTCGGGCTGGCCAAATAAAGATCCACGATGCTCTGGCCGGCGCCGCGCTCGCGGCGCTGGGCGGCGTCGTCCTCTGGCACATCCAGGGGTACCCGGCCATGCCGGGCCAGAAGTTCGGCCCGGCCTGGTTTCCCGGGCTGATCGCGGTCGGCCTGATCCTCTGCGGCGCGCTGCTCGCCGTGCGAAGCCCGAAAGGGGTGTGGATTTCTTTCCCCGATTGGGTCCGCAGTGCGCGGGCGGTCGCGGGGGTTGCATCGGTCGTCGCCGGGCTGCTCTTCTATGTCGTCGCCGCCGACAAGCTTGGCTTCTATCCCACCGCGCTCCTGATCCTGATCGTCTGGATGCGCATTCTCGGCGCGTCGTGGCGCGTGACGCTGCCGGTCGCGATCGTCGCCACGCTCGTCATTCACCTCTCGTTCTACAAGCTGCTGCGCATCCCGCTGCCCTGGGGGCTGCTCGAACGCTATGCTTTTTGAAGCGCTGAAGCTGGTGTTCGACCCGTACGTGCTCTGGGTCATCCTCGGCTCGGCGATGTTCGGATTGTTCGTCGGCGCGGTGCCGGGCCTCACCGCGACGATGGCAACCGCGCTGCTCGTGCCGGTGACCTTCTTCATGCCGCCGGTGCCGGCGATCGCCTCCATCGTCACCGCGACTGCGATGGCAATCTTCGCCGGCGACATTCCGAGCTGCTTCCTGCGCATGCCCGGCACGCCGGCCTCCGCCGCCTACACGGACGAAGCGTACGCGATGACGAAGAAAGGCCAGGGCGAGGTCGCGCTCGGCGCCGGCCTGGTGTTCTCGGTGATCGGCGGCCTGTTCGGCACGGCAGTTCTGATCGCCGCGGCGCCGGCGCTCGCCGAGGTGGCGCTCCGGTTTTCCTCCTTCGAGTATTTCTGGCTGGTGATCCTCGGCCTGTCGAGCGCCGTGTTCCTCGCCATCGGCAATCCGCTGAAGGGCCTGATCTCGCTGCTGCTCGGCCTGCTCGTTTCCGCGGTCGGCCTCGACAACCCGGCGGGCTTCCCGCGCTTCACCTTCGGCAACGCCGAGCTCGCCGGCGGCCTGACCCTGATCCCGATCATGATCGGCATGTTCGCGGTCTCCGAGATCATTCGCGGCGTCGCCGGCATCGACAAGCCCTGGGAGATGGCGCAGGCGAGCATCGGCAACGTGTTCCGCGGCATGGGCGGCCTGATCCGCAAGTACCCCTGGCAGACCCTGCGCGGCAGCACGCTCGGCACCGCGATCGGCGCGCTGCCCGGCGCCGGCGCCGACATCGCGGCCTGGATGTCCTACGCGATGTCGAAGAAGTTCTCCAAGGAGCCGGAGAAGTTCGGCACCGGCCACGTCGAGGGCATCATCGAGGCCGGCGCTGCCAACAACAGCGCGCTCGCCGGCGCGTGGATCCCGGCGCTGGTGTTCGGCATCCCCGGCGACTCGATCACCGCGATCGTGATCGGCGTGCTCTACATCAAGGGCCTCAACCCGGGCCCGACCATCTTCATGAACAACGCGGTGGCGCTCTACGCCATCTTCATCGTCTTCATCCTCGCCAACCTGCTGATGATTCCGCTCGGCGTCGCCGCGATCAAGAGCGCGAAGCAGATGCTGCGCGCGCCGCGCGAGCTGCTGCTGCCGGTCATCCTGCTGTTCTGCATCGTCGGCTCGTTCGCCATCAACAATTCCGCGTTCGGCGTTCTGTTGATGCTGGTGTTCGGCGTGATCGGCTACCTGATGGAGGAGAACGGCTTTCCGGTCGCCCCGGCGATCCTCGGCATGGTGCTCGGCGCCATGCTGGAAGAGCATTTCATCAGCTCCATGATCAAGGCCGACGGGCGTCTCATCGCCTTCTTTGAGCGTCCCATCGCCGGTGGGCTGGGCATCCTGACGCTGGCGGTTCTCAGCGTGCCGTTGATCCGGGCATTTTTCCGGACTACGATGCGCATTCCTGGAGGAGGAACACCGAAATGACCAAGTTCGTCGTCAACGGCAGTGAAGTCAATTCCGAGCAGCCCGCCGATACCCCGTTGCTGTGGGTGATCCGCGAGGAGCTCGGGCTCACCGGCACCAAGTTCGGCTGCGGCATTGCACAATGCGGCGCCTGTACCGTGCACGTCAACGGCAGCCCGGTGCGCTCGTGCGTGACTCCCGTTTCCGCCGTCGCCGGGAAGAAGATCACCACCATCGAGGGACTCTCGCCCAGCGGCGATCATCCGCTGCAGAAGGCGTGGATCGCCGCGCAGGTGCCGCAGTGCGGCTACTGTCAGTCGGGCCAGATCATGCAGGCGGCGGCGCTGCTCGCCAAGAACAAGAACCCGAGCCGCGAGCAGATCGTCCGGCACATGAACGGCAACATCTGCCGCTGCGGCACGTACAACCGCATCATCGGCGCGATTCAGCGCGCGGCGAAGGAGGCATAGCCATGCTCCTCGAAACCAAGATCAGCCGCCGCGGCTTCATGCAGACGGCGGGCGCACTGACGTTCTCGTTCACCTTCGCGGGCCGGGTGACCAGCGCGGTCGCGCAGGAGGCGTCGGCGAAGTTCAACGCCTGGGTGAGCATCGGCGCCGACGGCACGGTGACCGTGATGATGCCGGCCGCCGAGATGGGGCAGGGCTCGCTGACCGCGCTGCCGCTCATCCTCGCCGAGGAGCTCGATGCCGACTGGTCCAAGGTGACGACGCAGTACGCGCCGCCGATCCCGAAGATCTACGGCAACTACCATCCGCTCTTCCAGGGCGCGATGCTGACTGCAGCGAGCGTTTCGACGCCCGGCTACTGGATGTCGATGCGCCTGGGCGGCGCGCAGGCACGCCGCGTGCTGCTCGACAACGTCGCGCAGCAGTGGGGCGTGCCGGCGAGCGAGCTCAGCACCGAGCCGAGCATGGTGGTGCACAAGGCCTCGGGCCGGAAGATCTCCTACGGCGAGGTGGTCAGGTTCGCCAAGGTTCCCGAGACGCCGCCGCAGGTGAGCGAGGCGGATCTGAAGAAGCCCTCGCAATTCCGCCTGATCGGCCGCTCGGACATTCCGCGCACCGACGTGCCGTCGAAGACCAACGGCTCGGCGAAGTACGGCATCGACGTGCGCCTGCCGGGCATGCTGTACGCGTCGGTGCTCGAGGCGCCGTACGATGGCGCGAAAGCGACGGATGTGAACAGCGATGCCGCGATGAAAGTCGCCGGGGTGAAGCGCGTGCTGCCGCTGCCCTTCGGCGTGGCGGTGCTCGCCGATAGCGTGCACGGCGCCAACAAGGGCCGGCGCGCGCTGAAGGTGAAGTGGGACGGCGCCGGCAACCCGAACGCCAGCTTCGATTCGGAGAAGGCGCTGGCGGAGTACGCGGGCCACGCCAAGGACCCGAACGCCAAGGCGATGACCTGGTTCCAGAAGGGCGACGCGCCGGCGGCGCTCGGCAGCGCGGCGAAGACCATGACCGCGGAATACTCGTCGGTGCACTGCTACCACGCGCAGATGGAGCCGATGAATTGCGTGGCACGCGTCGCGGCCGACGGCCAGTCGGCCGAGGTCTGGACCGGCACGCAGTCGACCGCGCTCGCCGCGTTCGTCGCCTCGAACGTGCTGAAGACCACGCCCGACAAGATCCGCGTGCACCAGCACCTGCTCGGCGGCGGCTACGGCCGGCGCATCTGGCCGGATGCGGTGGCGCAGGCGGTGGTGCTCGCCAACATCACCAAGGAGCCGGTCAAGCTGATCCTGACGCGCGAGGACGACCTGACCGCGGCGCGGCCGCGGCCGATGACCTACCACGTGCTGAAGGCCGGTCTCGACGGCAGCGGCAACGTCGTCGCCTGGCATCACCGCCTCGCGGCCGAGAACGTCGATGCGGTCGCCGCGCCGCCGCGCTTCAAGGCGACCGGCGGCAAGGACATCATCGGCTGGCGCGGCCTGGAGCAGCCGTTCTACGGCGTGCCGAACATGCTTGCCGACGCCGTGCGCGAGCAGCGCGGCGTGCGCGTGCACGCCTGGCGCGGCATTGGCGCGGGCTACAACAAGTTCGCCTCCGAGTCATTCCTCGACGAGATCGCGCATGCGACCGGCAAGGATCCGCTGGCGCTGCGCCTTGAGCTCACCAAGGACCACCCGCGCGCCCAGGCCGTGATCAAGGCGGTGGCCGAGATGGCCGACTGGAAGAAGCCGCGCGGCAAGGACCGGGCGCTCGGCATCGCTTTCTCCGACTATCACGACTCGTTCAGCGCCGGCATCGCCGAGGTCTCGCTCGATCGCAAGACGGGCAAGATTCGCGTCCACAACTACTGGATCGCGGGCGACGCGGGCATCGTGGTGCAGCCGGAGAACGCGCACGCGCAGCTGGAAAGCGCGGTGGTCTACGGGCTCTCCTCGGCGCTGACCGAGGAACTGACCTACAAGAACGGCGCGGTCACGCAGTCGAATTTCCACGACTACCAGCTGATGCGCATGGCCGACATGCCGCTGATTCACACCAAGGTCATCGTCACCGACAACGCGCCCACCGGCCTGGGCGAGCTTGGCGTACCGACCGTCGCTCCGGCGATCGGCAACGCGCTGTTCAAGCTCACCGGCAAGCGGCTGCGCCAGTTGCCGATGTCGGCTTCGCGGGTGTCGGCGACGCTGAAGGCCTAGCGAGCGCCGCTAGAACGTCCCGGGGTAGGAACCTCCGTCCATGAGGAGGTTCTGCCCCGTGATGTACCCCGCCTGCGCGCTGCACAGGAAGGCGCAGGCGTCGCCGAACTCCTCGATGGTGCCGAAGCGGCCGGCCGGGTTGGCGTCGGCGCGCGCCTTGCGCAGCTCCTCCGCCGTCTTGCCCAGCTTCTTCGCGTTGAACTCGAAGTTCGAGCGCAGGCGGTCGGTGTCGAAGGGCCCGGGGAGCAGATTGTTGATCGTCACGTTGTGGCGCGGGGTGGTGCGCGACAGCCCGGCGATGAACCCGGTGAGGCCGGTCCGTGCGCCGTTGGAGAGACCGAGCTCGGGGATCGGCGCCTTGACCGCGCCGGAGGTGATGTTGACGATGCGGCCGAACTTGCGCGCGATCATGCCGTCGAGCACGGCGCGGATGAGGAGGATCGGCGTGATCATGTTTGCCTCCACCGCCTTCACCCACGCGTCGCGATCCCAGGCGCGGAAATCGCCCGGCGGCGGACCGCCGGCGTTGTTCACCAGGATGTCGGGTGAGGGGCAGGTCTTGAGGGCCGCTTCCCGCCCCTCGGGCGTGGTGATATCGCCAGCAACAGTTCTTACGTTTACCCCGAGTTTTCTCAGTTCAACAGCGGTGGCTTCGAGTGCGTCCGCGCCGCGCGCGGTGATGACGAGGTTGACGCCCTCGCGCGCGAGCGAAGCCGCGCATCCCTTGCCCAGGCCCTTCGATCCCGCGCAGACGAGCGCGGTCCTGCCGCGAATTCCCAAGTCCATTGCCTAGCTCCGTTTGAGTGAGACCAGCAATACACCACCGATGACCAGCACCGCGCCCGCGATCTGCGGAAAACCGAAGGGCTCGCCGAGGCCCGCGGCGCTCATGACCGCGACGCTGACCGGGCTCACCGCGCCGACCAGCGCGAACTCGGTGGCGCCGATGCGGCGCAGCGCTTCGGCCTGCAGGAAGAGCGGCAGCACGGTGCTGACCGTAGCGAGAATGATGGCATAGAGCCAGACGCTCGCCGGCAGCGCGAGCGCGCTGAGCGGCTCGAGCAGGAAGAACTGCGCGAGCGCCGGCAGCGTCGCCACCGCCATGCTGTAGGCGGTAAAGCGCATCGAGCCGATGCGCCTCACGACCTGGCTGCCGGCGACGAGGTAGCCCGCGTAGCAGAGCGCCGAGGCGAAGACCAGCAGCACGCCGAAGAGGAACAGCTTGCCTTCGTGGCTGGTGCCGATCTGGTCGGACACGACCAGCGCGATGCCGGCATAGCTCATCACCAGCGAGGCCATTTCCCGGCGGGTCGGGCGCTTCTTGAAGAAGAAGAACGAAAGCGTCAGCACCAGCGTCGGGTAGAGGAAGAGGATCAGGCGCCCGACGCCGGCGCCCACGTATTGCAGGCCGAGGAAATCGAGGAAGCTGGCGGCGTAGTAGCCGAGGAAGCCCAGGCCGGCCACCGCCGCCCAGTCGCGGCGCGTGAGCGTCGGCTCCTGCAGGCGCAGCCACCAGGCGATGACGAGGAAGAAGGGCAGCGACAGCGCCATGCGCAGGAAGAGCAGGGTATTCGGGCTGACCGGGTGGGCGGCGTAGGAAAGCTTGATCAGGATCGGCCGGAAGGAAAAAGCGAGCACGCCGAGCACGGCAAAGGCGATCCCCCAAGCCCGGTACCCGGGGGCGCTCAACGACGCTTGCCGAAGATCGAGCCGAGAACGCCTCGAGTAATCTGCCTTCCCAGTTCGCTGCCGATCGCACGCACAGCGCTCTTGACCGCCGCGTCGTAGACCGTTTGACGCGGCTGCAAGGTCTTGAACACTTCCGGCTTCTCGACGCGGCCTTTCAGCTTTTCGTACGCAGACTCGCGGTCGATCGCCTTCTCGTAATGGCCGAAGACGTCGGAGGACTGGATGATCTGCTGGCGCTCGGCATCGCTGATCGGCCCGAGCTGGCTGCCCGGGGGCACGATGAAGGCGCGCTCGACCACGCACGGCGTGCCCTTCTCGTCCAGGAACGAAACCAGCGCCTCGCCGACGCCGAGCTCGGTGATGACTTGCTCCGCCTTGATCTTCGGGTTGGGGCGCAGCGTCTCGGCCGCGGTCCTCACCGCTTTCTGGTCCTTCGGCGTGAAGGCGCGCAGGGCGTGCTGCACCCGGTTGCCGAGCTGGCCGAGCACGCTCTCGGGGACGTCGAGCGGGTTCTGGGTGACGAAAAAGACGCCGACGCCCTTCGAGCGGATGAGCCGCACGACCTGCTCGACCTTCTCGAGCAGCGCTTTCGGCGCCTCGTTGAACAGCAGGTGCGCCTCGTCGAAGAAGAACACCAGCTTCGGCTTTTCCACGTCGCCGACTTCCGGCAGCTGCTCGAACAGCTCGGCCAGCAGCCAGAGCAGGAAGGTGGAGTAGAGCTTGGGCGAGGCCATCAGCTTGTCGGCGGCGAGGATGTTGACCACCCCCTTGCCCTCGCGCGTCTGCATCAGGTCGGCGATGTCGAGCATCGGCTCGCCGAAGAACTGCGCCGCGCCCTGATTCTCGAGCGCGAGCAGGCCGCGCTGGATCGCGCCGATGGAGGCGGTGGAGACGTTGCCGTACTCGGTCTTGTACTGCGCGGCGTTGTCGCCGACGTGCTGCAGCATCGCGCGCAGATCCCTGAGGTCGAGCAGCAACAGCCCCTTGTCGTCGGCGATCTTGAACACGAGCGACAGCACGCTTGCCTGCGTCTCGTTGAGGTCGAGCATGCGCCCGAGGAGAAGCGGCCCCATGTCGGAGACCGTCGCGCGCACCGGGTGGCCGCTCTTGCCGTACAGATCCCAGAACGCAACGGGACAGGCATCGAACGCCACCGCGACCTTGAGCGACTTCAGCCGCTCGGCGACCTTCGCGTTCGCGCCGCCGGCCTTGGCGATGCCGGAGAGATCGCCTTTCACGTCGGCCATGAACACCGGCACGCCGATCGCCGAGAAGCGGTGCGCCAGCGCTTGCAGCGTCACGGTCTTGCCGGTGCCGGTGGCGCCGGTAATGAGGCCGTGCCGGTTGGCGAGAGCCGGCAGGAGCGCCAGCTCCTTGGCCGCGTTCTTCGCCAAAAGGAGCGGCGACGCCATATGCGTAAAATCATACTATGGCGGGACACAGCAAATGGGCGAACATCAAGCATCGCAAGGCGGCCGCCGATGCGAAGAAGGGCAAGGTGTTCACGCGTCTCATCAAGGAGATCACGGTGGCGGCGAAGCTCGGCGGCGCCGACCCGGATTCCAATCCGCGCCTGCGCCTGGCGATGGACAAGGCGCGCGAAGCCAACATGGCGAAGGACAGCGTGCAGAACGCCATCAAGCGCGGCGCGGGCCAGCTCGAGGGCGTGACTTATGAAGAGGCGCGCTATGAAGGCTACGGGCCGGGGGGCGCCGCGATCCTCGTCAGCTGCCTGACCGACAATCGCACGCGCACCGTCGCCGAGGTGCGCCACGCTTTCACCAAGAACGGCGGCAACCTCGGCTCCGACGGCTCGGTCGCCTACCTCTTCAAGCACTGCGGGCAGTTCGTGTTCGCGCCCGGCACGAGCGAGGACGCGGTCCTCGAGGCGGGGCTCGAGGCCGGCGCCGAGGACGTGGTGAAGAACGACGACGGCTCGGTCGAGCTCCTCTGCGCGCCCGCGGATTTCCACGC
>Ga0210090_1000010_pt1 | contig 20046 bp, 21 predicted proteins | sample Sandmound_ThreeS_7_FD_185572 | JGI IMG/M metagenome (GOLD analysis project Ga0210090, IMG submission 185572) | Wetland microbial communities from San Francisco Bay, California, USA, that impact long-term carbon sequestration -... | ecosystem: Environmental > Aquatic > Marine > Wetlands ...
GCGTGACCCCAGCCGAGCTCGGCGGGCGAGCAGAGATGCTCGCCGACATTCCATTCCGCGGCTTCCAGCTCCTCGGCGGACATCCAATAGCGCATCATTTTTCGCAGCTGGTCGAGGCTGCCGCGGTCAGGAATGTAGTCGCGGATCACGGTGGCGATGCCGGTCTCGGTGTGGCCGATCATCTGCGCCTTGAAGCCGAGCTCGCGCAAGCCGAAGTCGCGGCCGACTTCCCGCAGCCGGCGCCAGAGCTCGTGCGCGCGGCCGGTGTCGGTGCGCATCAGGAATTCGTAGCCGACCTCGCCGGTGACGCCCTGCCGGGAAACGATGGTTTCGGTCTCAAGGATTTTCGTCTCTCTGAATCTCGAAAATCTCAGGTCAGCCCAGATCTGTCCTGTGAGAGCTTCGAGGATCTCGGTCGAGCGAGGCCCCTGCAGCGCATAGCAGGTGTAGTCGGGCGTCACGTCCTCGAGCGCGACGTCGAAATTCTTCTTCTGCCGCAGGAAATCCAGCCAGCGCAGGCCCGCCGACTGGGTGAAGAGGTAGTCGTTCTCGCCCAGCTTGAGCGTCAGCCCTTCGATCGCCACCTTGCCTTGCTCGCTCAGCATCGGCGTATGGACGATCTGGCCTTGCTGCTGGCGCGAGAGGTCCTTGACCGTGGCGTAGTCCAGCAGCTTCGCCGCATCGCGGCCGCGCACGCGGGTCTTGTTCAGCCAGCTCCAGTCGCCGAGCACCGCCGCCTGGCGCAGCGCGAGCGACTCCTTCCACCAGCGCGAGTACTCGTAGCCGATCAGGTAGCCCGAGTTGATGTGACCCCAGATCTGGCTGGCGTTGGTCTCGGCCTGCGCCGGCGCGGCGGGCGAGCCGAAATAGGGCCGCTCGGCAAAAGCCAGCTTGCCAAGCTGCTGCGCCTTCTCGTACTGTTCGCGCAAAGGATTTTTCATGAAGCGCAGCATAGTCGATTACCTGGCGGAAAACGCGCGGCGCACCCCCGATCGGACGGTGATCCGATACCGTGACGTTGAAATGACGTTTCTTCAGTTAGAAGAAAAATCTGCTCGCTGCCGCGGCGCCCTGGCGGCGCTCGGCATCCAGCCCGGCGACCGCGTCGCGCTGGTGATGAGCGACTGCCCGGAGATGATGGTCGCGATGCTCGCGGTCATGGGCATGGGCGCGATCGTCGTGCCGTGCAGCACGATGCTCAAGCCGGCCGAAATCGAGTACATGCTGAAGGACAGCGGCGCGAAGCTGGTCATCGTCACCCCGGAGCACCTCGAGAACGTGAAGGCGGCGCACGCGCCGAAGATCATCGATGATTTGCATCAGCTGCTGGAAAAATCCAGGCCGGCGCCGCTGGGGGACTTCACCGCCGACACGCCCTGCCTCATCCTGTACACGTCGGGAAGCACGGGTTCGCCCAAGGGCGCGGTGCACCTGCACGATCACCTGCCGTATACGATCGAGCGCGTGGCGAAGGTGGTCTATCAGCTCTCGCCCGAGGATCGCATCTTCTCCTCCTCGCGACTGTTCTTCGCCTATGGCCTCGGCAACAGCTTCTCCTATTCGATCGGCACCGGCTGCTCGGTCGTGCTGTGCAGCGAGCGGCCGACGCCGCCGGTCATCGCCGACGTCTTCAAGCGCTACCGGCCGACGGTGTTCTTTGCCGTGCCGGCGGTGTTCCGCGGCCTGATCGAGTACGCCCGGCAAGGGAACAAGCTCGAGACCGGCTCGCTGAAGTTCTGCGTTTCCGCGGGCGAGGTGCTGCCGGTGTCGACCTGGAACGAGTGGAAGGAGCTCTCCGGGGTCGAGATCCTGGAGACTATCGGCACCACCGAGCTCTTGCACGCCTTCATCCACAACTTCCCCGGCCGCAACCGGGCCGGCAGCTCGGGTGTCGTGCTCGATGGCTTTGAAATCAGGCTGCTGGATGAAAATCAGGAAATCGTCCAGGGCGCCGGCCGCGGCACGCTGCACGTCAAGGGCCACAGCGCGATCCCGTATTACCTCAACAAGCCGGAGAAGACCGCCGAGCTGATCCGCGATGGCTGGGTCAAGACCGGCGACATCTACCGGCGCGACGAGGACGGCTTCTACTGGTTCGAAGGCCGCGCCGACGACCTCTTCAAGTGCTCGGGCATGTGGGTCTCGCCGGGCGAGGTGGAGGAAGCGGTGAGCGCGCATCCGGCGGTGCTCGAGGCGGCGGTGGTCGCCGAGGCCGACGACAAGGGCGCGACCATCGCCGCGGCCTACGTCGCGCTGCGGCCCGGCCACCAGGGCGGCGAGGCGCTGTCGCGCGCGATCATCGAGCAGGCAGCGGCGAAGCTGCCGCGCTTCAAGCGACCGCAGCGCATCCATTTCATGGAAGCCCTGCCGCGCACCGCCACCGGCAAGGTTCAGCGCTTCAAGCTGCGGCAGCTATCCAGCCGGGCGTCCTGACGATCCGCTGCAGGGCCGCGTCGTCTTCCCCGGTCGGCAGGTTCTCTTTCGCGCCGTGCGGGTCGGGGATGGTCAGGCGCGGGTCGAGTACGCGGACCAGCTTGCGCACCTCCTCGACGAATGCCGTGCGCACGCGCTCGTTGGCTCGCGCCGGGTCGACGTCGCCCGCGCCCCAGGGCGCTTTCAGCCCCCAGTCGTAGATCCGCGCCGCGCGCCGCGATACTTCGCCGCCGAACGCGTCGTAGCAGATCCACATCATCTGGTTGAGGTAGCGCTGGTGCAGCTCCACCGGCACGCGGTCGGCAGCGACGATGCGCCGCAGGCCCTGGTGGCCGATGACGAGGTGGAAGCCTTCCTCCTTGAGCATCGGCGCGATGCTGCGGGCGAAGGGCGCGAAAGCGCAGCCGGCGAACATGGTCAGCTGGTATTTGCCGACGCGGTCGCCCCAGTTGTGCCAGGAGAAGACGTTCAGCCAGTTGAGCCTGATGTTGAACATCTCGAGCAGCGCCTCGCCGCGCGTGGCGCGCCGCTCGAGCAGCTCGCGCGCCGCGGCACGGCCTTCCTCGCCGAAGTAGGTGACGAGCAGCCAGGCCATCTGCCAGCCGTGGCGCGTCTCCTCGGTCATGTGGCGCGCGAGGCGCGCCCGGTCGTGCTCGCTCGGCGCGCTGTCGAGCAGCTCGCGCGCCTGCTCGACCGCGCGCACCTCGGAGTCGGCCTGCGCGACGATGAGCCTGAGAAGCTCGTCGCGGATCTCCTGCGAGGGAACGTCGGCGAGGCTCTCCCAGCGGCGCCCGCCGGCGTAGCGGCCGAAGGCGATCTCGTCGTCGATCGTGTCGGCGAACTTCGTGCACAGCTCGACTTCCGGGTCGGGAATGACGCGGATGTCGCGGTGCCAGGCCCGCGACTGGTCGACCCAGTCGTCGAACACGCTCATGAGCGGTTACGATTCTAGGGTGCTCAGGCTCTCCGGTGTGACGCAGCGCTTCGGCGATCGCACCGTCCTCAACGCCGTTTCGCTCGAAGTCGCCGCCGGCGAGTACGTCGCCATCGTCGGCGAATCGGGCATCGGCAAGTCCACCCTCCTCAACGTCATCGCCGGTCTCGAACCGATCCATTCCGGGGAAATCGTCTTTGAGAACCAGAAGATGAATGCGCTGGACGACGACGCCCTGACGGTGCTGCGCCGGGAGAAGTTCGGCTTCGTCTTCCAGGCGTTCCACATCCTTCCCAACCTGACGGTCGAGCAGAACGTCGGCCTGCCGCTTCTCCTGCGGAGGATCGAGGACCGGGAGAGGGTGAGAAGCCTTCTCGTCTCCGTGGGCCTCGGCGGCCGAGAGGCGAGCCTGCCGCGCGAGCTCTCAGGCGGCGAGCTGCAGCGTGTCGCCATCGCGCGCGCCCTGGTCGGCGAGCCGAAGCTGGTCCTCGCCGACGAGCCCACCGGCAACCTCGATCCGGACAACGCAAGGACCGTGTTGAAGCTGTTTCAGGATGAAACGAAGAAACGGGGCGCCGCGGCCATCCTTGCCACGCACTCGGAGCAGGCGGCGGCGGGTTGCGACCGCGCCTACCGCCTGACCGCCGAGGGCCTCAGGCCACTCGGTTGAGGAGCGGCTCGCCCGCGGCGAGGCGCCTGACATTCTCCCGGGCGGCACCGATGCTGCGCTCGAGCGTCTCCTGCGTGAGCCAGGCGACGTGCGGTGTACAGATTACATTGGGCAGTGACAGGAGCGGGCTCGCCCGATCGGGTGGCTCCACCGCGAACACGTCGAGCCCCGCGGCAGCGAGATGGCCCGACGCGAGGCATTCCGCCAACGACTCCTCCTGCACCAGGCCGCCGCGCGCGGTGTTGACGAGGATCGCGCCGCGTTTCAGGCGTCGTGGATCGATCAGGCGCTCGGTCTCCTTCGTGAGCGGCAAGTGCACGGAGACAATATCCGAAGAAGAAAGAATCTCATCGAAAGACGAATTCTTGCGGGAGCGCGACCAATAGAGCACCCTCGCGCCGAGCGCTTCGAGGATCGGGTGCAGGATCCTCGGCACCTCGCCGTAGCCGACCAGGCCGACCGTGCGTCCGCCCAGCTCGCCGAAATGGTCCTGGAGCTTCCATGCATCGAACCAATGGGTTTTCAACGAACTCTGTAGTTCGGGAAGGCGGCGCAGACAGCCCAGCATCAGGAGCAGGGCCATCTCCGCGACGGCGCGGCTGTTGGTGCCGGGCAGGTTGCACACCGCGATGCCGCGCCGCTTCGCCGCCTCGACGTCGATGGTATTCACGCCGCTGCCGATCTTCTGGATCAGCTTCAGCTTCGGCGCGCGGGCTATGACCTGCGCCGTCACGGGCTTGAGGACGTGCCAGAGCACTTCCATGTCCGGCAGGAGGCGCTCGAAGCCGGCGGCGTCGCTTTCCGGGCAGAGGACCACGTCGCCGGGCTTCGCGCGCAGCGCCTCGGTTCCATCGAAATGAAAGACGACCTTCACAAATCAGGGACAGACCACGTTTTCTTAAAACCGCCCGCTCGCGATGCTCGCGACCCCCTTGTCAGGGGGTCGGCAGAAAACGTGGTCTGTCCCTGTTTTTTGGGGTTCATTTCTGTCTGAAGAGCTTTCTCGCCGGGAAGGGCAGCGCCTTGGCGCCGAGCGCCTCCTCGATGCGCAGCGCCTCGTTCCATTTCGCCATGCGCTCGGAGCGGGCGAAGCTGCCGACCTTGAGCTGCGGCACGCCCCAGCCGACGGCGAGGTGGACGATGGCGGTGTCCTCGGTCTCGCCCGAGCGCGCCGAGACGATGGCGTTGCAGCCCGCGGCTTTGGCCGCGTCCCAGCAGGCGAGCGTCTCGGTGACCGTGCCGACCTGGTTGGGCTTGAGCAGCACCGCGTTGGCGAGCCCGGGCTGCACGCGCGCGGCGCTGGTGACGAAGAGGTCGTCGCCGACGACCTGGATGCCGGCGGCCCTGGTGAAGGCACGCCAGGCCGGCAGGTCGTTCTCGGCGAAGGGATCCTCGATGGAGACGATGGGGTAGCGCTCGATCCAGCGCAGCAGCATGGCGTGGAGCTGCTCTGCTTTCAGGATTCTGTTTTCGAGATTGAGGACGTAATTGCCCGAGCGGTAAAGCTGGCTGGCGGCAATGTCGAGAGCGATGCCGACGTCGACGCCCGGCTCGAGGCGGGCGTCGGCGATCGCTCCGACCAGCTCCGCCAGCGCTTCCTCGTTGGTCTTGAAGCTCGGCCACCAGCCGCCTTCGTCGGCGACGCCGGAGAGCGCGCCGCGCTTCGCCAGGCGCGCCCCGGCGGCGGCGTAGACCTGCGCGGTCCAGTCGAGCGCTTCGGCGAAGCTGCCCGCGCCGATGCAGATGATCATGAAGTCCTGCACGTCGACCCGGGCGTGCGCGTGGGCGCCGCCGCCGAAGATCTGGATCTGCGGCACCGGCAAAGCCACCCGGCGATCGCCCGCGAGCGCCTTCCAGAGCGGCAGCTTGCGCGCCGCCGCGTCGGCCTGCGCGCAGGCGAGGGAGACCGCGACCATCGCGTTGGCGCCGAGGCGGCTCCGGTCCGGCGTGCCGTCGAGCTCGATCAGGCGCGCGTCGATCGCCGCCTGGTCGCCCGACTTGAGCGCCCGCAGGCCGTCGCGGATGCGCGTGTTGATGTTCTGCACCGCCCGGGCCGCATCGATGGCCTTCGCCTCGCCCGAGCCGGTGGAGGCGCCGGCCGGCGCGATGGCGCGGCCGCGCGCGAGCGGCGTCGTGCCGCGGCCGACGATGACCTCCGCCTCGACCGTCGCGCGGCCGCGCGAGTCCCAGACCTTGCGGCCCTTTACGTCGAGGATCTTGGCCACAGGAGCCTTTTCTCTGCGGAGACGAGCAGCCGCCGGGCAAGCTGGCGCACTTCCTCGCGCTGCGCTTCGTCGAGATACTCGACCGGCGACTTGCCGTCAACGCGGGCGAGGAGCAGTGCCGGGAGAAGGGTGGCGATGCGCTCTTCGATCTCCGTTTCCCATGTGACGCGCGACAGATAGCTTTCCTTCAGGGATTCAAAGCAGTCCCGAAGTCGCGGGTGCGGCACCCAGAACGACTTCAGGACGAGATGGTTCAGGCAGAAGGCGACGTCGAACGCCGGGTCGCCGTACCAGGCGCATTCCGCGTCGAGGAAGATCGGCCCGGTGGGCGCGACGAGGATGTTCTTGGGGCTGACGTCGCCATGGACCAAAGCCTTTTTCTGCTTCGAGGTTCTTTCGACAAGAGAAAGAAGTCTGGAGCGAAGATCGGGATGTTTCTCCCCGGTTGCCACCAGGTACGGCTCGAGGCGGATGGCGTGGAAGATCGCGTCGGTGGGAAAGCGCTTGGCGATGTCGTTCCGGCCGGCCGTGGCCGCGTGGATGCTGGCAAGCGCGGCGCCGACGCGCGCGGCAAAGGCAGGGTCGGCGTCGCCGCGGCGCAGGCGCTCCTTCCAGACCGGGTGGTCGAGGCATTGCATCGCGAACAAGCCTTGCGCGTCGTCCCAGGCGAGCACCGACGGCGTGGAGCCCGGCACCGCCTCGCCGGCGATCTGCAGCCAGAGCCGCTCGTAGCGGTTTCGCTCGACCGGCGCCTCCCAGACCTGCGCCACGCGCAGGCGAGGCAAGGCGCGCTTCACGCATACCGGACCGTTCGCGAGATCGACGCGCCAGATGTCGGACGAGACGCCCCCCGACAGTGCATGGATCGTCGAGGCCCGGCCGAGACCGGCGCTCTCGAGGAATCCGGTTACGGCGCGAGCCGCCTGATCTTCCATCCGGCGTCGGCGCGCTCGTAGAGCAGTCGGTCGTGCAGCCGGTCGGCGCGGCCCTGCCAGAACTCGACCGCGCGCGGCAGCAGCCGGTAGCCGCCCCAGTGCGGCGGGCGGGGCGGGTTGTGGCCGTAGCGGCGGCGCGCCTCTTCCATGGCGGCCTCGAGGATCTTCCTCGAGGGGACGCTTTCGCTCTGGTTGGAAGCCCAGGCGGAGAGCCGCGCGCCCAGCGGCCGCGTGACGAAATACTCATCCGATTCGCGCGCGCTGACCCTTTCCACCTCGCCCTCGATGCGCACCTGGCGTTCGAGATCCGACCAGAGGAAAAGCAGGGAGGCCGAGGATTTTGCTTCCATCTCCCGCCCCTTGCGGCTGCGGTAATTGGAATAGAAGACGAAGCCGCCGCCGTCGATCCCCTTGAGGAGCACGATGCGTGCCGTCGGCGCGCCGCTGGCGCTGGCGGTGGCGAGCGTCATCGCGTTGGGCAGGGGCAGTTTCGCGTGCACCGCATCGGCGAGCCAGCGCTCGAACTGGCGCAGCGGATCGGGGTCGGCGTGCGCTTCGTCGAGGCCGGAGCGCATGTATTCCTGGCGCAGCTCGGCGACGTTCATGCGGGGATTCTACGTCGCAAAAAACCACGTCCGAGCGAAAAGCGCGTCTTTCCCCTCGGAAAGTCGTTGACACGCCCCTCTGGATTCGGCATCTTCACGTCACCGCTGCAGGTCGGCGGGGCAAGAATCCGGATCGAACAACGTACACCGTTCAGAGGAGAAATCGAGATGGCGAAGAAGAAGGCGAAGAAGGCTGGCAAGAAGCGTAAGCCGAATGCGGCTTTCATGAAACCGATGAATCCGACCGGGCCGCTCGCGGCCGTAGTCGGGTCCAGCGCGATGCCGCGCACCGAAGTGACGAAGAAGATCTGGGGCTACATCAAGCGCAACGGCCTCCAGGACAAGAAGAACAAGCGCATGATCAACGCCGACGAAAAGCTCAAGCCCGTGTTCGGCGGCAAGGGCCAGGTGTCGATGTTCGAGATGACCAAGCTGGTCAGCCGGTTCCTCAAGTAACCGTTTTCCGAGGGAGTGCACAAGGCCGGGCGATCCCCGGCCTTGTCATTTCTTGAGGTTGCGAATTATTTCGAGTGGTAGGCGGCGACCCGTTCGACCTCGTTCTTCGAGCCGAGAACCACCGCGACGCGCTGGTGCAGGCTTTTCGGCTGCAGCTCGAGGATCCGCTTCGCGCCTTCGGTAGCGGCGCCGCCCGCCTGCTCGACGATGAAGGCCATCGGGTTGGCCTCGTACATGAGGCGCAGCCGGCCTTCCTTGTTCTTCGAGTCGCGCGGATACATGAAGATGCCGCCGCGCGAGAGCACGCGGAACACGTCCGCGACCATCGAGGCGACCCAGCGCATGTTGAAGTCCTTGCCGCGCGGGCCGTCCCTGCCCTTGAGGCATTCGTCGATGTAGCGCCGCACCGGCGGCTCCCAGCGCCGCTGGTTGGAGACGTTGATCGCGAACTCCTCGGTGTCCTCGGGAATGCGGATGTCCGCGTGCGTCAGCACGAAGGTGTAGGTCTCGCGGTCGAGCGTGAAGCCGTGCGCGCCGTCGCCGACCGTGAGCACGAACACCGTGGTCGGGCCGTAGACCGCGAATCCCGCCGCCACCTGGCTGGTGCCGGGCTGCAGGAAGGCCTTCTCGTCGGGCTCGCAGTACTTGCCGTCCTCGAGCTTCGGGCAGCGCAGCACCGAGAAGATGGTGCCGACCGAGATGTTGACGTCGATGTTGGATGAGCCGTCGAGCGGGTCGAACAGCAGCAGGTATTCGCCGCGCGGGTAGTGCGTCGGCGTCGGCCGCGGGTCGTCCATCTCCTCGGAGGCGAGCGCGGCGAGGTTGCCGCCCCATTCGTTGGCCTCGAGCAGGATCTCGTTGGAGAGCACGTCCAGCTTCTTCTGCACCTCGCCCTGGATGTTCTCCTTTCCCGCGGAGCCCAGGCCGTCGGCAAGCGCGCCCTTGTTCACCCGGGTGCTGATCGCCTTGCAGGCGCGCGCGATGGTCTCGATGAGCAGGCGCAGGTCGGCGTTGATGAGCTGCTTCTCGCGCTGGCGCGAGACGAGGAACTGGCTGAGCGTGACTCGTCGCATGCGGGCTATTTTACTTGCCGCTTCGCGAACCACGCTCCGCCGCCGAGCGCGCAGGCGATCAGCCAGAACACGGGCCCGGTTCCCACCGCGGCCGAGAGCGCGCCGGAAAGGAGCGGGATCATGGTGTGGCTGCCGTTCAGCATCATGGTGCGCAGGCCCACTGCCTCGCCCTGGCGGCCGCGCGGCGAGACCTCGTAGAGGAGCGACATGATCATCGGCTGCGCCGCGCCCAGGCCCAGGCCGAGCGCGAAGGACAGCGCCACGAGGAAGGGCACCTGGGTCACGAACGGAAAGGCGAGATAGCTCGTGCCGGAAACGGCGAGCGCGGTGGTGATGACCGTCCATTGGCCGATGCGGCCGACGAGCAGCGGCATCACCGTGCGCACCGCCAGCGTCGCCAGCGCGAAGGTGGCCATGATGGCGCCGATGGTCGACGCGGACAGTCGGAGGCTCGTGCCATAGAGCGGCATCAGGAAGGTGTAGAGGTCCCAGCCCATCGCCAGCGCCGCGCTCACCAGCAGGGTGTGGCGCAGCTGCGGGATGCGCAGCAGGTCGAACACCCGCCGCTCGCCGCTCGACGGCGCGCGCTCCGGGCGCGGCAGCGGCCGGCCGCGCAGCCACAGCAGCACCAGGGCCAGGACCGGGAAGGCCGCGAGCAGCAGGAACGCCCGCGCGTGCCCGAGGCCGTCGATGGCGTAGCCGGCGACCAGCGGGCCGATCGAGTTGGAGATCGAGAAGCCGAGCGCGAGCCAGCTGAAATTCAGCGCCCGCTGCTCGGGCGAGCCGTGCGCGCCGAAGACGCTGTTCATGGCGATGTGCACGTACATGAAGGCGGTGCCGAGCAGCGTGCTCGAGACATACAGGATGCTCACGCTGGGGAAGGCGAAGGGCAGCACGGCGGCGAACGCCAGGGCGGCGAACGCGTTGGCGAGCGGCCGGCGCGGCCCGACGCGATCGATCAGGCGGCCGGCGCTCACCGAGAGGATCATCGGCAGCAGCGCGAAGAGCGACATCAGCGCGCCGACGGTGGCGGGCGAGGCGCCGAGCTGCAGCGCGAACAGCGTGGTCGTCATGCGGCAGCCCACGAACGCCAGGTGGGCGAGCGCGTTGAGGATTACGAAGTAAAGGATTTCCACGGGCCGCGCCAGACCGTCATCGCCACGCCGGCGCAGGTGACGGCGATGCCGGCGAGCATCAGTCCGCCCGGCACGACGCCGAACAGCGCCAGCTCCAGCACCACCGCGAACACCGGCGGAAGGTACATCATGCTCGTCACCCGCGTCGCCTCGCCATGCCGCAGCAGCCACCACAGCGCCATCACGCCGAGGATGGAGGCGAAGATCACGAGGAATCCTATGGAAAGGAAGAGTCGATTCGAAAAGCGAAAATCAAAATGCTCGATCGTCACGGCCAGCGGCGCCAGCACGATCAGCGACACCGCGAATTGCACCACCGTCGCCGCCCTGAGGTCGGCGCGCGGCGAGAACACCTTCTGGTAGAGCGTCGCCGCGGTCACGCCGGTCACCGCGATCAGGCTGGCCGCGAGATTGGCCGGGGTCACCTCGCGCACGTCGACCTTGTGCCAGACCACCATCGCCACGCCGGTCAGGCCGACGACGACGCCGAGCCACTGCCGCGGCAGCAATCTCTCCCTCAGTATTCTTCCTGCAAGAGCAGCCGTGAAGAGCGGCTGCGTCGAGAGGATCAGCGCTGCCACGCCGGCCGACATGCCGAGGTACTGCGCGTAGTGGCTGCCGCCGAGCTGCACGACGTGCATCAGCAGGCCCGCCACCGCGAGGTGCGCGAGCGCGGTCGGCGTTCCCCAGGAAATCTTCGTCAAAAGGACGACCGGCAGCAGGCAGATCATGCCGAAGGCGAAGCGCAGCGTCAGGAACGTGAACGGCGCCGCGTCCTGCAGGCCGATCTTGGTGGCGATGTATCCGGCGCCCCAGACGGCGACGAAATACCAGGCGAGCGCTGCTCTCATGGCAGCGCCGATTCTAGGGGAGCAGGCTGCGGAGCAGTCCGTGGAGCTGGTCGGGTTCGACGGGCTTGGCGAGCACCGCGCGCACGCCCGCGGCGGCGAGGTCTTCGCGGCGCAGGTGCTCGCCGTTGCCGGTATAGAGCACCACCGGCAGGCCCGGCCGCGCGGCGGAGAGCTCGCGCGCGAGGCTGAGGCCGGTGATGCCGGGCATGGTCTGGTCGAGGATCACCACGTCGTAGCGCTCGCGCGCCACGTGCTCGAGCACGCCGAGCGGCCCGTTGAGGGCTCGCGCCTCGAGCCCCCAGGTGGTCAGCAGCTCGCGCATGAACTCCGCCACCGCCTTCTCGTCGTCCACGACCAGGACTCGGCCCTCGAGCGGAGCCTTGCGGCGGGCCGCAGGCTGCTCGGAGCGCAGCGGCGCGGCCACGGCGGTGTGCAGGGGGAGCAGGACGCGGAAGCGGCTGCCGGCGCCGGGGCGCGACTCGACGATGACGTGGCCGCCGTGCTCGTGGACGATGCCGTGCACCGTGGCGAGGCCCATGCCGCTGCCGCGCCCGACCTCCTTGGTGGTGAAGAACGGCTCGAACATCCGTTCCAGGACATGCGGCGCGATGCCGGGCCCCGAGTCGGCCAGCAGCAGCTCGGCGTACTCGCCGCGGAAGTGCTTGCGGCAGCTCGCGCACACCGTCTTTTCGTGCACGCGAACGGCGCCGACCGCGACCTCGATGCGGCCGATCCCGGCCATGGCGTCGCGAGCGTTGATCGCCAGGTTCATCAGGATCTGGTTGAGCTGCACCGGGTCGAGCATGACCGCCGCGATGTCGCGGTCGAGCCTTTCCGCGATCTCCAGCGTCGCGGGCAGGGTCGAGCGCAGGAGCTTGAGCGAATCGGCAGCGGCGTCGGCGAGCGCCAGCGGGCGCGGCGAACCGCGCTGGCCGCGGCTGAAGGTCAGCATCTGCTGCACCAGGTCGCGCGCCTGTCGCGAGGAGGCGAGCGCCTGCTCGAGGTAGGCGCCGAGCTTGGCGTCCCGCTCGGAGCTCTCCCGCTCGGCGGCGAGGACGATGTAGCCCATGATCGCGGCGAGCAGGTTGTTGAAGTCGTGCGCCACGCCGCCGGTCAGGTGGCCGAGCGCCTCCATGCGCTGCGCCTGGCGCAGGCGCGACTCGAGCGCCTTGCGCTCGGTGATGTCGCGCGCCATGCCGAGCGCGTGCGGCTTGCCGCGGTAGAGGATCGGCACGGCGCGCATTTCCACCAGCAGCGCCGAGCCGTCCTTGCGGCGGCCCTCGACCTCGAACTGCACCGATTCGCCGCGGATCACGCGGTCGAACATCGCCCGGGCGAGCGCTGCCTGCTCCGGGCCGGCGAAGAACCAGCGGGTGCCGCTCAGGACCTCCTCGCGCGTGTAGCCGCTGATCTCGAGGAACGCGGGGTTGACGTCGACCACGCGCGCCTGGTCGTCGCGCAGCACCAGCGCGTCGGTGGTGGCATTGAAGATGGCGCGGTACTGCTCTTCGCTCGCGCGCAGCTCCTCCTCGGCGCGCTTGGTCTCGCTGATGTCGCGGCCGATGTAGAGCACGTGCGGCTTGCCGCGGAACTGGATCGGCACGCCGCGCAGCTCGACGTCGCGGCGCACGCCGTCCTTGCGCACGCGCACGGTCTCGACCATCACCGGCTCGCCGGCGAGCGCGCGCGCATGCAGGGCGCGGATCCAGTCCTCGCTTTCGTGCGGATTGGCGACCACGCGCTGCAGGCCGATCACCTCGTCGCGCGAGTAGCCGCTCATCTGCTCGTAGGCCGGGTTGACGTCGACGATGCGGAACTCGGCGTCGCGCAGCACCAGCGCGTCGACCGCGGCGTTGAAGATGGCGCGGTACTGCTCCTCGTTCGCGCGCAGCGCCTGCTCGTCGCTCTTGCGCGCGGTGATGTCGCGGCCGATGTAGAGCACGTGCGGCCGCCCCTGGTGCAGGATCGGCACGCCGCGCGTCTCGATGTCGAAACGCTCGCCGTTCTTGCGCCGCGCGCGCGCCTCGAACATCACCGGCTCGCCGGCGAGCGCCCGGGCGTGCAGCGCGCGCACGTGCTCGGTGAGCTCCGGCGGGCTCATGGTCAGGTCGTTGCGGCCGAGCGCCTCCTCGCGCGGCCGGCCGCTGATCCTCTCGTAGGCGGGGTTCACGTCCACCACGCGGAAGTCGGCGTCGCGCAGCACCAGCGAGTCGGCGACCGCGTTGAAGATCGCCCGGTACTGCTCCTCGCTGCGCTCGATCTCCACGCCGGCGCGCAGCGCGAAGATCTTGAGGATCGCCTCGCACAGGGCCGGGTCGGCGAGCGGGCTGCGGTCCATGGCGCCGATCAGGCCGAGCGGCGCGCCCTTGGCGTCGTTCAGGGGGTAGGCGGCGTAGCTCTCCAGGCCGAGCCGGGCGAAGAGATCGTCCTCCGGGAACTCGCGGCGCGCGCCCGAGGGCACGCAGTGGAACTCGCGGCCGACGACGCGCGCGCAGGGCGAGCCCTCCAGCGCATAGGTGAAGGGCGTGCGCATGCGGCCGTCGGCGCGGAAGGCGAGCATCCGCATCCGCGTGCGCGCCGCGTCGTCGAAAACCGAGATGAAGCCGATGGCGACGCCGAGGATGTCGGCGAGGTCGCCGGCCAGGCGGTCGAACACCCCGCCGCCGCCCTCGGCGGCCGACACGGCGAGCGCGGCGCGGCGCAGGCTGTCGTCCATGGGCGCGCAGTGTAATCCCGCCGGGCGGCCCCCGGCCCGGCTGTTACACGACGGAAACGATTGAAACTACTTTGAAGGAATGTACATGTAGCCCGCGCCGCGCACCGTCTTGATCACCCGCGGGCGGGCCGGGTCGTCCTCCACCTTGCGCCGCAGGCGGGTAATGCGGATGTCGATCGAGCGGTCGAAGGGCTCCCACTCGCGGTTGCGCGTCAGGCTGAGCAGCTGGTCGCGCGACAGCACCTGGTTCGGATGCTCGACCAGCGCCTTGAGGAGATCGAACTCCATCGACGTGATCGGGATCTCCTTCCCGCCGGCGTCGCTGAGGGTGCGCGCTTTGAGGTCGAGGAAGCAGCTGCCGATGCTCACGCGGCCGTGCGGCTTCGCGGACTCCTTCTTTTCAAGGCGGCGAAGCACGCTCTTCAGCCGCGCGCGCAGCTCGCGCGGGTCGAAAGGCTTGGCGATGTAGTCGTCGGCGCCGACCTCGAGGCCGGCGACGCGGTCGACCACGTCGCCCTGGCCGGTGACCATGATGATGCCGACGTCGTGCCGCTCGCGCAGGTAGCGCGCGAGCGTCAGGCCGTCCTCGCCGGGCAGGCCGACGTCGAGCAGCACCACCGCCGGCACGCCGCGCTCGAGCTCGGCGCGCATCGCCTCGCCGCTCGCCGCCTGCGCGACCTCGTAGCCGTGCGCGGAAAGGTACTCGGTGAGCATCTGCCGCACCGAGGGGTCGTCGTCGACGACGAGGATGCGCGTAGCCATGCGGCGAGTATACAAAACGGCAACAAACTGTTTCCGGAACGAAATCGGGCCGACACGCGCGGTGCCTAACCTGCGAGGCGTCGTTCAACCGCAGGGAGAAGCACATGAGGACGCTTGTGACATGGTGGATCCGGATGCATCGGCTGGGCGCGGCCGCGGGGCTGCGCCGGGCCTACGAGGCATTCCAGCGCGTGCAGCAGGCGCGCGCGGACCGCGAGATTCTGGCCCGTCTCGACGCTCGCTCGCTCAGGGACATCGGGCTCGAGACTTCGGACAGCGACCTCGCGCTGCGCGTCCAGGCGCAGCGGCACGCCATCCGCGTGCGTCTCGCCGCGGCGCGGATCGGAGCATTCTGATGGGCGCCATCGACTACGTCCCGCACGGCCGGCTCGCGATCGACGGCGGCGCCACGCTGCGCGTCGACGACGGCGAGGGCACGCTGCTCCACGTCTGGGAGGGCTCGGTGTGGCTCACGCAGGAGCGCGACCGCCGCGACCACCTGCTCAAGGCCGGCGAGTCGTTCCGGCTCGATCGCGCCGGCGCGACGCTGATCTCGCCCCTCGGCAAGGCCGCGCTCGTCAGCCTCACGCCGCCGCCGCAAAGCGCCCCGGTCTTCCCCGCCCCGGTCTTCGCCATTCGCTGACTTCGACAACCGAAAGGAAATCACATGAACGCGCTCGACTACGTCGCGCAGGGCCGGATCTCGCTGCACGGGCGCCGCACGCTGCGGCTGGAGGACGGCAGGGACGTTACGCTTCTCGTCGCGAGAGGCGCGATCCGGGTCCGCCTCGATCGCAATGGCGGCGCCGTGGTTTCGGCCGCGGGCCGCAAGGCGGTGGTCAGCCTCGCCGCGCCCGACGGCGACCCCGGCCGCGTCGTGCTGTCCGGAATCGGCTCGAAGGGCCCGGTGCAGCTCGCGCCGACCCAGCAGCCCGAGCGCGTCGCCCGCCAGCTGGCGGCGCTCGGCGTGGCGCGGATCGAAGCCGCGCTCGAGCCCATCCGGGAGGCGGCATGAAGCGGATCCTGCCGTTGCTGCTCCTCGCGGGATGCGCGAGGACCGTCGCCGTGCCGGAGAGCCTCAAGCCCGCGGCCAACGAGTCGCTGCTGCGGATCGTCCCCGCGAAGGGCGTGCAGATCTACGAGTGCCGCGAAGGAAGCTGGGCGTTCGTCGCGCCGGAAGCCGATCTCTACGATTCGCCCGGCGGCCAGGTCATCGGGCGGCACTACGCCGGCCCGACCTGGGCGGCCGTGGCAGACGGCAGCAGGGTCGTGGGCACGGTGAAGAGCCGCGCCGACGCGCCGGTCGCCGGAGCGATTCCCTGGCTGCTGCTCGACGCGAAATCGGCCGGCGGCAAAGGCGACTTCAGCGACGTGACCAGCATCCAGCGCGTCGCCACCCGCGGCGGTGTCGCCCCGGCGGGCGGCTGCTCGCAGCCGGGGATGCAGGCGCGCGTCGCCTATACCGCGGACTACTACTTCTTTCACGCGAGATAACTCATGGGAATCGTCGCCTTTCTCTACGGCGCCGCCAGCTACACGGCCGGTCTGATCGCGCTCCTTTACGCCATCGGTTTCGTCGGCAACGTCCTCGTGCCGAAGGGCATCGACTCGGCACCGGCGGGAGCGCTGCCCGAGGCGCTGCTCGTCGACGCGCTGCTGGTCGGCCTGTTCGCCGTGCAGCACAGCGTCATGGCACGCAAGGGTTTCAAGCAGTGGTGGACCCGGATCGTGCCCGAGCCGGTCGAGCGCAGCACCTACGTGCTCGCCTCGAGCCTCGCGCTCGCGGCTCTCTTCTGGCAATGGCAGCCTATCGAGGGAACGCTGTGGTCGGCCGAGGCGCCGGCCGCGCGCCTCTGCCTCGGCGCGCTATTCTGGCTCGGCTGGGGAATCGCGCTGTCCTCGACGTTCATGATCAACCATTTCGATCTCTTCGGCCTGCGGCAGGTGTACCTGCGCCTCAGGAACGAGCCCTACCGGCCGGTGCCCTTCGTCAAGGTGGCGCTGTACCGCTTCGTGCGCCATCCGCTCATGCTCGGCCTGCTGATCGCCTTCTGGGCGACGCCGGACATGAGCTACGGGCACCTGCTGTTCGCCCTCGCGATGACCGGCTACATCCTCGTCGGCATCTGGCTCGAGGAGCGCGACCTGCGTCGCGTTCTCGGCGCCGCCTACCACTCGTATCGGCGCGAAACGTCGATGCTGATTCCACTGCCATGAACCTCCGGCAGATCGCGCTCGTCCAGGGAAGCTGGCAGAAGGTCCGGAACGTCGCCGAAGCCGCGGCGAGGCTGTTCTACGCGCGGCTCTTCGCCCTCGATCCTTCGCTCGCGGCGATGTTCAGGGGCGACCTGCGCGAGCAGGGCTGCAAGCTCATCGCCATGATCAGCGTGGCGGTGGACGGCCTGGCGCGCATCGAGACGCTGGTGCCGGTGATCGAGGCGCTCGGCCGGCGCCATGCCGGCTACGGCGTCAAGGACTACCACTACGCGACCGTGGCCGAGGCGCTGCTCTGGACGCTCGAGCAGGCGCTGGGCAAGGACTTCACGCCCGAGACGAAGCAGGCGTGGACCGAGGCGTACGGCATGCTCGCGAATGCCATGCAGGGCGCGGCGCGGCTCGACGCAAGGGCGGCGTAGTGAGCCGGCATCGCCGCGGCCTGCGCGCCGCTCTTCGGCCGATGAGCGCAGCGCGGCTCTACGAATCGGCGCTGGCCGCGCTGCGCACGCAGCGCCCGGACGCGCTCGCGCTGGCGCGCCAGGCAACGGCCGCCGATCCGGGCTTCGTCCCCGCCCGCGTGCTCGAGGCCTGGCTGCTGCTGTGGAGCCGCGACGCGCGTGACTTCGACGCGGCGGGATGGGTCTTCGCGCGTCTCACCCGGATGGCGATGTCCAGACGGGAGCGCCGGCACGCCGGCGCGATTGCCACTGCCGTCGACGGCGACTACGAAGGCGCCGCCCGGCTGCTCGACGGCATTGTCGCGGAAGAGCCGCACGACCTGGTGGCGCTTGCGACGGCGCAGGTCTTCGACTACTACCTCGGTGATCCGGAGGCGCAACGCCGGCGCACCTCGCGCGCCTTGCGCCACTGGTCCGCGTCCGATCCCGGCTACCACGCGATGCTGTCGCTCCACGCGTTCGGCCTCGAGGAGTGCGGCGACTACGCGGCGGCGGAGGAGGCGGCACGGCACGCGCTCGAGCTCGAGCCGCGCGACGTGCGCGCGCACCACGTGGTGAGCCACGTGCTCGAGATGCAGGGGCGCGCGGCAGAGGGCGTGCTCTGGATGGGCGCGCGCTCGGCATGGTGGGCGGACCCGGGTGCCGCGTCGACGCATCTCTGGTGGCACCTGGCGCTGTACCAGCTCGAGCTCGGCCGCACGCGCCTCGCCCTCGAGGTCTATGATCGCCGCCTGCAGGGCGACTCGCTTTCCGAGCTGATCGACGCGTCGGCGCTTCTTTGGCGCCTGCACCTCGCGGGACACGACGGCGGCGGGCGCTTCGCCGCCCTCGCGGCACGCTGGGAGCCCTACGCGGAGGACGCGCACTGCGCGTTCAACGATTTGCACGCGATGATGGCGTTCGCCGGCGCCGGGCGGTGGGACTGGGCGGGGCGGGTCCTCGCCGCGCAGTCGCGCCGCATCGGGCAGCCCTGGAGCACCAACCACGACATGACGAGCCTCGTCGGCCTGCCGGCCAGCCGGGCGATCCTGGCTTTCGGCAAGAAGGACTACGCGGGCGCCGAAGCACTGCTGCGGGCGCTGCCGCCGGTGGCGCACCGCATCGGCGGCAGCCACGCGCAGCGCGATATCCTGCAGCTTACGCGCGCCGCGGCGGCTCAGCGCCGCCCGAGGCTGGTCGCCTAGTCAGACACCGTCACCAACCTTAAAAGTACCTGGAAAGGAGCGAGTCGATGAATCCGAACAAGGCACTGTGGGAAAAGGGCGACTTCACGCGCATCGCGGAGACCATGCGCGAAAGCGGAGAAGCGCTGGTCGAGAAGTTCGGCATCACGAAGGGTCTCAAGGTGCTCGACCTCGGATGCGGTGACGGAACCACCGCCGTCCCCGAGGCGAAGCGCGGCGCTGACGTGCTGGGCGTGGATATCGCAAGCAACCTGGTCGCCGCGGGGAACAAGCGCGCAAGAGAGCTCGGTCTCGCCAACTGCAGGTTTCAGGAAGGCGATGCTTCCAACATGACGGGCGTGCCGGATCGGAGCTTCGACCTGGCCGTGAGCATCTTCGGCGCGATGTTCGCGCCCAAGCCGTTCGATGTGGCGAAGGAGATGGTCCGCGTCACCCGGCCCGGGGGACGCATCATCATGGGCAACTGGATCCCCAACGATCCGACGCTGGTCGCGCAGATCCTGAAGATCAGCTCGGCGTTCACGCCCCCGCCGCCCGAAGGGTTCGTCAGCCCGATGACCTGGGGTGTGGAGAGCAGCGTCACCGAGCGCTTTGTCGCCGCCGGAGTTCCGGCCGGGAAAGTATCGTTCGCGCGTGACACGTTTACCTTCAATTCTCCCGGCACGCCAGCGGAGTTCGTCGGCCGGTTCAAGAACTACTACGGGCCGACCATGAATGCCTTCGAAGCGGCGGACAAGACCGGGCGCGTTGCGGATCTGCAGCGGCAGCTGGAGGACCTGTTCAAGGCGCAGAACAGGAGCTCGCGCAAGGACATGACCTCCATCCCCGCGACGTTCTTGCGCGTGACCGTCGCGCTTTGACGATCGGGACAGTGTCCGCATGGCGCGCGGAGCGGGACTGGGGGTATCGTTACCCCACCATGCGCCAGCAAGTGCGGTTCTGCACCAGCTTCGACGGCACCCGGATCGCCTACGCGATCTCCGGCGACGGCCCGCCGCTCGTGCGCGCCCCACACTGGTTCACGCACCTCGAGCACGACTGGAGCAACCCGGCGATGCGCCCATGGGTCGAGGATCTCTCGCAGCGCTACACGGTGCTGCGCTTCGACCAGCGCGGCACCGGGCTGTCCGATCGCGAGGTCCCGGAAATCTCCTTCGAGGCGCAGGCGCGCGACCTGGAAGCCGTCGTCGATGCGGCCGGGTTCGAGCGCTTCGCGGTGCTCGGCCTGTCGCAGGGCGCCGCCGCGAGCATCGTCTACGCCATCAGCCACCCGCAGCGCGTCACGCATCTGGTGATCTGCGGCGGGTTCGTGCGCGGCTGGGCGAAGCGCGGCTCGGCGGAGGCGATGGAGCAGCGCGAGATGCAGATCCAGCTGATCAAGTTCGGCTGGG
>Ga0210090_1000011_pt1 | contig 19708 bp, 20 predicted proteins | sample Sandmound_ThreeS_7_FD_185572 | JGI IMG/M metagenome (GOLD analysis project Ga0210090, IMG submission 185572) | Wetland microbial communities from San Francisco Bay, California, USA, that impact long-term carbon sequestration -... | ecosystem: Environmental > Aquatic > Marine > Wetlands ...
ACACCGGGCCCCACCAATCGATCATCGCGCGCTTCACTTCGGGCGGGCAGGCCGATCCGGTGGAGCCGACGTGGCGCATCGAACTGAGGTCGTACTTGCGCTTCACCGCGTCGGGCAGGCGCAGCAACCGCACGTACAGCGTGGGCACCAGGTAGGCGTGTGTGAGCCGGTGGCGCTCGATCAGCTGCAGCGTGCGCTCGGCGTCGAAGCGCTGCTCCAGCAGCAGCGTCGCGCCCGCCATCTGGCTGACGCCCGTGGCGTAGGCGTTGGGCGCGCTGTGGTAGATCGGTGCGTTGAGCAGCGCGCGCATGCCGGGCTCCAGGCCATAACACAGGCGCGATCGATCGAGCGTGCGCGCGACCTGCTCGTAGCTCATTTCCTCGAGGGTCACGAGCAGCAGCACCGCGCGCTGTTCGGCCGGCAGGCGCGCGATCGCACGGTCGAGATCGCGCACCAGCAGCGCATCGCCCTGGGAAGCGCGCTGCGCGAGCTCGGGCATCTCTTCCTCGAGCGTTTCGGTGGCGCGCGCGGCTCGCACGCGGTTGACATGGACGTTGTGCATGACGGTGAAGAGCCAGGCGCGCAGGTCGGTGCCGCGGCGATACAGGTGCAGCTTCGCCCAGGCACGCTCCAGCGTGTCCTGGACGAGATCGTCTGCGGTGGCGCGATCGCCGACGAGCGCGCGGGCGTAGCGCCGCAGCCGCGGGATCAGTTCAACCATGCGTTCGGCTTCGTTCATCGCTATGAACAGGGGGGTGAACGCCGCTATTCCACGCTATTTGCCCTCGTCGGGCAATGCCGGCAGGCTGCGCAGGTAAGCGATCATGGCGCCGAGGTCCACCTCGGTCAGCTGGCTGGTGGTATTGCGCACCACCTCGGCCATCGACTCAGCGAGAACGTCGCCGTCCGCCGTCATCGCCGTGCGCAGCACTTCCTTCAGCTCGCCATCGCCGAGCTTCTTCAGCCGCGTCGGGGTGATGTTCGGCACTGCGGTCTCGCCCAGCTTCGCGCCGGCAAGCAAGCGGCTCTGCTTCGGTGCGCCGAGGAAGTTGCGCGGCGTATGGCATTCGCCGCAGTGGCCGAGCGCCTGCACCAGGTACGCGCCGCGGTTGAGCACCGCGCTCTTTGCCGCGTCGGGCGTGAATGCGCCCGGGGTGAAGAAGAACCACTTCCAGATGGTGATCAGGAATCGCCAGCGGAAGAAGAAGCCGAGCTCGTGCGGCCGGCTGGGCAGGCTGCTCGCCGGCAGCGAGCGCAGGTAGGCCCAGAGATCGCGCAGATCGCCGTCGCTCATGCGCGTGAAGGACGGATAGGGGAATGCGGGAAAGAGATTCGCGCCATCCCGCCGCCGGCCTTCGCGCATCGCGCGCACGAAATCGGCTTCGCTCCACGCCCCGATTCCGGCTTCACGGTGCGGCGTGATGTTGGGACCGTAGAAGGTGCCGAAGGGCGTCTTCAGCGCCCGCCCGCCCGCGTAGGCGACGGCGTCCTTCTTTTCTTCCGTATGGCAGCCGAGGCAGCCCGCCGCCTTCGAAACGTACTCGCCGCGCTTCACGTCCTGAGCGACGGCGCCGAAGGCAAGCCCGAGAATGAGAAGCCCCGCCGCAGCGGGGCTTCTCAGGAGCTGCAAGCCGTTACTGCTTCTGGCGGAAGGACTCGTGGCAGCCGCCGCAGGCCTTGCCGACCGCGCCGATCTGCGCCTTCACTGCGGCCTCGTCGCCGCTGCGGCTCACCGCGTAGAGCTTGGAAGTCTCGTTCTGCAGCCGGTCGGCGGCCTCGGCGAACTTCGCCGCGTCGCTCCACACCGCCGGCAGGGTTGCGCTCTTCACGTCCTTGGTCGAGTCGGCGAAGCCGTCCCAGGGCATGCGGCTCAGGTTGTCGAGGAAGCCGGCATTTCGCTGGATGATCTTGGCGTCGTAGGGAATCCGCCCCTGCGCCATGCCTGCCATGGGGCCGAAGTACTTGCCCTGCAGCGTCATGGCCGCCTGGCGCTGCTTCACCAGGATCTCGGGCTTGGCCTGTGCCAGCGCCTCGCCGCTCATCACCGCAACGGCCAAGCCGGCCGCCAAAAGGCTCTTCTTCATCAGGTTCTCCATGGGGTTGAACATCTGCAAACACCGGCGGAAGCCATTTATTTCCCTACCGCAGACCGGCGGCGTAGTCGGCCACCGCGCGGATCTCGCGTTCGGTCAGACGCGCGGCGACCCCGCGCATGACGGCATTCGTGTCGTTGGCGCGGCCGTTCTCCTTGAATGCCTTGAGCTGCGTGGCGAGGTATTCGGCGTACTGGCCGGCGAGCCTCGGGTACTGGCCGGGAAGTCCTGCCCCTGCAGGGCCGTGGCAGCCTGCGCATGCAGGAACGCCCGACGCGCTGTTACCGCCGCGCCAGAGCTTCTGGCCCAGCGCGGCGAGGTCCTTGTCGGATGCCGCGGCAGGCTTGAGCTTCTGCGAAGCGTAATAGGAGGCGAGGCCCGTCATATCGGCCTCCGAAAGGTTGGCCACCATGCCGGCCATGATCGCGCTCTCGCGCGCTGCCTTCTTGCCGCTCTGGCCCTTGAAGTCGCGCAGCTGCTTGCCGAGGTATTCCTCGAACTGGCCGGCGATCTTGGGATTCGCGGGGGCGGTGCTGTTGCCGTCCTCGGCGTGGCAGGCCGCGCAGACCTGCTTGGCGATGCCCTGGGCTTTACTCTGGGCCGAAGCCGCTCCGGACAGCATGGCTGCCGCCGTGAGAGCGGCCAGCGCAATGACTCGCATCATCCCCCCTGAACTCCTAAAGGCGCGATTTTATTAGAATCCGGCTCCCTCCATGAAGGTCCTCTCGCAAGCGGTGTTTTTGCGTGCCGCGGGCCGTCCCGGCGACCTGCCGCCGCCGGGCGCGCCGGAAATCGCTTTTGCCGGACGCTCCAACGTCGGCAAGTCGAGCGCCCTCAACGCGCTGACCGGGCGAAAGGCGCTGGCGCGCACGAGCAAGACCCCCGGCCGCACGCAAACGATCAACTTCTATGGACTCGGTGATGCGGGACTCCTGGTCGACCTGCCGGGATACGGCTACGCGCGCGTGCCGCAAGCGTTGCGGGCAAAATGGGGTGAACTCGTGGGCTCGTATGTACGCTCGCGCGCGAGCCTGGTCGGCGTCGTCGTGCTCGTGGACGCGCGCCATCCGCTCACGCCGCTCGACCGCCAGCTACTTGGGTGGCTTGGCGAGGCGCGCAAGCTCGTTCTACTCGCGAAGGCGGACAAGTTGTCGCGCTTGGCGCAGCAGCAGACACTGCGCGCCGTGGGCGCGCAATTGCCGCGGGATGAGGTGATGCTCTTTTCGAGCGTCACAGGGCTCGGCGTTGAGGCCTGTCGCGACCTGCTCGAGGGTTGGCTCGCAGCAGGTCGCGAGAATAAAAGACCCCCGGTAAAGGGGATATAAACCGGGGGGAAAACGCCTTAATTTGGGATTAAGGCACCCGCTCAGGGAGGAGAAGCGGGAGACGATGAAAATCGTCTAAAGGTAAGATGGCGGCAAGTCAGAAAAGTTCAACCTCCAAACTTCGAGAAAAATCAGCGATGAAGGTCTACGGCGCGTTTCCGGCAGTGCGCATGCGGCGCATGCGGCGCGACGACTTCTCGCGCCGGCTGATGCGGGAGCATGTGCTCACGCCGGACGATCTCATTTACCCGGTGTTCGTCCTCGACGGCAAAGACCGTACTGAGAAAGTGGCCTCCATGCCCGGGGTCGAGCGGATGAGCCTCGACAGGCTCCTGCCGGTCGCCGAGCAATGCCTGAAGCTGCGCATCCCGGCGCTCGCGCTTTTTCCGGTCATCGAGCAGCGGCTGAAGAGCGTCGACGGCAAGGAAGCGTTCAACCCGAAAGGGCTGGTACCGCGCGCGGTCGCGGCGCTGAAGAAGCGCCTTCCCGAGCTCGGCATCATGACCGACGTCGCCCTCGACCCTTATACGTCGCACGGGCAAGACGGGGTCATCGATGATTCAGGGTACATCCTCAACGACGTCACGCTCGACGTGCTGGTGAAGCAGGCGCTCGTGCAGGCCTCGGCCGGCGTCGATATCGTCGCACCCTCGGACATGATGGATGGGCGCATCGGCCGGATCCGCGCGGCGCTCGAGAAAGCCGGCCACATCCACACGAAGATCATGGCCTATTCGGCCAAGTACGCCTCGGGGTTCTACGGTCCCTTCCGCGACGCCGTCGGCTCGGCGAAGAACCTGGGCAAAAGCGACAAGCAGACCTACCAGATGGATCCGGCGAATTCCGACGAAGCGCTCTGGGAGGTCGGGCTCGACCTCGCCGAGGGCGCCGACATGGTGATGGTGAAGCCCGGCCTGCCGTACCTCGACATCGTGCGGCGGGTGAAGGACGAGTTCAAGGCTCCAACCTTCGTCTATCAGGTGTCCGGCGAATATTCGATGCTGCGCGCCGCGATCGCCAACAAGTGGCTGCCCGAGAGTTGCGTGATGGAGGCGCTGCTCGCCTTCAAGCGGGCCGGCGCCGACGGCATCCTGACCTACTTCGCGATGGACGCCGCTCGGGCGATACAGGGCGGCGCTATGGCGCCGCGGCGAGCGAAAGGGTCTTGAGGAAGCGCTCGGCGTTCTGGTAGCCGATCACCCGCAGGCCCTTGATCTCGCGGCCCTGCGCGTCGAAGAAGATGATTCCCGGCGGGCCGAAGAGCGAGAAGCGCTTGAGCAGTGCCCGGTCCGCCTCGTTGCCTCTCGTGACATCGGCCTGGAGCAGCAGCAGGGTGCCGAGCTGCGCGCGCACCCTCTCGTCGCTGAAGGTGAACGACTCCATCTCCTTGCACGACACGCACCAGTCGGCATAGAAGTCGAGCATCACCGGTCGGCCCGGCTGGCGCAGCTTGTCGTCGAGCTCGGCGGTCGAGGAGACGCGCGTCCAGGGCAGCGGCGACGTCGCGCCGGTGCTCGCGGTCAGCCCGGCGAGCGGCCGCAGCGGGTCGCGGCTGCCGGCGAGCGCGCCGACGAGCAGCGCGATGCCGGCGACGAGCAGCATGATGCCCACGCCTTTGAAAAGCCGCGCCCAGCCGGTGGCATGGACGGGAAGCGCGTCGAGCGCGCGCAGGAACATCGCCGACACGACTGCGAGCGCCGACCACGCGAGCATCTGCAGCATCGGCGGCACGACGGGAGCGAGGATCCAGATGGCGACGCCGAGCAGGAGCACGCCGAAGAAACGGCGCACGCCTTCCATCCATGCCCCGGCCCTGGGGAGCAGCGCGCCTTCCGACACGCCGACCGCCACGAGCGGCACCCCCATGCCGAGCGCCATGGCGACGAGCGCACTCGCGCCGAGCGCCACATCGCGCGTCTGCGAAATGTAGAGCAGCGCCCCGGCGAGCGGCGCCGCAACGCAGGGGCTGACGATCACGGCGGAGAGCATGCCCATCGCCGCCACCGAGGCGATCTGTCCACCGCGCAGCCTGCGATGCGCGCCGTGCAGATGGTGGTGCAGGAAGCCCGGCAGGCGCAGCTCGTAGAAGCCGAACATGGAGAGCGCCAGGATCACGAATACGAGTGCGAACCCGCCGAGCACCCAGGCGTTCTGCAGCGCCGCGGCGATGAGCGCGCCGGAAAGCGCGGCGACGACGCCGGCGACCGCGTAGGCCACCGCCATGCCGAGAACGTAGGCGAGCGAAAGCAGAAGGGCTCGCAGCTTATTGATCGCGGCGCCCTCGCCGGCAATGATGCTCGACAGGATCGGAATCATCGGCAGCACGCACGGCGTGAACGCGAGCAGGATGCCGAAGACGAAGAAGCTGCCGACGACGAGCAGGAAATTGCCCTCGAAGAGCTGCGCGATCTCGAGGTCGCTCGAGAAGATCGACGGCCCTGAGGCGCCGCTGCCGGGCGCGCCGACGCGCAGCGTGGCGCTCGACTCCATCGGCACATAGCACACGCCGGCATCGGCGCAGCCTTGCGAGGTCACCTTGAGGTCGACATTGCCCGAGCCCTCGACGGGTAGCCGGATCTGCACTTCCTTGCGGTAGATCTGCTGCTCGCCGAAGAACTCGTCCTTGTGCGCAAGGCCGGGGGGAAATTCGGGCTTGCCGAGCCGCGCGCCGCTCGCCTCGAAGCGGAAGCGATCGCGGTATAGATAGTAGCCCTCGGCGATGGCGAAGCGCACCTCGACCGCGCCGTCGAGCGCCTGCGCCGAGAAGCGGAACGCCTTCTCCGGCTCGAGCAGATTGTCGGTCGAGCCGCCGAGGTTGAGCGCCGCGAGCGCCGGCGCGCCGGCCAGCAGGAGCGCGAGGAGGAGAAGTTTTTTCACTTGGTTTCGGCCGCCACCCAGTCGAGGTACGCGGTCAGGCCGCGCTCGACCGGGACGGCGATGATCTCCGGGAGTTCATAAGGATGCGCCGCGCGCAGCGCCGCTTCCAGCTCGGCATAGCGGTCGGCGGTGGTCTTGATCAGCAGCGGATGCTCGTCGTCGTGCTGCACGGCGTCTTTCCAGCGATACACCGAGCGGCAGGCGAGGATATTGACGCAGGCAGCGAGGCGCTTCTCGATCACCAGGTCGGCGATGCGCTCGGCCGCGGCGCGATCCGGGACGTTAGTCAACACCAACAGCGTGCGCATGGGCGAGGCCCTCGTGGACCGTTGGATAGCGAAGACGCAGCCCGAGCACGCGCTTCATGCGCGTGTTGTCGAGCCGGCGCGACTCAGTCATGAACGAGTAGCGCTCCGGGGAGATGCTGCGCGCGAGCTCGGCGCGTGCGAGCCGCGGTGGGCACGGGAGTCCGTAGCGCCGCGCAACGAAATCCATCCACTCGCCCATGCGCAGCTCGCTGTCGTCGACGATGTTGTAGATGCCCGCAGGCGCGTCGTCCTCGAGCGCGCGCACCACGGCGCGCGCGAGATCGTCGGCGTGGATGTGATTGGTGTAGACATCGTCTTCCGCGCGCAATACCGGCGCGCGCTCGTGCAGCGAGGCGAGCGGCAATCGCTCCTCCGCGTAGATACCCGGCGCGCGCAGCACGACGAGCGCGGTCTCGCGCTCGGCGCACCAGGCGGCGAGACGCCGCTCGGCATCGACGCGCCGGCGCGCCCGGGCGGTCCGCGGCGCGACCGGCCGCGACTCGTCGACGCGCTCGCCGTGGCAATCGCCGTACACGCCGCTCGTGCTGACGTAGACGACGCGGGCCGGTAGAATGCTCGCGCTTGCGAGCGCCCGCAGCAGATTCGCGGTGCGGGTGTCGGTCTCGCCGCTCGTGGGTGGCGGTGCACAGTGCAGAACCGCGTGCGCGGCTTCGAGCGTGAGCGTCTCCGGGCGGTCGAGATCGCGGCCGAAGCGGCGCGCGAGGCGCCCGACGCGAAAGGCGCGCGTGAGGTCGGGCTCGGCACGGCGCGCGATATCGCCATGGCCGACAACAAGCAACTGTTTCACAGGCGCATTCTAACTTCATGCACAACGTCACCCTGCAGCCGAGCGGCCAGCAATTCCAGGTCGAGGAGGGCGAGACCATCCTCGCGGCCGCGCTGCGCCAGGGCCTGGTCCTTCCCTATGGCTGCAAGAACGGCGCGTGCGGCAGCTGCAAGGGCAGGATTCTCGAGGGCCGCGTCGACTATGGCGTCTATCAGAAGCGCGTCTTCGCCGACGAGGAGAAGGCGCAGGGCAAGGCGCTCTTCTGCCAGGCGAAGCCGCTCGGCGACGTGGTGATCGAGGCGCGCGCCGTGGGCGCGGCCAAGGGCATCCAGATCAAGACGCTGCCCTGCCGCGTGCAGGCCATGGAGCGCGTCGCCGACGATGTGATCGTGCTGCGCATGAAGCTGCCGGCGAACGAGAAGCTGAAGTTCCTCGCCGGGCAGTTCATCGAGTTCCTGCTGAAGGACGGCACGCGGCGCAGCTTCTCCATGGCCAATCCGCCTCACGCTGCCGAGCTCATCGAACTGCACGTGCGCCGCGTCGCGGGCGGCAAGTTCACCGAGCACGTGTTCGAGAAGATGAAGGAGCGCGACATCCTGCGCTTCGAAGGGCCGCTCGGCGTGTTCTTCCTGCGCGAGGAGTCGCCCAAGCCGGTCGTGCTGGTCGCTTCGGGCACCGGCTTCGCGCCGATCAAGTCGCTGCTCGAGGATGCCTTCCAGCGTGGCATCGAGCGTCCAATGACGCTCTACTGGGGCGGCCGACGGCCGAAGGACCTCTACCTGAACGCGCTCGCCGAGAAATGGGCGCGCGAGCACGCGTCGTTCAAGTACGTGCCGGTGATCTCGGATGCGCTTGCCGAGGATCGATGGCAGGGGCGCACGGGCTTCGTCCATCGCGCCGTCATGGAGGATTTTCCCGACCTCTCGGGCCACCAGGTCTACGCTTGCGGCGTGCCGATCATGGTCGATTCGGCGCGGCGCGATTTCACCATGGCCTGCAAGCTGCCCGAGGACGAGTTCTACGCCGACAGCTTCACCACGCAGGCGGACCTCGCTCAGCCCGAGGTCGCCTCGCCCAGGTAGGCTTCGCGCACCCGCGCGTCATCGAGCAGCGTTTTCGCCTCGCCGGCGAGCGAGATCGCGCCTGACTCCAGGACGTAGCCGCGGCTCGCGAACTCGAGCGCGAGCCGGGCGTTCTGCTCGACGAGCAGGATGGTCACCCCCTGCCGGCCGATGTCGGCGATCACCTCGAAGATCTTTTCGACCATCAGCGGCGCGAGTCCCATCGACGGCTCGTCGAGCAGCAGCAGCGTCGGCTCGGCCATCAGCGCGCGCGCGATGGCGAGCATCTGCTGCTCGCCGCCCGAGAGCGTGCCGGCGATCTGGCGCCGGCGCTCGGCAAGGCGCGGAAAGCGCTCGTACTGTGAGCGCGGATCGCCGCCGCGGCGCGCATACGCGCCCATCGCCAAGTTCTCCTCGACCGTCAGCTGCGCGAAGATGCCGCGACCTTCGGGCACCATGATCAGGCCGCGGCGCGGCAGCTCGTGCACCCGCGCGCGCGAGATGTCTTCGCCGCCGTAGGCGATCCTTGCCGCCCGGGAGGCGATCAGCCTGCAGATGGCTTTCAGCGTCGAGGTCTTGCCGGCGCCGTTGGAGCCGATCAGGCAGACGAGTTCGCCCTCGGCGACCTCGAAATCGATGCCTTTGACCGCGCGAATGCCGCCGTAGTGAACCTCCAGGCCGTGTACTTCAAGCAGCGCGCGGCCGGCCAAGGTAAGCCTCGATGACGCGGGCATCGCTCTGCACCTCGGCCGGACGGCCCTCGGCGATCTTCTCGCCGTAGTCGAGGACCAGCACGCGGTCGCAGACGTTCATCACCAGCCGCACGTCGTGCTCGATGAGAAGAACCGTCACGCCGGTGGCGCGGATCGCCTGGATCAGCTTGCCGAGGGCGACGCGCTCGGTGGCATTCATCCCCGCCGCCGGCTCGTCGAGCGCAAGCAGCTTCGGCTCGGTCGCAAGCGCGCGCGCGATCTCGAGCCGGCGCTGGTCGCCGTAAGGCAGGCTTCCCGCCGGGTCGTTGGCGCGCGCGCGGATGCCGACGAAATCGAGCAGCTCGAGCGCGCTGCGGACGATGCCCTCCTCCTCCTCGAGCGTGCGCCGGTTCCTGAGGATCGCGCCCCAGACGCCGGCGCGCGTCTTCGCGTGGCGGCCGATCATCACGTTCTCGATCGAGGAAAGATTGGCGAACAGTCGGATGTTCTGGAAGGTGCGCGCGATTCCGGCGGCGGTGACCTCGTGCGCCTTGAGACCCTGCAACGGCCGGCCCTGGAACGCGAATGCGCCCTGGTCGGGCGGGTAAATGCCCGTCAGCACGTTGAACAGCGTCGTCTTGCCCGCGCCGTTCGGCCCGATGAGGCCGAAAATTTCCCCGCTGGCGATCGAGAACGACACGCCGGAGAGCGCCTGCACCCCACCGAAGCGCTTGCCGATGCCGCGGCATTCGAGCAGATTCACCCGGCGCGCCCCGTCAGTTCCCGCTTGCGCACGGCGGAGGGAAGCAGGCCGGCAGGCCGGAACAGCATCACCAGCACCAGCGCCAGGCCGAAGAGCAGCATGCGGATCACCTCGGGCTCGATCAGCATCCGGCCGAACAGCGCCATCTGCGCCGGCTCGACCGTCCAGCGCAGGATCTCCGGCACGAACGAAAGGAGCAGTGCGCCAAGGATCACGCCCCAGATGTTGCCCATGCCGCCCAGCACCACCATCGACAGCACCATCACCGACTCGACCAGGACGAAGCTCTCCGGCGAGATGAAGGTCTGGATGGCCGAGAACATCCCGCCAGCAACGCCGCCGAACGTGGCCCCCATGGCGAAAGCAAGCAGCTTGATATTGGTGGTATTGATGCCGCTCGCCCGCGCGGCGATCTCGTCCTCTCGGATCGCTTCCCAAGCGCGGCCGATGCGCGAATTCTGCAAGCGCAGGTTGACCACGATGATCGCGAGCAGGACCGCGAGCAGCAGGTAGTAGTACTTGATCGGACCGCTGAATTCCAGCCCGAGCAGGCTCTGCGGAGCGGCAAAGCTGAACTCGCCGACACGAAAGGGATCGATCCCGCCGATGCCCTGCGGGCCGTTGGTGATGTTGACCGGGCGCGACAGGTTGTTGAGGATGATGCGGACGATCTCGCCGAAGCCCAGCGTGACGATGGCGAGGTAGTCGCCGCGCAGCTTCAGGGTCGGCGCGCCGAGCAAGACGCCGAAGAAGGCGGCGACCGCCGCGCCGATCGGCAGGATCACCCAGAACGGCAGATGCAGTCCGAACTGCGGGCTGGCGAGCAGCGCATAGGTGTAGGCGCCGACCGCGTAGAAGGCGATGTAGCCGAGATCGAGCAGGCCGGCGAAGCCGACGACGATGTTGAGGCCGAGGGCGAGCAGGATGTAGAGCACCGCGTAGTTGGTGATCCGGACCCAGGCAGTCCCCACCTGTGCGAGAGCGAACGGCAGCACCGCCAACGTGATGGCGATGAGCACGACACCGGTGCGCACGATCCAGGGATTCTTGCCGAGCCTCACGCGCGATCGCCGACGCGCTCGCCGAGCAAGCCTTGGGGCCGGAACACCAGCACCAGGATGAGGACCAGGAAGCTGAACACGTCCTGGTAGTTCGAGCCCGCCAGCACGAAGTTGCCGCCGTCCTTGCAGGCTTCCAGCGCGCCGGCGAACACGCCGTACTGGCAGAGATCGGTGAAGTCGCCGATGTAGCCCGCGCCGAGCGCCTCGACCAGGCCAAGGAGCAGGCCGCCGAGCATTGCGCCCGGGATGTTGCCGATGCCGCCCAGCACCGCCGCCGAGAACGCCTTCAGTCCGAGGATCGAGCCCATGGTGTACTGCGCGACGCCGTAGTAGGTGCCGAACAGCACGCCCGCCACCGCGCCGAGCGCGGCGCCGATGACGAACGTCGCGGCGATGACGCGATTGGTGTCGATCCCCATCAGCCCCGCGACCTGCGGGTTCTGCGCCGTGGCGCGCATCGCCGTGCCGAGCGGCGTGCGGTACACGAGCAATGCGAGCCCGGCCATCATCGCAAGACAGATGGCGACGATGGCGAGCTGCACGTTGGTGATCGCGGTGCCGCCGAGCATGTAGGTCCGGCTCTCGATGATCTGCGGGAAGGCGAGCACGTTGCGGCTCCAGACCAGCAGGGCGAGGTGCTGCAGGATGATCGAGATGCCGATCGCGGTGATGAGCGGCGCAAGCCGCGGCGCGCCGCGCAGCGGCCGGTAGGCGAGGCGCTCCATGGAATAGCCGACCAGCATGCAGACGGGGATCGCGCAGCCGGTGCCGATCAGCAGCACCACGAGCGCCGGCATGCCTGCCGGCGCGAGCAGGTTGATCATCGTGAACGCGACCATCGCGCCGATCATCACCACTTCGCCGTGCGCGAAGTTGATGAGCTGGATGATGCCGTACACCATGGTGTAGCCGAGCGCAACCACGGCGTAGACGCTTCCCGCGGTGAGCCCGTTCACCAGCTGCTGCAGGAAAGTGTCCATCCGCGGCGAGAGCCTAGCAGAACGAAAAACGGCACCGCGAGGGTGCCGTTTTTCGGGATGCCCGGTGGGCTACTTCTTGCCCTTCGCCGCTGCGCCGGCGCCCTTGATGAACTCGGCGTAGGGGATGGTCTTGCCGGACTTGACCACCGCGATCGGCTCGAGGTTGCCGCCCTTCATGGTGAAGATGGTCATCTCGGCGTTCTTGCGGTCGCCCTTGCCGTCGAACTCGATGCGTCCGGTGGCGCCCATGTAGGACAGCTTGTGGAGCACCGGCAGGTACTTCGCCGGCTCGGCGGAGTTCGCCTTGCGCATCGCCTCGATGATCATGTTGGCGCCGTCGTAGGTGAAGGGCGAGTAGAGGATGGGATCGGCGTTGAAGCGCTTCTTGTAGGCGGCGAGGAACTTGCGGTCCGCGGCCTGCGGCGGGATGCCCGCCTGCGAACAGAGCATGCCATCGGCGGCGGCGCCGGCGAGCTCCTTCATCTTGTCGGTGCAGGCGCCGTCACCGAAGGTGAATACCGCCTTCATGCCGAGCTCGCGCGCCTGCTTGAGCAGCAGCCCGCCGGTCGCGTCCATTCCGCCGTAGAAAACCGCGTCGGGATTGCGGCCGCGGAGCTTGGTGAGCACTGCCTTCCAGTCGGTGGTCTTGTCAGTGCCCTTCTCGCGCGGCAGCACGCTGATCTTGCGCGACTTGAGCGTCTTTTCCACCTCGTTGGCGATGCCCTCGCCGTATGCGGTCGCGTCGTCGATCACGGCCACGACTTTCGGCTTGCGGTTGGTCGCCAGGTAGCTGGCGATCGCCGGGCCCTGCTGGTCGTCGCGGCCGACGACGCGGAACTGCGTCTTGAATCCCTGCTCGGTGAGCTTGGGATTGGTCGCCGAGCCCGAGATCACCGGGATGCCGGCCTGGCTGTAGATCGGCGAGGCCGGGATCGAGACGCCCGAGTTCAGGTGACCGACCACGCCGGCCACCTTCTGGTCGACGAGCTTCTGCGCGACGGTGGTGCCGACTTTCGGGTCGGCCTGATCGTCCTCGGCGACGAGCGAGAAGTGCGCTGGCTTGCCGCCGATCCTGATCTTCGCCGCATTGGCTTCCTCGACCGCGAGGCGCGCGCCGTTCTCGTTGTCCTTGCCGAGGTGGGCGATGCCGCCGGTGAGCGGCCCGACGTGGCCGATCTTCACTTCCAGCGTCTGCGCGCGCAGGGGAAAGGCCGCGCCGAGCGCGGCGACGAGTAGCGTGATGCGCAGGTTGCTGTTCATGGGGTTCCTCCGGATTGGGCGAATATCATACCTCCGCCCCTCGCCGTGCATCACCGCGCGTCAGGCTACTTCTGCGACAGGATCCACTTCACGAGGGCGCGGATGTCGGCCTCCGGAACCGCCGAGTTGGGGGGCATCGGCACCTGTCCCCAGACTCCCGTGCCGCCCTTCTTCACTTTCTCGACCAGCCTCGCTTCCGCGCCCTTGTCCTTGCGGTATTTCGCCGCGACGTCCTTATAGGCCGGCCCGACCAGCTTCGTGTCGACGGCATGGCAGGCGAAGCAGGCGTGCTTCTTCGCGAGCGCCTCGTTGGCCGCAGCGGGCAGAGCCACGGCCAGGGCGGCGACCGCGACGACGTTGGCTAAGCGTTTCATCCAATCTCCTTGCAGGTCCTGATGAGCGTTGAAAGCTCGGCGATGGGCTCGAGGCACGTAACGCCCCGGCATACCCACCCGTTGACCTCTCCCGGCCGGGCCGGCTTGTCAAGCAACGGCGGCAAATCCGGCGTCCTGTCGGGAATGGCGAGCACGAGAGTAGCGGGAAGATATTCGCGCGCCAAGTCGGATTGCCACCGGCGCAGGGCCGTTTCGCCACCGCGCAGCACCACGGTGGCCGGCGGCTGGAGCTGCTCCTCGAGCGCCATCGCCATGGCAGCAAAGCCGGCCGGCTGGTCGAGCATCGCCGGGTAGAAGAGCTCCACCGTGCGCCGCGCCACCCGGGCATAACGCTCTTCGCCGGTCAGGGCGGCCAGGCGTGCGAGCACCGAGGCGGCGACGGCGTTGCCGGCCGGCGTCGCCTGATCCTGGCCCGGCTTGGGCCGGTGAATCAGCCGTTCGTGGTCGCGCCCGGTGAAGAAGAAGCCGCCCTGCTCCGGGTCCTCGAACTGCTCGAGCAGCGTGTCGGCGAGCCGGCAGGCGAAAGCGAGGTCGGCGATCGAGAAGCGCGCCTGCAGCAACTCGAGCGCCGCGGCGATGAGGGAGGCGTAGTCGTCGAGATAGGCGTTGAGATGCGCCCGGCCGTCCTTGTACGTGGCAAGCAGGCGTCCATCGCGCCAGAGCCGCGAGCGCAGGAAGTCGAAGGCGCGCCGCGCCGAGGCGAGCCAGTCCTCGCGCCCGAACGCACGGCCGGCGTGCGCCATGCCGCGGATCGCGAGAGCGTTCCAGGAAGCGAGGATCTTCTCGTCGCGCCCCGGGCGAACGCGCTTTTCTCTCGCCTCGAACAGCTTCCGCTTTGCCGGCTCGCCGGGGCGTGCAATGCGCAGGTGCCAGTGCCGCTTCTCGAAATTCGGCGGCTGGTCGAGGCCAAAATGGGCCGCCGTCGCCGCATATTCCTCCGGCGAGAGCAGCTGGCGCACTTCCTCGCGATCCCAGACGTAGAACCTGCCTTCCTCGCCCTCGCTGTCGGCGTCGAGCGAGGAGAAATAGCCGCCCTCGCTCGACTGCATCTCGCGCATGATCCAGCCCGCGGTCTCGGCCGCGCAGCGCTCGTACAGCGGCTCGCGCGCCGCGAGCCAGGCGTCGGCCAGCAGCCCGAGCAGCGGCCCGTTGTCGTAGAGCATCTTCTCGAAGTGCGGAATCGCCCATTGCGCGTCGACGCTGTAGCGGCAGAAGCCGCCGCCCAGCTGGTCGTAGATGCCGCCCTCGCACATGCGCTCGAGCGTGGTAAGCGCGATGTCACGCTCGCCGCGCCGCAGGCAAAGCTCGAGATCGGTCGGATGCGGAAATTTCGGCGCACCGCCGAAGCCGCCGAAGCGGGCGTCGAAGTTGGCGCGCAGATTGGCGATCATCGCCGTGATCGCCTCGTCGGACAGCGCGGGCGGGGCGGCGGCGGGCCGCGGCAGCATGCGACCCAGGGCGCCGCGCACTTCCGCGTCCTGCGCCGAGATCTCCGTGCGCCTCTCCCGCCAGATCGCCGCCACCCGCTCGCACAGCTCGGGAAACGCCGGCATGCCGTAGCGCGGCTGCTTCGGAAAATACGTGCCGCCGAAGAAGGGCGTGCCGTCGGGCGAGAGAAACATGGTGAGCGGCCAGCCGCCCGTGCGTTGCGCCAGCATCTGGTGCGCGCTCTGGTAGATCTGGTCGAGGTCCGGACGCTCCTCGCGGTCGACCTTGACGTTGACGAAGAGGCGATTCATCACTTCGGCGACGCCCTCGTCCTCGAAGCTCTCGTGCGCCATGACGTGGCACCAGTGGCAGGCCGAGTAGCCGATCGACAGGAGGATCGGCTTGTCCTCGGCGCGCGCCCGCTCTAGCGCTTCTGGTCCCCAGGGGTACCAATCGACCGGATTCTCCGCGTGCTGCTGGAGATAGGGAGAGGTCTGATCGGCGAGGCGGTTCGGCATTATCCTGCGGACGATGAAAAGCTTAGCACTCGACGTGTTGCGCTTCTGGTTCGGCGAGGGCGCCGAGCGCGGCAAGGCGCACAAGCGCTGGTTCGAGAAGGATTCCGCATTCGACGACGAGATCCGCAGCCGCTTTCTGCCGCTCTACGAAGAGCTCGCCGCCGCGAACGAGTGGCTCGACAGCCCGCGCGACTGCCTTGCCCGCATCGTCGTTCTCGACCAGTTCCCGCGCAACATGTTCCGTGGCGCGCCGCGCGCCTTCGCCACGGACGCCTTGGCGCTCGCGGCCGCAAAGCACGCGCTGGCGCGCGGCTACGACCACGACCTGCTGGCCGTGGAAAAGCAGTTCGTCTACCTGCCCTTCGAGCACAGCGAGTCGCTCGCCGACCAGGAGCGCGCCTGCGCGCTGATGCGGCCGCTCGGCGAGGATCTCCACGACTGGGCACTGCGCCACAAGGCGATCATCGAGCGCTTCGGCCGCTTCCCGCATCGCAACGCCATCCTCGGGCGCGCGAGCACGCAGGAAGAAATCGAGTTCCTGAAGCAGCCCGGCTCAGGCTTCTAGGTCGGTCACCGCTCCCAGCGACGCGGTGGACACGAGCTTGCGGTATTTCGCCAGCAGCCCGTGCGTGTGCTTCGGCTTCGGTGCCTTCCATTTCTTGCGCCTTGCCGCGAGCTCTTTCGCCGGCACATTGAGCTGCAGCAGCCGCTTCTTCGCGTCGATGGTGATCGAGTCGCCTTCCTTCACCAGCGCGATCATGCCGCCGACGTACGCCTCGGGCGCGACATGCCCGACCACCATGCCCCAGGTGCCGCCGGAGAATCGGCCATCGGTGAGAAGGCCGACGGATTCGCCCAGACCCTGGCCGATGAGCGCCGAGGTCGGCGCGAGCATCTCCTGCATGCCCGGCCCGCCCTTCGGTCCCTCGTAGCGGATGACGATCACGTCGCCCGGCCTGATCCGCTTCGCCATGATCGCCTTCATGCAGTCGTTCTCGGAGTCGAACACGCGCGCGGGGCCGGTGATCACCGGGTTCTTGAGGCCGGTGATCTTGGCCACGCAGCCCTCCGGCGCGAGGTTGCCGCGCAGGATCGCGAGGTGGCCCTCCTTGTACATCGGCCGCGACCAGGGCCGGATCACGTCCTGGTCCTTGCGCGGCTCGGCGGGCACATCCTTCAGCATCTCGGCCATCGTCTTGCCGTGAATCGTCATGCATTCGCCGTGCAGCACGCCGTTCGCGAGCAGGATCTTCAGCACCTGCGGCACGCCGCCGGCGCGGTGGAAGTCGACCGCGACGTAGCGGCCGGAAGGCTTGAGGTCGCACAGCACCGGCACCTTGCGGCGCACGCGCTCGAAATCGTCGATCGTCCATTTCACGCCCGCGGCGGAAGCGATGGCGAGGTAGTGCAGCACGGCGTTGGTCGAGCCGCCGGTCGCCATGACCAAGGCGATGGCGTTCTCGATCGACTTGCGCGTGATGATGTCGCGCGGCTTGAGGTCCTGCTTGATCGCCTCGACCAGCACGCGCGCCGACTCCGCCGAGGAATCGGCTTTCTCGGAATCGGGCGCGGCCATCTGCGAAGAGCCGAGCAGGCTCACGCCGAGCGCCTCGAAAGACGAGCTCATGGTATTGGCGGTATACATGCCGCCGCAGGCGCCGACGCTCGGGCAGGCGTTCTTCTCGATGCCGACGAAGTCCTCCTCGCTCAGCTTGCCGGCGGTGAACGAGCCGACCGCCTCGAACGCCGAGACGATGGTCAGGTCTTTGCCCTTCCATTTGCCCGGCTTGATGGTTCCGCCGTAGACGTAGATGGCCGGCACATTCATGCGCGCCATCGCCATCACGCCGCCCGGCATGTTCTTGTCGCAGCCGCCGATCACCAGCACGCCGTCCATCGCCTGGCCGTTGACGCTGGTCTCGATCGCGTCGGCGATCACCTCGCGCGAGACGAGCGAATATTTCATCGCCTCGGTGCCCATGCCGATGCCGTCGGTCACCGTGGGCACGCCGAACACCTGCGGCTTGGCGCCCGCCTGCTCGAGCGCCGCCATGGCGCGGTCGATGAGCGGCTGGATGCCGGCGTTGCACGGGTTCATGGTCGAGTGGCCGTTCGCCACGCCGACGATCGGCTTGTCGAAGTCGCCGTCGCCGAAGCCGACGGCGCGCAGCATGGCGCGGTTGGGCGAACGCGCCACGCCGTGGGTGATGAGGCGGGAGCGGCGGTTGTAGGTCGTCATGGCAGCCTCCTGGGAGGGCGATTCTGCGCCGCCGCCGGGCGCCGCACCAATGCAATTGCGATTCGCCTGTAATACTCTATCGGTATGAATCTGCCGGATTTGTGGCAATTGCGGTATTTCATCGCGGTGGCCGAGCAGCTGCATTTCGGCCGCGCCGCGGCAGCGCTGCACATTTCCCAGCCGCCGCTGTCGCGCGCCATCCGCGCCCTCGAAGAGCGACTCGGCATGGCGCTTTTCGTCCGCAACCGGCGCAAGGTCGAGCTCACGCCGGCCGGCGCCCGCCTGCTCGAAGAAGCGCGCCGCACGCTCGGACAGCTCGAACGCACGGTGCTCGAGCTGCGTGGCATGGCTTCCGGCGAGCGCGGCCGGCTGCGTATCGGCTTCGTCTCGCTCGCCGACTACGGGGGGATCCTGCCGCGCCTGCTGAAGAGCTACAAGGCGGCGCGGCCCGGCGTGCAGGTTGCGCTGCGCGAGATGCTCTCCCCCGAGCAGTCGCTCGCGCTAGCGACGGGCGAGCTCGACTTCGGCCTGCTGCTGCCGCCGGTATCGGAGGCGGAGGGGCTCGAGCACCTGGTCGTGCAGCGCGAGCGCTTCGTCGCCGCGCTCCCGGCTCGTCATCGCCTCGCCGCGGCGCGCGGACCGCTGGCGATGAGCGAACTCGCCGGGGAGAGCTTCGTCATGGTGCCGCGCGAGATTGCGCCGGGCCTGTACGATATCGTCAGCGGGCTCGCGGCACGCGCGGGCTTCTCCCTCAACGTGGCGCAGGAAGCGATTCAAATGCAGACCGTGGTGAGCCTCGTTTCGACCGGGCTGGGCGCGGCCGTGGTGCCGGGCTCAGTCGCCAACCTCGGACGGCGCGGCGTGGTGTATCGCCGGCTCTCCGACCGGCATCCGATGCTCGAGCTCTGGCTCGCCTGGCGTCGAGGTGGGAACGGTGCCGCCGCCGCGGAATTCGTCGCCCAAGCCCGCAGCCTGGCGAAGACCTAGCGTGCTCGTCCATCCCGATATCGACCCCATCGCCTTTTCCATCGGCCCGCTCGCCGTGCGCTGGTACGGACTGATGTACCTCGCCGGCTTCATCGCCGCATGGTGGCTCGGCCTGCGGCGCATCGAGCGCGGCGTCGGCCCGGCGGTGACGCGCGTGCAGTTCGACGATCTGCTCTTCCTCACCGTGCTCGGCGTGATCCTCGGCGGGCGGCTGGGCTACGTGCTGTTCTACAAGCCGGGCTACTACGCCTCGCATCCGCTCGAGATCTTCGCCCTGTGGCAGGGCGGCATGTCGTTCCACGGCGGGCTGCTGGGCGTGATGGCGGCGATGACCTTCGCCGCGTGGCGTCACCGCATCCCGTATCTGCAACTCATGGACTTCGTCGCGCCGCTCGTGCCGCCGGGCATCGCCGCGGGGCGGCTGGGCAACTTCATCAACGGCGAGCTCTGGGGCCGCGTCACCGATGTGCCCTGGGCGATGGTGTTCCGCGGCGCCGGGGATGCGCCGCGGCACCCCTCGCAGCTCTATCAGTTCGCCGGCGAGGGCCTGACGCTGTTCTTTCTGCTGTGGTGGTTCTCGTCCAGGCCGCGCCCGCGCGGGCAGGTCTCGGCCCTGTTCCTGATCGGCTACGGGGTGCTGCGCTTCCTCGCCGAGTTCGCCCGCGAGCCCGACGCCTTCCTCGGCACGCTGGCGCTGGGGATGACCATGGGGCAGTGGCTTTGCCTGCCGATGATCGCCGGCGGCATCGCGCGCGGCGCAGTAGATCAGCTGCGCCGTGCATACATCGATCGGTGCGTCGCCCGAGGCGTTGGGAAATAACCACTGGCGCGGCCGGTGATCACGCCAGTAGCGGCGCAGCGCGTCGAGCAGGCGCGCTGAAAGCAGCGTGTACCGATCCTGGCCGCCCTTACCCTGACGTACCTTCAGGCACAT
>Ga0210090_1000012_pt1 | contig 19685 bp, 21 predicted proteins | sample Sandmound_ThreeS_7_FD_185572 | JGI IMG/M metagenome (GOLD analysis project Ga0210090, IMG submission 185572) | Wetland microbial communities from San Francisco Bay, California, USA, that impact long-term carbon sequestration -... | ecosystem: Environmental > Aquatic > Marine > Wetlands ...
CGTCCACCCTTTGCGGGCAAAGCGTGCCGCGAGCAGCGTGGCGAACGATGCTCCGAGCGCAAGGATGAAAAAGGCGACGAAGAGAAGATCGCGCGTGGTCGCGTCGCGCCGCCCCAAATAGCTGAGGTCGTGCACGAGCACGACCGTGCCGCGCTCGGGCGGCGTGAAGCCGTAGACCCAGTTGGCGACGCGCGGATTGCGGTCGATCAGGCGGCCGATCATGGTGAAAGGACCGCACTCATGCGGTGGGCCCGTCGTATTTCCAGCGGCCTTTCCACGCCGCGAGCACCAGGCGCGGATACTTCGCGCTGCCGAGGCTGCCGTTGTAGCGCGCCAGTGCCCGGAAGTAGTCGCCGTTTTCCTGGTCGACGTAGTGGCGAAGGATCGCGCAGCCGTAGGCGAGGTTGGTGCGCAGGTGGAAGAGGTTATGCCGCGGCTGCCCGATGAGTTTCACCCAGAACGGCATGACCTGCATGTAGCCGCGCGCGCCGGCGGCGGAGACGGCGTACTTGCGGAAGCCGCTCTCCACCTCGATCACGCCGAGCACGAGCTGCGGATCGAGCCGCGCGCGGATCGCCTCGTAGTGCACCGTGCGCAGCAGCTCGAGGCGCACCTGGCGGTCGGGGATGTGCTTCGCGAGGCGCTGCTCCATCGTCGTCAGCCAGCGGTAGGCGTCGGTCTCGGAGCGAAAGTGCATGGTCGCCGCGGCACGGTCGCTCACCTGGCTGGAGAGCCGTGCGCGCACGCTGTCCGCGAGCGGCTCGTACTGTTGCGCGCCGGCGAGGGCGGCGGCCGGCGCGGCGAGCAGCAGGGTGGCGAGGAGCTTTCTCAAGCGAGCTTTTTCAGAAGCAGCGGCACGATCTCCGCGAGCGGCACTTCGGTCGCCTTCTCGTCACGACGGCCTTTGTACTCGGCTTTGCCGACCAGACGCTCTGAGAGCACGATCCGGTGGGGTATGCCGATCAAGTCCATATCGGCGAAGAGTACGCCCGGGCGCTCGTCGCGGTCGTCGAGGAGGACATCGACGTTCGCCGCCCGAAGCTCCGCGTACAGCTTGTCGGTTGAGGCACGCACCTCTGCCGACTTGCGGTAGCCGATCGGCACCAGCGAGACCGTGAACGGCGCGATCGGCGCGGGGAAGACGATGCCGCGCTCGTCGTGGTTCTGCTCGATCGCCGCGGCGACGATGCGCGTGACGCCGATGCCGTAACAGCCCATTTCGAACGGCTTCGATTCTCCAGCTTCGTTCAGGAAATGGGCTTTCATCGCCGACGAATACTTCGTTCGCAGCTGGAAGATGTGACCGACCTCGATGCCGCGCACGATTTCCAATTTACCCTGGCCGTCGGGGCTGGGATCGCCGGCGACGACGTTACGGATGTCGGCGACCTGCGGCTCGGGCAGATCGCGCCCCCAGTTCACGCCGGTGAGGTGGAAGCCCTCCTCGTTGGCGCCGCAGACGAAGTCGCTCATCAGGGCGACGCGCCGGTCGGCGACCATCTTTACGCCCTTCGCGCCGACCGGGCCGATGTAGCCCGCCTTGCAGCCCAGCACGGCCTCGATTTCCTTTTCGCTCGCGAAACGGAAGCTGCCGATGAGCTTCTGCGTCTTGATCTCGTTCAGGGCATGGTCGCCGCGCACGAGCAGCAGGTGGAACCGGTCATCGTGCATGACCGCCACCGCCTTGACGGTCTTCTTCAAGTCGAGCTTGAGCAGCGCCGCGACCTCCTCGCAGGTGGTCTTGCCCGGCGTGGCGACCTTCCTCATCTCCTGCCCGGGAGCGGCGCGCGTGCCGGGCGCGATCGCCTCGGCGAGCTGCACGTTCGCCGCGTAGTCCGACCGCGGGCAGAAGGCGATCGCGTCCTCGCCGGAGTCGGCGAGGACGTGGAATTCATGCGAGCCGGTGCCGCCGATCGAGCCGGTGTCGGCGGCCACGGCGCGGAACCTGAGACCGAGGCGCGTGAAGATGCGGGTGTAGGTCTCGTGCATCACGCCGTACTCCCGCTGCAGGTCTTCGTAGGTGGCGTGGAACGAGTAACCGTCCTTCATCATGAACTCGCGCCCGCGCATGATGCCGAAGCGCGGGCGGCGCTCGTCGCGGAACTTGGTCTGGATCTGGTAGAAGTGCGCCGGCAGGCGGCGATAGCTCTTCAGCTCGGAGCGCGCCAGGTCGGTAACGACTTCCTCCGAGGTCGGCTGGATGACGAAGTCGCGCTCGTGCCGGTCCTTGAAGCGCACGAGCTCCGGGCCGTATTCGCGCCAGCGGCCCGACTCCTGCCACAGCTCCGCCGGCTGCACCACCGGCATTGCCAGCTCCACCGCGCCGGCGCGGTTCATCTCCTCGCGGATCACCGCCTCGACCTTGCGCAGCACGCGGGTGCCGAGCGGCAGCCAGGTGTAGATGCCGGCGGAGAGGCGCCGGATCAGGCTCGCGCGCAGCATCAGCCGGTGGCTGACGATCTCGGCTTCCGCCGGGACTTCCTTCTGCGTCGCGATGAAGAAGCTGGAGGTTTTCATGGGGCCCTGCCGGCATTGTCTTTGCCGGTGGCCTGTGGAAAAATCGGTCGGCGCATTCTACCCGCAGGCTAACTTAGGCGGCGCGGCCATGCTCGATAAGGAAGGCTACCGTCCGAACGTCGGCATCATCCTTGCCAACCAGCGGGACGAGGTCTTTTGGGGCAAGCGCATTCATCAGCACGCCTGGCAGTTTCCGCAGGGCGGCATCAAGCATGGCGAAACGCCGCTGCAGGCGATGTTCCGCGAGCTCGAGGAGGAGATCGGGCTAGCGCGCGACCACGTGCGCATCCTCGGCCGGACGCGCGAGTGGCTTCGCTACGAAGTGCCGGAGAAGTGGGCGCGCCGCGCCCAGGACGCCAACGGCGGCGCCTATCGCGGCCAGAAGCAGATCTGGTTCCTCCTGCGCATGGTGGGCCGCGACTGCGACGTCAGGCTGCGCGCGAGCGGCCATCCCGAGTTCGACGCCTGGCGCTGGCATGACTACTGGGTGCCGCTCGAGGCGGTGATCGACTTCAAGCGCGATGTCTACCGCCAGGCGCTCACCGAGCTGCACCGCTACCTGCACGCCGACCGCCGTGCGCGCGCGCGGCCGCAGAGGGCGGCGGAGGCGGGTTCGTAATGGACCGAGACTACGATGCGCTGCCGATCCGCGAGCTCGGCGTCGATGCCGGCTTCCGGCGCCCGACCCAGCCGCAGGCGTCCCGCGTCGACGTCGAGTCGCCGGCGCTGCAGGTCATGACCGACCTGTCGCGCGTCAGCTCGGCGACCATCCGGCCGCAGGCCCCGCTCGCCGGCGCGAACCAGTTCATGATCGCCCGCGGCGTTCGCCTGCTGCTCGTGATCGACGAGCGCGAGACGGTCGTCGGGGTCATCACCGCCACCGACATCCTCGGCGAGCGGCCGATGGTGGTCGCCACCGGGCGCGGCTTGCGGCGCGACGAGCTGACCGTCGCCGACGTGATGACGCCGGCCGAGCAGGTCGAAGTGATCGCGTATGCCGACGTCCAGGGCGCGCGCGTCGGGCATCTGCTCGAAACCCTGCGTCGAGCCGGACGTCAGCACGCCCTGGTGGTGGATTTCGAGGCGAAGCGCACCATGGTACGCGGCATCATTTCCCTTTCGCAGATGGCGCGACAGCTTGGCATCGTGCTGCCCGCGGGCGGCGAGGTCGCGCGCACCTTCTCGGAAATCGAAGCCGCCATTAAGTAGCTCAATCGGCGGCATTGCGAATATCCATTTGATCTATCGCCCACGCAGGCCTACGCTGTCGCTCTTCACGAGGAGAATTCCATGAAAGCCCTGAAAGGCACGCAGACCCACGAGAACCTCAAGGCCGCCTTCGCCGGCGAATCGCAGGCGAACCGGCGCTACCTGTACTTCGCCGCCAAGGCCGACGTCGAAGGCCACAACGATGTTTCCGCGTTGTTCCGCTCGACTGCCGAGGGCGAGACCGGCCACGCGCACGGCCATCTCGAGTACCTCGAGGCGGTCGGCGATCCGGCCACCAACCTGCCGATCGGCCGCACGCGCGAGAATCTGAAAGCCGCCGTGGCGGGCGAGACTCACGAGTACACGGACATGTACCCGGGGATGGCGAAACAGGCGCGCAGCGAAGGCTTCACCGAGATCGCCGACTGGTTCGAGACGCTCGCCAAGGCCGAGCGCAGCCACGCCAACCGCTTCCAGAAGGCGCTGGATCAGCTCAGCGACTGAGCGGTGATTTCGCGCCACTCTCTGCTGTCCCTCGAGGCCTACGCCCGGGAGCGCTCCAGCTTCCGGGCGAAGGTCATCGAGCACAAGAAGCACCGCAGCGTGGCGCTGGGGGAGCACATCACCCTGCTGTTCGAAGACGAGCTGACCGTCCGCTACCAGGTGCAGGAGATGCTGCGCATCGAGCGCATCTTCGAGGAGGACGGCATCCGCCACGAGCTCGACGCCTACAACCCGCTCGTTCCCGACGGCGCCAACTGGAAGGCGACGATGCTGATCGAATATCCCGACGCGGACGAGCGGCGCAGGATGCTGGCGCAGCTCAAGGGCATCGAAAGCCGCGTCTGGGTGCAGATCGGCGGCGGCGAGCGGATTACCGCCATTGCCGACGAGGACCTCGAGCGCGAGAACGAGGAGAAGACGTCCTCGGTCCACTTCCTGCGCTTCGAGCTCGGACCAGCCGCCGGCGCACGGTTGCGCGAGGGGGCGAAGCTCGCCATGGGCGCCGATCACCCGGCTTATCGCGCCGTGCTCGATCCGGTGCCGCAGGAAATCCGCGCCGCCTTGACGCGGGACCTGGCCTGAGGCGTCTCGCGCTTGCGGGGGCGCTGGCTGCCACGCTTGCCGGCTGCGACCAGACCGGAATGACGGACTGGGAGCGGCAGAACGAGGCGCGTCTGGAAAAGGAAGCGGCCGAGCAGATGCCCGTGCCACCGGGCTATCCGCGCGAGACCACGCTCATCGCGTTCGAAGTCCGCGGGCAGAGCAGTTTTCGCTACTACATCGACGGCGCAAGCCTCAGCGTGCAGCCGAAGGGCATCGTGCGCTACGTCCTCCTGGTGCGCAGCCCGAGCGGCGTCGACAACGTGACGTACGAGGCAATCCGCTGCCCGACCGCGGAATATCGCGTCTACGCGCTGGGCCGGAACGACGGCACTTGGGGCGGCCGCGCCGGCACCTGGAGCCCGATTGCCGAAAGCCGGCTGCTTCACCACCGGGTGCTGCAGCGCGACTACTTCTGCCCTCAGAGCAACGCGATCGCAGACGCCGACGAGGGACGGCGGGCGCTGCGGCAGGGCGGTAATCCCCGAGCGACGGGATTCAGCGGCGATGACATCCTGCGAGTTCCGGCGCGCTGAGCGGGGCTATTCGCGCGCCGGCACGCGCTTGAGGTCGGCCAGCCACAGGGCAGGGCTCGCGTCCGACGGAGCGCGCCAGTCGCCGCGCGGTGAAAGCGAGCCTCCCGATCCCACCTTGGGCGAGTTGGGCGCCGCGCTGCGCTTGAACTGGCTGGTAATGAAGCGCTGCAGGAACACGCCGAGCCATTTGCGGATCTCGCCGAGCGAGTAGTCGTCCTGCCAGGCGTTCCAGGCGAGAAAGGCCACCTTCGACGGCGCATAGCCGAAGCGCAAGACGTAGTAGAGGTGGAAGTCCTGCAGCTCGTACGGCCCGACCTTCGCCTGCGTGCTCTGGCCGCCGGGCACCAGCTCGGGCGAGATCTCGGTTTCGAGCACGCGGCGCAGGGCGCGCTTCACTTCGTCATCGAATTCGCCCGACTCGGCGACCCACGCGATGAGGTACTGGATCAGCGTCTTCGGCACGCTGGCGTTCACGTTGTAGTGCGCCATCTGATCGCCGACGCCGTAGGTCGCCCAGCCGAGCGCGAGCTCGGAAAGATCGCCGGTGCCGACCACCAGCCCCCGATGCAGGTTGGCGAGCCGGAAGAGATGGCTCGTGCGCTCCCCGGCCTGCACGTTCTCGAAGGTGACGTCGTAGATCTTGCGCCCCCTGGCGAAGGGATGGCGCAGGTCCTTGAGCATCTGCAGGCACGAGGGCCGGATGTCGATCTCCTCGGCGGTGGCGCCGACCGCGCGCATCAGCTGCCATGCCTGGTTGCGTGTACGGCTGCTGGTGGCGAACCCCGGCATCGTGAAGGCAAGGATGTTTCGCCGCGGCAGCTTCAGCTCGTCGATCGCCCGCGCGCAGACGATGAGCGCCTGGGTCGAATCGAGGCCGCCCGAGACGCCGATCACCAGCTTCTTCGTCCCGGTCGCGCGCATGCGCGTCGCGAGGCCCTGCACCTGGATGCGATACACCTCGGCGCAGCGCAGGTCGCGGTTGGCGCTCTCGCTCGGGACGTACGGGAATCGTTCCACTTTCCGCTCGAGCGCCAGTCGTCCGGAGGGCAGAGGCACGGAGAACTCGATGGTGCGGAATCGCCCGATCTCCGCCGCATGCCGCAGGGCGGCTGCGCCGAAGGTGTTCTGCCGCATGCGATCAGCCGCAAGCCTGCCCAGGTCGACGTCGGCCATCGCGACTTGCGGCTCGGCGGAGAAGCGCTTCGACTCCGCGACCAGGGTGCCATTCTCGTAGACCATGGCGTGCCCGTCCCATGCGAGGTCGGTGGTCGATTCGCCCGGGCCTGCGGCGCTGTAGAGATAGGCGGCGATGCAGCGCGCCGACTGGTTGCCGACCAGCTGGTGGCGGTAGAGCTCCTTGCCGACGACGATGTTCGAAGCAGAGAGGTTGGCGATCACGCTGGCGCCGGCGAGCGCGGCAAAGGAGGAGGGAGGGACGGGCACCCAAAGGTCCTCGCAGATCTCCACGTGGAGAACAAACCCATTCAATTCCGAAAGGCGAAAGAGCAGGTTGGTCCCGAACGGTGCGCGCTGCCCCGCCAGATCGATCTCGGTTCGCCGCGCAACGTCGCCAGGCGTGAACTGGCGCGCCTCGTAGAACTCGCGGTAATTCGGCAGGTAGGTCTTGGGCACGACGCCGACGAGGCGGCCCTGGGCGATCAGGGCGGCGCAGTTGAAAAGCTGTCCGTCCACCGCCACCGGCAGGCCGACCAGCGCGGCGAGCGGCAGCCGGCGCGTGCGCCGGAGGAGGGTTTCGAGCGCGCGCTCGGCAGCGTCGATCAGCGCCTGCTGGTGAAACAGGTCCTCGCAGCTGTAGGCCGACAGGCCAAGCTCGGGGAACACAGCCAGGAGCGCCTTGCCGCGCGCCGCATCGCGCATGAGCGCGTGGGTCGCCTCGAGGTTGTAATCGGAATCGCCGACGCGCACGCGCGGCGTAGCGACGGCAAGACGCGCAAAGCCGTGCGAGTACGGGTTGAAAAATGCCTTCACCACGGCATTTTAGCGCATCTTGACTATGGTATACTAAGCCATATATGGGGTTGTTGCTGCATGAGCGGGTGGTGATGCAGGAAGCAGAGCTGGAGATCGAGCTGCACGACGGTCTCCGCTACCGGCTGCGCTACGGCGATCTGGTTGAGTACGCCGACGGCCGACGCAAGATCCGGGGCCGCAGCTCGCGCTACGAATTCCGCTCCGTCGAGCAGCTGCGCTACGACTTCGAGCGCGACGTGGCGGCGGCAGGGGGCAGACTTGGCGAAGGTGCTTGAGCTGCGCGTCGGGCCGCCGCGAGACGCCCTCGATCGCTTCGAGGCCGCCTGGAACCGCGTCGCCGAAGGCCGCCCGACGGGCACGCTGCGCGTCCTGACGCTGCGCGACTTGCCGCTTCTGCTGCGGACGCTGACCCCAGCGCGCTGGCAGCTGCTGGAGCGGCTGGCGAAGGATGGCCGGCTATCGGTCTATCAGCTCGCGAAGCGGCTGGAGCGCGACTACAAGAACGTGCACACGGACGTCGCGCAGCTCCTGCGCCTCGGCGTGCTGGAGCGGAGCGGCGACGGCGTCGCGGTGCCCTGGGATCTGCTGCGTGCGGAGCTCGCGCTCTAGAGCCAGCCGGCCTTGCGGAAGCGGTGGAAAAGCCAGGCGTCGATGCCAACCATCAGGGCGATGGAGAAGGGGTAGCCCCAGGCCCATTTCAGCTCCGGCATGTGCTCGAAGTTCATGCCATAGACGCCGGCGACCATGGTCGGCACGGCGACAAGGGCGGCGTAGGCCGCGAGCCGCTTGGTCACTTCGCTCTCGCCGATGGTGATCATCGCCAGGTTCACCTGGATGGCCGTGGTGACGGTGTCGCGCGCGGTATCGATCGACTGGTTGAGCCGGACCAGGTGATCGTGGACATCGCGGAAGTAGTCGTTCAGTCCGCCGCAGACCTGCGGCACGCGGCCGCCGAAGAGCTTGCCGGCGTACTCGAGCAGCGGGCCCGTGGCGTGCTTGAGCGTGGTCAGCTTCTGCTTGACGTAGTAGAGCGCTTCGATGTTTGCCCGCGGCGCGGCCGCCGCGGCGAAGAGCTGCTCTTCGGCCGTCTCGAGCTCGGTCTCGACCGCATCGAGAACCGGGAAATAGCGGTCGACCACGGCGTCCATGAGTGCGTAGAGGACATAGCCGGAGCCGTGACTCAGCAGCTCGGGTTCGCGCTCGCAGCGCGCGCGCACTTCCTTGAAGCCGCGCTCGGTGGCGTGGCGCACCGAGAGCACGTAATTGGGACCGGCGAAGACGTCGATCTCGCCCAGCTTCAGCTCGTCGCCGGCGACCTCGATGGTGCGCATGACGACAAACAGCGAGTTGCCGTATTCCTCGATCTTCGGCCGCTGGTGGCCGTGGCGCGCATCCTCGACGGCGAGCTCGTGCAGGCCGAATTCCTCGCGCATTTCCTCCAGCTCGGCCTCGGTGGCGTCGAGCAGCGCCACCCAGACGAAGCAGCCGGGCCGCGCGAGGTATTCGGAGATCTCCCGCTTGTCGATATCGGCGAGCTTGCGACCTTGCTCGTAGGCGACGCAGTTGACCAGCATGCGGCGGCATAATAAGCGCTTTTTCGGGACGCCCATGCCGAAAATCAGTAGACGCGCCGAGAGCCTCGGCACCGAGAACGCCTTCGTCGTGCTGGCTGAGGTGACGGCCCTCGCGCGCCAGGGCAAGGACATCATCAGCTTCTGCATCGGTCAGCCGGATTTCCCGGCGCCGGAGCATGTGCAGCAGGCGGCGATCCGCGCCATCCAGGGCGGCAAGCACGGCTATACGCCGTCGGCGGGCATCGACGAGCTGCGCGAAGCGGCGGCGGCGTACCTGGGACGCATGCGCGGCGGCCTGCCGATCCGCGCCCAGGACGTGGTGGTCGGCGCCGGCGCGAAGCCTTTCATCGCTTACACCATCCTGTCGACCACCGACTACGGCGCGGGCGACGAGGTCATCTACCCGAACCCGGGCTTCCCGATCTACGAGTCGCAGATCCTCGCCAACGGCGCGGTGCCGGTGCCGATCCACCTCCACGAATCGCGCAACTTCGCCTTCGACCCGGGCGAGCTGGAGAAGCTGATCACGAAGAAGACCCGGCTGCTGATCCTCAACTATCCGCACAACCCCACCGGGGGTTCTCTTTCGAAGGAAACTTTGAAGGAAATCGCCTCATTGCTGCAAAGACATCCGCAGGTGTGGGTTTACGCTGACGAGATCTATTCGCGGCTGGCGTACAGCGGCGAGTTCTTCTCCATCGCGCAGCTTCCCGGCATGTACGAGCGCACCATCATTTCCGACGGCGCTTCGAAGACCTGGGCGATGACCGGATGGCGCATCGGCTTTACCTCCAACCCGGCGCTGGCGCCGGTGTTCACGCGCTGGATCACCAATACCGACTCCTGCGCTTCGCAGATCAGCCAGTGGGCGGCGCTCGAAGCGGTGACCGGCCCGCAGGACGCGGCGGCGATGATGAAGAAGAGCTTTCTCGAGCGCCGGGATCTGATCGTCGGGCTGCTGAACGAGGTGCCGGGCGTGAAATGCCTCGTGCCCGACGGCGCCTTCTACGCCTGGCCGAACGTCACCGAGGCCTGCCGGCGAATCGGCGCCGCCGACTCCGAGGAGTTCCGGAAAAGGCTCCTGATGGAAGCGGGGGTAGCGGTGCTGGCCGATATCCATTTCGGCACACGCGTTCCCGGCGAAGGCCAGCACGTGCGCTTCTCCTACGCGGCGTCGAAGCAGGCGATCGAGAAGGGCGTCGCGAGGATGGCCGACTTCATCCGCGCCAATACCCGCAAGGCGGCCTGACATGGTGTGGAAGCCATCGGTGACGGTCGCGGCCGTCATCGAGCGCGACGGCCGCTTTCTCTTCGTCGAGGAGCGGATCGACGGCCGTCTCGTCCTCAACCAGCCGGCGGGGCATCTCGATCCGGGCGAGTCGCTCGCCGCCGCGTGCCAGCGCGAGGTGCTTGAGGAAACGGCCCACCGGTTCGAGCCTGAAGGCTTGGTCGGCGTCTATCGCTGGCACTACGCCGCCAAGGATGTGACGTTCCTGCGCTTCTGCTTCATGGGAAAGATTCTTGGTCAGGAACAAAGGCAGCTGGACAAGGAAATCGTGCGCCTGCACTGGTTGACTCCCGACGAGCTTCAGAAAAGAAAGGCCGAGCACCGCTCCCCGCTGGTGCAGAAGTGCGTCGAGGACTTCCTCGCCGGCAAGCGCATTCCCCTTGAGGTCTTCTCGAAGGAGTTCGCGTGAAGGTGGTGGTCGGCATGTCGGGCGGCGTCGATTCGTCGGTGGCGGCGCTGCTCCTCAAGCGCCAGGGCCACGAGGTGGTTGGCCTGTTCATGAAGAACTGGGAGGACGACGATGACGACGAGTACTGCTCGACGCGCCAGGACCTGATCGACGCCGCGGCGGCGGCGGACGTCATCGGCATCGATCTCGAGGCGGTAAACTTCTCCGCCGAGTACAAGGACCGCGTGTTCGCCGAGTTCCTGCGCGAGTATTCCGCCGGGCGCACCCCCAACCCGGACGTGCTGTGCAACGCCGAGATCAAGTTCAAGGCCTTTCTCGACCACGCCATGCGCCTCGGCGCGGAGAAGATCGCCACCGGGCACTATGCAAGAACGGATGGGGTGCGTCTTCTCAAAGGCAAAGACGCCAGCAAGGATCAGAGCTACTTCCTGCATCGGCTGAATCAGGACCAGCTCTCGCGTGTCCTCTTTCCGGTCGGCGAGATGAAGAAGGCCGAGGTGCGCCGCCTCGCTCTCGAGGCCGGGCTGCCGAACCACGCGAAGAAGGACTCGACCGGCATCTGCTTCATCGGCGAGCGACCTTTCCGGGAGTTCCTCAACCGCTATCTGCCGCGCATTCCCGGTCCAATGAAAACTCCCGAGGGGAAAGTCGTCGGTGAACACATCGGCCTCGCCTTCTACACCATCGGCCAGAGGAAGGGCATCGGTCTCGGCGGCCCCGGTGAGCCGTGGTATGTCGCGGAGAAACGGCTCGATTCGAACGAGCTCGTCGTGGTGCGCGGCCACGACCATCCGCTGCTCCTGAAAAATGCCCTTGAGGCGGACGAGGCGACGTGGATCGCCGGGATTCCGCCACGGGCGCCGTCCGAGCACACGGCCAAGACGCGCTACCGACAGGCCGATGCGCCGTGCACGCTCAGGCGCGTGCTCGACTCCGAGATCAAGGTCGATTTCGCCGACGCCCAGTGGGCCGTGACACCGGGGCAATCCGTGGTGCTCTACGATGGCGAGGTCTGTCTCGGGGGAGGGATCATCACGTGACGCTGGCCGCGAACATCATGGTGGCGCTGGTGGCGCTGCTGCACGTCTACTTTCTCGTGCTGGAGATGTTTCTCTGGGACAAGCCGCGCGGCCGGCGGGTGTTCGGCACCACCCCCGAGTTCGCCGCCGCCTCGAAGTCGCTGGCGGCCAATCAAGGCCTCTACAACGGCTTTCTGGCGGCAGGTCTGATCTGGGGATCGTTCGCCGGCGACCCGGTAAAGATCTTCTTTCTCGCCTGCGTCATCGTCGCCGGCGCGTTCGGCGCGGCAACCGTGAACCTGAAGATCCTCTGGGTGCAGGCGTTGCCGGCGGCGATCGCGCTGGCGCTGGTGCTTACTTCCTAGGCGCGGGGACCTGCGGCACGGTCTCGGCGAACGCCGGCCGCTCCATCAGCTTTTGATAGTGCTGCGTGAGCGGCGGGTACTGCTTGCACCAGTCGACGTCGCCCGGCTTGCGGAAGTCGAGCCAGCCGGTGCAGCAGCCCACAGCGATGTCGGCGAGCGAGTAGCGCTCACCGTGGCAGAAGCCCCTGTCGCCGAGGTCTCTCGCGAGCTGCTCCATGCCGCGGTGCATGCGCGCCAGCTGCTTGTCGGTCCAGGCTTTGCTGCGCTCCTTCTTGTCGCGCAGCGACTCGGAGCGCACCAGGATGCCGGCGTCGACGACGCCGTCGGCGAGCGCCTCCCAGCGCCGCACCGCCATGCGGTCGCGCTTCTCGTCGGGGATGAGGCGGCTGATGGGCGAGGCGCTGTCGAGGAATTCGACGATGACGCGCGAGTCGTAGAGCGGCGTGCCGTCGTCGAGGACGAGCGTGGGGATCTTGCCGAGCGGGTTGTGCGTGTTGACCGCATTGTCGATCGGCGCGACGTCGACGAGATCGAGATCGCACTCGATCTTCTTCTCGGCGAGGAAGATGCGCACCTTGCGCGTGTAGGGACTGGCGAGCGAGGCGAGTAGTTTCATGAAGGGCGCGGATTATACCTGCCGCATGCAAGCCTTAACGCGCCGCCTCAGCGCCGGGATGACTTCGGCTTCGAACCAGGGATTGCGCTTCAGCCACCCCTGGTTGCGCCAGCTCGGGTGCGGCAGAGGGAAGAACTCGGGCAGGTACTGACGCCAGGCGCGCACGGCTTCAGTTAGTGATTGTTTGTTAAGCGCGCCGAGCCAGTACTTCTGCGCGTGCTGGCCGACGAGCAGCGTCAGGCCGACCTCGGGCAGGGCGGCACGGAAGCGCGGCTGCCACAACGGCGCGCATTGCCGCGGTGGTGGCAGGTCGGCGCCGTCGACGGTGCCGGGGTAGCACAGGCCGACCGGGACGATGGCGATGCGCGAAGCGTCGTAGAACTGGTCGCGATCCATCGCCAGCCAGCCGCGCAGCACGTCGCCCGAAGGATCGTTCCAGGGAATGCCGGTTTCGTGCACGCGCCGTCCGGGCGCCTGGCCGACGATCAGCAGGCGCGAGCTTCTCGCCGCGCGAAACACCGGGCGGGGCTCGAGGATCTTCTCGCAGCGGCGGCAGGCGCGTGCCTCGCGGCCGACCTGGAGAAGCGAAATTCGCATCCCCGTATAATAGAGGCCCATGCCCTCGCCGCTCGCCGCGCTGTCGCCACTCGACGGCCGGTACGCCAGGACTGCCGACCCGCTGCGACAGTACTTCAGCGAGCAAGGGCTCATCCGCTACCGGGTCAAGGTCGAGCTGGCATGGCTGCAAGCCCTGGCCGCCGAGCCCTCGATCCGGGAGATCAGGAGATTTTCGAAGAAGACCTCGTCTGACTTCTCCCGGCTGCTCGAGAGCTTTTCCGAGCGCGACGCCGAGCACATCAAGAACATCGAGGCTGAGACCAACCACGACGTCAAGGCGATCGAGTATTGGCTGAAAGCGAAGCTGGCCAAGAACGCCGAAGTGCAGCGCTCGCTCGAGTTCATCCATTTCGCCTGCACTTCCGAGGACATCAACAACCTCGCTTATGCGCTGATGGTCGCGGAATCGCGCGAGGAGGTGATGCTGCCGCGCCTCGACGCGCTGGTTGCGGCGCTCAAGCAGCTCGCGCGCAAGCACGCGGCGATGCCGATGCTTTCCCGCACGCACGGCCAGCCAGCCAGCCCGACCACGCTCGGCAAGGAGCTCGCCAATTTCGCGCAGCGCCTCGAGCGCGCGCGCGGGCGCATCGCCGCGGTGGCGGTGCTCGGCAAGGCCAACGGCGCGGTCGGCAATTTCAACGCCCATCTCGCCGCCTACCCCGATTTGCCGTGGGAGCGCTTTTCACGGCGCTTCGTCGAGAGCCTGGGGCTCGAGTTCGCGCCCTATACGACGCAGATCGAGCCGCACGACTGGCTCGCCGAGCTGCTCGACGCCTACGCCCGCGCCAACAGCATCGTGCTCGACCTCGACCGCGACCTCTGGGGCTACATCTCCCTCGGCTATTTCCGCCAGCGCGCGAAGAAGAGCGAGGTCGGCTCCTCGACCATGCCGCACAAGGTCAACCCGATCGACTTCGAGAATTCCGAAGGGAATCTCGGCGTCGCCAACGCGCTCCTGCGCCATCTCGCCGAGAAGCTGCCGGTCTCGCGCTGGCAGCGTGATCTTTCCGACTCCACGGCGCTGCGTAACGTCGGCGCGGCGCTCGGGCACACGCTGCTCGCCTATGCCGCCTGCCAGCGCGGGCTCGCCAAGCTCGAGGCCGACCGCAACCGGCTGGCGCAGGACCTCGAGGCGAACTGGGAGGTGCTCACGGAGGCGGTGCAGCAGGTGATGCGTCGTTACGGGGTGCCCGAGGCCTACGAGCAGCTCAAGGCGATCAGCCGCGGCCGGCGCCTCGAGCGCGGCGCCCTGGCAAGGTTCATCCGCGGGCTCGCCATTCCGCCCGAGGCCAAGAAGCGGCTTCTCGCCCTCACGCCCGCCAAGTACACAGGTCTGGCCTCCGAGCTGGCAAAGCGCGTTTGATCCACGCGGCGACGATTTTCCTGTCGTCGTTCCTGCTGTTCCTGGTGCAGCCGCTCATCGCGCGCCTGATCCTGCCGTGGTTCGGCGGCAGCGCCGCGGTGTGGACGACCTGCATGCTGTTTTTTCAGGTCATGCTCCTCGCCGGGTACGGCTACGCCCACTTCCTGACGCGGCGGCTGGCAGCGACCAGCCTCGAGCGCGTCGTGCACACCGTGCTGCTGCTCATCGCGCTGGCACTGCTGCCGATCGCGCCGGGAGAAGCGTGGAAGCCGATGGGCGAGGAAGAGCCGATCAGCCGCATCCTGCTGCTGCTCCTCGCGACCGTGGGGCTGCCGTACTTCCTGCTCGCGGCGACCAGCCCGCTGCTGCAGGCCTGGTTCGTGCGCTCGCGCGCCGGCGAGGATCCGTACCGGCTCTTCGCCGTGTCGAACCTCGCCTCGCTGCTGGCGCTCGTGGGTTATCCCTTCCTGGTCGAGCCGTATCTCACCGCACGAGAGCAGGTGACGCTCTGGTCGTGGCTGTTCGCCGCCTTCGCCGTCCTCTGCGCGGCGCTGGCATGGCGGACGCCGCGCGGTGCCAGCGATGCGCAGGCGACCCATCGCAGCCCGCCGCCGTCACGCGGCGACTACGCGCTCTGGCTGGGGCTTGCGGCCGCCGGATCGGCGCTGCTGCTGGCCGTGACCAACCACCTGACGCAGAACGTCGCCTCGGTGCCGCTCCTCTGGCTCGCGCCGCTGACGCTCTACCTCCTCACCTTCATCGTCGCGTTCGAAGGCCGGGAATGGTACCGGCCGAAGCTCCTCTGGGCGCCCATTCTCGGCGCGCTCGGCGTCATGGCGTGGATGGCGGTGGACCAGGACCATCGTTTCGATCTCGCCATCCAGCTCGCCATCTTCCTGCCCGGACTCTTCATCGCCTGCTTCTTCTGCCACGGCGAGCTCTACCGCTCGCGGCCAGCGCCGGAGCACCTCACGGCCTTCTATCTCACCGTGTCTGCGGGCGGCGCGCTTGGCGGCCTCGCGGTTGCGGTCATCGCGCCGCTCGTGTTCAACGGCTACTACGAGCTCGGCGTCGGCTTGGTCGCCGTGGCCCTGCTCGGCGCGCTGCGCTTCAAGGCTCTCGGCCTGGCGCCGGGTCTGCTGGCCGGGGCTGTGCTGCTCGGTGTCACCGCCGGCGCCGCCTACGACGGCTTTCGCCAGCAGGAGGATGTGCTGGTCGCGAAGCGCGGCTTCTACGGCGTGCTGCGGGTGAAGGAATACGGCACCCCGGGGGAAGAGAACCATCTCCGCCGCCTGGTCCACGGCACGATCATGCACGGCGAGCAGTACATGCACGATACGCAGCGCCGCATGCTCACGACCTACTACCAGGAGACCGCCGGCATCGGTCTCGCCATTGCCTCGAAACAGGACCACCCGGTGCGGGTCGGCGTGATCGGCCTGGGCACCGGCACCATCGCCGCCTACGGCCGCAAGGGCGACCTGTTCCGCTTCTACGAGATCGATCCGCACGTGCTCGAGATCGCGCGGCGCGATTTCACCTTCCTCGGCGACAGTCCGGCGAAGATCGAGGTGGCGCTCGGCGACGCCCGCCTCTCGCTCGAGCGCGAGGCGCCGCAGGGCTTCGACGTGCTGGCGGTCGACGCCTTCTCGAGCGACGCCATTCCGGTCCACCTCATCACCCGCGAGGCGCTTGGCATCTTCCTCAGGCACGTCAAGCCCGATGGCATCGTGGCTTTCCACGTCTCGAACCGCTTCCTCGACCTGATCCCGGTGGTGGCGCGCATCGCGCGAGAGCAGGGGGCCCACGCCGTGCTGGTGCGCGACGACCCCGAGGACGAGGACAACAGCACGCGCTCCCGGACCGACTGGGTGCTGGTCTCGCGCGACGAGAAAGCGCTGCAGGCGGAGAAGATCGTCGCGGGCGGCGCTACGCCGGCCGAGGATCGGCCGGAATGGCGCACCTGGAGCGACGACTACTCGAATCTCGTCCAGATCCTGAAGTAAGAGTACGCTGCTCGCCAGCGCGTCCACCCAGGGAGGGGTGCATGGCCGAGAGCTACGTCGGAAAGCCCTGTCCGAAATGCCGCCACGTCCGCGCCGCCAACGAAGTCGCGCCGGACTGGCAGTGTCCCAAGTGTGGCGTCGCCTACGCCAAGGCAGTGGCGGCCCAGTCGGGGTCGGCGCCGGCGCCAAGTCAGGCCGGCATGTCGGTCACCCAGCAGATTAGAGCCGGGCAAACGCTCAAAGGCACGGGGGGAGGGGGCTCGACCGGGCTGGCGATGTTCGCGCACCTCTCGCTGCTGATCGGCTTCATCATCCCGCTCTTCGGGCTGATCGTGCCGATCGTAATCTGGATCACCAAGAAGGACTCGGACGACCTCGCGACGGCGAACGCCAAGGAAGCGATCAACTTCCAGATCTCGATCTTGCTCTGGTGCCTGGTGGTGGTCGGGCTGGCGTTCACGGGAGCGCCGCTGATCTATGCCGCCGGCGTGCTCGTGGTGGTCCTGGTGCTCGCTTGCGTGATCATGCCGATCATCGCGGCGGTCAAGGCGAATGGTGGCGATCAGTATCGCTACCCGTTCACCCTGCACATCTTCAGCTAGACGACCGCGCTCTCGCTGAGCAGTCGCTAGACCACTGCGCCTTCGTTGTCGTCGCGCAGGCCGCCCTTCTTCTTCACCGGCACGATGAACTGCTCGCGGCTCGCGCCGAGCCACATCACCAGTGGGCTGGCGACCAGCACCGAGGAGTAGATGCCGAAGCAGATGCCGATGGTGAGGGCGAGCGCGAAGTAATGCAGCGCCGGGCCGCCGAAGACCAGCATCGTCGTCACCATCATCTGCGTGCAGAGGTGAGTGATGATGGTGCGCGAGATGACGCCGGTGATGGCGCTGTCGATCACTTCCGCGGTCGAGGCCTTGCGCAGCTTGCGGAAGTTCTCGCGCACCCGGTCGAAGACGACCACCGACTCGTTCACCGAGTAGCCGAGCACCGCCAGCACCGCGGCGAGCACCGGCAGCGAGAACTCCCACTGGAAGAAGGCGAAGCAGCCGAGGATGATCACCACGTCGTGCAGGTTGGCGATGATCGCGGCGAGGCCGAAGCGCCACTCGAAGCGCAGCCAGAGATAGAGGACGATGCCGACCGCGGTGACCAGCAGCGCCAGCGCGCCGTTCTCGCCGAGCTCGCGTCCGACCTGCGGGCCGACGAACTCGACGCGCCGGAGCTCGGCGGTGTTGTCATCGGCCTTCAGGATCGAGATGACTTTCTGCGACAGGTCGGCGGTCGACTGGTTCTTCTCCAGGTGCAGGCGGATGAGCACTTCGCGCGAGGAGCCGAAGTTCTGCACCTCGCCCTTGTAGCCGGCGGTGTCCAGCGTGCGCCGCACCTTGTCGACATCGGCCGCGTGCTGGTAGCCGACCTCGATCAGCGTGCCGCCGGTGAACTCGATCGAGAAATTGAGGCCCTTGTGCGCGAGGAAGAAGACCGCGGCGAAAAACGTCAGGAACGACAGGACGTTGAAGACCAGCGCATACCGCATGAACGGAATGACGCGCCGGATCTTGAAGAATTCCATCGGCTAGCTCACTTCCATGCCGTGTTGCCGATCGAGAGCGCCGCGACGCGCCGCCGGTAGCCGTAGACGAGGTTGACCAGCGCCCGCGACACGATCACCGCCGAGAACATCGAGGTAAGAATGCCGAGGCAGTGCACCACGGCGAAGCCGCGCACCGCGCCCGGCACCATGAGAAGCGAGACGCCGACGATCAGGGTCGTGACGTTGGAGTCGAAGATCGTCGCCCAGGCGCGCTCGTAGCCCGCGGCGATCGCCGCCTGCGGCGTCGCGCCGCTGCGCAGCTCTTCGCGGACCCGTTCGTTGATCAGCACGTTGGCGTCGATCGCCATGCCGAGGGTGAGCGCGATGGCGGCGATGCCGGGCAGGGTCAGCGTCGCCTGGATGAGCGACAGGATGGCGATCAGCAGCAGCAGGTTCACGCCCAGGGCGACCGAGGAGATCATGCCGAAGAATACGTAGTAGACCGACATGAAGGCCACGATGGCGATGAACCCCCACTTCGTCGCGTTGAAGCCCTTCTCGATGTTCTCCTTGCCGAGCGAGGGGCCCACGGTGCGCTCCTCGATGATCTCCATCGGCGCGGCCAGGGACCCGGCGCGGATCAGCAGCGACAGGTCGTTGGTCTCGGTCGGGGTGAACATGCCGGTGATCTGGAAGCGCGCGCCGAACTCGCCCTGGATGGTCGCCACCGAGATCGCCTCGCCCTTGCCCTTCTCGATGAGGATGATCGCCATCAGCTTCTTCAGGTTCTCGCGCGTGGCCTGGCGCATGATCCGGCCGCCCGCCTCGTTCAGCTCGACCGACACCGCGGGGCGCTGGTCCTGGTCGAAGGTCGCCGAGGCGCCGGTGAACTGGTCGCCGGTCACCAGCACCTGCTTTTTCACCGGCACGTTGCTCAGGCTGCCGTCGCGCTTCCTTTCCGGGAACACGTCGACGTTGAAGGTGCTGCCCGAGCGCATCGCCTCCTCGTCGACGAGGCGCACTTCCAGCGTCGCGGTGCGGCCGAGGATCTCCTTCGCCTTGGCGGTGTCCTGCACGCCGGGCAGCTGCACCACGATGCGGTCCGCGCCCTGCTGCTGGATCACGGGCTCCGCGACGCCGAGCTGGTTGACGCGCCGGTTGAGCGTGGTGATGTTCTGCTTGATCGCGAGCTCCTGCTCGTTCCTGAGCGCCTCGGGTTTGAGCGTGGCGATCAGCAGCTGGTCCTGGCCGTCGTCGCGGCGCGCCAGATCGAGCGTCTGCAGCTGCGCGCCGATGGTCTGCGCCGCCTTGTCGCGCGTGGCGGCGTCGCGGAAGCGGATGCGCAGCGTCGTGCCCTCGCGCGCGATGCCGGCGTGGCGCAGGTCCTTGTCGCGCAGCAGCGACCGGATCTCGCCGCCGTAGGCGTCCAGGCGCTTGGTGAGCGCCGCCTGCATGTCCACCTGCAGCAGGAAATGCACGCCGCCGCGCAGGTCCAGTCCCAGGTACATCGGCAACGCATGGATCGCGGTGAG
>Ga0210090_1000013_pt1 | contig 19233 bp, 24 predicted proteins | sample Sandmound_ThreeS_7_FD_185572 | JGI IMG/M metagenome (GOLD analysis project Ga0210090, IMG submission 185572) | Wetland microbial communities from San Francisco Bay, California, USA, that impact long-term carbon sequestration -... | ecosystem: Environmental > Aquatic > Marine > Wetlands ...
CGCGCCGCTGAATCGTCCGAGCTACGATCGCGGCGATGCCGAGCGAATCGCGCTTCCTGCAGGACTGCCTCGCCGAGCCGCGCGAACTGCGCGCGATCCTGGCCCGCCTGCTCGGGCCGCAGCGCGCGGCGCTCGAGGAGTCGGCGCGGCTGCTGCGCGCGGCGCCGCTGCCGTGGATCGCGGGGATGGGGTCGAGCTTCCACGGCGGCCACGCGATCGCGGCCTTCTTCGACGCCGCCGGCCTTCCGGTCCGCAATGCCGACGCCGGTGAGCTGCTGCACTTCGCGAAGCTGGCGCCGGCGAGCACGTTGCTCGTCCTGTCGCGCAGCGGGCGCAGCATCGAGATCGTCGAGCTGCTGAAGACCGCCCGATCGGCGCGCGCGACGGTGATCGGCGTCACGTGGCTCGGCACCGTGCCGCTGACCAACGGCCTGGTGGCGCAGATCTTCGGCATGCGCTACGCGGCGTTGCTCGCTTCGATCGTGTTCTTCGGCCACCAGATCGGCGGCTTCATCGGCGTCTGGCTCGCCGGCTACCTCTTCGACACCACCGGCTCGTACTCGATCGCGTTCTACGCCTCGATGGGCCTCGGCATCTTCGCCGCCATCGTCAACCTGCCGGTCAACGAGAAGCCGCTCACCGAGCGGGCTCGGTATGCACAGGCTGTGGCTTAAGGCGGCGCTGGTTTCCGCGGTCGCTTTCGTCGCCGCGGCGGCGTTTTCCGCCTATCTCAAGCCGGGCATGCTGGTCGAGTTCGCCAACCTGGTGCTCTGCTACTGATCTCGGTCGTCCGCCTCGGAAGCCCGCGCGCAAGAGACGAGGGTCTGCGCATCGGCACCGTGCGGCGGCCGCCGCGCGGCGTGCGGAAAGAAGACTACGCAAAGGGAAACTACTACGACGTCTGGCTGCCCGACCTGGCGCCGAGCGCGCGGCTGATCGCAAGAGCGCACAAGGACTGGGCGGGCTTCGTCAAGGCCTATCGCCGCGAGATGGCGCAGCCGGCCACAGGGCGGCTGCTCGAGCTGCTGGCCCGTCTGTCTCACGCCAGCGACTTCGCGGTCGGCTGCTATTGCGAGGACGAGAAGCGGTGTCATCGCTCGATCCTCCGCCAGATCCTGATCGAGCATGGGGCCAGAATCGCCATCTGATTGGGTGGTGCGCTGGGCGCCGCTGGTCGCGCGCGGGCCGGTGCTCGACGTGGCAAGCGGTGCCGGCCGCCACGCGCGCTTCTTTGCCGCGCGCGGGCTGGAGGTGATCGCCGTTGACCGCGAGCCGCAGCAGATCCCGGGCGTCAGGTTCGTGCAGGCCGACCTGGAAAGCGCAGCCCCGTGGCCTTTCGCGGGTCAACGCTTCGGCGCCATCGTCGTCACCAATTACCTGCACCGGCCGCTCTTCAAGTCGATCGAGGATTCGCTGGGCGAGGGCGGAGTGCTCATTTACGAGACGTTCATGATCGGCAACGAGCGCTTCGGCCGGCCGTCGAATCCGGACTTCCTGCTGCGGCCGGGAGAGCTGCAGGAGGCCTTCGCTTCGTTGCAGGTCCTGGGTTTCGAGCAGGGGCAGGTCGAGCGGCCGAAGCCGGCCGTCACGCAGCGCCTCTGCGCCGTCAGCGCCGCGAAGAAGGGTTAGAATCGCGCCCATGATTACGGGCAGCCTGGTAGCGATCGTCACGCCCATGCTGAAGGACGGCGGGCTGGACCTGCCGCGCTTCCGCAAGCTGATCGACTGGCACGTCTCGGAAGGGACCGACGGCATCGTCGTCGTCGGCACCACCGGCGAATCGCCGACGGTCGACTTCGACGAGCACAAGGAGCTGATCCGCATCGCCGTCGAGCATGCGCGCGGCCGCATCCCGATCATCGCCGGCACCGGTGCGAACTCCACCGCCGAAGCGATCGAGCTGGCCGAGTCGGCGAAAAAGCACGGCGCGACCGCCCAGCTTTCCGTCGTTCCCTATTACAACAAGCCGACGCAGGAGGGCCAGTACCAGCATTTCCGCAAGATCGCGGAGAGCGTCGAGCTGCCGATGATCCTGTACAACGTGCCGGGGCGCACCGTCGCCGACCTGCAGAACGACACCGTGCTGCGCCTGGCACAGGTGCCGGGCATCATCGGCATCAAGGACGCGACCGCCAACCTCGAGCGCGGCACCGACCTGCTGCGCCGTGCGCCGCGCAATTTCGCCGTCTACAGCGGCGAGGACGCGACCGCGCTGCCGCTCATCCTGTGCGGCGGCCACGGCGTCATCTCGGTGACGGCGAACGTCGCGCCCAAGCTGATGCACCAGATGTGCGCCGCGGCGCTGGTCGGCGACGTGAAGAAGGCGCGCGAGCTCAACAACCGGCTGCTGCCGCTGCACCAGCGCCTGTTCATCGAGACCAGCCCGAGCCCGGTGAAATGGGCGATGGCCGAGATGGGCCTGATCGAGTACGGCCTGCGGCTGCCGATGGTGCCGGTCACCGAGCGCTGCCATCAGCCGCTGCGCGAAGCGCTGCACGAGGCGGGAATCACGTTGCCCGGCCTCAGGGTCGTGGAAGGACGCGGCGCTTGAAGCCGCGCCTGAAGCAAGGCCGGGGCTAGATGCGGAGCGGGTTGGCCGCCGCGCTGGCGGCGTTGCTTCTGGCTGGCTGCGTGACCGAGGAATCGCTGACCGGCAAGGTCGACTACAAGTCGACCGTCGTGCTGCCGTCGCTGGAAGTGCCCCCGGATCTCACCTCGCCGGCGCGCGACAACCGCTACATCATCCCGGAAACCGGCAAGACGACCGCGACCTATTCCGGCTATGAGGCCGAACGCCGCGAGCAGCGCAACCCGGCGGGAGGCGCGGTGCTGCCCGAATTCGACAAGCTGCGCATCGAGCGCGCCGGCACGCAGCGCTGGCTGGTGGTCGAAGATCCGCCGGAGAAGATCTGGCCGGTGGTGAAGGACTTCTGGCAGGAGAACGGCTTCCTGGTGAAGCTCGAGCTGCCCGAGGCAGGCGTGATGGAGACCGACTGGGCGGAGAACCGCGCCAATATTCCCCAGGGCGGCGTGCGCGGGCTGCTCGGCTACGTTCTCGACCAGATCTACTCGACCTCCGAGCGCGACAAGTTCCGCACGCGGCTCGACCGCGTCGCCGACGGCAAGGGCACCGAGGTCTTCATCAGCCACCGCGGCATGCAGGAGGTGTACACGACCATGCGCGATCCGCAGAGCAACGCACCCGGCGACACGGCGTGGCAGCCGCGGCCTTCGGATCCCGATCTCGAAGCCGAGTTCCTGCGCCGGCTGATGGTCCGTCTCGGCGCGCAGAACGAGAGAGCGAAGACCCTGGTCGCGGTCGGCGCGCCGGCGGCGCAGGCGGAGCTGAAGAAGCTGGCCGACGGCAACGAGGCGCTGATGCTCGCCGATCCGTTCGACCGCGCCTGGCGCCGCGTCGGCCTGGCGCTCGATCGAGTCGGCTTCACCGTCGAGGACCGCGACCGGCAGAAGGGCCTGTATTTCGTCCGCTACGCCGACCCGGAGAGCGAGATGGCGCAGAAGGACCGCGGCATCATCGACCGGATGTTCGGCTCGGGCCCCAAGGCCAAGCCCGAGCAGTACCGAGTGCAGCTGCAGAGCATGGATCCCGGCACCGAGGTGAGCGTCCTCAACAAGGAGGGCGCCGCGGACCGCACCAGCACCGGACGGCGCATCCTCTCGCTGCTCCTCGAGCAGCTCAAGTAGCCTTGCTGCGCTTTGCCTCGCTCGCGAGCGGGAGCCAGGGAAACTGCCTCATTGTCGAAGTGAGCGCCTTGGTCGGCCGCCCTACGCGCGTGCTGATCGACTGCGGCCTGAACCTGACCGACACCGAACGCCGCCTCGAGCGCCTGGGCGTCGCGCCGGGCGAGATCAGCGCCATCCTGGTGACGCATGAGCATGGCGACCACGCGAGCGGCGTGTTCGAGTTCGCCGCCGCGCACCGCGTCGCCGTCTACCTGACGCACGGCACGCTGCGGGCGATGCGCGAGGAGGGCAAGGTGATCGACGGCGTGCGCACCGTGCCGATCGACGGCCGGCAGCCGCTGGCGGTCGACGAAGTGCAGGTGCATCCGTTCACGGTGCCGCACGACGCGCGCGAGCCGGTGCAATACGTGCTCTCGGACGGCGCGAGCCGGCTGGGTGTGCTGACCGACATCGGCGCCTCGACCGCGCACGTGGAAGGCAGCCTGTCGCGCTGCGACGCCCTGGTCCTCGAGTGCAACCACGACCTGGACATGCTCTGGGCGGGCGGCTACCCGAAGTGGCTCAAGCAGCGCATCGCCGGGCCGTTCGGCCATCTCGACAACGGCGGCGCCGAGCGTCTGCTCGCGGCGATCGATCGCTCGCGCCTGCGGCACGTGATCGCCGCGCACCTCTCGCAGCAGAACAATCGTCCGGAGCTCGCGCGCGCGGCGCTCGCCAGGGCCATGGGCTGCGAGGACAGCTGGATCGGCCTCGCCACCCAGGAGGATGGCTTCGGCTGGCGCGAGGCCTAGCGATTCCTCGGGTCTAGAGACCCAACGTCGTGCTGGACACCGCCGGATAGGATGCGCCCCAGATCTCCATGAAGCGCGAGCGCATCGCCTGGCCCTCGTTCTCGTCGCCCAAGCCCATCGCGCCGCGGAAGAACGCCGCCACCGGTCGCCGCACATAGTGCTGGGCGTCAAGGACCAGGAACGAGTCCTGGATCTCGCGGATCTCCTCGTGCGTGCGGTTGATCTGGATCGCGTGCGAGAAGCGGGCGAGCAGCGCCATCATGCGCGGGCAGCGCCGGGTCAGGTGCTCGGTGTCGTGCAGCACGAGGTAGAGCCGCCGGGTGCGGCTCGCCAGCAGGAAGCGCTCGAAAGTCGCGATGCGCGGCGAATCGTTCAAGCGCAGCGCCGTGCCGTCCGGGTCGAAAACGCGCAGCTCGCGTCCTGGCTGCTCGAGCAGCCGGTCAACCGAGCCGTGGAAGCCGTCGGCGGTGTCGAAGAGCTCGTAGACCGGTTCGTCCATCAGTTCTTTTCCAGGCGCAGCCAGCCGGCGCTGCGCCATTGTCGGATCAATTTCGACTGCGAGGCAAGGCGCCGGGCGGCGATGCCGCGCCGGTCGGCGAGCTCGCGCATGGACCCGGCGTCGCGCGCCGGCAGGGAGAAGGACTCGCCGTTGATGAAGAAGCGATCGCCGCTGTAAAGGAGCTGCGTCTTCGCATCGAGACGGATCCAGTTTCCCTTGCTGGCCACGGGATGAAATACGACGTGCGGCTTGGGCTGCGTCAGGTATTCGCCGAGGAAGCGCGCCACGTCCGCGCGCGTCCAGCGGATGGTCGAAAGGAATCGGCGCGCGAACGCCGTCATGGCGGCGGGAATCCGGCCGGGATGCGCTGCCGGCCGCAGGCGCGAATCGCGGTAGCGCGCGTCCGGGAGGCCGCGCTCGTGCAGCCAGTCGAGGAAAGCGGCGCCGAGCTCGGCGCCGCGCGGCGCGCGGAAGCCGATCGAATAGGTGAAGCAGGGCTCGAGCGCGACGCCGTCGTGCTCGAGGCCCGGCGGCAGGTAGATCAGGTCTCCCGGGCCGGCGACGAACGTCTTGCCGTCGATCCGCCAGCGGCGGCGGCCGGGTCCCTGGATGAGGAAAACGTCGTAGGAGTCGACGTGCGGGCCGACGCCCCCACCCGTCGTGGCATAGCTGACCATCACATCGTCGAGGCGCGCCTGCGGCACGAAGGAAAAGCGGCGCAGCAATTGATCGGCCGCGGCGACGTGGTGGTTCACGCCGTTGACCAGGATGCTCCAGTTGATTTTCCTCGGTTTTATCTTCGCGAACGGTCCGTGCGCGGTGTCGCGGCGCCTGCCGCGGCGTTGCACGATGCGGGATTCCACGTCGTCGCGGCGCGCGAGCGCCGTGAGCGCTCGCTCGTCGATCAGATCGGGCGCGGCGATGGCGCGCCGCACGAAAAGCGGGCGCTTCTGCCAATGCCGCGCGAGGAAATCGCGTGCAGTCAGGCCGCCGAGCAACTGCGGGTTCATCGCGGCGATTATAGGGAGCACTCCTGAAAAATAATTTGGCATAGAATCGGCGGGCCATGCTGGAACCCGGACAACCCGCGCCGACGTTCGAGCTCCCCGACGCCGACATGCAGCCAGTGGACCTGTCGGCCTTCAAGGGCAAGAAGCATGTTGTCCTGTACTTCTATCCGAAAGACGGCACGCCCGGCTGCACCATCGTGACGACCGATTTCTCCGACCACGAGGAGCAGTTCATCAAGCACGACTGCGTGGTGCTGGGCGTCTCGCGCGATGACTGCCTGACGCACGCGGATTTTCGCGACCGCAACGGCGTCACCATCGCGCTGCTCTCTGATCCCGAGGGCGAGGTGTGCCGCAAGTACGGCGTGCTGCAGGAGAAGCGGGAAGAGAACGGCCTGCGGCGCGAGTGCCTGGTGCGCTCGACCTTCATCATCGACAAGAAGGGCGTGATCCGGCACGCCGCCTACGGCATCAACCCGCGCGGGCACGCGGCCGAAGTCTTCGACGTGGTGAAGCGCCTACGCTCGTAGGCCGCGACACCGTGGTTTCGCTGCAGCTCGAGATGCACGACGCCCAGGGCGTGCAGCTCGCGGCAGTGTCTGAGCTCGCTTATCTGCACGGCGGCTACGGCCAGATGCTCGAGGCGATCGAGAAAGCGCTCGAAGGCAAGGGCCGGGGTGAATCGCTGCGCGTGCAGCTCGAGCCCGAGCAGGCGTTCGGCGAGTACGACGCCGATCTGCTGCGGGTCGAGCCGCTCGAGCGCTACGGCGAGGGCGTCGCGGTCGGCATGGAGATCGAGGAGGACGCGCGGCGCTACACCGTCACCGATGTTGCCGACGGCAGGGTGGTGCTGGACGCCAACCACCCGCTCGCCGGGATGGCGCTGCGTTTCTCCTGTGTCGTTCTTTCCATCCGCGAGGCCACCGAGGAAGAACGCAAGCGCGGAGTATCATTGCCCTAGAAGCTTCGGGGGAGGGGCAATGCTGAAGGACATCCTTTCGTATGGCATCGGAACGCTGGTGGCGTTCGTTCTGATCGCCGGCCTGGTGTTCCTGTTCATCCGCGACGTCACGCAGAAGAAGCACAGCGTGCTGCGCAACTACCCGATCGTCGGCCGGCTGCGCTACTTCTTCGAGAGCATGGGCGAGTACCTGCGCCAGTATTTCTTCGCCGGCGATCGCGACGAGATGCCGTTCAACCGCGCCACGCGCGCCTGGGTCTATCGCCTGGCGAAGAACGAGGGCGGCGTGATCGGCTTCGGCTCGACCTACGACCTGCATCACCCCGGCGCGCTGATCTTCGTCAACCATCCCTTCCCGGTCCTGGAGGAGGATCGGCTGCCGACGCCGTCGCTGATCCTCGGCGAGGGCCAGTGCCGGCAGCCGTTCGAGGCGAAGTCGATCGTCAACGTCAGCGGCATGAGCTTCGGCGCGATCTCGGCGCCGGCGGTGCGCTCGCTGTCGCGCGGCGCTGCCGTCGCCGGCTGCTGGATGGACACGGGCGAGGGCGGGCTCTCGCCTTACCACCTCGAGGGCGGCTGCGACATCATCATGCAGATCGGCACCGCCAAGTACGGCGTGCGCGACGCGCAGGGCAACTTGTCGGAACAAAGACTTCTGGAATTAGCCAAATCCGTAAAGGCTTTCGAGATCAAGCTCTCGCAAGGCGCCAAGCCCGGCAAGGGCGGCGTGCTGCCGGGACGCAAGGTGACGCCCGAGATCGCCGAGATCCGCGGCATCCCGGAGGGCCGCGACTCGATCAGCCCGAACCGCCACCGCGACATCGCCAACATGACCGAGCTTCTCGAGAAGATCGTCTGGATGCGCGAGCTGACCGGCCGGCCGGTCGGCGTGAAGACCGCGGTCGGCGGCTGGCGCTTCATGCACGAGATGGCCGACCTGGTGCACCGTCGCGGCATGGAGTTCGCGCCGGACTTCCTGGTCATCGACGGCGGCGAGGGCGGCTCGGGCGCGGCGCCGCAGGCGCTCGCCGACCACATGGGCCTGTCGATCGACGAAGCGCTGCCTCGGGTGGTCGATGCGCTCATTGAAACTGGTTTGAAGAACAGAGTCCGAGTCGTGGCTTCGGGCAAGATCGTGACGTCCGCCCGCGCCGCGTGGGCGCTGTGCGTCGGCGCCGACTTCGTCAACACCGCGCGCGGCTTCATGTTCTCGCTCGGCTGCATCCAGGCGCTGCGCTGCCACCAGAACACCTGCCCGACGGGAGTGACCACGCACAACAAGCGGCTGCAGCGCGCGCTGGTGGTGGAGGAGAAGTACCTGCGCGTGGCGAACTACGCCAACAACATGAACCGGGAGATCGACATGATCGCCCATTGCTGCGGCGTGCGGCACGCGCGGGAGCTCAAGCGCGAGCACGTGCGCATCGTGCAGGCGAGCGGCCAGTCGGTGGCGCTCAACATGCTCTACCCGTATCCGGAGCCGAAGGCGAAGATGAAGGTGGCGTGAAAGCGCTGCTGGTCTCGCTGCTGCTCGCCCTCAGCCCGGAGGCGCGCGAGTTCATGGACATCACGGCCAAGCTCGAGCCGGTGCAGTGCGAGAAGCGCAAGCTGCGGCGCGAGATCACCCTCGCCGAGGTCGAAAAGAAGAGCGCGCGCGACCTGCGCAAACGCTTCGCCGCCCTCGACCGCGATCCGAAAACCGCCCGCATGGAGAAGCGCCTCGCGCAGCTCGAGCCGCGCCTGCTCAAGTCCGCGGATCCCGAGGACCTGGCGGCGATCGACCGCCAGCGGGTCGAAGCGTTCTATCGCTGCGAATGAGCTCGCCGGATCCTTATCGACCGCCGCAGGCCGCGGTCGCCGACCCCGGGCCGCGGCGCGGCTCGCCGGTAAAGGGCATGGTCTTCGGCGTGCTGGTCGACCTCGGCGGCTCGCTGCTCGCGAGTTTCGCGCTGTTCTTTGCCTGGGCGATCTGGCTCGGCGCCTCGGGCCTTGACGCCGAGGCGATCGCGCAGACCATGGCGGAGCCCGATCCCCTGTCGGGGTTCTCGCTCGCCGGCTACACGGTCGGCAGCGCGTTCTCGTGGCTCGGCGGCTACGTCTGCGCGCGCGTGGCGCGGGAGACCGAATTGCGGTGCGCCGCGGTCGTCGCCGCGATTTCCTGCAGCGCCGGGCTCCTCCTGGCGGGGGACCTGCCGCTGGCGCTCAACTTCGCCCTCGTGCTGTTCACCATCGGAGCGGTGATGCTGGGCGGCTGGACGGGCGCGCGGCAGAATGCGAGGCAACCATGATCATCCGCGTCCTCATTCTCGCCTGCCTGGCGTTCGCATCCGCCGCGGTCCCGGCGCAGGGTTTTCCCAGCCGCCCATTGCGGGTCATCGTGCCGCAGCCACCGGGCGGCGGTTTCGACAGCGCCGCGCGCGTGCTGAGCGAGCCGCTCGCGACGCTGCTCGGCCAGCCCGTGGTGGTCGAGAACCGGCCCGGCGGAGGCACCATCATCGGCACCGAGGCGGCGGCCAAGGCCGAGCCCGACGGCTACACGCTGCTCCTCGGCGCGTCGGCGAATCTCGTCTTCACCCCGGCCCTCTACAAGCAGTTGCCGTTCAATGCGAAGAGCGACTTCGTGCCGGTCGGCCTCGCGGTCGCCAATACCTACACGCTGGTGGCGCGCAACGACCTGCCGCAGGCCTCGCTGCGCGAGATCGTCGAGTTCGCGAGAGCGAATCCAGGCAAGCTCACCTACGCCTCCGCCGGCAATGGCACCGGACAGCACATCGCCGCCGCAGTGCTCTGGAATCTCGCCGGAGTCGGGCTGACCCATGTTCCCTACAAGGGCGCGCAGGGCGCGTACCAGGATCTTCTTCCGGGCCGGGTCGACCTGTTCTTCGATGCCACCCAGACCGCCAAAGGCCAGATCGATGCCGGACGGGTAAAGCCGATCGCCGTCTCGGGGCCGAAGCGGCTCGCCATCCACGCCAATGTGCCGACCGCGCGCGAGACCGGCGTCGCGGATTTCGAATTGGTGTCCTGGATCGGCTACTTCGCGCCCGCCGCGACGCCGGCGCCAGCACTGGCGCGCCTGCGCGCGGACTTCGCGCGCGTGATGGCCCAGCCGGAGATCGTCGCCCGCTTCGAAAAGAGCGGCCTCACCATCCTGCGCCTCTCCCTGGCCGAAACCGAAGCGCTGGTGGCGAGCGACATCGAAAAATGGACGCGGCTCATCCGCAGCGCCGGCATCAGCGCCGACTGAGCGAGCACCGCACGGCGGCGAGCCGCGCCGGCCTGCGTTATGTCACCGACGCCGCGCGCGGCATCACGCGCCGGCGCGTCGGCACGGGGTGGGCCTACTACCTGCCGAACGGCAAGCGCATCGTCACCAGGGAGATCCGCCAGCGGCTCAACTCGCTCGCCATCCCCCCGGCATGGACCGACGTCTGGATCTGCCCGGACGCCGACGGCCACATCCAGGCGACGGCGCGCGACGCGCGTGGCCGCAAGCAGTACCGCTACCACTCCTCGTATCGCGAGGCGCGCGATCGCTCGAAGTTCCGCCGCATGCTCGAGTTCAGCGAGGTGCTGCCGCTGCTGCGCGAGCGCGTCGAGCGCGATCTGCGGGCCGAGGATCTGAGCCGCCGCCAGCTGCTCGCGACCGTGGTCCGCCTTCTCGACCGCACGCTGATCCGCGTCGGCAACGACGAGTACGTGCGCCAGAACCGCTCTTACGGCCTGACCACGCTGCGCCGGCGGCATGTCAGCGTCGACGGCGCGATGCTGCGCTTCAGCTTCCGCGGCAAGAGCGGCGTTGAGCACACCATCTCGCTGCAGGACCCGCGCCTCGCGCGCATCGTGCAGCGCTGCCGCGACCTGCCCGGCGAGGAGATGTTCCAGTATCTGGTCGGCAAGCGCCGGCGGCAGTCGGTGTCCTCGGACGATGTCAACGACTACCTGCGCGAGCGCACCGGACGCGACATCACGGCGAAGGACTTTCGCACCTGGGGCGGCACGATGCTCGCCGCCGTCGCGCTGCGCTCGATGGGCGCCGCGGCCAGCCGGCGCGAGGCCGACCGCAACATCCTGCGCGCGGTCGACGCGGTGGCCGAGCGGCTCGGCAATACGCGGGCAGTCTGCCGCAAATACTACGTCCACCCGGCGCTGATCAGCGCCTACCTGATGGGACGTACGGTGCCGCAGCCGCCGCCGATGCCGCGTCGCGCGCGGCACAGGCGCACCGGCGGCGCGCTGCGCCGCGACGAGGTGCTGGTGCTGCAGTTCCTGCAGGAGCAGGTGTGAGCGGTTGCGAGCTTTGCGTTCCCGCCGATGTGATCGCCGAGAACCCCCTCGCCTATGCACGCTACGACAGCAACCCGCTCTGCCCCGGCCACGTCATCGTCGTGCCGAAGCGTCACGTCGCCGATTTCTTCGAGATGACGGCGGCGGAGCAGGCCGCCCTGTTCGCGCTTCTCCGGGAAGCGAAAGAAAAAGTCGGGAAGCAGCACTCGCCCGACGGCTACAACATCGGCGCCAACGTCGGCGCCGCGGCGGGCCAGTCGCGCATGCACGTCCACTTTCATCTCATTCCGCGCCATCGCGGCGACGTCGAGGACCCGCGCGGCGGGATTCGCTGCGTGCTGAAGGCTAAGACAGTTCTTTGAGCAGGGCGGCGCAGCCGGCACGCTCGGCCCAGTAGCGCCACGCTCGCTGGGTTTCGGGCGAGTTCGGCTTGTAGCCTGCTCCGCCGGTGCGGGCCCGGATCTCGCCTTTCGAGAGCGGCTTGGCTCTGCCGAGCTGCATGGCGCGGAATTGCACCCGCGCGTTGCGCGGCAGGTAGATCGACATGCGCACGACATCGATGAGCGAGGTCGCCGCGGCGGCGAAGCCGTGACCGCGCATCAGCACGACGCTGTTCCTCGCGAGGGTCTTCGCGAGGTCGCGGCCCTGCGCCACGTTGGTGACGAGCAGGTTGGTCTTGTCGCCGAACTTCCTCGCAATGTCCCACACGGGCACTTCGGCGCCGATGAAGGCGCCGGAATGGATGACGGGACGCAGCCTCGCCGGCGCGATGCCGAAGGCGAGCGTGTCTTCCGCATGCGCGTGCACCACCGCGACGACGTCCGGCCTCGCCTCGTAGATCGCGCCGTGGATGAAGCGCTCGAGGTAGGGCGTGCGGCGATCGTCGCCCACCGGCCGGCCCTCGAGGTCGAACTCGAGAATGTCGGAGCGCTGGACGAAGGCCGGGGCAAGCGAGTGCGAGAGGAGGAAGCGCCCGGGGTTTTCGGGATGCCGGACGCTGACGTGGCCGTAGGCGTCGACCACGTCCTCGCGCGCGAGGATGCGGTTGGCGATGACCAGCTCGGTGATCAGTCGCTCAACCATGAATTCCAGATCCTCCGCGAGGCATCGATCAGCTCGCCGGCGGCGAGGCCGACCGGCCCGTTTCCTTCCCCCGCCAGCGCGTCCGCCGCCGCGCCGTGCAGGTGCACGCCGAGGGTGAGGGCGGTCTCGCCCGAATAGCGCTGGGCGAGCAGGGCGCCGAGCATGCCCGCGAGCACGTCGCCCATGCCCGCGCTCGCCATCCCGGGATTGCCCGTGGCATTGATGAACCAGTGGCCGTCGCGCGCGACGACGATGCTGCCGTTGCCCTTGAGCACGGCGTGCGCGTTCAGGTTTTCGGCGAGGAGGCGCGCAGCCTTGACGCGATCCTCCTGCACCGTCGCCACGGTTGAGCCGAGCAGGCGTGCGGCTTCGGCGGGATGCGGAGTCAGAAGGGTGTCGGCCTTGCGGCGCGCGCAGGCCTTTCGCAGGTCTTCGTTCTGGGAAAGAAGATTCAGCGCATCGGCATCGAGGACGCAGGGAATGTCGCTCGCGAGCGCCGCGCCGACCAGGGCCTCGGCGCGCTCACCCTCGCCGATCCCCGGTCCGACGACCAGCGCGTCGAGATCGAGTCCGAGCGCATCGTCGGGATGGCGCAGCATCAGCTCCGGCGCCAGCAGGTCGACGGCCGGCGCGTCTTCCGCCAGCAGGCCGACGTAGACGCGGCCGGCGCCGAGCCTGAGGGCGGCCCGCCCGGCGAGCAGGGCGGCGCCGGTCATGCCGGCGGCGCCGCCGAGGACCGCGAGCGAGCCCGCCATGCCCTTGTGGAAGTTGCGCGGCCGCGCCTTGAGCATGCCGCGGAACAGCCCCGGCTCGGCGATCCACGCCGACGGCGGCAGCAGCTTCTGCAGCTCGAGGCCGAGCGCGTTCACGATCACCTCGCCGCAATGGTCCGGCCCATCGAGCGTCAGCAGGCCGGGCTTGAGCGCGATGAAGGTGATGGTGTGGCTCGCGCGCACCGCGCATCCCATCACGCGGCCGCTGTCGGACGCGATGCCGCTCGGCACGTCGAGCGCGAGCACCGGGCAGGTCTGGCGGTTCGCATACTCGACCAGCTTCGCGTGGTCGCCTTCGATCGGGCGCGCCAGGCCGATGCCGAACAGGCCATCGATGACCAAGGCCCATGGCTTGTCCGCGGGAAGCTCCTTCTCGACAACGGTGACGCGGAAGAACTTCTCTTTCAACCGCTCTGCCGCGATTCGGGCATCGCCGCCGTTGTTACCGGGGCCGGCAAGAACGAGGATGTCCTTGGACTTGTCGGAAGCGAGCCTCGCCGCAAGCTCGGCCGCCGCGGCGCCGGCGCGCTCCATGAGTGGCGCGGCGCCCGCCGCCTGCTCGATGCGGCGGATGTCGGCGGTCGTGTAGATCGGACCCCGCATGTCAGGACCGCTGCTCGGGCGGGTACTGGCCCGCCAGCCGTGCGATCAGGACGGCGATGAAAAGCACGCCGGTCACCATCTCGAACACGCACAGGATACGGGCGACCGGCGCCACTGGCAGGATGTCGCTCATGCCGGTGGCGGTAAGGGTGACGAAGCTGAAATAGAGGATCGTGCTCGGCTCGGTGGCGATCAGCGGCTCGCCGTTCATGGACAGCGCCCCCGGGTGGAACCAGAGCAGGAGGTTGTAGAAGTACGCCCACATCAAGCCCATCATCAGGTAGCCGGCGGCGGCGCCATAGAGCTTGTCCATCGTGAGTACCTCGCGTCGCAGCGCGTACAGCAGGAGGTAGGTCACCGTGATGACGTAGAACGCCGCCGCGAAGGCCTGCGACAGGATGAGGTAGCGGTAGTCGTCCGAGGTGTAGCCGAGTACCTGGAAGACGGCTGCGGGCGCGGCCAGCAGCAGCGAGATGACGAACGAGCCGCCGCCGCGGCCCATGGCGGAGGCGCCGGACAGCAGGATCAGCAAGCTCATGGCGTTGAGGGCGATGCGGCCCGCCGCTGACTCTTCGTAGAGCGGCACCGCGACGATCAGCAGCATCAGGGCGCAGAACAGGTAGAAGCAGCGCTGGCGGACGGTCAGCAGGACGGTCGTTCGCGCCGCGTCGATCCGGTCCCTCGCGCTGCGTATCGTCCCCATCGTCATGGGGATTTTACGCCGCTACTTCTTCGCCACGCCGAGCAGCGCGTCGGGCAGCCAGGTGGCGAGCTCGGGGAAGGCGGTGATGATCACGATCTCGGCCAGCATCATGAAGAAGAACGGAATCGAGGCGGCGGCGACATAGTTGATATCACGGCCGCTCATGGTCTGCAGCACGAAGAGGTTGAAGCCGACCGGCGGGGTGATCTGCGCGATCTCCACCAGCACGACGACGAAGATGCCGAACCAGATGAGGTCGATCCCGGCCGCCTGCACCATCGGCAGCACGATGGTCATGGTCAGCACGATCATCGAGATGCCGTCGATCAGCATGCCGAGCACGAGGTAGACCAGGGTCAGCACGGCGAGCAGCCCGTAGCGGCTGACGTGCAGCGAAGCAACCCACTCCGCCAGCGCGCGGGGAATGCCGGTAAACGCCATGCACGAGCTCAGGAAGGCCGCGCCGGCGAGGATGAACAGGATCATGCAGGAGAGCCGCGTCGCGCCCATGAGGCTGGCGCGGAAGTTCTGCCAGGTGAGGGTGCGGCTCCACCAGGCGATGGCGAGCGCGCCGAGCACGCCGAAGGCCGCGGCCTCGGTGGCGGTGGCCCAGCCGGTGAACATGGTAGCCATGACGAAGACGATCAGCACCACGCAGGGAATGAGGTTGCGGCCGCGTCGCAGCCGCTCGAGGAAAGAGAGGCGCTCGGTCTGCGCCGGGGTCTTGTCCGGATTGAGCAGCGCCCAGACGACGATGCAGCTGGAGAAGAGCGCGATCAGGATGATGCCGGGCAGCACGCCGGCGACGAACATCTTCAGGATCGACACCTCGGCGGCCACCGCGTAGACGATCATGATGATCGAGGGCGGAATCAGCAGCCCGAGGGTGCCCGCGCCGCAGAGCGAGCCGAGGCACATGCGCTCGTCGTAGCCGCGCCGGCGCAACTCGGGCAGCGCCACCTTGCCGATCGTGGCGCAGGTCGCCGCCGACGAGCCGGAGACCGCGGCGAAGATGCCGCAGCCGAGGATATTCACGTGCATCAGGCGCCCGGGCAGCCAGCCCAGCCACGGCGCGAGGCCCTCGAACATTTCCTCGGAAAGGCGGGTGCGGAACAGGATCTCACCCATCCAGACGAACAGCGGCAGGGCGGCGAGCGTCCAGGACGCGCTCGAGCCCCAGAACGACTGGAACAGGTTCACCTCCGGCGGCGAGGAGGTGAAGAACTGCAGTCCCGCCCAGGCGACGATGCTCATCGACATGCCGATCCAGAGGCCGCTGCCGAGCGCGACGAAGAGCAGCGCCAGCAGCACCATGCCGATCGCGAGCGTCCCCATCAGAGCTGATCGCTGAAGTCGGCCTGGGCGCGGCGCGCGTCCTCGGCGAGCTGGTAGGCCGTCTTGTCGCCGCGCAGGTGGGCGACCAGGTCGTCGGCGACGCTGACCGAGAGCACCAGCGTGCCGAGGACGAGCGACAGCTGCGGGATCCAGATCGGGATCTGGATCAGCCCCTGGGCCAGCTCGCCGAACTTCCAGCTCTCGAGGACGAAGGACGAGACCGCCCAGGCGGTATACGCGGCGACGATCAGCGCGGCGACGAGGCAGAAGGTCTCGGCGTGGCGCCGCGCGCGGCCGCCGAGGCCGTTCAGCAGCAGGCTGACGCGCACGTGCTCGCCGTGACGGAAGGTATAGGCGAGGGCGAGGAACGCGGACGCGGCGCAGAACCAGGCCACCATGTCGTCGGCGCCGCGCAGGAGGAAGCCCGCGGCGCGCAGGCCCGCCTGCAGCAGCATGACGACCGCGATGCCGGCAAGGCAGACGGCAGCGAGCGCGCCGCTCGCCGCGTAGAGGCGGTCGAGGAACCGCCTCAAGGGACTACTTGCCTCGGTAGGCTTTGAGGATCGCCTGGCCGTCGGCGCCGGCCGATTTCTGCCACTCGGCGGCCATCTGCTGGCCGATCTTGGCGAGCGCGGCCTTCAGCTCCGGAGACGGCTCCGACACCGCGACGCCGTTCTTGGCCAGCAGCTCGTCGGCATCCTTTTCGCGCTGCTTCGACATCTGCCAGCCGCGCGTTTCGGCAGTCGCCGCGGCCTTGACCAGGGCCTGCTGCTCGCCCTTCGGCAGGCGGCTGAACCCGCGCTGGTTCACTACCACCACGTTCTTCGGGTTCCAGGCGTTGGTCTTGTAGTAGTTCTTGACGAATTCCCAGGCCTTGGTGGCGCTGCCGGTGGCCGACGAGGTGACCATCGCGTGCATCGCGCCGGTGGCGAACATCTGCGGAATCTCGGGCACCTGCACCACGGTCGGCGCGGCGCCGAGCAGCTCGGCGAGGCGCGCGGTGAGCGGGCTGTAGGTGCGCATCTTCAGGCCCTTGAAGTCGTCCGCGCTCTTCACCGGGTCCTTGGTGTAGATCCCCTGGCCGGGCCAGGGCACCGAGTACAGCAGCTTCATGCCGCGGCCCTGCAGCTTCTTCTCCAGCACCGGCTTCTGCGCCTTGTAGAACTTCATGGCGTTGTCGTAGCCCGGCGCGACGAACGGCACGTTGTCGGCGGCGAACACCGGATCTTCATTGCCGAACTGGCCGAGCAGGAACTCGGCGATGTTCACCTGGCCGGTCGAGACCGCGCGCAGGATGTCTGGATGCTTGATCAGCGAGCCGTTGGAGTGCACCACGATTTGCAGCTTGCCGCCGGTCGCTTTCTGCACGTCCTCGGTGAATGCGACGACGTTGCGGGTGTGGAACTCGCCGTCGGAATAGGGCGTCGGCATGTCCCATTTGGTCTGCGCCTGCGCGGCGCCGAATGCGGCGAGCGCCGCCAGAGCGATGACTGTCTTGCGCATTTTCTTTTCCCCGGGGAAGTGTTTCCCTAATGTAATTGGTCCAGCACCATCCCGGCAAGGGCAAGCGAAGCCGTCAGGCCCGGCGATTCGATGCCGAAGAGATGAACCAGCCCCGGGACGCCATGCTCCCGCGGTCCCTGGATCGCGAAGTCGGGCGCCGGGTCCTTCGGGCCGGCGATCTTGGGGCGGATGCCCGCATAGCCCGGCGAGAGCGACGCGTCGGGAAGGCCCGGCCAATAGCGCCGGATGGCGGCATAGAAGCGCTCGGCGCGCCGAGGGTCCACGTCGTAGCTGATGCGATCGACCCATTCGACGTCCGGTCCGAAGCGCGCCTGGCCGGCGAGGTCGAGCGTCACGTGCACGCCCAGTCCGCCCGGCTCGGGCACCGGGTAGACGAGGCGCGAGAACGGGTTCTTGCGGTTGAGCGAGTAGTAATTGCCCTTGGCGTAGAACTCGCCCGGCGCCTTGTCGGCGGGGTAGCCCCGGATCATTCTGGCAACGCTCGGCGCTTTCAGGCCCGCACTATTCACCAGAGTTCTTGCATGAATGCTTTCCTGGAGAACAAACCCGTCGGAAACCACTTCGCATCTCTCCAAGGGGCTCTTCAGGCCGAGCATCGCGCCCTTCGCTTCGGCGTCGCCCAGATAGGCGAGCATCAGCGCGTGGCTGTCGATGATGCCGGTCGAGGGAGAGTAGAGCGCCGCCACGCAGCGCAGCTCGGGCTCGAGCGCGAGCGCCTGCTGGCGCGTCATCCAGACGACGTCGGTGACGCCGTTGCCATGGGCCTTCTCCTGAATGGATTTCAATTCGGCAAGCTGGGAGTCGCTGGTCGCGACGATCAATTTCCCGGTTCGCCTGTGAGGCACCCCGTGGCTGACGCAGTACTCGTAGAGGAGCTCCCTGCCGGCGACGCAGGTGCGCGCCTTGAGCGAGCCCTTCGGATAGTAGATGCCGGCGTGGATGACCTCTGAGTTGCGCGAGCTGGTGTGCGTGCCGATGGCGTCCTCGCTCTCGAGGATCACCACCTCGCGCCCGGCGAGGGCGAGCGCCCGCGCGACCGCGAGGCCGACCACGCCGGCGCCGATCACGACCGCGTCAAGCTTTTCCACGGCGCAGCAGGATCTCGAAGACGGTGGCGCCGACGCCTGCCACGACGACGGCGGTGGTCATGGGCCGCGCGGTGCCGTCGAACGCGGCGCCGAGCAGGGCGCTCACCACCGCGCCGGCGGTGAAGCCGACGACGCCGATCAGCGAGGACGCGGCACCGGCGGCGGCGGGAAAGGGAGTGAGCGCCACGGCGGTGGCGTTCGGTACGACCAGCGCGGTGCCGAAGAGGAAAAGCGCGAACGGTGCCACGACCGCGAGCCAGTGATCGTGTCCAAGCCAGGCGAACGCGGCCGCCGACGCGCCGGCGAGCAGCATCAGGCGCGTTCCGAGCCGCAGCAGCCGCGCGATGCCCAGGCGCATCACCAGCCGGCTCGAAGACCAGGCTCCCAGGATCTGGCCGAGCATTACCCCGGCGAACATGAGGCCGAAGCCGGCGACCGACACGCCCAGTCCGCGCATCAGCGTGAACGCCGAATTCGACACCCAGGCGAGGATGCCGATATGCGAGCACAGCACGAGAGCGAGGGGCGCCAGGAAGCGTCGGTCGGTGATGATCGAGCCGAGCCTTCCGAGGATCACCCGCGGGTGGACCAGGCCCCGCTCGGCAGGCGCGGTTTCGTGCAGCCCGGCGATGGTGGCGGCGATGAGCGCCGCGGCCGCCGCGCACAGGAACCAGAAGATCGCCCGCCAGCCCCCGCTGCTGGCGATCGCCGCGCCGGCGAGCGGCGCCGCGATCGGCACGATGCTGAAGACGATCGTGACGCTTGCGAGCAGCTTCGCGGCGCGCTCGTGCGTGTGCAGGTCGCGCACGATCGAGCGCACCACGACCGCGCCGCTCGACATCGCCAGTCCTTGCCCGAGGCGCGCCGCCGC